>Ga0315274_10002950_pt1 | contig 25294 bp, 26 predicted proteins | sample YL17G02_20_MG_FD_203700 | JGI IMG/M metagenome (GOLD analysis project Ga0315274, IMG submission 203700) | Sediment microbial communities from Yellowstone Lake, YNP, Wyoming, USA - YL17G02_20 | ecosystem: Environmental > Aquatic > Freshwater > Lake > Sediment | place: USA: Wyoming | collected...
CCACCCCCGTCCGGCCCGATAATCATCCAACGCTTTCCTGGGCGAAGCCGCACCCCAGCCACCGAATCGACGCGCCAGAATCAGATGTCTATGTCGCCCCCTTGCGGAAGCCGAGAAGGCACGCCGAAGCCCACGCCGCGCGTTCCCGGATGGAGCGTCCCCGCGAACGCGCGTCGCGGATCGTCTGCCGTTGGCGGTCGCCTCGCGTTGGTGGCCATCCCGCGGTCGCGCTCCGTTCCGTCTTACGACTGCGTCGTGCCGCCGCATGGCACCTCTCCAGCCCACAAGAAAAACCGGGGCGGGTGTAAAACCCCCGCGGGTCGCGGAAGGTATCCCAGGGGGGGCGGCGGGGGGCCGGTTCCGCATGAATCCCAGGCAGTGGCGGACATGGACGGCGCTGGTGTTAGTGTCTGGTCGCCATCCCCGCGACCCGATTCGGGGGGGCCGCCCGGAGGGCGGCGCACTGACACTGGGCACGCACTGACATATCGGCGTGAGTTCGCTCTCGTGAGGTTCCGCTGAGCGCCGCTGTGATGAGCCAACCCGCAGCTACTCAGGGGAGTTTTGGGCCATGAAGGCAGACGTGCGCGGCGCAGTGCGTGGTGTCCCCGACCGATGGTCCGTAGGCACCTGCGTCCGGTCACTTTCAGCCGACATCAGGTTTCGCACCGGCGGCCATCACGACGACGAAAGGACGGGACGCCGCAGATGCGTACGGATGGTTGCCAGAAGTTTCTTCCGGTTGATGGGCTTCGATGCGTAATCATCGCACGCGGCGTCAATGCACTTCTGCCGGTCGCTGGCCATCGCGTGGGCGGTGAGTGCAATGATGGGACCGGCGTAGCCCTCCTGCCGGAGCAGGCCGGTCGCCTCGTACCCATCCATCACCGACATCTGCATATCCATCAGGATAACGTCGAACGGCCACTCGGGATCGCCTTCGCGTCTTCGGTAGATCACTGCCAGGACCTTCTCGACAGCCAGCTTGCCGTTCTCCACTGCGGTGACCTCTGCTCCCGTCTTCTTGAGAATCCTTGCGACAAATACCTGATTGGTGGGATGGTCTTCTGCCAGCAGAATGTGGCAGCCTTCCAGGACATGTCGGTCGGCGCTGGCGCTCGCCCTGGAACCTTCGGTGGTAACCCAGGTGGCCGACGGGGGGTCGTCGATCATCCTCACCGCGTCGAGAGGCCCGGTCGCAACGGTGGCACGGAAGCGGGTTCCCAGACCCTCTTGATAATCCACGAGAATGACATCGCCGCCGAGCATCTCCGCAAGACGCTTGCTGACGGTCAGGCCGAGGCCCGCGCCGCCGAACTTGCGTGTGGTTGACGCATCGGCCTGCGTGAACGGTTGGAACAGCCTGGCCGCGTGCTTCTTGGTCATGCCGAGGCCGGTATCCACCACGTCGAACTGCATGAGGGGCTTGTCGTCGTCGTCCACGACACGCGTCATGAGGCGACCCCCCCCCTCCTCGGTGAACTTGATCGCGTTGCCGATCAGGTTGATGAGTATCTGTCGCACACGGGTCGGGTCGCTTGTGATTGTCTCTGGGATGGCGCCGATGAACTCGATGTCGAACCCCAGCCCTTTCGCGTCGGCCCGCTCCCGCATCAGCGATTGCACATCGGCGACCAGTTGCACGGGCGAGCAGCGGATGCCCTCGACTCTGAGCTTGTCCGCCTCGATCTTGGAGATGTCCGGAATGTCGTTGATGATGTCCAGAAGACGCTTGCCGCTGCGCTGAATCGTGCCGAGCCCTTCCCGCAGTTCGCCGCTGCCGTACGCACATTGGCCGGGGCAGCTTTCGTTGATTGAGTCGGTCCATCAGACCATTGAAGACCATTGGGGATCCACGGCAACCGAGCGATGGTGAGAAACGCGCCGAAAGTCCCGTCTGATTAGGCCTTTGCGGCGGAAGTGCCGCCATGTGGCACATCATCACTACGCACTCCGACGCCTCGGGACGGCTGGGGATGCAAAACCCTGGCCCGGGGGCGTTCGCGAAGACGGAGCGTCCAAATCTGTGGCGTTCGCGCGTCGATGACAGCATCGAGCAGGTCGAGCTATTCGGTCACGCCCAGGCCCGATAACTTGCTACCGCGCAGCAGCCTGCAAGGCCGGATGTAATTTTCGGGAGCGACAACACGCTCGTCTCAATGACAACACAATGTCAAACGGCGGGTCAGCCAAGCAGTTCGTAACAGACTCGCACCGCCGCCGACAATCCGAATCCAATAAGCGCGCTCGCGAAGATTTGACCGACCAAGTGCGCCCACCCCCTTTTTACCGGATAGACAGTTTTGGTGTGCCTGATCGGTGCCGGCTGCCAGTTGGTTATATTGCGTCCACCGACGGGAATTTCCTCCTCCCACTCCTCCACTCCCCATTTGTCGGAATGTTCGCGCCAGACCCACTTTTCAATCCCCATGATCGCACTTCCCTCAGGGGCATTCGCTATCCGAAGCCGAAAAAGTGCTGAAAAACAATACCTGCCGTCTGCCATCCGGCAGACAGAGAGACGACGAACGCAACGACTGCCGCACAATCGAGGGCAACAGATACCCAAGTCTTATAGTTGTTCTTTCCCTCTCTTGGTGGACTTTAGCCGTTTTTGAGCGATGAGCGGAGGATCTTCACAAAGAGCCATGCCGACCTTCCAATTGTGTAGAGGTTACCACACAAGTGGAGGAGGTCGGCATGGATGCCACCTTGGTAACGGGCTGGGAGGCCCTTTGTCAACTGCTGGGGGCGGCGTTTACCCGCCCGACGTTCATCACCTTCCTGCACATCGCCACCGGCTGGGTGTTGTGTCGTTCCAAACCCACGGTGACGAATCTGGTCTGCACCATCGGCTCGTCGCTGCTGGGGCATGTGGCCAAGCACTGGACGGTGTACGAACGGTTCTTCTACCGGGCAGCTTGGTCGTTGGAGAACGTCTCGCGCCTGCTGTTGGTCCGCGTGGTCGCCCCGCTGGTGAAGGCCCGTGCCACGGAGGCGGTCATCGACCTGGCCATCGACGACACCACCTGCGGGCGTTGCGGCAAGCACGTGGCCTACGCCGGGTATTTCAAGGACGCCTCGGTCGGCAACACGCTCCAGCGTGTGGTGCACTGGGCGCACAACTGGGTAATCGGGTGCGTGACGATGAGGCCCCAGCGCTGGCCGAAGTGGGTGATGGGACTGCCCGTGCTGTTCGCCTTGTACCGCAAGCGCCCGGGCTGCGACCGGCGACATCCTTTCCTGACTCGTCAGCAGATTGCCGCGGCGATGATCCGGCACGTGCACGAGGCCTTGCCGGACTGGACGATTCGGGTCGCGGCGGATGGGCAGTATGCCTCCCAGGCGGTGGTGGCGGCGACATCGACCGCCGGAACGAATCTGGTGTCGCGCCTTCGTTCGGACGCGGCCATCTATGCGCTGCCTTCTCCCCGCCGCCGACCGCAGCGGGGTCGCAAGCCCAAGAAAGGTCCGCGGCTCCCGGCCCCCAAACAGATCGCGGCGCGGCGCAAGAAGGGATGGCAGACGGTCGAAGTACTCATCTACGGCCAGCGGGTCAAGCGGCGAGTACTTCCCGTCGTCTGTCTCTGGTATCACGTGAGCAAGGATCATCCGATCAAGCTGTTGATCATCCGCGACCCGGCGGGCCAGCAGAAGGACGACTTCGCCTTCTGCACCGATCCTGCGGTGGACGATGTTCAGATCGTCGAACGGTTCGCGGCGCGTTGGCCCATCGAAGAGACCATTCACGACGGGAAGCAACTGGGCGGATTCGAGCAGGTGCAGGGTTGGTGTCCCCGCACCGTGGAACGTCAGGCGCCGATGGCCCTGGTGGTCCAGACCCTGGTCAAGGCGTGGTACCTGCACTATGGAGTGCGTGCCGGGTCCGCCCAGCCGCAAGGCACGGACTGGATGTACAGCAAGGATCACCCCTCCTACCTGGACATGTTGGCCACATTGCGCCGGGTTCTCTGGGATCACCGAATAAATCACAACTCGACCCTCGGCGGTCGACTACGTGGAATATGGAAAACGCTGCAATTCACGCTGTGCGCGGCAGCGTGAAACGGCTAAACCGTACTCTCTTGGTATGGCACATTCTTTACAGTAGATTCGGACCATCTGACCGTCCACACACACCTCGACAAGCTCATCGCTGCCGCAAGCACACGGTATCGTCAACTTGAAGAATACTTTTGACATTGGCGTCTACTGCTTGGGCCCAAGTTGCTTCTCGTGTGCGCCCCTGGGCTGGGAATCAGATCGAGTAGGCCGCGATCACACCTAGCACACTTTCTAATGACCCAGACCCGCGAACGGGCGTCGCCCGAAGAAGATTTTTGCACCGCTGAGCAGCAGCAGCGTCAAGATCACCAACCCCCACTGCGAAACCGTCGGAATCGCCTCCGCGCACGTGTCCAGAGCTTCATCACACAAGAACTCCACCGCGCAGGGGGGATCGCCCGCAATGCAGTCCCCCGCCGGAGCGCACGTCTCGACGCCATTGCAAAACTGCCCGTCGTCGCATCGAGCGGTGTTGTCCACTTGCACGCAACCCGTGTCCGGGTCGCAACCATCGTCCGTGCAGATGTTGTCGTCGTCGCAATCGAGCGGCGGACCGCCTACGCACGCGCCCGCCGAACAGGTGTCGTCGGTCGTGCAGGCGTCGCCGTCGTCGCAGGCGGTGCCGTCGAGCGAGGGCGGGTCTGAGCATAGTCCCGTGGCCGGATCGCAAATCCCTGCGTCGTGGCACTGGTCAAGAGCGGTGCAGACGACGGGGTTGCTCCCGACGCAACTACCACCCTGGCAGGTGTCGGTCTGCGTGCAGGAGTCCTCATCGTCGCAGACCGTACCGTCGAGGGAAGGCGGGTCTGAGCACAGCCCCGTGGCCGGATCGCAAATCCCAGCGTCGTGGCATTGGTCAAGAGCGGTGCAAACGACGGGGTTGCTCCCGACGCAACTGCCGCCCTCGCAGGTGTCGGTCTGCGTGCAGGCGTCTTCATCGTCGCATGGGAGCGTGTTGTGGGTCACTCCGCACACGTTGTCGGTGCAGGTTGCCGTCGTACAGACATTACCGTCATCCGGGCAGTCAGCAGGCGTCAAGCATTCGACGAACGTGAGCGTGAACACGTATGCCGATCCCTGGTCAAGGCCCGCCGGTCCGTCGTCGAAGAGTGCCCCCATTAGCGCGGTATCGCCGCTGAAGGCTACTGCGGCCCCGAAAAAGTCGTTCGCCGCGGCGTCGGAGGCGGTGAGCTTGGCTCGCTGGTCGAGACTTCCGTTGTCCCAAACGTTGTTTGCGCCGCGCACGAACATGTACGCCGAGCCCTGGTAGGCACCCGCCGGTCCGTTGTCGCCCGCTGCCCCCACCAGTGCCGTATCGCCGCTGAGGCCTATTGAGGATCCGAAGGAGTCGCCCGCTGCGGCGTCGGCGGCGGTGAGCTTGGCCTGCTGGCTCCAGACCGTGCCGCTACGCGCGAATACGTACACCGATCCCTGGTTAACGCCCGCCGGTCCGTCGTCGGAAGGCGCCGCCACTAGCGCGGTATCGCCGCTAACAGCCACTGAGTCTCCGAAGTAGTCGATCGCCGCGGCGTCGCTCGCGGTGAGCTTGCCCTGCGGGCTCCAGACCGTGCCGTTACGCACGAATACGTACGTCGATCCCTGGTCAACGCCCCCCGGGCCGTCGTCTAAACGGGCGCCCACCAGCGCGGTATCGCTGCTGAGGGCTACTGAACCTCCGAAGAAGTCGTCCCTCGTAGCGTCGCCGGCCGTGAGCTTGGCCTGCTGGCTCCAGACGGTACCGCTACGCACGAACACGTACGCCGCTCCGTAGTCCCAGAACGGCAGCAGTGCGTCGTCGAAGGGTGTCCCCACCAGCGCGGTATCGCCGCTTAGGGCGACTGAGAATCCGAAGTAGTCGAATGCTGCGGCGTCACTGGCGGTGAGCTTGGCCTGCTGGCTCCACACGGTGCCGCTTCGCGTAAATACATACGCCGACCCCTGAGCCTCGCCCGCCGGACCGTCTTCGGGAAACGCCCCCACGAGCGCGGTATCTCCGCTGAGAGCCACTGAGTATCCGAAGTAGTCGTACGGCGCGGCGTCGGAGGCGGTGAGCTTGGCCCGCAGGTTCCAGACCGTGCCGCTGCGGACGAAAACGTATGCCGAACCCTGTTCTGTGCCCGCCGGGCCGTCGTCGTTGGGCGCCCCCACCAGAGCAGTATCGCCGCTGATAGCGACTGAGTGCCCAAACCAGTCGTCGCCTGCCGCGGCGTCGGCGGCGGTTAGCTTGGCCTGCTCGGTGACGATGAGCGGATCGATGGTGACCGGATACACCGCGCCGTGCACGTCGATGAGCAGCGCGAACTGTGACCCGTCCAAGGCAAACTCGGCGGGCAGTACTCGCCCGGTGGCGTCAAAAGCGAAGAGGTCTTTCACCCTTAGGACGCCGGTTCCGGATCCATCGCGCAGCAGGACCGCCGAGCCGCCGTCGACCAGCTTCGCCGCAAGGTTGCCGGTTAGGTCCAGACGGACCTCAAGCGTCTCCGGCGCGATTGCCCCCGCGCTTCCGCTTGGGGTTCTGTTCCGTGTGCCCGGCGGAGCCGAATGAATCGTGAACCCCTGCTCCAGCCCGCGGTCGTCGTTGACGTACCATTCCACCAGCCCGTCGCGAAGGTAGTCGACGCCGTTGTCTTTGACCACGATCGTGGGCGAAGTTACCGCCCGCAACTCGCCCTCGTAACCGACGGCCGCCAGGCTCAGGCCGAACTCCCAGGCGCCTTGCGCTTCGGAAAGTGAACGAAGGGTCACGCCGTCCGTGGAAAAGCTTGCGCGCAACTGATGGAGCGGATTGCGAGCCTGGCAGTCTGCGGGCGTTGCCGCCGAAGCGTCGGACTCTAAGGCGACGATTTCATACTGCGCTTTGCGCAGCGTCTCGCGCACGACTTCGCCAAAATCGGCGGGCATTGCGGGGTCGGGTTTGGCCGTCGGCGAAGTGCCCGCGACGACCGACCGCAAATGCTGCGGCGATCCCGTGAGCAGCGGTGCCGTCCGCGAGCGCACCGGACTTCCTTCTTTACCGCTCCACGTAGGATCGTCGATCTTGGGCGGGGACGCGATCACGCTCATCGCCACCGCCAACGGCGCCATCGCCGAGGCGCAAATAAAGTAGAGTCGAATTCCCGATGCCTTGGGATGCATGTGCCTCTTCCTCCCTCTCCTCCAAACCGAGATGTCCCGGATAGCCATACCCGCCTACGCGGCCGGGGCACAGATAGCCATAATACAACATACAACGTCCTGTGCATCCCGAGGAATTCGATCCGGCCTTGTTGGGAGAGGTCAACGCCCGATAGGTTGCTGCAAGGGGCGGGGCTTGCGTCCATCGGCGAAGCGGGGATCGTATTCCCTCCGTCCGAGACGCGTTGGACACCGCTGGATTCTACGATGCCGCCGATACGCAGGGCCGCTACGGCCCAAAGGTTCGGCACGCGGCGAGTGCCGGTTCCACGCCGGGTGTTGCGTTATCTTGCGTGCACGGCGTCGCCGTCCGTGGCCGCCACCGCCCTTGGTCAAATGATCCACACCCTGCATTGGGAAGGCACGGTCTGCCGGATTCGCAGCATGTGCACGGTGAGACAAGTTTCCGACCTGTTCGGCGTACATTCACGCTCGGTCAAACGTGCCCGTGCTCAACTCCGACGCATCGGCTGGCTCGTCGGCACCGGCGAACAGAGCGGCGATTTCGCCGACGATTCGATGTTGAATCTGACGTGGCGATGCCCGTCCAGCGACAGCCGCCAGCCAAGGAACGGGGGCACCGCTTTGTCACCCTTTCGTGCAAATCTTGGCACCGATATGTCACCCCCCACCTCTATGATCCAACTCCGTACCGGATGTACACACCAACCGCCTGCGAGCGGTCGCATGGTTGTCAAAAGGACGGAAAGAAAACCGGCGAAGCCCGGCCTCGCGCACATTCGACCCGCCGACCTAGACGATCCCGACCGACTCGCCGCTCTGTTCGATCGTGCCGTGCGGCAAGGGCTCGTTCGTCGGTGTGCCGGCGACCGTCTCAAGTTCTTCGCCGCCGCCGAACGGGCCAAGAGAGTTTCGACCCACAATCGATGCGGTTTTTTCGCCGCATTCATCCGCCGTGGGCTGTGGGATTTTCTGAGCCAGGCCGATGAAGACCGGGCGATCGAGCGTATACGCGGATGTGAGCGATGGGCGACCTCGCGTCCCGATTCGCGACCTGAGCACTCATCGACCGCTACACAAGCCGACCCGGATGCCGAAGGGCGAGACGGTCGCGCCAAGGTTCGGTTACTCATCACCCAACTCGCTTCGCGTTTTTCGATCGAACGACCCACACGTCACTGCGCGGATTGCGCCATGTCTTTCAAGCAGCCCGGTTCGCCCTTGGGCTTCGTCGCCCAACCGTGAATCATCGTTCGGTCATCGAGGTGATTCGATCGATTCACACCATACCCGTTGCCTGCCTGCGGCGCGGGACCCGGTCGGCCGTCGCTCACCCTGACGAGCGGAGCGAGCTTGGCGACGGGCGAGCGGGTGCGACACAGGCTGCCTGCGGACGGGTTTCCCGAGGCTTGAGCTTAAAGCGTCCTATTGCCTGCGTGGTACAAGAATCGCGGCGCGTTGCGCTTGCGGTCGGGTCAAGCTCCGAAATCCCCGTACACGGGCGACTGGGGCCTTTCGCGGCGGGTCTCAGCAAGTCCACGAAACCGAGTCCTGTTTCATCAACACGAAAGCGGACCGATAGGACCGCATGTTGTGACAACATGAGCGCGGTTGTTCTGGCCTGCGGCGCGGAGCCCTGTCGGCCGTCGCTCACCCCACGGGCGACGAACGACAGCGAGCTTGGCGATGGGCGACAGGGTGCCACGCGGGCCAGGTCTGCGGACGGGCTCTCGGAGGTCCGGGCTTTGCCGCTGAACGAGCATAATCGCCCCAGGTTGCGCGATCGCCTTTGCACGGGCGCTCGTTGCCGCAAGCTACCGAAATAACCGTACCGGGCCAACGCGGTTTTTAGGCGGGCTTTTGAAAAGCCGTTGCATCCTTGGCGGCGGATGCCTGATTTCGGACTGGAAGTCGTGGTTTACCGTCATCTGAGCTTGACGCCTGGTGCCGTGCCGTCGTCCTCCGAGCTACGAACGGCGCAGCAACGTGGCAAGACAAACAGGGAGGTTCCCGTAACGCTTTGGGCCTGAACAGGTTACGAAAGGCAGCTTGTGGTTTCATAAACCGCTGGCTGCGTCGGCGGTTGATGGGGGCTGGGGAATGCTCCGCGGCCAACAAAACGGTCCACTGGCATTCGCGGCCGGAAGTATCGAACCTGATCGGCGGAGGCTTCGTTCGGAGCCACAAATCAGAGGGGCATTAGCCAAGGTGTGTCCGTTTACTCTTGCTGTCGACCGTTGGTGTCTGAGCAAGTCAGCCCGATGTGCCTTAGAGCGGGCATGGTAATCTCCACAATTAGGCCGCCGTTTGATGCGTTGGATGCCCGAATAGTCCCACCGTGGATGGCGACGGCGCGTGCCGCAATTGCCAGTCCAAGGCCAACGCCGCCGCGACCACGGTCGCGGGCCCCTTCGACGCGGCGAAACGGCTCGAAGATCGCTGGCAGATACTCTTCAGGTACGCCCGGGCCGTGGTCTCGGACAGATACCACGGCTTGAGGCTCTGTCATATCGCCACGCTGGGTAACCTCGACTTCCACCGCAGTTCCGCGCGCCGTGTATGCGATTGCATTGCGCAGCACGTTTTCGATCGCACTTCGCAGCAAGGGCTCTACAGCGTTCACGACAGAAGGGTGCCCTCGGATGAGCCGTACGGTGCACCCGCGCTCTTGTGATTCAAAGTCTGCATCAGCCGCGACTGCCTCCACGATCGTCAAGAGATCGAAGTCGCTTCGCGCAGGGTGGAGCTGTTGCGAGTTGAGCCAGCTAAGGGTCAACAACTGGCTGATGAGTTCATTCAGTTGCTCGACCTCGTGCTCGATGCGCAAGAGTGCATCCTCGGCACTCGGCCCCGCCTTGCGGCGGGCAATGCCCAATGCAACACTCACGCGGGCCAGCGGCGAGCGTAACTCGTGTGACACGTCTTGGAGCAGTTGTCGCTGCTCGAGTATCAACGACCCAACCCGAGACGCCATCGCATCGAACTCCCGGCCAAGGTCGCCGATCGCGTCCCTTCGGCGTGTAAGCGGTGGTCCAGCCCGTGCGGCCAATTCGCCAGCCGCAAAGCGACTCGTCGCCGCGCGCAGTCTGGTAACTGGCGATGTTACGTAATAGGCCAGCACAAACGCGATAATCCCCGCTGTGACCAAGATGACGAACATAGGCATGGTCATTGGGCCCAGGATTGAGAACAACCTTGCTGTTCGAGGGGGTGAGAATGAGCCCACGACGATGAAACGCCGCCCATCTGGTCCTTCAGCGAAATCACCAAGCCATGCGCCAGGTTCCGGCGTGCGATCCTTCGATGCTGCGCCGTCTCGAATTTGTTCAGCTATCCTCTGTGCCTTCTCGGGCAGTGACAGATCCAAGATCGGACGCGCGGATTCGTCCAGGATGCGGACTTGCCAGCCCGTCGTGCGTTCCACGGTATCCAGATACTCGTTGACAGCGTGTTTCCCGCCGAGACTCATGATAATTACCGCGGCTTTGCCTGCGACGCCGACCTGCGCTTGGAAAAAGCCACGCGGGGATTGCTCGCCGGACAGGATCTCCGCACGCGTCGCAAGGAACATAAACGCCGCAAGGACAAGGACGTTTGTGATCCAGCACAATAGGAAGATTCTGAGAAGTAAGCTTTTCATCGTGTTGCTTATTGTTCGTTAGGTGCTCGGCACGGTGTACACGTACCCCACGCCTCGCAGCGTTTTGATGCGCTCCGCATTGCCCACTCGGTGCCCCAACTTCTTTCGTAGGTTGCTCAAATGCATGTCGAGGCTGCGATCGTACGGCGATAGAGCGCGTCCCAGCGCAATCTTGGACAGCTCGTTGCGCGCGACAACGGACCCTGCTGATCGCAATAAGATCTCAAGAAGTTGAAACTCAACGCCGGTGAGTTCGACGACCTCACCGCTAAGGCGCACGACTCGAGCTCCAATGTCCATCTCGACATCGCCGACGGCAAGTTGTTCTTGGCCCGATTCGGGCCGCTTGCTGTCTGAAGGGCGTATTCGACGCAAGATGGCCCGGATGCGCGCCACGAGCTCACGTGGATTGAACGGCTTTGGGAGGTAATCATCGGCACCGATTTCTAACCCAACGACGCGGTCGAGGCCGTCCCCGCGGGCCGTGAGCATTAGTACCGGAACACTGGATTGCGATCGGATGCGACGAAGCACCTCGAAACCGTTGAAGCCCGGGAGCATCACGTCAAGGATGACGAGCGCGTGCTCTCCAGATACTGCGCGCAGGAGGCCACTCTCGCCATCGTGGGCGGAATCGAGCTCAAATCCATCAGGCTTGAGGAACTCCGCGACCAAGTCGCAAAGCTTCACGTCGTCGTCCACGATGAGCAAACGATCGGTTCGCGAATTCGATTGTTGCGCCATGCCAGAGATTCTATCCAGGCCGCCCTGCTGGGGCACCATGGCCGGCGCAAAGAAGTGTCAAGCGCAAGCGCGTTAGCCCGAGATTCGCCCACGTGTGGCGGCGTTACGCGTTTTCCTGGATCGATGCGCTCCCTGACTACGCCTTCTCGTCGACCACTTGGAGGAGGTCCAGGAGGGAGCTGACGACGCCCTGACTGCTGGAGACCCCATACTGGGATCCGAGAATCGTCGCCAGACCCTCGTCACCGCTACCTTGCTTTCCAGTTGAACCGAATTCCGGGGGGCCTGAGGGAGGCGCTAACTGGTCGGCGTCGATGCCGTATTTCTCAAGGATGCTCTGGACGGCCGCATGGACCGCTTCGTAATGATCATCCGTTTTCCCCGACTCCTTCGCGTTGGCGATGGCCGTCGAGATCGCGGAGTCTAGCTCTTGAAGCAGTGAAGTAGTCGTGTCTGAGTCCAAGCCCGCTTCTTTGGCAAGCGACTCGATTCGTCCCCGCATTGGGTTTCCCTGACCGGCTCCCTGGCCTGGCGCGAGCTGCTGGCTGTCGATGCCGTATTTCTCAAGAGTGCTTTGCACGGCTGAATGCAGCGCTTCTCGAGGATCGGATACGTTGGCACCATTGGCGTTCGCGATCGCCGTCGAGATCGCGCTTTGCAGTTCTTCTTTGAGCGAAGCGATGGCGTCGGAATCCAGGCCCGCTTCGCTGGCAAGCGACTCGATTCGTTCCATCATCCGATTCTGTGGACCGTCGCTACCTTGTGGCATCTGGCCGATGCCGAACTGCGACCTGCCGCGCTCCGCCTCGTTCGCCCAGGGATTCATCTGTTGCGACTCTATTCCGAAGCCGCCTATGCCACCTATGCTGGACATCATCAGTCTCCTTCGCTCGCCAGAGGATCGCGCGGTCGGGAGCGTCCAAACGCACCCAAGGCCACCGGACCTGCAGATGTATCGGCGGGAAGTACCTCGGTAGATTCGGGACCGAGCGCAAAGAAGCGCAAAGACAAACTTTTCAAAACTCTACGTTCGGCTGACACACACCTGACGCGTTCTGGTGTTAAATGTAATGTGGGCGAGGCGAGTGGTGGGCGCCGCCGAGACCGTACCGCGAGGAACAAGAGATCTCGGCGCGCTCCTGGACAAACCTATCGAGCCCTTGCAACCGGCGACGGCACGTTTGTCCGGAAAATGCTGGACCGTCGGAATGGGGTTGGTGGGTTTCTGGTTCAAGCGGCCATAGGAGGATAGCCAGAGCTGTGCGTATGCGTCGCGACCGTGCTTTCACGTTGATCGAGTTGATGGTTGTTATCGCCATCGTTGCGTTGCTCATCTCGATCCTGCTTCCGGCCCTAGGCAAGGCGAAAGCGTCAGCAAGACGGACGGTCTGCGCGAGCCAGCTTCGGCAGGTGGGCATCGGGTTCCGACAGTACCTGAACGAAAGCCGGGACCGTCTGCCCTATGCTTCGTTCATGCCCTCGCTGGGTCCGTTCCCTTTGTCCGGGACTCGAGTGATCCCGATCGCGACGGTCCTGAAGAACTTCGTAACGGACCCGGGCGCGTTTCAATGTCCCAACGACATCGCCGACGACGGTCGCGCCGCTCCCAACGCCGGCAAGTCGTATTTTGAGTCCGAGCTGTCCAGCTACGAGTATCGCGTGCAGCTCAACGGGTTGACGATGGCCCAGGTCGTCGCCCGCTTCGAGGAACGCCGTGAGGAACCGATCGCGGACAACATGATCTGGCTGATGAGGGACTACTACAACTTTCACGGTCCTGCGGGGCAGCCCGGCTCACGGCGCTACCTGTACGAAGACGGGCATGTGACCGACTTCGAGAATTAGGAGACTCAACATGATGGTTCGTCCCAACAATTCCAAAGTCACCTGGCTCCTGATCGGCGGCGCAACCTGCGCGCTCGGTGCGGGGACATGGGTGATGGTGGCCCGAAGCGGCACGGCCGTGAACGCCGGCGTTCCGGTTCCTGAGGAGTACTCCAAGGAAGCACTGAAGGCGAAGATGGCCGAGGGACCCGGTGGGTTCGGGGTGATGCGCGAGGCGATGGAACGCGAGGACCTCACCGAGGAACAGCGCCGCCAGATCGGCGAAAATGCCCGCTCGATTTTCCGGGAGCGGATGGAAGCGACGGTCAATGAGTATTTCTCCGCTGAAACCGAAGACGAAAAGAACGCGGTGCTCGACCAGCAGATCGACCAGTTTCAAGATCGACCGAAAATCACCGAGGAACAGCGCAAGGAATGGGAAAAACGTCGCGAGGAGCGCCGCGCCGAGGGCGGCGCGCGTCAAGAGCCTACGCAGCAGGAGCGCAAGGAGCGTTCCGAATCTCGCAACCCCGACCAGATGGCACGGCAGATGGCGTTTTTCTCGGCTGTCGAGCACCGAGCGACGGAGCGAGGCATCAAGATGCCGGGGCCGGGTCCCGGTGGGCCAGGGGGATTCGGCGGTCCAGGACGCGGCGGGCGCGGGCCGTAGGTCCGTCACGCGGCATCGCGGTACTTCGCGCCGAGCTGCCAACGACGATTGTATAAGGCGGACGCACGCAGTGACAATCAGCACGATCGTTGAAGGCGACGTGGTTGATTGCATTTTACCGAAGGAGATCCTCGTTATGCCAAAAAGTCTTCACATGAGGAAACGTTGCCTGCACACGATGAGCATGCTTGGGTTAGCGCTCACGGCAGTGATCGCGTTCCAGGTTTCGTGCGGAAGTGTCGACCCTGCTGACGGCACATCCAACGATGACGGACAGATCGACAGTCTGGCGTTGGACGAGAACGGCCGTCCGGTCGGCTGGACGGAAGCAACGCACAGCAAACAGGGGCCGCCGGACTACGCCATGGTCTTTCCGGATGGCGCGGTGCGGCGGATCGACGTCACCATCGCGCCGAGCAACTGGCAGGCCATGCTGGATGACATGACCAGTAATTACGGTGCGTTCGGGACGGGCGGACAAGGAGGTGGGCCGGGACCCATCGGAGGGGCGATTCCTCCGGGCGGACCGAACGGCGGGAACGGCGACACGATACTGCTGCCCGAATTGACTGATGCCTGTGAGGCACTGCAAGAGGCAGACGTATGCACCGTTTCATTCAACGGCGTAACCGTCGAAGGAACTTGCGCAGCGGCCAGGGACGGCCAACTCGTGTGCCGTCCGCAGACGGGGTTTGGTGACCTGCCAAGCGGAGCTCTGGGCGACGCCACATGCGACACATGTAGCGGGTTGATGGAGGGCAGCGCCTGCAACTGTACGGCCAACGGTACGGCCGTCCAAGGAGCCTGCATGACAACGGCTGACGACCAATTGGTATGTCTGGCCCCAGGAGCTAACGGCGGGATACCCGGAGGCGGCGGCATTCTCGGCGACGACACGAATCCCATCGTCGTCCCCTGTATGGTTGCCTTCGAAGGCAAGACGTGGTGGTACGTGGGAATCCGCTTCAAAGGCAACTCATCGCTGATGTCCACCTGGAGCAGTGGCATCTACAAGTTGCCACTCAGGCTCGATTTCGATTCGCTTGAGGATGAGCATTCGGAGATCGCTGGGCAGCGCTTCTTCGGATTCGAAAAGCTGTCGTTGGCCAGCAATTGGTCCGACCCGTCCTACTTGCGCGAGAAGGTGACGCATGAAATCTTCCGCAATGCGGGCGTGCCGGCGCCGCGCACGGCCTTCTACCGTGTCTACATTGATGTCGGCGACGGCCCCACGTACTTCGGCCTCTACGCCATGACCGAGATCCCGGACAACCCTATGCTCCAAGCCTGGTTCGGCGATGACAGCGGCAACCTGTACAAGCCCGAATCCAATTGGGTGACCTTCAATCAGGATAACTTCGACAAGGAGTCGAACAAGGACGCGGCGGACTGGAGCGACGTTGAAGCCGCGATCGCTGCGTTGCACGCCGATCGATCTGACCCCGGCGCTTGGCGAGCAGGCCTGGAGGCGCTGTTCAACGTGGACGGGTTCCTCCGCTGGCTCGCGGTCAACACGGTCATCGTGAACTGGGACACCTACGGGCGCATGCCCCACAACTACTACCTCTATGCGAATCCCAATGACGGGGGTCGCCTGTCATGGATACCCTGGGACAACAACATGGCCATGGCCGAGATGGGTGGTGGCATAGGCGGTGGAAGCGGCGGGCTGTCGCTGGGGCTCACCGAGGTCGGCGACCAGTGGCCGCTCATTCGCTACCTCATGGATGATGCTGTGTATCGCGCAACATACGTTTCACACATGAGAACATTTGTCGACGGAGCCTTCAACGTAACCGCCATTCAGGAGCGGTTTCAGGCGGCGCATGATCTGATCGCCCCCTATGTGACCGGTGCGGAGCCAGAACAGTCCGGATACACCCTGCTGAACAGTTCCGGGGAATTCGATACGGCGCTGAACAATCTCTTGCAGTTCGTCGCCGACCGCTCGGCGGCGGCGATTGAGTTTCTGGGCACACAGCCATGATCCGGTCACGTCACGAGCTGAAGTATCTGGTGACCGAGGCCCAGGCCGTAGCCATCGCCGAGCGCATTCGGCCGTTCATGCTTCCGGACCGCCATTCGACGACGGGCGCGTATTCGATCGTCAGCCTGTACCTGGACTCGGACGACCTGCGGTTGTGCAAGGACTCACTGGAAGGGATCAAGAACCGGTTCAAGCTGCGCATTCGAAGCTACAGTGACGACCCCGATGCGCCTTGCTTCTTCGAGATCAAGAGGCGGGTCAACCAGGTCATTGTGAAGAGCCGATCCCGGGTACCTCGTGGTCTGGCGGGGCCGTTGCTGGCCGATGCGGTCCGGCCCTCCGCGGTGGGCTCGAACGAGTACAAGAACCTTGCACAGTTCCTGTACTACCGGCAGCAGATTAAGGCCGGACCCGTCGTACGAGTCCGCTATTTCCGGCAGGCATTTGAAAGCCGGTTCGCCGACGAGGTGCGTGTGACGTTCGATAGGCAACTCAGCCTGAGCATCACGCGTACGCACGAGCTTGGCCTCAACGGCCCCGGATGGCAACGTGTACCGGGGCGAGGCGTCGTGCTTGAGATCAAGTTCACGCACGGATACCCGACTTGGGTGAGCCGACTCGTTCAGCAGTTCGGGCTTCAGGCGCAGTCAATGTCGAAGTACGTCCGATTGCTAACGCACGCGAGCGCTTTACGGTTCTGCGCACCGGCTGTGCAACCCAAGGTCGCTTGTCAGGCAGTTGAGGCTATGCATCAAGGACGACGTTGCGGCGTGAATCCCGACGCTCAGGTAACACAGCGAGGAGATAGCGATGGCGCGATTGTGGCGCTTGCCTAACAGTGGAACCGGTCCGGCCGGTGCCACAAGAGTGACGATGATACATGCGGCGAGCAGCGCAGTGCCTGTGCTACTCTGTATTTCTCTCGCGAGTTGTCGTCCGTCCACTGTGACGAATGTCGATCCTCCGGCGCTCTACATCAACGAGATCATGGCTCAGAACGACAGCACCATTGCGGATACGGATGGCAACGGCGGGTACGCCGACTGGATCGAGATCTACAACGCCGGGGAATCCAGCGTGGACCTCGGCGGGATGTACCTTACGGACAATCTTAAACAGCCGACGAAGTAGCGCATACCTGACGGCGTGGCCATTGATACCGGCCGGTATCTACTCTTCTGGGCGGACGACGACGTGCAACAGGGCAACACGCACACGAACTTCAAGCTGGATACTGCGGGCGAAGATGTCGGCCTCTTCGACACCGCCAAGAACGGCAATGCAGCCATTGATGCGGTGACGTTTGGCCAGCAAGTAGCCGATGTGCCGTACGGACGATCGCCAGATGGATCAGACAACTGGCAGACACTGTCCGTACCGACGCCGGGGGACCCCAACAGGTGACGGGAGGTTGACGCGACCGGTTGGGAACCATGTGATGAGGAGAGGTCGATGGAACAGTTATGGCATTTTCTTGACGGTGGGGCTGCCCGCAACAGCATCTTCACGCCAGAGAGTATTATTCTTTCGCTGCTAGTCTCTTTTGTATTGGGGCACTTGCTCGCGTGGGTCTATTATGCCACGCACTCCGGGCTCTCTTATTCGCGATCGTTCGTCCAGTCGCTCATCCTGATGGCCGTGGTAGTCTCCTTGGTAATGGTGGTCATCGGCAATAGCATCATCACTGCGTTCGGGCTGATGGGCGCGCTGGCGCTAGTGCGGTTCCGCAATGTCATCAAGGATACCCGCGACGTCGTGTTCGTCTTCTGTGCAGTAGTGATTGGAATGGCCGCGGGTTCGCAGCGCTATGCCGTGGCGATTGTGGGGACTGTGGCACTGTGCGCAATTGCCATCTACCTTCATGTGAGCACATTTGGCTCACACTGCTCCCACAACGCGTACCTGCGATTTCGGCTGGTGGGCTTCCTCGCGGCCGATCATCCCTTGCCGGCCTTGCTCAAGCGATTCTGCGGTGCCTTCGCCCTGATCTCCGTTCAGGACGGCGATCTTTCCGGCATTGCAGAATACGCCTATCAACTCACGTTGCGGGACAGCAGCCGCAATGAGCAACTGCTTGCGGAACTGCGCCAACTCGGCGGAATCAGCGACATAAGCTTGACGGCGCAAGAGGAACTGCTCGAGGTCTAGCGGCCATGTCACGATCTTTCAGATGGCCGAATTACGCGATCTGGCGCTGGCGGAGAAACGCGTTACCGCTTCTGGTCTGGCTGATTGCCGCCGGAATCGCCAGTTGGCTCTTGGCTCATCGGTCGTCCGCCAATGAGCTCACGGGTATTGCTCAGGCAGATCAACGTGACGTGGCAGCGTTAACGAATGGGCGCCTCCAACTTGTACCGGTCGAGATGTTTGATTCAGTCAAGCAAGGCCAACCCGTCGCCGTGCTTGAGGACGACCGCATAGCGGCCTCGCTGGCGACGGCCGCTGCCGAGGTCTCGCGCCTGCGGGCAGAGTTGGCGGCAACCGAAGATCGCCTCGCTATCGATGCAGCAGTGCAACATTCCGACCACATGGCCGAAGCGAGGCGATATGCGGTCGATGTCGAGCGGAATCGTCTCCACGAGATTGAACTGCAGGTGATGATGGAGACGGATCGTATCAAGGCGGAGTTCCTACGGCTTCAAAAGGACCTGCTGGGTAACCTGCGGGGGCAGCGCGCCGTCTCAGAGCTTAGGTTCAGATCGGCTGAAGCGGACTACAAGGCCCTTGAAAAGAACTTGGGCGAGAATCAGAAGGCCTTGGCCCAGGTTCGGCAGGACTTGGAACAGGCCCGCCAACGGCAGGATTCGTTTTCGGGAAATCAAGTGGAGTACCTGGCAATTGACAAGGCGCTCGAACCCTTGCGAGCCGCAGTGACTGTACAGGAACGGCGCCTCGCCGAACTCTGCGTGGATCGCTCAATGCTCGTTCTCAAAAGTCCCATGGACGGTGTCGTGAGCCAGCTTTTGCGCAGGGCCGGTGAGTCAGTGAGGACAGGCGAACAGATCATGACGATAGTCTCGACTCGCCCCTCGGCGGTTATTGCCTACGCTACCGCAGCACAGGTGGTCCAGTTTCAGCCGGGTTTGCCGGTTCGGTTGGACGTGATCCGAGAGGGCATTGCTCGACATTCCGCTTGCACGCGGGTTCAACTGATCGGGCCGGTGGCCGAGAAGTTGCCGGCACAGTTGTGGCGCAATCCCACGACCCCGGAGTGGGGTTGGCCAGTGAAGATCGCCATTCCTCCGCAGTTAGGAATTCTCTGCGGCGAAGTGATTGGTATTGCCAGGCCATGATGACGAGCGGCGAGTTCCGAGTTGTAAGGGGCGGGATGCGCCGGCTCGCTGCCAACGATTTGCGCCATTGGTGGCTCCTCAGCCTCTGCTCCCCCGTTGCTCTGGCGGTAATCGCGGGTTGCACCGTGGGGCCGAACTATTGTCCGCCGGAGACTCGTCTGCCGGACCGCTGGAGCGGGTCGAAGGAAGGAACCGTCACGACGCATCCCGCCGAGGTCGCCAACTGGTGGATCCTCTTCGGCGATCCCACGCTCGACGGGTTGATCGAGCGGGCGTTGCGGTCCAATCTTGACTTGCGGATCGCCGAGGCGCGAGTTCGCGAGGCGCGTGCCGAACGAACGATCGCGGGTGCCGATCTGTGGCCCAGCGTCGGCCTGGCCAGCTCCTACTCCTACGAAGGCAGGAGCTTGAACAAGCAGTCGGACAAGTCCAGTGATCCTTGGGACCAGCTCCACGATACGATTGTGGATGAAACGGCGAAAGGCCTCGTGGGCGGATCGCTCGACTCGCGGAATCTGGTTGATGATGTCACAGGCGAGATGCTCGGCGATACCCTGACCGGAACGAACAAAGCAGGTACACGGCAGCGGGCACAGAGTTTATTTGAGGTTGGCTTCGACGCAAGCTGGGAGCTTGACGTGTTCGGCGGGATACGCCGGAACGTGGAAGCCGTCGATGCAGACATCGCCGCGACCACTGAAGGCTATCGCGATGTCCTCGTCACGCTGCTGTTCGAGGTGGCGCGCAATTACGTCGAGGCGCGGGGCTATCAGCAGCGGATTGTGATCGCGCACCACAATGTCGATGCGCAGAAGGAAACACTCCGGTTGGCCCGATCGCAGTGCGACGGCGGCACGGGCAGCGAGCTGGACGTCGCTCAGGCCCAGGTACAACTCTCTTCGACCGAATCTCGGGTCCCGGCCCTGGAAACCGCCTACCGGCATGCGGTGCATCGGCTCAGTCTGCTCGTCGCCGGGTGGCCCGACGCAACCCTAGCGGAACTCTCCAAGGAAGCCCCCATCCCAGCGGCACCGCCGGAGATACCGCTGGGGCTGCCATCGGACCTGCTTCGCCGCCGGCCGGACATTCGCGGGCGTGAACGCCAGCTTGCCGCTGCCACCGCTCGCATCGGCGTCGCGACCGCCGACCTGTTCCCCAAGTTTTCCCTCAACGGCGCGTTCGGATCGCAGACGTATGACGTGCGGCATCTCCTTGATGCCCGGAGCCTTTTCTGGTCCGTGGGCCCCGCAATGAGTTTGCCGATCCTGGATGGCGGACGGATCCGGGCGAACATCGAGGCACAGAATGCGATTCAGCAACAAGCACTTGCCCAGTATGAACAGACCGTGCTGAGGGCGGTGAAGGAGGTGGAGGACGCCCTCGTCGCCTATCAGAATGAACGCACGCGATATCAACACCTCGCCGACGCCGTCGACGCCGGCCGCCGGGCCGTATCTCTAGCGAGCGTCCAGTACAAGGAGGGGCTGTCCGATTCCCTGGCTGTCGTGGATTCCGAACGCTCGCTATTCGCGGCCCAGGAACAGCTTGTGCAGAGCAGGACCAACACCACCCTGCACGTGATCGCCGTCTTCAAGGCGCTCGGGGGCGGCTGGGAAACAAGAACAGGCTCCGATCGCGCGATGCAACCACCGGAAGGAGTAGTTCCATGAAGTCGACTCTTGGGAATGCACGTCATCCCATGGCATCTTGGTGTGCTTCGTACTGAGCGGTTGGATTGGCATGGGTGCGGGCCCGGCACTGGCGCGAACGCTGGTACGAACACAAGCACCGGCACGGGAGTCGCCGCCGACGTCGGTGCCAGAGCCTGTGGTGTGGTCGACAGTAGCGTCAACGCAGACTCATTCGCGAAACGGATTCGTTTTCTCCATCGGGTTCGCAAGACCCTGCGATGTTGAAAGCGTTGGTGAGGAGGAGCCTGGGCTCTGACCGGTGTGTGCCGTGCAGACGCAAACGCAGGCGAAGCCACATGAAGAAGCCGTTCGACTCAGCTACCTGTCGACGAAAACCACCGACCAAAACACCTGAACAGGCGCAAAGAAGCGCAAAGACGATTTTTGCAGAACTTTACGCTGGACTGATAGACGCCTCACGTACCTAACGCCTAAAAGATAGTAAGACGTTTGGCTCTTGGCGAAGGTCCTTAAGTCCGTCTCTTGCGCGGACGAAGCAGCGAGTGGACACCCGTCCAGGCCACAGGCACACGGGTGCGGTTTGGGTCAGCCTTGGCTGACCGGATAACAAGGAGATCTGGTATGAACAAACGAAAGACCATCCACGGAATTCTGCGACTAGTCGCGGCGTTTGCAAGCGGTGCGACGCTGCTTCAAGTAAGTAGTTGCACAATCGACGAATCAACCATGACGGAGTTTGCCAACCTGTTCGCGGAGGCTCTTTTGACGGCACTGACAGGAAGCACCTGACGGATCCAGCGCCCCGCGTTGGCTTGCTTCGAATTGCCGAGTTCGTTGAACTGTACAACGTCGATTACGCCGATGACGCCGTCATCTACGCGGAGCTCTCCGCGCCGTCGGTATTCTCCATGGTTCCTACTATCAAAGAACTGGGTGTGGCCATCGGAAACGTTGGCGCGCATGAAGCGGGTCACCCGCTTGGGCTCTAGCACGTAAGCGATGAGGACGACCAGTCGAGGGCGACGCGGCGCTGGAAGATCAGGAGTTCATGGATGCTCCCGTGCCCAGCGATGTCATGGCCATCTGCACGCGGGATGCGGTCATGCTGCTTAAGTAGACACTTGGCTGGCGCGAGATATGGGCGTGCGCGCTTACCATTCAGTGAGGCATGAAACGTGAATGGCCTTCTGCTGCGAGTTGCGCAAATCCTGGGTGCCTCGACCGTCGGCTTACGCAACGTGCTCTTCGCTCACCTGCACGTCCTCGTCGCTACCGCCGAATTCAAATTGAACGCGGTAGTCGCCGGCTTTCGGGCGTTTGCTAACGGCGTGGCTAAAGACGCCGTCGAAGAATAGCAACGACAACTCACCGCCGCTTTGGATTTCGGGCAAGAAAGGTTGCACCAGGACACCCCGATCCTCGAGCGTCTTGGCGATGTCAGCAGCGTAGCGGTCGAGTTCCTCGACGCGAAAACGGTAGCAGCGGTAGGCGCCGCCGGCGATGGTCGGCTTGACCACGATTTCATTCCAACCGCGGGCCCGCGCCAAGGCGGCGATGTCGGCCTTGTCATTCTCTGCGATGCAAATGCCCTTGCTCGTTCAAAGTGTCCCCAGTTAGTCCCCAATAAACGCGGTCCTCCAGCGGCTCCACGGGTCAAGAGTGGTCCAGTTGAGTCTGGTTCATAAGCGGTGCATCCACCGGTGCTTATGGGTTAAATGCTTGTCATATAACAACTTACAAGGTAGGTGGGAGGCGGAATTCGATTCCCCCCTCCCCGCGCCTCCGGACATCGCAACCCATGCCGCTCCGCGTCCGGCTTGGTCGGCTGGCCGTCAAACTCCGAGCCCTTGCACGGCTTGGGCCTGCGCCCGGCGCAGTTCCTCGTTCTGCATCGCCCGAGGTGTCAGCGGGCGGGCAAGACCGGCCAGGTCGGGGCGGCTTTTCACCGGGCGATCTCTTCGGCCCGCCGGCGCAGTTCGGCGGCGTCTGGTTCGGGGCGGTCATCCTTGTTTTTCATTGCACGCTTCCATCATTTCCCCGCGGCGCGCCGCCGCGCCGATCAGCGCCAGGATGCACAGGCAATCTTCCTCCAGCGAAATGCTGAACAGTATGCCGTCCGTCAGAGGTACACGTTCCGCTCGGTGGCCGGTTTGATCGGCTCGACGTCGCTCACATCCCCCAACCGAACCCGCCGCGGCGCATCGTGCCGCTCGCAAACTAGGGTATCGCGGGTCCGTTCCACTGCCGCGCGTCACACCAGCATGATCGAGTTCGAGGGCCGGCCGTGCATCAGCGCGTCGCGGTCGGCGTACTCGCAGACGGCCTCGTCGCTGACGGCGACCACGCGGCCGTCGGGCCTTTCGATCACGACCAGTTGGATGCCGCCGCCGCTGTTCCACGCGTCGCCGCCGAGCACCGCCGCCAGCGTCTGCGCCTCGGATTCCGTCATTCAGGAGCCTCCTTGGGGAAAGCGTGCGGCCAACCGTCCCGGCGGCCGGGGCGTCGAGCCGCCGGACTCACCCTCGGTGTGGTCGGCCAACAAGTGCCTGGTACTGCGCCCCAGGGGAAGGCTAAACTTCAACCTCGGCTCCCGCAAGCCGGACGGACTTACCAGTCCAGGCCTGGGTCCTTCGTCGCACGCAGGAGGTGGGCTGGCAGCCCGTCCGCATATCCGAGGGCATAGTTGCAGACCGCCAGGTCCGATTCGCTTCCTGTGGTTCTCTCCATGCTCGCCATCGCGGCGGATTGGCGACGCCTACGGAATCAGCGGTCCCCGCTCGCGCCGATCGAAGATCCACCGGAGGGGGGCGGGGGGACCCCGACTGAGACCATCGGAGAGGGTTGCATCTGGTGCGGTCGGCGTGGCGTGCGGCGGATCGAACGGTCCTCGCCGCTCGGCGTCCGATGCAGCGCGCGAGAATCCGCCTTCGTGGCGATCGTCCGTCGGTTGGTTCCGTCGTCGGCTTGGCGCGACAAGGCCGTCCGCATGGCCGAGGGCGTAATTGCACGCCGCCAAGTCCCACTCGTCTCCGTTCCTCGTTTGCATGCCTCCAGGTGGCCCGACAGAGGCGTGCCTGCGGATTCGACGACGAGAGCCGGGCATCGGACGGCGCGGAAGGACTTCCGCGTCGGTCGCTGATCCGTCTGCTTTCCCTACGAAGTCTGGTTATCGGGTTCGCCGCACGACGGCAGGCCCGCATTCGACGAGTCGCCGCCAAGTCGCGGACATAGCAGAATGCCTGCGGAGTCTTCGCGGAGGAACCGCATGGCGAAGCCACGAAGAGGAATCGATTGGACGGGAATAGAAAGAGGAAGGCCCACCAAGCCGAGGTCATTCATCGAAGGCGTGCTTGAGTCGATGAATCGCTATCGGCGGGACAAGCTGATCCGGGAGCAAGCGGAGCGAGGAAGAGCCGTATCCCCGACGATCAACCCGTTTCCCCAGTTTCTGCCGACTTCTTGCCGGCGTTGCGGTGTAGGGAGTGATACGCATCACTTCCCTTTGCTTCGATCCGTTGACAGAATTTCAACCGTCCCTTGCGCATGACCGCCCTACCGGCGATCTCTGCATGGCCCTACGCCGCGCTCGCCACGGGCGGCGTGTAGTTCAGCCACAGCACTTCCGTGCGCCTGGCGTGTTTCTTGTTTGCCCTATTGGAGGCGCTGCTGGTCGTCTCGATCTCAATGCGGTGCCAACCCGATAGCAACTCGTCATAGAGGCTGCTGGCGTATCCGCTTAGCACGACCTTGCCCTTGTATTCCCGCAGCCGAAGCAAAAGCCGGGCGTGGTCCACATCCGTCATCTCGTGGTCGTACGAGTTGCGGTTCCGCGGGTTGCGCGTCGAGTGGAGATACGGAGGGTCGAGGTACGCGAGCGTGTCCTTGGAATCGTAATCGTCAAGGATCTTGGCCCAGTGCCCGCACTCTATTTGCGCAGCCTGCAACCGCAGCCCTGCGACCGCCAGGCGCTCCGGCAGGTTCCGCCACATGCTGGTCCGGCTGCTGGCCCCGTTGGCCGTCCGACCGACTGTGCGGGACCAGTCGGATGGACGCTTGGCCACGCCGTTGCGCGACTGTCGAGTCGCGACGAGGAACGTCCACGCCCTTTCGACATCGCTTGCCCACTTGCCGACCTTCCTGGCCACCAAGGCGTCGCAGTATTCCTCGCGGGCCCACAACGTAGCTTCGACCAACTCTATGAGGCGCCCGCGGTCTCGCCGGTCGCGCAGCACCCTGAAGAAGTTCACGAGGTCGCCGTGCATGTCGTTGACGGTCTCCACCCTG
>Ga0315274_10002952_pt1 | contig 25287 bp, 23 predicted proteins | sample YL17G02_20_MG_FD_203700 | JGI IMG/M metagenome (GOLD analysis project Ga0315274, IMG submission 203700) | Sediment microbial communities from Yellowstone Lake, YNP, Wyoming, USA - YL17G02_20 | ecosystem: Environmental > Aquatic > Freshwater > Lake > Sediment | place: USA: Wyoming | collected...
AGGTCTCATAGAACATCTCACCGTCCGGGGAAGAAGGGGAGTTTTGATCCATGGAATTGAGAGAGTTTATCTCCGTCGTTCTGCGCAGGCTGTGGCTGATCCTGCTGGCCATCGCCCTGGTGGGAGGGATGACCTACGTGTTGAGCGTCAGGTCCACCCCCATCTACAGCGCCAGCGCTACCCTGCACATAGACTACGGCGCGGACCCCCGCACCGACCCCTACGACTCCCTCGTGACCAGCGAGCGGTCGGCCAAGACCTACGTGGAGATGATGAAATCCCCGGAGGTCCTGCAAGAGGTCATCGCCAGCCTGGGCCTGCCCTTCTCCACCAAACAGCTTCAGGACGCGCTGAACGTCCAGCAGATCCGTGATACCCAACTGGTACAGGTCAGCGTGGAGGACAGTCACCCCGGCCGGGCCGCGGCCACCGCCAACGCCGTCGCCGACACGCTCATCCAGCGCATCGCGACCAGCGAGCGGGGCAGGTACGAGGGAGCGCAGGCCGATCTGGATGGGCAGATCGCCGCCCTGGAGCAGAGTATCGAAGACACGCAGGTAGCCATCACCTCCATGGGAGACCCCATGGACCCCCAGAACGTGAACATGCCTGACTTCGTGCGTATGGAGCAGACCCGGCTCCAGGCCCAACTGTCCCGCGATCAGACCCTCTACGTGATCCTCCTCAAGAGCGCGGAGGACCTTCGCCTGGCCTCGGCTCGCTACGAGGACAACCTCACCGTGTTCTCTGCCGCACAGACGCCCACCTCCCCCGTCAAGCCCAGGACGCTGCTCAACACCGCCCTGGGGCTGATCAGCGGGGCGGTGCTGGGGGTCTCCACCGCCTTCCTGCTGGAGTACCTGGACGACACCATCAAGACGCAGGAGGAGGTCTCCGGTGCGCTGGACCTGGCCACCCTGGGCAACGTGACCAGGATCCCCGGGATCAAGGGGTTGAGGGACGGCCTCATCTCCCTCTCCAAGCCGCGCTCTCCCCTGGTGGAGGCCTACCGCGCCCTGCGCACCAACGTCCAGTTCTCCCTGGTGGCCAACCCCGCGGCCACCATGCTGGTCACCAGCGCCAACCCCAAGGAGGGCAAGACCACCACCCTGGCCAATCTGGGGGTGGTGATGGCCCAGGCGGGGAAGCGGGTCATCCTTGCCGACACCGACCTGCGCCGCCCCACCCTCCACGAGTTCTTCCAGGTGCCCCGCGAGCCAGGGCTCACCGATCTCCTGCTGGAGGAGGGCGCCAGCGTGGAGAGGTACCTGCGGCGGACGGAGGTGGAAGGCTTGAGTCTGCTGCCCAGTGGCCCCTTGCCTCCGAACCCCTCGGAGCTGCTCTCCTCTCCCCGCACGGGGGAGATCGTGGAACAGATGAAGCACCTGGCCGACGTGGTCCTGCTGGACAGTCCCCCCGTCCTGGCGGTGACCGACGCCACCGTGCTCTCCACCAAAGTGGGGGGAGTGATCCTGGTCATCGACGCGGGGACCACGCGGACGGACAGCGCCCTGGCGGCCAAGGAGGCGCTCTCCCAGGTGGGGGGGCGGATCCTGGGGGCGGTGCTCAACCGGCAGAAGAGCGGCCGGGGTGGGCACTACTATTACTACTACTACTACGGCAAAGAGGGCGAAAGGCGCAAGCACAAGGGCAAGGCCTCCTCAGGTGAAGGCGATGCCTCCTGACAGCACGGCCCCCCGGATCATCCTGAGCCGCGTCCTGAGCCTGACGAAGGATGGCCGAAGGCTGTATCGAAGGATGAGCCCCCGGGCGTATCGAAGCATGCGGGTCAACGAAACGGCCAGCGCGCAGAGCCGCCTCCTTCGATACGGTGCCTCACTACGTTCGGCACCTATGCTTCGACAAGCTCAGCACGCAGCTCAGGATGCTTTCCTATGTCGGCAAGGTGGCACGTGTGAGGGCAAGTCGATCAAGCACGCTAAGCTGTGGCCTGGAAAGAGTCGAAGGGGGTCTAGGGGGCGGGGTACGCCAGCGCAGCCCGGATGTCGTCGTCAACCAAGCCTGGATACTCGCCAAGGATCGCCGCCTCTGGGACCCCATCCGCCAGCATACGCACAATGAGCTCCACCGGAATCCGAGTGCCCCGGATCACGGGCTTGCCCACCATCACGTCAGGATCTATGGTGATGCGCTGCCAAAACTGCTCGTCCATATTCCGTTCCTCGATTGCCGTGCGGCGAGGGAGCAGAGAAGTCATGCCCAGTATAGCCCCCCTGCCGCCCCGTTGTCAAGCTCGCGCGGAACCCTGTCACACTGGGCACAGCGGTATCACCCTTGACCCTTGCGAAGGTTTCGAACCTTCGCAAGGTTTCACGACCAGCCGGGCGGAAGGCGCAGACGGAAACGTAGCCGTCCCCCCTTGTGGGGGACTAACCGTTTGACCGCCCCCTGGTCCCAGCCCTGAAAGGGAGCCTACCCTCTGGCCACAATCCTCACCGCTCCACCGGGCCTGGCCCGCTGGAGAAAGACAACCACCGTCCTCCTCGCCCTATCCCTGCTGGTGGCCCTGGTCGCCCTGCGAGAGACCCTGCTGAGCGCCTGGTATGGTAACCTGGGCTACCTGGGCCTCTCCCGGGCCTTGCTCTCTTCCTCCTCTGGTGACGAGCGACTGTTGAGCGCCCGCGCATCCTTCACACAGGCGCTGGCCCGGCAGGGGGACAACCCCTCCGCCTCCTGGGGCCTGGGGAGGGTGTACTACGACCTGGGCGAGGACGACGCGGCGGTGAACGCCTGGCAGGGGAGCGAACGATCCCTCTCCCTGCTCCTCTCCTCCAGCGACAGCGCCTTCAAGAGGCAGGACTACCCTGTATCCCTGGAGCTGGCCCTGCTGGCCCAAAGGCTGGACCCCCGCTCCTCCAGCGTGCGCTACCGGCTGGGGGAGGCCTACCGGGCCACGGGCGAGCTGGACCGCGCCCTGGAGGAGTACGAAAGGGGCAAGGAGTACAACGCCTTCCTCCTTGGCGACCAGGCGGACCTGGCCACCTGCTACTTTGGCCAGGCCAGGGTGTACGAGGCACAGAAGAACTGGGAGGCGGCGATGTGGCACTACGAGGCCGGGCTACGTCTAAGACCGGACGAGGCGGCGGAAGCGCGGCTGGGCAGGCTGTGGGGTGAGTGACAGGCAGAGTCCGGGAGATGGGTCCCAGCGGGTCCTAGTGCCTGACCGGGGGAGACCATTGGCCCACCAGGGAACGGGAGAAGCGCTTGAGGATCTACAAGCGAAGGGGCGAGCCCCGCGCAGCGAGGGACAGATGGACCTGCTGACAATAATACGCGAGAGAACTACGGTGATGAGCGTCATCGGGCTGGGTACGTGAGCCTACCGCTCTCCGCGAAGTTGACCGACGGGCATGTAGCAAACGTGATTGAGGCTGTGCAGCAAGTCTTGCGCTGGGCTCGACTCTGACCTTAGAGGATATTGAGTAGGATTCTCTCCGGAGAGGACCTTGACAGCTCTGCCCGAAGCACCGGCATTCAGCGAAGAAACTGATGAATACGTAGTCCTCAGACTTGTTCTTGCTGACAACAGAAGTACTAATCACCCTATGCCGGCAGAGGCCGAGATAGCACATCCCAGCATTAGGGCCAAGATTCGCACACAGGAAGAACGACTCCTGCAATTGTACTTTCGAAATTGGGAAAACGCCTACCATGGGCGATTGCCCGGCTGGAGGGATGCTTCTCCAGTCTATATGCTCTGGAATGGTCAGTTAGTCGGCGGTATCTACCTGTGCGACAGGAATGAATTCGACAAGAACAGGCTTTGGGGACAGTTACACTATTTCTTCGTTGACCCCCGTTTCAGGGGTATAGGGCTCCACAGTTTGCTGTTCCAAGAAGCAGTGAGCCGTGCCCGGTCGTGGGGTCTGGAAGGCGTTTACATCAACACGGATCGCTACATGCTTGGAGAAGTCTATGTGCGATGGGGAGCAGTCTTCTGGAAGAGGATACCGAAGTCAATGGTTCGCCCAAAGCACGCAAACATGTGTCACTACAATTGGCTGCTATATAGAATTCATGACGCTGTGCTGATGCAGTATTTGGAGCGATACGCGTCTGGCACTCTGGTTGACATCGGTTGTGGTGACAAACCATACGGTGCCCTCACAAAAGGGCTTGTCACAACACACATTGGTGTGGACCATCCTGCAACGGTCCACGATCGTGCCAATATTGACATTGTTGCGTCGGCTTACGATACAGCGCTGCTTAGCGGTGCCGCTGACACCGTTCTCTGTACCGCCGTGCTTGAACACCTAGAGCGACCACAAGATGCGATTCGAGAGATGCATCGCATTCTGAAGCCTGGCGGTTACGTCATTCTCTCGACACCACTGTTTTGGCACTTGCATGAGGAGCCACGTGATTTTTACCGTTATACCAAGCATGGGTTAGGGTATCTTTTCACCAAACCTGGCTTCGAAATTGTGGAGCTCCAGCCGCTCTCTGGCTTTGTCGTGACGTTTGCCCAAGAGTTCTGCTATTTCTTGCAGCGCTTTCGTCGTGGACCAATCGGCCGGTTGATGGCGGGGTTGCAGTTTTTCATTCAGTGGACTGCCTACGTCCTCAATCGCTGGGATCGCTCCTATGGTTTTACATGGGCGTACTTGCTGGTTGCTCGAAGGTCGGGTAGTGGCTCGTAGCGTTGGACTTGGCATTGTAGGCTTAGGCGGAGCAGGCAGGGCCCATCTGCGCCGCGTGCAAGCCAAGCGAAAGTCTCAGGTTGTTGCGGTGTATGATCCAAACCAGGCGGCGCTAAGTCAAGTGGCGGATCGGCTTGCAGGTTCAGCAGTTGGGCTAGCCACCTCAGATCTTGAAGAGTTTATGGCATTCTCGGAGATTGACGGCGTTTCTATATGCTCGCCTGATCACTGGGACCTTGAGCACGTCATGAGGACACAGGAGCGTGGTTGGCACGTGCCTTGTGAGAAACCACTCGCAACCACGGCTGAGCATTGCCAGCGTATTGGGGAAGCCGCGCAGCCCGCGTGATCGCCTTGGCAACGCTGGTTCTCGCGTCGGCGGGAGCAGCGTGGGCGATAAGCCGCGGGGAAGTTCCGTCGCAGTTGCTGGCAATGCTGGTGATCGGCGTGGGATGGGGTGTGCTTGTGCTGCAACCAACACATCGAATCGTTGTGTGCCTGATGCTGCTGGCAATCTTGTCTCCCGATGTGACGATCTTGCCAGGATTGCCACAATTCCGGCTGGAGGAGTGGTTCATCTACACGCTCGTTCCCTTCATATTCCTGACCAGGCGGCGGGCCCTCGACCACGCAGCTCTGCCAGTGCTGGCATACTTTGCGGCGACCGCAGTAGTTGTTCTGCTCTCGGTGGCCCACTCCGTGGTGATGCTCGGAGCTGAGTTCGTGCTGCGGGACCTCACAGACGTGGCGCAGATGCTAAAGTACTGGGGGCTCGCCTGGTTGGTGGGAACGGTCGAGTGGAACCAAGAGCGACTGCGGACGGTGGGGGCATGTCTCGTCCTAGGGTTTGCGGCGGCGGCCGTTTGGGGAATGCAACAGCGATGGGACCTTGTCGGGCTTAACACCACGGCTGCGGTGACATACACGAGTGGCGAGCACCAAGCGATCGCGATTGCATCGGGAGGGCGGGTGTTCGGCACATCTGGCAACCCGAATGAGTTCGGGTGTCTGATGACCATGGGGGCCGCCCTTGGGTTAAGTCTCCTCGGAACTGCGCGCGACCGACGGCTCCCGGCTCTTCTCCTTGTGGTAGTGTGTTCTGCTGCCGTGGTGCTCACGGGCTCGCGCGGGTCTCTACTGGCGTTGGTGGCCACTACTGGGGCTGCGCTGGCGGCAGCAGCTCTCGCGCCCGCATATCGACGGTCTGCAGGTGCAGTTGCGGTGGGCCTTGTGGTTATCAGCGCAGTTGTCGCTTCCACCATACGATTCGTACCTTACCTTGACGACCTTCCGCATGTTCTAGAGGATCCAACTCAAGATGCGAGTTTCACCAACCGATGGTTATGGGGCTTCCCCCGAGCCGTTGACTTGTGGGCCCGGTCGCCGGTGCTGGGCTGGGGGCCAGCCAAGGAAACAATTGCGTCGCTTTACGATAGCCAGTATTACTACACCCTGTCTCGGTTTGGACTGGTGGGGTGCGCCCTGCTCGGCGCGCTGATTATCGTGCCAACTAAGTGGGGGGCTGTACTGCTGAGGAAGGGGCTGGGCTGGGAGGCCCGAACCCTGGGAAGCTGGCTGCTTCTGGGCGGAGTCGCTCAGGTCATAATCAATGTGACCAATCTGACTTTGTCCAGGTTCCAGTTCATGGACCTTTGGACACCCGTCCTGGTCATCGGCGCCATCCTTCAATCCCAGGTCGCGCAGGGCCGAATGGCGGAGGACAGGGTTATCGAGGGCCAGCCGAGACGCTAACGGCTGACGCAGCAGGCATGCTACGTGTTGTATGGAGCGTCGCGAACCGGCGCTCAGAGCATCTCTGGCAAGGACTGCGCGCCATGGAACCTGGAGAGCACGTACGTGCCCTGCAGGACTGCTGCAGCCGGTATAGCAGGATAAGCGACGCGCGCAATAGGCATCCTACCTCCGTGACGCGAAGGGCCGCCGGGCGCTGCGGGGGTGACAGGAGCAGGCGGTACCCGCCGGCAGGGGATGGGGTCCTCAGCCGCCTTTGGCGCCGCCCCGAGAAGAGAAAGCCACCGCGCAATGCCCGAGCTCATTTCCCAGATAGCCCGCAGGCTGTATCTAGCGGGTTTGCCCTGGCGCGTTCGGCCGGAGGGAATCAACGCAGCTAACAGTCGCCTGCTAGTCGAGGCCGGGTCGGTGGTGGACATCCTGCGGAGTTTCGGGGCCGAGGTGGGGGCAGGTGCGGTCATGGACGGGCCCATCGTCGTTGTCAGCGCCCCTGTTGACTACGGGAACCTGCGTGTGGGAGAGCGAGTACACATAGGCATGCTCGTGCTACTTGCCTTGACATGCCCCGTGCTTATTGAGGACCACGCAGTCATATCGATGGGTTCGACGCTGCTGACTCACCAGCCCGTGGGCCAGAGGCCCCAAGCAGATTGTGTGAGGGACAGAAGGGCGTCCCTCCATATAGGTGCGCGGACCTATGTGGGTGCGCACGCCGTCATCCTCTGCGGAGCCAACCTTCGCGCAGGCGCAGTGGTCACAAGGCCTGTCCCACCAAACAGCTTGGCGCAGGGCATTCCTGCACGTATGGCGCGCAGACACATACCAGTCCCAGGTGATCCGCCAGAGGCCTAGGACGTCGCGGCTTGTCATGCTGATCTCGTACTACTTCCCGCCGATGGGCGGCATAGGCGCCCGGCGGCCAGCGAAGCATGCATTGTGGTTGGCACGCCTCGGCTGGCACGTCCGTGTGTTGGCCGGCCCCGAGGACGCGCACCTCTGGAGGGACGACAGGCTGGCAGATGAGGTGCTGCCTCATGTGCAACTCGAGCGCGTGCCACTAGTGCAGATCCCCGGACTAAACGATGAAGGCCTGTGCTGGCTGCCGCGCCTGATCCCGGCTCTGGATCGCGTCTGCCGCGACGGAAGCGTCGACGTTGTTCTCGCAACTGGGAATCCTTTCTTCCCTTTTCTGGCGGCCTGGTGGTGTCGGGCGCGCCACCGAATTCCATACGTGTTGGACTTCCGCGACGCGTGGTCACTGAATCGTTACACTGCAGGGCAGGTGGGCAGACGCAAACGACGGTTGGCTCGCGGGCTTGTGCGTGCTGCTGAGCGGCTGGTGGTCGGCCATGCATCGGCCGTGCTGTGCACTTCCGATGTGATGCAACAACAGTTCAGGCAGCAATACCCCCATCTCAGCGGCGACCGATTCGTAGTATTAACTAATGCGTGGGACGAGGAAGAGTTGGAGAGAGCCCGCTGGCAGGTGCCCGAAAGCACCCCAACGCACCGCAAGTCGGTGACTATTAGCTACGTTGGGACGTTCCCGCCCTACCGCTCGCCAGACCCGTTCCTGAGAGGTGTGAAACTGCTGGTTGAGCGACGCCCTGACCTTCGGGCCCGACTGGTGGTGCGTTTTGTGGGCGCTTTCCACGACCGTGCTGAGGTTGATCGCCTCGGCCTGACCGACGTGGTGGAGACGACGGGGCAAACCTCCCACCTAGACAGCGTGATCCACATGTTACGATCCGATATCCTGCTCAGTCTTAATGGCCCGGAGGGATGGATGATTCCCGCGAAGCTCTTCGAGTATATCGGGGCGCAAAAGCCAATTCTCGCGTTGGAGGCGGCGGACAGCGCAGTCTCGCGTCTGTTGCAGCACTATGAGCGTGCCAGGGTGGTCAGCTTTGACGACCCGGAGGGCATCGCGGGAGGACTCGAGACGATGGTGGGGCAGGAGCTGGCGGGCACGGTGCCGGCCCCTGACCCCAGTTTTGTGAGTCATTTCACGCGGCAGAAGAGGGGTGTTGCGCTGGCAGCCGTACTGGAGTCGGCGATGGAGAGCCGCGCCTGGCCGACCTAATGCTTGCGGAAAGCTATCGGGTCTTGATGCCCGGAGGCGCATTGCTGGTCTTCTCCCCCAGCGCGCCAGACGCGAGCCAGCGCGGCGAGCCAAGTCACACAAACCTCTACACTCGAGTGAGCCTGCAAGCCGCGGTGCGGGCAGCAGGTCCTGTCAAGCTGCTGCCGCTTGATTCTCCCTTGCTGCTAGGGTCTGCGCGAGCACTCCGATACCTGAGTTGGGCGCTCTTTAGGGCCTTCCCCGACCGCCGGTCGCGCACCGCCAATTGCGTGGGCTACAAGCCAGAAGAGGACACACCCGCATGACCGGTCTGGCGAAGGCCACGACCTCAGGGGTGCTCTGGTCTTGGACAGGCACGGTGGGGATGGGTGTTCTCAACAACTTGGTGGTCTTGGCTGTGCTCGCCCGGCTCCTGGACCCCGCCGACTTCGGGTTGATGGGCATGGCCACGATCGTTTCAGGCTTCATGATGCTGTGGCTGGACTTGGGTGTGGGCCCTGCAGTGATCCAACGTGAGAAGGTAAGCCAGGAAGAGCTGTCATCGCTCTTCTTCTTCAATGTGCTGATGGGCGTCCTACTGTGCCTCGCCACCATGGCTCTCTCGGAGGTAGGAGCACGTGTGTTCGGAGCCCCGACAGTCGCGCTCCTCCTCCGCGTCGTTGCCCTCGGCTTTGTCGCGGGTGCACTCGGACAGCTACCGCATACACTGTTGCAGAAGCAGATGCGCTGGGGTGTGATTACTCGGGTGCAGTTGGCGGCTCAGGTTGTGTATGGTTTCGCTGCAATCACGCTGGCCTATCTAGGGTGGGGGCCGTTGAGTCTGGGGTGGGCAGTGGTGGCGCGTCAGATGACCTCGAGCGTGCTGATGATTGTGGTGTTGGGCTGGCGACCGCAGCCGCGCCTTCGACTGCAAGAGGCCCGGCCATTTCTCTCATTTGGGATGTACCTCACAGGTGGCAATGTGGTTAACTACTTGTCGGCAAATGCCGACTACCTTGTGGTGGGGCGTCTCCTGGGTTCGCAGGCACTGGGGTACTACACCCTGGCATATAGGTTGATGTCGTTCCCTCTTGCAAAGGTGTCACGGGTTGTAGCCAGCGTCACCTATCCGGCGCTCTGCACCCTTCACGACCAGGATGAGCGGTTGCGGAAGGCATATCTGAAAGTGGTGCGCTACGTCGCGCTCGTGACCTTCCCGATGCTGACGGGCATGTTTGTCGTGGCGCCGGAGTTCGTTCAACTGGTATATGGCCCTAAGTGGGGCGAGAGCGTGCCCTTGTTGAGGCTCTTCTGCCTGGTAGGCATGAGCAAGTCCGTAGGCACGTTGGTGGGCAACGTCTATCTCGTCAAGGGCAAGCCTCAGTGGGGTCTCTGGTGGAATGTGGCGTACACCGTCACTCTGTTGATCGCCCTGCTGCTGGGGGTGCGGTTTGGCACGCGAGGCGTGGTGACGGCCATTCTTGCACTTACACTACCCAGCCTCGTAGTGACTCAGTATCTGGTGAATCTGCTCATCGGTACGAGCTTTCGCCAGTACTTCTGGAATCTCCGCCATGCCATCTGTGGCAGCGCGCTGATTCTGGTATGCGTCGGTATGTTCCAGCTCGGGCCCCTTAAGCCCAGTGGCCTCTGGTCGTCGCTTGCGCTCAGTGCCATGGCGGGTGCACTCGTGTACGTAGCGTATGTGTACATCGGCGAGCGGCACGCGTTCAAGGAGGGTATCTTCCTCGCGCGACAAATCGCGAGGGGCATTCGAGGGGCCCCCGTGGCGGCCACAGGAGAAGTAGGGTCGCCATGACCGTTCCTCCGCTCCTCCCTGGGCTGCACCTTGCGCTCGACCGCGAGGGCTGGCTCTCTGGGCAGGCCCAGGGCGCACGGCTGGCGCGACGCCGCTATGCACGCGACGGCTACACCGTGGCGGAAGCCCATGCGCCCGGACTGTCGCTGACGCAGGTCTGTGTTGGGAAGCCGGGCGAAGCGCGCTCGCCAGTGATAACCCCCGACGGACTTGGAATCGTCGCGTTTGACGGCCACCTGCGGAATGCGGCCCAACTGGCTGGCCGATCTGTCTCACACAGCGAAGTGCCGAGCTTGGTGGCGGAGCTCTTTGTCGCTGAGGGCTGGCGGGTGGTCCGGGGCTTCAAGGGCGCGTTCAACGCGATATGGATCGACTCGACTGAGGGGAACGCGATATTGGTCACCGATCGTTTTGGTCTCTACAGGCTTGTGCACTATTGGGACGGAAGGAGTGTCTGGCACGTTGGACCCAATGGCTTGCACCTGCAAAGCCGCCTGAGGTCCCCCTGGCGGCTCGACCCGCAGGCTCTGGCAGAGTATCTTACATTCGGGTACGTCCTTGGGGACCGCACCCTGTTGGCAGATGTCAAGGTTGCCCCTCCGGCCAGCTGCCTGCGGTTGGACGCGAATGGGCTAGCTGTAGAAGCGTACTGGAGACTGAGCGACATCAGGCCGCGCGATGACTTGAGTTGGACGCAGGCTAGTGAAGAACTGCAAGGGCTGCTGAGCCGCGCTCTGGATGGCTGCACACCAGAAGGCTGGCGCCCCACCATCTCGCTGAGCGGAGGGCTAGACTCCCGAGTGATCACCTTCGGATTGACAGACCAAGGACTTCGCCCCCGCACCTACACGTTCGGCGCGCCGGGCTGCTTGGATAACAATTTCGCGCGCCGCGTGGCACGCACCTGCGGTTTGCAGCACAGTTTCCATGCCCTGCATGCCGACCACGTAACGACACACTGTGAGGACCTGGTTCTCCTGACAGATGGGCAACTACCCGTAGTGCACGGGCACGGTATCCACTGTATGGAGGCCGTCGCATGTGAAGCGGACATTGTCGTGCATGGCCTGGCGGGAGGCATGATCATGGGGAGCTTTCTCGACGAGCAGGTGGCCGAGGCGGCGCCCGCCGAGCTGACCTCCCTCCTCTACCAGCGCGCCAACAAAGGACTAGATCCCGAAACGCTGGGCCGATTGCTGGCTCCGCCAGTTGTCGGTCAGCTAGAAGCTCCTCCGCGTGAGGTTTTCGAGGCAGCAGTGCTCGAGTTCCAGCCGAACCCTGCGGCCAACATTGCCGACTTCGTCGAACTACGGCAGAGGCAACGCCGGTTGATATTCGAACCCATGCGCATGTTGCGTCGCTACATCGAGTACAGCGCACCCTTCTACGACTATGATCTCCTGTCCTTCGTAATGAGTCTACCCGGGTGCATGCGTATTCGGGAAGGCCTTTATCAGGACGCCATCGGCAAGATGTATCCCAGAGCAGGCCGGATCCCATGGACCAACACCGGCCTTCCCCTGCACCCAACGTCAAGCGATCATATTCACCGATGGTTTCGCGATTCATTGATGCGCGCTTCCTACCGGGTGGCGGCCAGAACGAAGAACCGCATCCGGCTAGGTGGACTGAAAGAGATCGCTCCTTACGCGCTGTGGCTGCGGTATGACTTGCGCGACTACATTGAACGAGAGTTGCTGTCTCTTCATGCGTTTCCCCACGACTACTTGGTGCAAAGCGAGGTAGAGAGACTCGTACGTGCCCACGCCCAAGGAGCTGAGAACCACACGCTGACCATCGGGGTGCTCCTGAGCGTTGTGCGGTTTTGGCGCGCCCTTGCGGAAGCCTATTGATCGCACCAAGCGTGCGCTTGGATAGCCCGCCGTTCGCGGAGCGGGCCAGCACTTGTGGGCCGGAGCACCCCGAGGCCGCCCGGACGGCAATCCGCAGTTGCCATCTGCGCGACGTCTTCTTGCGCCGCTCCGAGACCTTTGTCTACGAGTTGCTGATGGCAATGAACCCTTGCCAGACATGGGTGGTGTGCCACGGCCTAGCGAATGCAGCCCAATTCCCCTTCGAACACGCACACCTTGTCAGCGCACCCACGCGCGTCGAGAGTGCTTTGTCTGAGTTGGCCCTCGTGGTCACTGGACGCTTACTCCCACTGGAATCCAGGTACAAGGTGGCACTTCACGGACTGAAACCGGATGTCATACATGCCCACTTCGGTCCAATGGGCGTGCTGGCCTGGCCGATCGCCGGCGCGCTAGATGTGGGGCTCGTAACCACATTCTACGGATATGACATGTCGTTGTTGGCACGAATGGCGACATGGCGGCGCGCATACCGCATGCTTTTCCAGCACGGTGCCATATTCTTGGTCGAGGGGAGCAACATGGCCCGGCACCTGGCCGCGATGGGCTGCCCCGAGGAGAAGATCTGCATATTTCGCATCGGCGTCAATCTAGCGGCAATTGACAGACATGGTGAACCGCGCACTGAATCCGGCGGCCGCCCGCGCCTGCTTATGGCCGGGCGGATGGTTGAGAAGAAGGGTATGAGCTACGGGCTTTCGGCCTTCGCTCAGGTGGCTGGCAAATACCCTCATGCAACCTTGCGTGTGGTCGGTGATGGCCCCATGCGAGATGCCCTGCGGACTCAAGCTGCCCAACAGAGAATAGACGGCCGAGTTGAGTGGTTGGGCGGTTTGAGCTATCCTGGCTACCTTCGCGAGCTTCACCAGGCGTCCGTCTTCCTCGCGCCGAGTGTGGTGGCCGCGGACGGAGATAGCGAAGGCGGCGCCCCCACCACTTTGCTCGAGGCGCAGGCAGCGCGAGTGCCTGTGCTTAGCACTACCCACGCCGACATTCCTGAAGTGGTGCTCGATGGAGAGTCCGGGTACCTGGTGCCGGAGCGCGACGTTGACGCCCTAGCAGAGCGACTGGCCTGGTTGCTTGGGCACCCGGGAGCCTGGCAGTCGTTGGGGGCAGCGGGGCGCGCCCACGTCGAAGCAAACCACAACGTGGCTGTTCAGGCGCGCATACTGGAGGGCATCTACGCCCGACTCGTGAGGCTGGGGTTCTGAGCCCGAACTCCATATGCACATTCTCATGCTCAGCACCATGTATCCGACGCGAGCCGAGGCACACAGCGGCATCTTCGTGCTCAAGTTAGCACAAGCACTGGTGCAAATAGGACATAGCGTGCAAGTGATCGCTCCCATCCCGGCAACGCCCTGGCCAGTTTCCAGGATTAGCCAGCGCTATGCGCTGTTGAGCCAGCAACCGATCTACGAAGTGTACCAGGGCGTACCAGCACACTTCCCTCGGTACGTCGTCCTACCGAGGCGGCTCGTTCCACGCCTGGCCCACTACAGTGCTACGCGGTCGGTCGTTCCGCTCGCACAGCGTCTGCACACTATGGACCCCTTCGACGTGATTCACTTGTACACGGCGCATCCTCTGGGCAAGGCGGCAGGCGTATTGTCAAAGGCGTGGAACGTACCGTACGTCGTCCATCTGCAGGGCAACTCATTTCGCAGCTGCCTGGGGCATGGGAAATGGCTGTCAGAACTCGTGCGCCGGGCCCTGCTTGACAGCACCCTCGTAGTAGGCGTGGGCTCTCCGCTCGTGAACCTCGCGGCCAGCGTCGCGGGGCCGTCGGGCCCACCTACGGTTGTGATCAACTATGGAGTCAACCCGGAAGACGTGATACTGGGGGACCCTGGAAGCATGTCCTGCCGCCGTACGGGGAAACGGATTCTACTGACAGTGGCAAACCTTACTCGCAGCAAGGGGATAGATGTGGCCCTTAGGGCTTTCGCATCCGTCAAGGACCGTTTTCCGGACCTGCACTACGTCATTGTCGGGGCTGGCGAGGAGGAGAAAGCGCTGAAGGGTTTGGCCGCGGCCCTGGACACCGGTGATCGCGTCTCCTTCGAGGGTGCACAGACGCACAAGCGGGTGATGCACCACATGAGTGCCGCCGACGTCTTTGTGCTAGTCAGCTCCAATGAGGGATTTGGTGTAGTATACGTGGAGGCGATGGGACACGGCCTCCCCGTGATCGGTTCTCTTGGCGAGGGAATCGGGGACGTGATCGTAGACGGGCACAATGGTATGTTGGTCCCTCCGGGCAATGTCCCCGCCCTCGTGGCCGCCCTCACGCGGTTGCTGGCGGACCCTGCCTTGGCAGGCCGCCTGGGCGCTACCGCAAGAACCGAAGTTCTCCGGAATCACACATGGGCAAAAGTGGCAGAGCGCTGGACTAGCGCATACGAGGAAGCACTGGCCCGATATCACTCAGGGCAGCCGCATGCGCCGAACCGACATCCCAGCTAAATCCCCAAAAGGGCTCCATCTCGGCAAGAGAAGGTTTGCGCCTACAACAGTACCGACTGCCATGCCCGGTCCGGAGGACGGCACCCCGCCGCGAGACCGCGTGTGCATGCCGAAGCCGGCGATCTCGTCGCAGAAGAACACCACATCGGCGCGCATATGTGTACTAACCTCAGGTCATTCGCCCTTCGACGGGCGTGTATACGATCGCGAGATCAACACTCTCCTAATGGACTACGGCGACATTACCATAATCGCCCCCGCCCGCGCACCTTTGCGCCAGCCCGCCCGTGGACTAAAAGTCATCACTTTCGACCCGAGACGCACCCATAAGCTGGTACACCGCGTGCGTCCTCTTGCCGCGCTGCTGAGGCTTGCACTGCAGCAGCGCGCAGACCTTTATCACTGCCACGAGCCAGACTCCCTACTGGTGGGTCTTCTGTGCAGGTGGATGCGCGGTGGTCGAGTACTGTATGACGCACACGAGTATCACCCCGAGCAGTTCGCGGCGCGCGCCCCCCGACCGCTGCGCGGCGCCCTGCAACGAGTCGTGACTTGCGTGGAGCGGTGGCTGTCCCGCCGCGCAGACGCGGCCGTTACCGTCAACGCTGACCTTGTGGCCCGCTACGCCTCGTGGGGAACGAGGGCCTTTCTCGTACCCAACTATCCTGTGACCAGTGAGTGGCCTCTTCGCCGCCGCCCGTCTAGGCACCGCAAACATCTGGTCGGCATATTCGTCGGCGGATTGACAACCCGTGGTGGCCTCTGCCAGCTAATAGAGGGGCTGGGGCGTCTCCGGGCGTCGCACCCCCATCTCAGGCTGAGGCTCGTGGGCCCGGCCGAAGGCTCCGCTCGAGAATTGTTGACGGCCTGCGCCGAGAGGCACGGGGTCGCTGATCGCGTTGAAATCACAGGGCCGGTGCCTTATGACGAGGTCCCTAGCATTCTCGCGGATGGGGATTTCGGGTTGGTGATCGACTGCTTCTATGAGCGTGGTCAGAACTCCGTGGCGACCAAGACCTTTGAATACATGGCGGCTGGGCTCCCAATCCTCGCGGACAACCTGACTGCCGCCCATCGACTGGTCCAGCGATATGCAATCGGGGTTTCGGTGGACCCTCTCGACCCCGACAGCATAACGGCCGGCTTGCGGCGACTGGTAGACGACGATGATGCTCGAGCTCAAATGGGTCGGCGCGGGCGCCAGGCATTCGTCGGCAAATACAACTGGGAAACTGCAGCCCGCGAACTCAGGGCCGCCTATGAAGTAGCACTGTGGGGCCCCGCCTGCCGCGCCCATGGGAGTCAAGTGGACGCTGACGATGATCCGGGCCACTCGCCCCGGTACACTGAGTGAAAGCATAGTGACGGGAACCGAGAGAGTTCTCGTGCTGGCACCGCATACCGACGATGGAGAGTTTGGATGCGGCGGCACCATTGCCCGCCTAGTCGAACTGGGAAAGGAAGTATACTACGTCGCGTTCTCGTCCGCAGAGAAATCTCTCCCAGAGGGTGCCGACGCCGGCGCGTTGAAAAAGGAAGTCAGGCAAGCGCTCCTCGTACTAGGCATTCCGCTGGACCATCTCCTGCTTTTCGATTACGATGTTCGCAACTTCCCCGCTCACCGCCAGGAAATCCTTGAGGACATGGTTCGACTGTATCGCGAGACAAATCCGAGCCTCATTCTGCTACCCTCTACAACTGATACTCACCAGGATCATCAAACTGTGTCAGTGGAGGGATTCAGGGCCTTTAAGCATACGTCTATTCTAGGCTACGAATTGCCGTGGAACAATCTGACTTTCGAGACAAACGCCTTTGCCGCCCTGGATCCTCGCCACCTCGAGGCCAAGTTGAACGCCCTGTCCTGCTATCGCTCTCAAGCAGGGCGCATATACTCAGACCGGGATTTTGTAGAGGGACTGGCTCGCACCCGTGGCACGCAAATAGGTACGAAATACGCCGAGGCTTTCGAAGTCATACGGTGGATCCTGCTATGACGAGCCGCATCGTCGCCATCCACCAGCCTAACTATCTACCCTGGCTTGGCTTCTTTCACAAGATGAGCGCCGCAGACATCTTCGTCTTCCTGGACACTGTGCAGTTCAGTAAGAACAGTTTCCAGAATCGCAACAAGATTCGAACATCGCAAGGGTGGCAATGGCTGACCGTCCCGATCCTCGCCAAGGGGCGAACCGGCCAACTCACAAAGGACGTGCGCGCCAACCTGCGAGTGAACTGGCAGGAAAAGCACTGGCACTCGATACAGCAGAACTACGGCAGGGCGAGCTACTTCCGAGTTCACCGGGGTTTCTTGGAGGACGCATACCTCGGCAACGAGTGGCAACTTCTCGTAGACGTCAGCATGCATTTCATTAAGTATATGGCCCACTCGCTGGGCATCACCTGCGAGACCATCCGATCCTCGAGTCTCGGCGTCACGGGAACCGGCACGGATCACCTGTTGGACATCTGCTTGGCTGTGGGGGGCGACGTCTATCTGTCAGGCCCGAGCGGTAGTGCGTATCTCGACTTGGAACGATTCTCGCAGGCCGGCGTGGGCGTGCGGTTCCATGCGTATCATCACCCTAGTTACGCTCAGTGCTTCGAGCCGTTCCTCCCTCAAATGTGCGCCATTGACCTACTGCTCAATCATGGCTCCTCGAGCGGGCGCGTCCTTATTGGGGGGAGGGAGTGAAAGTTCCTCTCTTGGCCCCACGCTTGACTTGTCCATACGCCTTATGGGCCCGAGCACTGCGATCGAGGCCCCGAGCCGACGCAGCCGCGCAGCTGGCTCACAGAACATGTGCTCGCCCGCCCCTGGGATAGGCAAACTAGTCCACGCGGGTATTGGGCAGTGAACAGCCTGGCCGAGCGCCTCTATGCAAGGGCCCCGATAGGCGTACAACACTTGATGACGTCAGCCTATGGCCTCGCCATATACCCACAGCGCTACGGGGGGAGCTTTGGCAAATACGTTGCTCAGTTGCGTAACGACGAGTGGCATGACCTCGATTATCTTATGGATCTCCAAAACCATCGACTCCGACAAATGGTGCATCATGCGTACGACTACACTCCGTACTACCGCGAACTGTTGGACACCACAGGTCTCAAGCCTTCGGACATCAAGGACACCAGCGACCTTACCCGCATCCCCGTCCTCGAAAAACATACTCTGCGCGCCTCCATCGACTCGTTCCGGAGCCGGGCATTCCAGCCCCGGACACTGATCTGCAACCCAACCGCAGGGACCACCGGGTCCGCCATACCGGTCCTGGTCACCCGAGACGCGATGCAATACAACTTCGCGACCTACGAGGCGCGCGCTCTTGCGTGGGCGGGCGTCACTCATCGCGACCGTACGGCCACGTTCCTTGGCCGCATCGTCGCGCCAATTGGGCAGTCCAAGCCACCATTCTGGAGGCACAACTGGGTGCGGAACCAGCTCCTGTTCTCATCCTTCCACATGACCGACGACCACCTTCCCTCGTACGTTGACCGCCTCGCCTCCTTCCGACCTAGGCTGTTGGTGGGGTACTGTTCCTCCATTTACACGTTGGCCAGCCATATAGTGCGTTCAAAGCGGGCTGGTGAGGTCCGGCCAGTGGCTGTACTCGTCAGCTCGGAGGTGCTGCTGCCCGACCACAGGAAGGTGATGGAACAGGCCTTTGGCTGCCGAGTCTTCGACGGATACAGTCAAGCTGAGCTGTGCGGCTTTGTGACTGAATGCTCGCGAGGTCGACTGCACGTGAGCCCCGAATACGGCGTGATCGAGTTCATACCGTTGGATCAACCACCCGACGGTGGCCAGCCATACGAGATGCTGTGCACAGGGCTCTTTAACCTTGCTACACCCATTCTCCGGTACCGGATAGGCGACCTAGCAGTCCCGGCGCGTGACCCCTGTCCCTGTGGTCGATCACTGCCCGTCGTAGAAAGCATTATCGGGCGAAGCGATTCCATGATTGTCACCCCGAATGGCGCCCGGGTCAGCCCCGCCAGCATGAGTCTAGCCTTCAAACTAACCCGGGGGATTGCGGAATGCCAGATCATCCAGCGAGCGGTGGACCACATCATCATCTGCATCGTTCGAACACCAGAGTACGACCACCAGCAGCAGGCCTACATGCTGAAGGAAGTTCGCAGGCGGGTCGGATCGGGCATGCAGATTGAGATCGAATTCGTCGAGAAGCTCCTCGGGACCGAGTCAGGCAAGGTTCGATTCGTTATCTCCGAGCTGAGAGACGCAGACGGCGGAGGAGGGCATCATCCTGCCGGCGACGCGGAGACTGACTAGGCCCCCTTCGCGCGGCTCACCGCCCATCATCCTGCAACGCTGGGCCCCCGTGCTGGCTCAATGCGGCAGTGTTCTTGCGCGCCATCTAGGACTGAATGGCTAGCAAGCCGCCTTTCCTTGGCCCGAGCGACGCGAGCTCAGTTAGGTCCCTGCACAATAGGGGTCGCGGGGCCAGGTGGCCTTTGGCAACTGTGGTCGTCCCCGCGCGAAACGAGGAAAAGCGCATCGGCGCGTGCCTAGCGTCCGTCCTCGCACAGACCTACCCTCGTGACCGTCTGGAAGTGCTCGTCGTGGACGGAATGTCCAGGGACCGGACTCGCGACATCGTCCTCGAGTTCGGTGAGGGCCACCCACCCGTGCAACTCCTGGACAATCCAAAGCGATCCACCAGCGAGGCGCTGAACATCGGTGTACAGTCCTCTTCCGGTGATGTGGTAATCATAGTCGGCGCACACAGCGTGATCTCCCCCCACTACGTCGAGAGGGCAGTCGCCCATCTTCACTCGACCGACCCGGCAGTTGCAGGTGTCGGCCCCACCCTCGAGCACCTAGGCGACGGGTGGTTCGGCAACCTCGTCGCCCACGCTTTGTCCTCACCATTCGGCGTCGGCAATTCGAGGTTCCGCTTGTCGCAAACCGCTCAGTTCGTCGACACCATTCCCTACGGCGCTTACCGAAGGAGCGTGTTCGAAGAAGTTGGATTATGGGACACAGAACTAGTGCGGAATCAGGATATAGAGTTCAACCACCGCCTGCGGTCCGCCGGATTTCGCTTACTCCTTGCGCCTGATATGGGATGCACCTACTACACGCGCACGACCCTCGGCGACTTCGCCAGACAGAACTACGGCAATGGTCTGTGGAATGTGCTGACCTTTGCCAAGCGGCCCGGCAGCCTCGGCGCCCGGCATTTCGTTCCTCTCGCTTTCCTCTTGGGGCTGGCTGCCGCCCTCATCGCTGCTCTGCTGGTGTCGGAGGGCTGGCTGCTACTGCTTACCATCTTGCTTGCCTACTCGATTGGGGCGCTTGCCGCGGCTTCCATCGAAACCGTCAGGCACCGGCAGCCAGGCCTCCTGCTGCTCGTGCTAGTCTTCCCCGTTCTTCACCTGACCTACGGCTTTGGGTCGCTCGCAGGGCTTGCACAGCTAATGTGGTCTGCCATAACGCGGGGCTTTCCTTCGCGCGTTACGAGTCGACAGTGATGTGATCTGGACCTATCTGGCACCGCCGCTAATGGCACTGATATCTTCGTTCCTACTGGCCCGCGTGGCCAGCCGCCTAGGCCCGCGCCTGGGCGCCATGGACCGCCCCAAACCCCTGTCCATCCACACCCATCCCATTCCCAGGACCGGCGGGCTGGCCGTCCTGATGGGCTTCTTGCTCGCCGTGGTCTGCGGGCTGCTCTTCCCGCCAGGGCTGAGCGCCCATGACAAGATCACTCTGTTGAGCCTCTTGAGCGCAGGCGTTCTGGTCGCCCTCATCGGCCTGCTGGACGACATGGGGCGTATCCCCACCAGGGTGGAGGTCTCGGCCTTGCTGCTCCCGGCCGCGCTGGTGGTGCTGCTGGGCCTCCGGGTGGGCTTTCTACCCTTAGCGATCGTGAGTATCCCCCTCACCCTCTTCTACCTGGTGGGCGGGGCCTCCGCCATGAACCTTGTGGACGGCATGAACGGGCTGGCCGGAGGCGTCGCCGCCATCGCCTGCTCCTTCGTGGTCCTCCTTAGTCTGGGCCAGGGAGACGCAGTGGGGACGGTGCTCTCCCTGGCCCTCCTGGGCGCGGTGCTGGGCTTCCTCCCCCACAACTTCCCCCGGGCCAGGGTCTTCCTGGGAGACAACGGCAGCCTCTTCCTGGGCTTCATGCTGGCCGTCCTGGCGGTACGCATCAGCTCCCAACCGTATCACCTGGGCTCTTTCCTGGCCCCCATCCTGATCCTGGGGGTGCCCGTGGCGGACACCTTCCTGGCCATCCTCCGCCGGATCTTCAACCGGGGGGCGGTCCTCTCCGGCGACCGCAGGCACACCTACGACCTCCTCCGGGCGAGGGGCCTGGGGGACGTGACCACCGTGCTCGTCATGTGGGGTATCGCCGCCTTGGGCGGCCTTGTGGGCCTGCTCGTCTATCGCCTCGGCGATTCGTTTCCTTTCGTCAGTTTCGCACTATTCGCGTTTTCGTGGTCCGCCTTCTTCCTAATGGCCGTCTCCCTGGGCGTCACCAGGGCAGCGCACGACTCCCTCCCCTACACCATCGATGGCACAGCAGAGACAAGTACCCCTCTGGGGCCCTGACATCACCCACCGGGAAAGGGACCTCATCAACCAGGTCCGGGGCACCCCCTACCTGAGCATGGGGCCAAAGACAAACGAGGATTTCGAATTTCCAAATTCGAATTTCGAAATTGCCATCCTTTCAAACCCTCAGGTAGATGACGAAGCGGAAAGCGCAGGGAGTCCGGATGCTCGGCCAGCCATTCTACCTTGCGAATGACACGTTGCGCAACGGCGGGGTCGAGATTGTCGATGTTTTCGTCGAACTCGGGCGCGGTGTCTATTCGATACACAGCTTGTGCTTCAACTCGTCGAGAGGGTGGGTTTCGCCTTCAAGGTGATGCGTCCGTGCACGACGCATCCGTGCCAGGAAAGCAGCATCCTCGGAGAGCAAGTAGTCTTCCAGCTCCTCCTGAAAGGCCTCAAATGCGTCTGCCATTTCCGACATCTTATGAAGCAAGGAGACCGGCACGGGCACCACATCAATTCCCGTCTCCTTCCCGCGGCGTTTGCTCGTTGTGGGTGCCTTGTTCATGCGACTCCACCTCCACCACCATCATTCACCGTTTCGCTGGGACGTCTCTCCAGCGGTCTGATTATAGCATGGACCCTGTGGCGGGCCAACCTGGATGCGCGCAGCGTGGCCGTTGCATACGCCGTTCCGGCTACCCTTCGATACGGGCTGCGCCCTACTCAGGGCAGGCTCAGGGTGACCCTTCGATACGCGCTGCCCGCTACTCAGGGTGATACTTGATGCAAGTTCCTCTCTCCGGTCCTGACATCACCAAGAAGGAGACAGACCTCATCAGCGAGGTCCTGGGCACCCCCTACCTGAGCATGGGGCCCAAGACAAGCGAGGATTTCGAGATTGCCATTGCCCGCTACGCAGGGCAGGCTCAGGGTGAAACGTGATGATGCAAGTTCCCCTTTCCGGCCCTGACATCACCCAGCGGGAAAGGGACCTCGTCAACCAGGTCCTGGACACCCCCTATCTGAGCATGGGCCCCAAGATCGAGCTGTTCGAAGCGGCAATGGGGGAGTACGTGGGCCGTCAGTACGCCGTCGGGGTCTCCTCCGGCACGGCGGGGTTACACCTGGCAGTCATCGCCGCCGGGGTCGAAGAAGGCGACCTGGTGATCACCACCCCCTTCTCCTTCGTGGCCTCGGCCAACTGTATCCTCTACCAGCGGGCCATTCCCATCTTCGTGGACATCGACCGCCAGACCATGAACCTGGACCCGGCGCTGGTGGCCCAGGCCGTAGTGGACCTTACCGACCATCAGGAGTGGGCCACTCGCTGGCTGCCGCCCAGCATGCGAAATGCGGATTGCGGATTGCGGAATTCGAAATCCCAAATCGGCAATTTGAAATGCATTTTGCCCGTGCACATCTTCGGCCAGCCCGCCGACATGGAGTTCCTCACCTGGATCGCCGAACGGTACCATCTGCCCCTCATCGAGGACGCCTGCGAGGCCCTGGGCGCCGAATACCAGGGGAAGAAAGCGGGGTCCCTGGGCGACGTGGCTGTGTTCGCCTTCTACCCCAACAAACAACTGACCACCGGGGAAGGGGGCATGCTGGTCACCGACCGGGAGGAGTGGGCCGCCCTCTTCCGCTCCCTGCGCAATCAGGGGAGGGACGACTCCGGCGCCTGGTTGAATCACGTGCGACTGGGGTACAACTACCGCCTCGACGAGCTGAGCGCGGCCCTGGGTCTGGCCCAGATGGAGCGTTTCGAGGAGCTGCTCTCCAAACGGGAACGGGTGGCTGGGTGGTACGGGGAGCGGCTCCAGGGTCTGGAGGGGGTGGAGACGCCCCCTATCTCCCCCCAGACCACCCGCGTGGGCTGGTTCGTGTACGTGGTGCGCCTGGCCTCCCACGTGGACCGCGAGACCCTCATGGCCAGCCTGGAGGAGCGAGGCATACCCTCCCGGGCCTACTTCCCCCCCATTCACCTCCAGCCCTTCTACCGCGAGACCTTCGGCTACCAGGAAGGCAACTTCCCCGTGGCCGAGTCGGTGGCCTCCTGTACGCTGGCCCTGCCCTTCTGCGGCACCATGACCGAGGAACAGGTGGAATACGTCTGTGACAAGCTGGGCAGCTTGCTCAGGAGCAAAGGGTGTCTAAAGGCCTCCAGCGCTCGTTAGAGCGGTACCTGCCGCTCTTGCCCCTGGATGCACTGGTGGTGCTGCTCTCCTTCGGCCTGGCCCTCCTGCTGCGCTTCGAGGGGCTGGTCCCTCAGGAGTACCTGCGGCAGTTCGTCCAGGTTATGCCCCTGGTGGTCCTGCTCTACCTGGTGGTCAACGCCGTCGCCGGCCTCTACTCCAGGCTGTGGAGATATGCCAGCGCCAGCGAGGCGATCACCATCTTCGCCGCGGTGGTGGTGAGCACGGCCGCGCTGGCGGGCCTGGAGATCGTGGGGCAGTTTGTGCCAGGTGTCGGCCGTCCTCTCCCCATCAGCGTAGTCTCTATGGGCGGAGTGCTCTGCCTGGGCGCCTTCACCGTGGTCAGATACCGCACCCGCCTGCTCACCGGGTTCATCGGCCGGCTGGAGACGGTGGTGGGCAGTCACGGCCGGCACAGGGTGCTCATCGTGGGCGCGGGAGAGGCCGGTCAGTTGCTGGCCTGGCAGTTGCAGGCCCGAGGGATGAGGCATCAATACGAACTGGTGGGCTTCGTGGACGACGACCCGCGCAAGCTGGGGATGAAGGTCCACGGCCTCAAGGTCCTGGGGGACCGGGAGAGCATCTGCCAACTGGTCCCCGAGCGGAGCGTGGACCTGATCATCGTGGCCATCCACAGGCTCTCCGCCAGGGACTCCCAGGACATCCTGGGGCGCTGTCACGAGACCTCGGCCCAGGTGAGGGTCCTCCCCGACGCCATGGACACCATCAACGGCGACGGTCTGGCGACGCAGCTCAGAAGCCCGCGGGTGGAGGACCTGCTGGGCCGGGAGCCGGTGGAGATCGACGTGCTGAGTTGCTCTCAGGCGCTCTCCCGCAGGGTGGTCCTGGTCACCGGCGCCGGGGGCTCCATCGGCTCGGAGCTGTGCCGGCAGATCCTGCGTTTCGGACCTCGCTGGCTGCTTCTCCTGGATAACAACGAGACCGCCCTCCACGACCTGGAGATGGAGCTGGGTCCCGTGTCGGGCATGGCCGGGGTGGAGTGCCTCCTGGCGGACATCGGGCGGCGGGAGAAGATGGAGCGGGTGTTCAGCAACTACCGGCCCCAGGTGGTGTTCCACAGCGCCGCCTACAAGCACGTCCCCAAAATGGAGGAGCACCCCGACGAGGCGGTGTGGGTCAACGTGGAGGGCACGCGCATCCTGTGCGACCTGGCCCGGGAACACGGGGTGGAGCGCTTCGTGTTCATCTCCACCGACAAGGCGGTGAGCCCGTGCAACGTCATGGGTTGCAGCAAGCGGCTGGGGGAGATGCTGGTCACCTCCGTCCAGCCCAGGGACGGCTCCCTGTTCACTGCCGTACGCTTCGGCAACGTCCTGGCCAGCCGGGGCAGCGTGGTGCCTACGTTCAGCCGCCAGATCGACCAGGGCGGCCCGGTGACTATCACTCACCCGGATGCCCAGCGTTTCTTTATGACCATCGAGGAGGCGGCCAGCCTGGTGATCCAGGCCGCAGCCCTCACCGAGGGCGGGGACCTCTTCATCCTGGACATGGGCCAGGAGATACGCATCGAGGACCTGGCCACCAGGATGATCCGGCTGCGCGGCCTGCGGGTGGGCACGGATGTGGAGGTCAAGTACGTGGGCCTGAGGGCGGGGGAGAAGCTGAGAGAGCAACTGGTGGGTCCCGGCGAGGAGAAGGAGCCTACGGCGCACCCCAAGATCCTGCGGGTGGTGAACAACGGCCACGCGGTGGAGCGGGCCTGGCTGATGGAGCGGGTGGATGAACTGGTGGACCTGGCCGCGCTACAGAGGAACGGGGAGATCGCGGCCCGGCTCCAGGCGGTGACGCTCGAAGCCAACGGGGGTGGCCCGCTGGAGGCCACGAGGGTGGCCGAGGTGCGTTCCGCCCCGTGAGTTAGACCCGCGAAAGGCTCATCCTGAGCGCCTTGGACGAGCATGCTGA
>Ga0315274_10002953_pt1 | contig 25268 bp, 16 predicted proteins | sample YL17G02_20_MG_FD_203700 | JGI IMG/M metagenome (GOLD analysis project Ga0315274, IMG submission 203700) | Sediment microbial communities from Yellowstone Lake, YNP, Wyoming, USA - YL17G02_20 | ecosystem: Environmental > Aquatic > Freshwater > Lake > Sediment | place: USA: Wyoming | collected...
CCCTCGATGTGCTTTACGACCGGCTCACGCTGCACAACGTGGATGCACTGATATGTCAGTACCAAGGCGAAGAGCGCCAGTTGCTGCACTACTCGACGGCACTGAATGAGCTTTGGGTGAGCCGGGATCCGGTGGCGGTTGATGTGCTGGCGATTGAGGAACTGGAACGGCAGCGGCGCGCGGCCCTGGTTGCCAGTGCGAAACCGAGCTTCAAGCTGTACCAAAACGCGAGCTTGGTCTGGCTCGGAGTGAGCACTCCGCGCCAGATCGACGTGATCCGCGTTCCGACCCGATGAGGTTACTTTGCCAACCGGTAGAACTGGCTCGTGCCAGTGCTCTGGTTGGTAGCCACCCAGTGCTCGCCCGCCAGCACCACGTTGGACACGGTGACCCAGTTTCTCGGTGTGAGCGATAGGGTACTCTGCACGCGATACCCGGCGATTCCAGCCGGCCATGAGATCACCACGTTCGTGCTTTGGCTCTGGATATCCAACCGCGCGGCGGGAGGAATACCTTCAAACTCGTAGGCGCCGATATCCGGCAGGCATGAACGAGCATAGCCGCGCTGGTCAGTCAGCAACGCCGCTCCGGAGTCGCCATTGTCCCTAGCCGGGCTGTCAAGAAGAAGCGCGACGGTCCTGGTAGGACCGCCGTGTTCAGCGAACGTGCCGAGATGAGCGTTCGTGTTGCCAAGACTCGTCGCAGCCGTAAACACCGGCGACGCATCAGAACTCAGATTGTGACCGCCATCGAAGAACGCGCCGCTGGCGTTGCCGTCCGACGAGCTATCGGCCAGCAGGGTGTTCATCAGCGTCACCCTGCCGAGCGAATTGGCAATAGCGCCCCCTTGGCTCTGACCCGCAGACCCTCTGCCGCCGCGGTCGCCAAGGCCGGTTCCGGGAGCCCCACCTTCGCCACGTGCCCCACCCTCCGTCATGTTCGACGCGAATGTACAGTTGACCAGCAGCAGATTCGTGGCTCCAGCGTTGTAGATACCGCCACCCGAGGCTTCTCCACCATTCCCGCCGTCTCCCCCGTCTCCGCCAACAAAACCGGTCGTTCCGCCTTGGCCCCCATCCCCGCCATCCCCACCGTTGGCCGCGTTTGCATAGAACGTGCAGTTGGTGAAGGTGGCCGAACCGCTCGCAAACGCGACGGCTCCCCCGCCGCCTCTGGCCCCGCCACGGCCATCCTCGCCCGGATCGGCGCGGGGCGCGGCTTTGCCATCCCACCCGTGCGCGCCCATTGCACTGTTGTGATCGAACGTGGAATTCACCGACTCGATTCGCCCGTCGCCGCAGAAGACGGCCCCACCAATGCCTTCGCCCGCTGAACCATTCGCTCCGTCGAAACCTAGTCCACCACCGCCCCACCCGCCCGCGCCACCGATGCCGCCACCCGCGCCGTTTCCGGAGAACGTGCAGTTGACGAGTTGAACGAGCGCTCCGGCGGTGCTATAGATCGCGCCTCCGCTTGCGCTTCCACCCGTACCGCCGTCGCCGCCATCGCCACCATTGAGCCCACTGCTCCCGCCACCGCCAGCTCCGCCGTCAGCGCCCTTTGCCGTGTTCGCCAGGAAAACACAGTTGGTCAGACGCACCTCGCCACCGTTGCTGAAGATCGCGCCCCCGCGCGCGTACCCTGCCCGACCGCCCTGCCCGCCTGGAAGACTCCCGATGCTGCTACCGCCTCCCGCCCCTCCGGCGCCTCCGGTGGCCGAGTTCGTCGTGAAGATCGCATTCACAGCGTGGAGCCGCCCTCCCCTGGCGACGTACACCGCCCCGCCGGCGCCTTCCTGACCCGGGCTTCCATCTTCGCCGGCAGTGCCGTCCGTGCCATTCTTGCCGGTGTCTGATCCCCCGCTCAGCGTTAAGCCTACAATCGTAAGCGATATGTTCGAATTCACCTGGAAGAGACGGTTGGTGGCCGTACCACTGAGGGTAACCTGTCGCCCGGCGGCATTCAGCGCCGTGTCTGCCGAAAGGGCCTTTGTGCTGGTAACCGGAATGACGCCGTCGACCGTGAAAGTGACCTCCCCTCCGCCCTGAAGGGCTGCATCCAAACTGGCTTCATTGGTCGAGTTGACCACACCTCCGCCGAAACTCACCCAGGGAACAAGCCAGCCAGCCAACACGACAGCGAGAAGGCGCGCTCCTGAACAGAGCGCAGCTTTGAAAGACTCAGCGAGTCGTTCCGTTAACGGGTAGCACTTGCAACAAACGCGGTCCGAGCCAGCGAGGAAGTATCGAGGCCTTGCGAGATGGCCAAGGGTGGCGACCAGGCATTCGCCGATGAGCATGACTATACTAACCGACTTGCGGGAGAAAGTTGCGCTCTGCTCGGACGACGAGGGTGGATGGACCGTGCGCGTCCACCGGGCATAGGGAACCAGTCACCCCCTGGTTCAGGGCTGCTCTCGTGCGTGCCTTAGCCAGACCGCAACCAGGCTTATATCAGCCGGCGTTACACCTGGAATTCGAGAAGCTTGTCCAAGAGTCTGAGGTCGTGCGCTGGACAGCTTCTGCTTGGCTTCTGTGCGAAGGCCACTGATCTTGAGGTAGTCCAGTGACCTCGGAATCGATTTCCATTCCAAAGCCCTTAACTTGGCAGCCGAGTCACCTTCTCTGCTGATATACCCTTCGTACTTGACTGAAAGCTCAACCTGTAGGGCGACTTCGCTCGGGATAGAGTTATTTCGCAAAGGGAGGTTCGCATAAGAGACTTCGGGCCGACGAAGTATGTGTTCAAGAGTTACGGAGCCCTCTCTCGTAGTTCGGAGCCTGAGGAGCTCGTCAACTACCGCAGACCGCTTTGCTTCGACATGCTTGTGTTTCGAAGCGGAGATAAGCCCGTTCTCAAAGCCAATGGCTGACAGCCGGAGATCCGCGTTATCCTGACGAAGCAGAAGCCTGTGCTCGGCTCGGGACGTGAACATCCTGTATGGTTCATTTGTGCCCTTGGTTACGAGATCGTCGATGAGAACCCCGATATAGGCCTGATCCCTTCCCAGTACGAGATGGGCTTTTCCATTAAGGCTCCTAGCCGCGTTGATCCCCGCAATGAGTCCTTGAGCTGCCGCTTCTTCATATCCAGATGTCCCATTAATCTGACCTGCAAGGAATAGACCTCGAAGCGCCTTTGTCTCTAGCGAGGCGTTCAGTTGGGTGGGGAAAGCAAAATCATACTCCACAGCGTAGGCCGTCCTCATGATCTCCGCACGCTCACACCCTACGATCGTTCGGACCAACTCGACCTGAATGTAGGCTGGCAGGCTGGTTGAGAGGCCGTTGACGTAGATTTCCTCCGTGGCCACACCTTCTGGCTCGAGGAATATCTGATGCCGTCGATGTTCGGGGAATTTGACTATCTTATCCTCGATCGATGGACAGTAGCGGGGACCGATTCCTTCGATGACACCGGAGTATAGGGGCGACTTGTCCAGATTGGCGCGAACAAGCTCTGCCGTGGCCTGCGTTGTGTAGGTGATATGACACGGCATCTGTCCACCCGTGCGCTCGAGTATGGATCCTCTAGGGAACTGCGGAGTCCGGCAGAAATGAGAATCAGGACTGGTACAGGCATGTTCCATGTGGAACAAGTCCTCTTTCCAGAACGTGAAGTATGGAATGGGCTCATCGCCCGTTTGAATCTCAGTTTTGGCGAAATCGATTGACCTTCTGCAGAGCCGAGGCGGCGTTCCCGTCTTGAAACGCCCCAACTCCACTCCGACCTCCTTCAGCGAATCCGACAGTCCGATCGCCGCTCCTTCCCCGGCGCGCCCTCCAGCATGTTGTTGGCCGCCAAAGTGCATTCGCCCGCGCAGAAACGTGCCGGTGGTCAGGACTACGGCTCGGCTCGAGTAATTGATGCCAAGATCTGTGGCGACTCCTAGGACAGCCCCGCCGCCGTGCAACAACCTCACCACATGCCCTTGCTTGAGGTCGAGCCTTTCCTGTCTCTCGCATAGGCACTTCAGATGGTACTGGTACGCCTTCTTGTCACACTGTGCCCGGGGAGCCCACACAGAGGGTCCTTTCCGTGTGTTCAGCATTCTGAATTGAAGGCCATTCATATCAGTAGCCTTGCCCATCTCTCCACCGAGCGAATCAATCTCCCTGACCAGATGCCCCTTCGCCAACCCACCTATTGCCGGATTGCACGACATCTGGGCTACCGTATCCAGATTCATTGTCAACAAGAGGGTTTGGCAACCCATGCGAGCCGCCGCGAGTGCTGCCTCGACCCCGGCGTGACCGCCTCCGACGACGATTACATCGTACTCTTTCGAATAGAGAATCATTGGATAGTGAGTTTTAAGTCTCGTGCAGATACTGTGCAGATACTGAGCTGGCGGCATCTTCGTCGCCCATTTCGGGGATCTCGGCATCCCGAGAGCCATTGCGATCTCGGCTTGACTCTTTCTACCTGCCACTCAACCCGATAGGTTCGGCTAGCTGCATGTGCTCGGACAGTCGAAGCTCGATGGGGTTCAGAATGACGGTCCCCAGAAAGGCTCCATCTGTGAATCAGCAACTGGTGACATCTCATCGTCCGTTGCGGTAGTCTTGCACAGCAGGTTCGACTCCTTTGAGATCTCAATCCCTTCCAATCCAAGCACATAGGACGTAATCAAGCGTGGAAGATCATCGCTGTATCCGCCTTCAAGCAAACTGAAGACGCGCACACCTAATTCGCGAAGTCTTGAGCCAAGCCAATGGAAGTCATCAATCTCAAGTCGTTGCTGACAAAGAGGATCGCCAACGTAACTGTCGAATCCAGCCGAAACGGCGATCAGATCGGGCTTGAAAGTTCGGAGTTGGCTGATGGCTTCACTTGCCACGTCTCGGTACTTCTCCGGCGGTGTGCAGGGCGCCACTGGGTAGTTGAAGCAGTTGTCGCGATGTTCACGCCCAGTACCGGGATAGGCGGGCCATTGGTGGATCGAAAAGAAGGCACAGCCGGCTTGCCCCAGTAGAATGTCTTCTGTGCCGTTTCCATGATGGACGTCGAAATCAAAGACGGCCACTCGACCGACACCCTCCGATCTGGCTGCTAAGACAGCGATGGCGATACTGTTCAGATAGCAGAATCCCATGGCCCGGTCGCGTGTGGCGTGGTGGCCTGGGGGACGAAGCAGGCTGAAGCTGCGCTCGCCCTTGACGGCGGAACGCATCGCTTGGAGAGCCCCCCCAACGCTTCGCTGGGCATGTTCCGCGATGTTCGGGTAGGTCGGTGTGTCCATGTCGAAATCCACGTGTTCTTCCCTGAGCCGAAGAAGGAGAGAGGGTGCGTGTGCTCGAAGAAGGGAGGTCTCATCTACAGGTAACGGTTCCGCCCAGGTGATCGGCAGTGCCTTCTGGCGGCGGAGGTACTCCGCAGTCCGGGCAATCCTGGCGGGTCGCTCTGGATGACCGGGATGGGCGTACTGGGTGCACCGGTTGTCGGTAATAATCTTCATCGGTCACACGCTACACGTTGCGTCAGACTGAGACGACTCTAAACGCGCCCTTGCGCTCTGCGCAATGGAATCCTCGTGATGGAGTCTGGGGATGCCGGCTGTTCCAGCATTGCCAAAGGGCTTTCGCGTGGCCTAGGATGCCTCGGCTCGTGCGACTTTGCTCCGGCCCCGATGGCTGAATACAGAGTTCAATTCGAGGTCTTTGAAGGACCGCTCGACTTGCTCCTTCACCTGGTGAAGAAGGAGGAGGTGGACATTTGGGAGGTCAACCTCACGAAGATCGCCAGCCAGTTCACCGAGTATATCGAGTTGATGCGCGAGCTCGACCTCGAGGTGGCCGGCGAGTTCCTCGTGATGGCTTCCACGCTCATGTACATCAAGAGCCGCGAACTCCTCCCGGTGGATCAGCAGGTCCAGGCCGAAGGCGAGGAGGACGAAGCCGACCCGCGGTGGGAATTGATCCGCCGCCTGGTGGAGTACAAGAAGTTCAAAGACGCTGCGATCCAACTCCAGACCTGCGAGGCGGAACAAGCGGACACCTTCCCCCGGATTCCCGGCAAGCCCCAGATTACGTCGGACCAACCCCCGCCGCGGCCTGAGGTGTCCCTGTTCGATCTGATTACAGCCGTCAGCCGAGTGCTCCAGCGGTTCCAGTTGCGGGCCGGCCCGCGCGACATCTACGAGGACAAGTGGAGCGTCAGCGAAAAGATCGAGCAACTGCGCAAGTTGATGGACGAGGACGCGGCCTTGAAGTTCTCGCAGCTCTTCGAGCACACGACCAGTCGGTCGGAAGTTGTGGCGACCTTCCTCGCCTTGTTGGAGTTGATCCGACTCAAAGTATTGACTGTCACGCAACCCTCGGCCTTCGCTGAAATCGAAATCCAGCGGAGGCCAGCCCAAAACGCCGCCGGGGTCCCCGCACCCGCGCCCGCAGCCGCCCTGCCGCCTGAGGTCCCGGCACCGCCAGCCCCATAATTCATGGAACTGAAATTCGTCTTGGAAGCGCTCCTTTTCTCGGCGCAGAAACCACTCACCGCCTCGGAGCTCCGCGACGTTCTCCTACGCGCCGCGGAGCAGGCGGAGGAACCGGAACCGAAGTCATTCAAGAAGGTGACGGTGGAGGAGATCGGCACGGCGCTCGGGCAACTGGAGCGGGAGCACGAGGAAGCCTTACGCAGCCACCGGCTCGTCTGCGTGGCGGGCGCTTGGCAATTCGTGAGCAAGCCGGAGTACGCACCCTGGCTGAAAGCACTGGTCGGCGAGCGCGCGCGACCGCCGCGGCTCTCGTTGGCGGCCCTGGAAACACTGGCCATCATTGCCTACCGTCAGCCGCTGACGCGCGCCGAGATCGAACAGATTCGCGGCGTGTCCGTGGACGGCGTGATGCAAACGCTGATGGAGCGAAGTCTCGTCGAGGCCGTCGGCCGCGCCGAGGTCGTCGGTCGGCCGCCGACCTACGGGACGACGCCGCTGTTCCTCGAGTACTTCGGGTTACGCAACCTTGAGGATCTCCCGGCGGCCGACGAACTGCGTCGCATTCCCGTACAGCGACCGCTGTCGTTGGTCACGGCGGAGCTCGGCTTGGCTACGGTACCACCGGAACAACTCACCCTGGAGGAAGCCACCCGACCGAAACCAGCGGAGGCCGCCCCGTCCGCTTCTCCCGGAACGCAACCCGCCGCTGGTACGGAGGCGCCGCCGCCGCCGTCACTGTCCCCGAATCCCTGATCGGACCTCGCCGCCATGAGCATTCCTGACTTCCGCAAGGCGATCGACCAGTGCGATGCCCGCATCGTCAAGCTCCTCAACGAGCGGACCCGCCTGGTGCTCGCCATCGGCCGGCTCAAACTGAAGTCCGGCGAGGAAATCTACGCGCCGCATCGCGAGCGGGCGGTGCTCCAGCGGGTGGTCCGGCTCAACCAGGGTCCGATCTCGGACGACGCGTTGCGCGCCATCTATCGCGAGATCATGTCCGGCGCGTTGGCGGCGGAGAAGACGATGACGATCGCCTACCTCGGGCCGGAGGCGACCTTCACCCATCAGGCCGCACTCCAGCGCTTTGGCACCAGCCTACGTTACATGCCCTTGAAGACGATCGCGGACGTTTTCAACGAGGTCGCCAAACGTCGCGCCGATTTCGGCGTCGTCCCCATCGAGAACTCCACCGAAGGTGTGGTGACGCACACCCTGGACATGTTTTACGACAGCGAGTTGAAGATCGTGGCGCAAATCGTCCTGCCGATTCAGCATTGCCTGCTCAGTTCAGGGCGGCGCGAGCAGATCAGGAAGCTCTATGTACACCCACAGACACTGGCCCAATGCCGGAGCTGGCTGCAGAAGAACTTCCCGGCCGCCGAGATCATCGAAACCTCTTCGAATGCGCGCTCGGCGGAACTCGCCGCGAGGGAGAAGCACGCGGGGGCCATCGCCGGTCTGCTGGCGGCGGAAAAGTACAAACTCCCCGTGCTCGAGCACGATGTTCAGGACAACGCCGGCAACGCGACCCGGTTCCTCGTGCTGGGCCGGCAGTGCGGTCTGCCCAGTGGTCACGACCGTACGAGCCTCATGTTCTGCATCGCGGACAAGCCCGGCGCCCTGCACAGCTCGCTGGCGCCCTTCCGCCGCTACCAGATCAACATGACGAAGATCGAGTCGCGTCCCAGCAAACGCAAAGCCTGGGAGTACTTCTTCTTCGTGGACCTCGACGGGCACACGAAGGACCCGAAGATTACCAAGGCGCTGGCGCAGCTCGCCGAGCATTGCGTGTTCGTCAAGGTGCTGGGCTCCTACCCCAACGTGGAGTAACGCCGTGTTACCAGAGTCATGGGGTCGCGCTGAGATCGGCGATGTCGCGCCTTGGCGAGCCACCTTCCGCGCGCAGGCGAGTTGCCAGGCCGCCCGCTACCCCCGCAGGCGGGCGAGCTGCTCGGCCACTTCCTCGAGCCAGTCATGACCGGGCAGCGCGTAGGGGCGGAACGTTTCGAGGTAACCTTCCTGATCGTTGTAGAAGAGGGCGCGATGGAGTCCAAGCGCGCTGGCCGCCGGATCGTCGATCAAGCTGGCAGAGTCGCTGGCGCTCATCTGGAACAACACGCGGAGCGCGCATTCGCCCAGTGCTTTCCTGCCGAGGAAGCGCGTGACGTTGCTGTACGCATCACAGGACGCGACCACGTGAACGCCCAAACTCGGCCCTTCGTTCAAGAGCGTGAGCAGTTGGGCGGCCGGGTTCGCCGATTCCGCGTCGGCGGTCGCGAAACTGAAGTCGTCTTCCTGACGGAGCTTCTTGAAGTTCTGTAACCCATGGATCAGGAGGAACGTGGTTGGCGCCTCCGCGCTGGGCGCCTCGCCACTGCGTCCGTGCAGATCCGTCACCAATTCCCGCATCCTGTCCGCGAGCTCGCCGGCTTTCAGCCGGTGAACCTCATGCGGAATGGCTTGAAGAAGCCGATCCAGGAACTCACGAAGCGGCGAACCCGGCGGGGTGCTGTCGAGCAACACGAACCGCGCCGTGCCGGGCGGATATTGCGCCGCCAGAGACACAAGCGTGACGGACAGGATGGCGAGCGCCGCTTCCTCGCGCTGGCCGACGACCAGCAGATTGCGCCCGGTCTGCCGCTGGAACACGACTTCAGTGGGGCCCTTGATGGAATTGGGCGCGCCCAGCCAAGCGCGGGCGGCGAGAGCGGGTTGGCGGAGCGGGGTCTGCAACAGTGCGCGCAGCACCGGATTCTCTCGCACGTCCGCCGGCGCGTTCCCTTCAAAGACAATCGGGCCGGGGTAGGGGGTCGCGCTTCGCTCCGCCCGCCTGCGGGCGCGGTCCAGGCAGACTTCGCGCACGTCATCCGACAGCCACACGGTCTGGAACGGGCTGTTGCCTTCGAGCGCACCGGCCATATCGTTGTAGATGCCTTCGCCGGGGCGCGAGAGGAGGCGTGGGGCGGCGTTGCTTTCGTCCATGATCAAATAAGCGTCTGCCTCGTTGCATTGAAGCGCGATGCGGATGACCATTTGGCCGATCGTCGCCCGGGCCAGCGTGTATGCGCCGCCCAGCGTTTGGGAACCGAGCAGGACGTGGATGCCAAACGCGCGGCCCTGCCGGACGATCCGGTCCAGCAACACGGCGGCGTTCTGCGAAACCCGGTCCTCTTCCACGAAGAACTCCTGGAATTCGTCGATGATCAGCAGCGTGCGCGGAAGCGGCTCCGGGCCGCCGGCCCGCTTGTAGCCCGCGAGGTCCTGGACGCCGAGCTGGCGGAACCGATCGCCGCGTCGCCGGAGTTCCTGGTCCACGCGCTCAAGCACGCTCAACCCAAACTGACGGTCGCTCTCGATGGCGACGACCCGCGCGTGCGGGAGGCGTTTGGTGGCATAGCATTTAAACTCGACGCCTTTCTTGAAGTCCACGAGGTAGAACTCGACCTGCTCCGGGCTGCACCACAACGCGAGGTTGGTGATGACCACGTGGAACAAGGTGGACTTGCCCGAGCCGGTCTTGCCCGCGATCAAGCCGTGCTGGCGGGTGCCTCGGCCGATGGCGAGATACTGGAGTTTCGTGGCTCCGGACCGGCCGATGGGGACGCGCAGTTCCTCGGTCGTGTCGGCGCTCCACAGCTCCGAATCGTCCGGCGCGACCTGGGCGAATGGCACCTCCACGCGATCTGAATCCTTGGTGTTCCGGCCTACCTCATGGAGCAGGTGCGTCGCGAGTTCCGGCGCGGGGGGTGCGTCCAAAAGCAGCCGTGTGCCGAGCAGCGAGTGGCCGGTGAGGGCGAACCCTTGCGGCGTGGCGGACACGCAGACACTGTGCTTGCGGAGTTCCTCGGGCACGAAGTCGTGGGGCAGCGTATGGCGGTGGTCCCAATGAATCAGGGTGAACACACCGCAACGAGCGCCGCTGGCGGCGATGTTGAGGAGACGCCGTGCGGCCGTCTCGCTGAAGTTGACCGGGAAGCCGGCGATGACCAGGAAATGGTACTGCTCCGCGATGGGGCCGGCTTCGGCATTGTACTCGGCGATCGTCGCATACTCGTTGCGGAGGTACATCTGGATGACCTTCTCCATGTGCTCGTTGAGCTCGGCGAGCCGTTCCTCAATCTGATTCGTCTGCGTCCAGATCCGGCTGGTGATGTGGCTCCCTTCGTAATCTGCGAGGTGCATGAGCCCGGCGAAACTCTGGCCGAGCCCCACCGGATCCAGGATCGTGAAGTTGAGCTTGCCGGGTGGCGTCGTGGACAGCAAACGAAACAGGACGTTGTTAAGGGCCGCGACTGCGGCCTCGCCGCCAGTCGTGCTGGTTTCCAGGAGGAGCGAGCCTTGATGCGGGTAGGTCAGCAGCAAAGGCAAGGAAAACGGGGACGCCAGCGGGAGCGCCAAACGCGGGTCCTTCGGCGCGCCATCGGCGAGTTCGTCCACGTTCACCTCCAGGCGTGCGAACGGCGCGGCGTTGGTGAACTGCTCCGGGGGCGTCCATTGGCTCCAGCCGGGCGCGGACCAGTCGGGAAACAGCATCTGGGCGGTGGCCTGGGCCGATTGAAGGGCCGCACAGATCGGTTGAAGGGAGTCTTTCCATTCCACTTCGAGGGTCTGCCACCGGGACTGATGCCCCGCGGTGAGCTTCGCCATCTTGGCGGCGTGGGTTTCCTGGAGCCGTTTCGCCCGCGCCTCGCTCTCACGTCGCAAGCCGGCCACCGTTTCCGCGTGCGCGCGCTCGATCCCCTCCCATTGAGCGCGGTGGAGTCGTTCGCTTTTCGCCGCGACGCGGGTTCCCTTTTCGTCGATTGCCTTGGGTCGGGCTTCGCGCTGCCTCTCGGCAGTCTCCACCGCTTCCTTCCACTCCTGCTCGAGTCGGGTCTTGGTGCTTTCGAACTCGGCCTTGATCCGCGCCTGCTCCTGTTCGCAGCGAGCGGCCGCCAGGTCGAGACCGACGTCGTGCAGACGGCGGGCCTTCGTCAGGTCACCGGCAATGGCCGTCGCGGCGGGCTGGGCACGCCGCTGGCTGATCAGATAGACGGTCAGCAGGACCGCCAACTGCACGACACAGGAGACGCCGGCCTGCTGGTACGAAAGGGGGCTGACGCCGAAGTAGAAAGCCACGAGAACCAGCTCTGCATGGCCGAGCAGGAGAACCAGGAGCAGCAGCCAGACCGACACAAGCTGGAACACGCGCGCGAGCAGAAAGCCCCGGAAGCGATCCAACCCGGTGCCGATCCGGACCTGCAGCGCCTGCAACTCACCGAGCAGCCGAGACTCATCGGGCGCAAGCTCGGCCTCAGTCATGGCTGGCGTCTGGGACAACATCCGCCGGAACCGACCGAAGCCACGGAACGCGCGCTGGGCGGCGGCTTCGAGCGGTTCGAACGCCGCGTGGCTTTCCGCGACCTTCCGCTGCATCTCGCCCCAGGTGGCGGTCGCGGCGGCGAGCTCAGTTTCCCGACGGCGCTCGGCTTCCAGCGAGTTCTTCTGGATGGTGTATCGGCACCGGCCTTCCTCGTGTTCCACCACTTTCACCGCCTGCCGGCGGCTGGCCCGGTGGGCGTGGGCGATCCGGGTCTTGCGCTGTTCGAATCGGGACCGGCACTGTTCCCGTTCTGTCTGATGACTCGTGTCGGCGGCGGCGAGCGCGTCGGCGAGCTGGGCCGTCTCGCGGCGGATCGCGGCTTCGACCAGTTTGGTTTCAGCGGCGGACTGGGTCCGGAACTCGTGCTCCAGCTTCGCCTCGCGGGCGGCGAACTCGCGCACCGTGGCTCGCAGGTGATCCAGCAGTTCCAGCGTTTCCTGTTTTCCCAAGGGGCTACTCACAATCACTCCTCGCTCTGGCGGCGACCTTCTCGAGTTTCTCAATGGCAACGACGGCCTTGTCCACCCGGGCCAGGAGTGCCTCCAGGTACTGCCGCTCGAACTCCCGGCTCTTGGCGTCCTTCCAATAGTTCTTGGTTTCTTCCCAGCGGACCGTCAGTTCCTTCGTGATCGCCCGCAACCGGGTCCTGTCTGCCGTCAGGCTCATACCGGCGCTCCTTCGTGCGGCCCGACTTCAGGCGCCCCGGCCGGGACAGGGTCGTTCACGGCCTTCGAGGCTTCTGCGGGGGCTGCGCCGGCGGAGCCCGGCGCCGGGCCCCGTTCGGCGTAAGCTTCGAGGGTGGTCAGCGCTTGCGCCAGATGAGCCACCGCGTGAGCCATGTCGCTCGTCAGGAACGTGTGCAAGTGGTCCACCAACTTGACCAGTGGATCGGTCTGGTTCTCGAACTCCCGGCTCCACTTCTTCAAGAGCCGCAGCTTATCCTCGGCCTCACGGACGGCGCGCTGGGCGCGGGTGACGGTGAGCTGCTGGGCGGCGGTGGGCTCGCGCAAGTTGGAGAGCCGGGCGCTGAACAACTCCTGCTGGGCCTGCTCGAACTCCCGGGTGCGACGACGCAGTTCGCCCAGCCAATGGAGCCGCCGGTCGTTCTGGAGCCAGAGCTTCGTGCGGAGCACGTCGTCGCCCACTTCCTCCAGCGTCGGACGCGCCTTGCTGAGGAACAGGATCAGACTGGCCCGGAACGATTCCAAGGCGTCGATCGACGTAACCTGGGCGCGGTCGGCCATGCGGGGCTAACGCTGGTTGAGATACTCCTCGATCCGTTGGGCCTTGCGCAGGAGAAACGGCGCCTGCTGATTCGCGATCTCGATGAATTTCTTGAGGGCCTTCATGGTTTGCTTGAACTCCTCGGCGAACTTCTCGTGCTCCTGGTCCTGCCAGGTGTCGCCCAACGCCCCGAAGCGGGCCTGGAGCGAAATCATCCGGTTCTGGAGCTCGCCGCTGAAACGGTGCAACTCCTCCGCAAACCGGCGCACCTTTTCCGGTTCCATGACGGCTTGGGCCATGTGATTGCCTTTCGTTAATGCTCTCGCGACGCCCCGACACGCTACGCCATGCCGCAGCGATTATCACGGCCATTTTTTTCGACACCCAGGAGATGCCAGAGCCAAGGATTCCATCCACGAAACAAGGCCTACCTGTGTCTGCCGGCTCCGCGGCTTTTCAAGACGACCTGACGGGCCGGCTGGCTGGTTTCGAGATCGACATTTTCCTGAAAGATCGGCGTCCGCTGGTCCGTTTAGGCGGTATCCGGAGCTAACGGATGACCCCTTTCAGTCGGACTGCCGTTCTAACCATGCCCAGAGGGCAATGGTTTCTCTGCCGCACTAACGCCTTGATGCCACGACGGGTAGTAAACCTGGACTTGCTCGACCGGAGGACCAACTACTATGATTTGCCGCCGACCGAGTGGCCCGTGGGAAGTGGCTGACGGGCTGTCCTCTCGGTGCTCGAATGGGCCACCGATCAAAACCGGCTGCGATTTCGAGGCTAGCAGACCTTCGGCTTGCCTCGCTCCTATTGACGGCCACCGGCCTCGCGGCGCTGGGCCACCAAGTCCTTTGGACGCGCCGGTTGATCGACCTGCTGGGGGCGAGCACCGAGTCCACGGTAAGGGTCTTCATCTGCTTCTTCCTCGGGTTGGCCTTGGGGGCCGCCTGCGCGTCGGTGCTCATCTCCAAGGTACGCCACCCTTGGCGGTTAGTGGCCGGAGTCGAATTTGGCGTCGCGTTTTTCTGCATCCCCATTGCCGCTCTTCCGTTTTGGACCAAGTGGGTATGGCCTGCGCTTGGGCCGGAGGGACTCGTCTCCTGCCTCGGTCCGCTGGTGAAGACTGGGCTGTCCTTACTCCTCTTGTTGCCGCCAGCCTTCCTGATGGGGATGACTTTGCCCGTCATCGTGGCAGCGGTTTGCGTGACAGGTGCTGGTCTGCAACGTGAGGCAGTCCGACTGTACGCGCTGAACACGCTCGGTGGGGTCATCGGCTTGACGGTGGTCACTGGGTTTGGAATCCAGCACCTTGGCGTTCCCGGGTCAATGGTCCTGCTCATCGGAGTCAACGTCCTCGTGGCCATCCAGTGCTATCGCCGGTCACTGCTTGAGCCGCGAAGGCAGGTCGAAGTCCCAGCCAGCCGCGGGGGGGGGGCGGCGGTGGGCGAATCTCAGCCGTTCCGCTTGGCAGTGGCACTTGCCGTCTTTTCCGGGGCGGGCGTCATGGCCGTCGAAGTGCTGGCCCTCCATCTGGTCAACCTGTCCCTCCCCACATCGTTCTACCCGCCAGCAACCGTCTTGTTCTGCGTAATCCTGCTACTTGCGGTCGCCGCGTGGTTGGTGCCTGGCGCAATCCAGCGGCTCGGACCGGCGCAGAGCCTACTTCCCCCGAGTCTTGCGGCTGCTGGTTTCGCCGTGACGCTCATGCCGCTAATCCTGCTCAGCTTCGGAACGGCCCGCACGGCCGATTTAGCCTATTCGACCACGTTCATGGGCTTCTTGGGCAAGACAGCCGGTATTGCTCTCATTTCCCTTGGTCCTGCGGTCGTATTCTGCGGTTTCACCTTCCCTCTCGCAGTTTGCCTGTGTTCCGGCGCTGGCATGGCTGCCGGCCGAAAACTGGGATTGCTTCTCGCAGTCAACGGCATCGGTGGCGTGGCTGGTGCCGAGCTGGCGCGGCTGGTCTTGGTGCCCTTACTCGGGGTCCATGTCGCAATCGGGGTGGTGGGTGCCAGCTACGCGCTGGCAGCCATCGCAGCCGGCGTCTGGGTGAAACGGAAAAGGCTCCTCGCCTATGCCGTCCCGCTGGTCGGCCTGGTGGCGACCCTGGTGCTGACGCTGCGCTGGCTGACGGCGCTTCCCCTCTTCTACTGGGGCAACGCTTACACCGTCCTTGAGGTTCGGTCTGGGTACGAAGGGGTGCTGACCGTGTTTGAACGCGAGGGTTTCGGACGAGGGCTGAGCTTCAACAACCAGTACCTGCTGGGCGGGAGCGGCTCGGCGGACGATGAGCAACGCCAGAGCCACATCCCGCTGCTGCTCCACCCATCGCCCGACAGGGTGTGCTATGCCGGACTGGGAACAGGCATCACCGCCTCCGGCTCGCTCAAGCACGCCGCCGTAAAGTCCATCACCGCCGTCGAGTTGTCGGGCATGGTTGTCGACGCGGCCGCTAAGCACTTCGGCGACTTCAACGGGCACATCGACCAAGAGGCCAACGTGGTGATTTACGTGGAGGACGCACGGACCTACATCGCCGCCTGTAGGGACCGCTTTGATGTGATCGTCGGCGACCTGTTCACGCCCTGGCGTCCAGGAGAAGCTGGCTTGGCCAGCCTGGAGTACTTCCGAGCCTCGAAAGCGGCCCTGCGCTCCGGCGGCGTCTTTTGCCAATGGTTTCCCATGCACCAGTTAACCGAGTATGAATTTGGGATCATACAGTCAACTTTCCGCACGGTCTTCGCGCACGCCTATGCTTTCCGAAACCATCTCAAGACCGGCAACATTCCAATGGCGCTGGTCGGTTTCAAGGATTCGATGCTTGATTGGGAGACTGTGAAGTGGAGATGCACTGTAGAAAGAGAAGCCGGGAGACTCACAGACCCTCTGCGTCGGCACGTCGAAGGGGTCGCGATGCTGTATTTTGGCGAGCTGGACGGATTCCCACCGACAGGCCCACTCAACACCCTCGCCAACCTCCGTGTTGAACTTGATGCCGGCTTGAATCTGGTGGTCGGCAAGCCTGGGACCCTCTACTCCTATGCCAGCGACGGCAATCCGTACGCCGACTTTGTGAAAAGCAGGCGCAGCGCGTGGCCGGCTGACCGTTCAGTGCCTGACGACTATCGACGCTTTCTCGAGGTTGGCTTCCTGGTAAGCCGCTTGGAGGTCGCCTATGATGTGAACCATCCTGCAACCGCGAAGCTTGAAGCAGAGTTGCGCGCGCAATTCCCGGCCAGCGTCCTCTCCGATGCCGGCGCTGACTGGTCGTTGTGGGCCGGGAACAGGGCAACGTTGGACTGCTTACGGCCATCGACTCCTGCGAAAACGGGTCAGAGATGACTAGTGGCGGAGCAGCAGGAAACGGCAGTAGCGGTGTCCGAGCGGATCGCGGCCGAAGAGTTGCAGCGCCTGGGTTGGAGCAAAGCCGGGCCTGCGAACCGACGAAAAGGGGATGCCGGAAAGGTGGACATGGCTGTCGGCCGTGGGTGGAGAGCACAATGACGCTGCGACGGATCGCCCGGCGTCCGTGGATGGGAAGCACGAGCATGGTGACCCATTGTCTGCAACCGGAAAAGGACTGACTGTCAATTCATCGGGACTGACACCATTCCGGGGGGGCCGGTGAGGGTGAACCTGAATGTGCCAGCCATGGTCCGGTCCATGGACCGGGTTTGAACCGGTCCATGAATTTGACTATAACCGGTGCGACCGGTTTATTGGACGCGAATGCGGTAGAATTGACTGCCGCCAGAGACGGGAATGGACACAGTGACTTCCTGTCCGGTTCCGGGCACCGTCTGGACCGTCTCCCATGTCCCGGTGGACATGCTGGCGCGGCCTTCCACGATGTAGCTAGTGCCACTCTGTGTCATCATGCCAAACTTGAAGTTGCCAGCCTCAACCCGGGCCGCCGTGAGCGTCGGGGGTTGAACCACAATATCCTCAATCGGCGTGCTAAAACCATACACCCGCGGCACGGTCGCCAAATAAGCGGATTTGCTCAGATAGAAGTCATCGAAATGAACCAGTGAGTTGGCCGTATTGCCCGCCACGGTGAGGGTACGCAGGTCAGGCTTGGTCGGATATCCGATGAGGTCGCCGGGATCCGGGGTGGGATTACGGTCAGAACGGTAATCCTGGAAAAGCGTGGTGCGGCCGACGTCACCGTCCCTGGCAATGTGGATCGAGACCAAGTCGCCCTCGGCGATGGGATCGTTCCTGACGTCGATCCAGAGGTTATATGCGGTCTGGGGCTGCAGTCCAAAAGCGCCAGCTTCGAACGCCGCGCCAAACCCGTTCCACGTGCCAATCTCGATCGGGCCGCTGGTATTCTGGAAACCCACATCCGGACCCAGCTCGCCGTCCGAGTCGTCAAAGAAGCGAATCCCCTTGTCGCTGAGGCCCATGTACTGGTTCACGGTCCCCGCATCCGGGGTTTGCGTGAAATAGAACCGGGCGAAGAGGGTCCGCTGCTGGCCTTCCATGACGGTCAGGTTGTTGAGCGAAAGCCCTGCCAAGGCGTCAGCCGTTGCGACGGACAGCATGCGATTCCCGTTCACATCCACAACCGTCACCCCCGGGCCCGTAATACCCCACGGCTTGGGCAGAACACCCACCGCATAGCGATCGAAGTTGTCCAACAGGCTCCAACCCGCGGCGATGCCGTCGATGGCGGCCACTTTGAGTTGGGCGGACACCGGGGTGTCGTTGCCTCTCCGGATGGTCAACGTGTAGGTCTTGGAAGTGTTCAGCGTGACCGTCGTGCTGCCGACGCCGACGGACGTCAAGGCGGTCACATCGCCGATATCGGGCTGGATCACGACTGAAGTGGCGTCTTTGCTGACATCCCACCGGATGGTGACCGAGTCACCTTTGGCCACGGCCGCAAGCTCGGATTCGAACGAACTGATGGTCAGCGGCAGGACCGTGGGTGGCGGTGTCGGCGTTCCCTTGGTGAACAGGAATTGCACCTCCTCGGCACTTAAGTCCCGGCTCCACACGGCGACATCGTCGATCTTCCCGGTAAACCAGGCTGCCGAGGCCGCTCTTTGGATGGCCCCAATCGTGGTCGTATTGATGGTCATCGGCCACATGGGAGCGGGAAGCACGTCATCCCTCACGCCGTCGATGTATAAAACGGCCCGGGGCGTCGCATTGCTGTTCTGGACATAACATATGTGATGCCAGGTGTCGTCAAAGGCGATCCCGTGGAAATGGTGATCGCCGGAGGTAGTGTTGGCGTCGTTGCGAATATAGGTGTCCACGGAGCCCAAACCAGAGCTGACCCCGGTCTGATGGGTGCCAATGCTGAACATGGGTTGGTTGGCCGTCGAACGCGATTCGCAGTAAACGCGATGGTCCGTCTGGATCGGTCCGTTCACCCACACTGATACCGTGAAGGCGACGTGGTTGTAGATGGGCAGTTGGTCACCGGGATTGTGCACCCGTTTGAGCAGCGCCTTGCGCTCGTTGTCGAACAGGAAACATTTGCCGGACTTGCCGTCCACCAGGTGTTCTGCCGCCATGTTCTCAAGATTCAGGTCGTACCCGCTGATGATGTCCGGGGTCCGGGTACCCTCAATCGTGTCCAGTGGCCAATAGGAAACCATGTTTGGGGCCAAACCCGTCGTGTAACCGGGGACCACGGTGCCGGCGGGGATCGCATTGCCGGCGTAATCCATGATGCCCCCCAGGGTGACCTCGAAGTTGGCCGGGAGGCTGCCCGTGATGGCCAGGTTGACTGTCTGATCGTCCACCATGCTGGCGCCAGTAATGGTGATACCTGCGATCGCGTAATGTCCCGTCATCGTGGCGGAGGCCGGATCGACAACCTCGTCGTACTCAATGAGCACGCTCGTCCCCAAGCGGGTACTGGCCAGAACCACTCGAGGCGGCGTGGCGTCCTCGATAACGGTCAGCGTGGCCATGTCGCTGTTGAGGGAACCATTGATCTTCACATAATACGTGGCACCGTTGTCAGCCATCGTCGCCCGGTCGGTCGTGTAGTAGGAAAGCATGGCGTTGGGAATGGCGGTGTCATTCTTATACCACTGCAAAGTGGGTGGGGTGCCGGCTTCAACATTGATCGCGAAGGTTGCCGGGAAACCCTCGTTGACCGAAGTCGATGCTGGGTGTTGGGTGATCGTGACCGGTGTGCCCGCGGGCCGGTAGGGCATCAGGTGAAGCGCGGAAATAACCTCCCGGTTAGTGCTGCCGGGCACTTGCCAGGCGACCGCCAGGTTGTCCCCCCCGGTCCCATCTCGCTGGAGGGCCTCCACGTAATACTTGTTCCCCCGGGTCAAACTCACGGGCATTGACATCTGTTCGGTGAACTTTTCCCACTCCCGCGAAGCGGTGTAGCCGGTCACATAGGCAATCAACGCCTTGTTGGCCGCCGTGGCGTCGGTGCTGAGCCACAACTCCGAGTCGTCATCACTGGCGATCCAGAAGGTATAATCGCCGGTTTGCGGTGCTTGGAGGTAGCCTCGAACATAGCTTCCGAACTGGTCGCCCCAATTCTCGGTCCCCTCGAAGAGATTGGTCAGGACCTCGGATCCGCCGGGCGAGTCCGGAAAGGCCGGATCGATCGTGAGATCATAAATGGTCGTACCCGTGAAGTTGGTATAGAAAAGCCGGTCGATCGATCCGGCCTGCACCGTTGTGGCGATCCCCAAGTTTAACAGCAGCAGAATGGACAATGACTTCAGCAGTGTGCCTCTCATAGGAGCCTCTCTGAGTTTGGTTGCGCCAGCCCATGTCGGCGTAGCCGCATCGGCACCACGCCAATACCGGCTCCATGCCCTTAATTAACAGGGCATGTTCATACGGCCTGCACGGACTTAGCTTTGGGTTTTTTGGTGACAAAACTCTAACGGATCGATTTCCCGACAGCAAGTTGTTTGAAATAATTGGTGCGATCCAAAGGGGCGGTCACTGGTTTAGAGCCTGTCTGAAAAGTGACTTCATTTTCCTGTAAAGATGACTTGCACGTTGTACCGCAACCTTTTACAAACTTGGAATGCGATACACTTCTGACCTCACTGACGCCGAATGGGATCTCATCTACGATTGCTTCCCCAAGCCCTGCAAGAAGGGGCGTCCGTGCTAGCACGTCTTCCGCGAGCTCCTCAACGCGATCTTCTATCTGGTCAAGACGACGTACCAATGGCGTAACCTGCCGACTCACTTCGCCCAGTGGGGCACCGTTTACCACTACTTCCGCTTGTGGAAGCGCAACGGCTTGTGGGTGCAGATTCACGCGCACTTGCGGGAACACGTGCGTCGGGTCGAAGGACGCAACCGCGGCCAGAAACGGTGTCAGTTCCCGGCTATCGTAGAATTGTGCCTTGACTCCCCCGCTGGGGATTGAGCACCTGAGCCGCACCTACAGGACGGTTTTCCCCGACGGGGCCACCACCCAGTCCTCCTACAGTAGCCAGGACCAGCTCTCCAAACAGCTTGATCCGGACAACGTCACCACTCTTTACCAGTGCAACGCCAAGGGCGAACTCGAATACATCGTACTCGACCTGGACCGCGGCAGCATGATCGCCTGGAACGGCACGGATCGCATCACAAAGACGGTGTCGAAAAGGTATCTGCGAACGGTCTGTGATTAGGTGCAATTACGTGCATCTGAGTCCCGTGCGCGCCAAGGTGCTGCGGCCTGAACAGGCGCTCCAGGAATACCACTGGAGCAGTTGTCCGGAGTATCTGAAGAGGGCCGGTCAGCGAGTGGCCTGGCTACGGGTGGATCGGTTGCTGGGAGAACTGGGGATTCGGCACGACGACGCGGCGGGGCGGCGGCGGTTTGCGCAGGCCGTGGAAGAGCGGCGCGGGAAGGACCAGCCTGGGGAGTGGAAGCCGGTGCGGCAGGGACGCCTCGCCCTACCGAAGGCGCGATTCGACAACCGGCGCCGCATCGGAGCACCTCGAGCGACTGGAATGCCACCCTACGCAATGGTCGGATTGGTGCACGGGTGGCCCCCGCTTCAGCCACCGGACGGGGCCGTCTTCATCGTCGCCGGCTTCGCTTGCAGCCCGGCCATGACCCAGTTGCGGGCCAGCCAAAGGCCGACGGGCGAAGCCAGAGCAATGCAGCCGTAAATGAACCACATCGTGCCGGTGTGCAGTTCGTCCTTCGGGGTGTCGGCCGGGCAGAAGGTCGCCAGCATGAGACCGGAGTAGAAACCGGTCGTGCCTTTTGCCAGGAGCCACGGGATCTGCGCCAAGCCCATGTATTGCGCGATCCGGCCCGGCGGCGCGAGCTCGGAGGCATACTCCAGGAACCGCGCCGACCACAGCGCCTCGCCGATCGAGAACACGACAAAGTAAGTGATGAGCAAGGAGAGGTCCGCGCCGTAGCAGAGCAGGAAGGTGGGCACGGCCGACACCAGCGAGCCGATCACCATCATCCGGTAAACATTCACGTGGCGGGTCAGCGCGGTGGCGATCGGCACGCCGAAGAAGATGATCGCCGGATTGATCCAGTTGACCAGCCACTCCATGTGGTCGGCCACGCCCCGGTCGTAGGCCCGCAGGATGTAATTCGGCATCGTCAGCCATTGGTGGGCGAACAGCGTGCGCACGGGCAGCAGCATGAAAATGAAGAACAGAAACCGCGGGTTCGTGAACGGCCCTTCGCCAAAGTATTTCCGCAGCCGCTCGCCGACCGGCGCCCGGCTCAGCCCGCCTTCCGACTCGGCCGTGTCGGGCCGCAGCGGCCGCCTCGGCCGTCTTCGTGAGCACGAGGAAGAACAGCACCCACGTCAACGCGGTGAGTTCCACGCAGACCCAGTTCACGGCTTGGAGGCCACTGCCGGAGACGCGGGCCAGCGGCTGCAGAGCCGCCTGTCCCCAGTAGATCCGGTCCGGCTCGGGTGCGATCAGATTCTGCGTGGCGGGGCGGACCCAGGACGAGAGCGCGGCGACGCCGACGATGCCGAGATTCATCAACGCGTAGATCAAGCCATAGCCCATCGAGTGGGTCCGCTCGTCGGTGTATTGCTTCACGCCGGAGTAGCAGACCGGTTGCAGAATGGCCTCGCCCACGGCGGTGATGAGCAGGGCCGCAACCACCGCCACGACCACGCCGCCCGGCGCGAATCCGGACGGCACGACGGTGAACAGCAACCGGCCCAGCGTGCAAAAAACCAGGGCGGCGAGGATGGCGCGCCGCAGCCCAAACGACTCCGCATAGTTGCCTGCCCCGAGCATGAACAGCGTCACCAGCATCGTGAAGATTGACACGGCGATCCCCGCGCCGGCGTCGCTCCACCCGAGGTCCTGGGACAGATAGGGGGTCATCAGCGTGAGCACCCCGAAGTAGGCCGATGACTCGAGGACGAAGACACCGATTACGATCCAAAAGGCGCGCGGCAACCTCCGCAAGTCAGCGAAGGAAGTAAGGAACCCGCGAAGCCCGGATTCGCGTGGATCGGTCATGCTAAACCGAGCGGTTCCACCACAAAGGGCACGGAGAACCCAGAGAGAGGCGGGGCCTGGAAACGAGGAGCCCAGTCACCCGACGGGTGAAAAGCCTCCCGTCTTCAAGCTCCCGTCCTTGCGCTCTTGGTGCTCTTTGCGGTTGCTCGACTGCGGTTTCGAGGGTCATGCGTGGGAACGGATCGCTCCGGGCAGGCGTGAAGGGGGGCTCACCAGAGAAACGACTTCTGTTCCGCCAGCAGCGTATCGCCGTCCCACAAGCTGGCCCGCCAGGCAACCACTTCGCCGAGCTTGCGATACGAATCGCCGTCGAGCGTGAGCGGCGTCCAGCGTTGATACCAGCGACGGCGCTCGACGCCTTGCACGAGCACCATCGGCTTCGGTTCCTTGCTGCCGCGGATTTCCACGAACAGCCGGAGCGCCGCGGTGCCGGTGCCGGTGGCCTTCCAATGGACGTCGAACCGGAGCCCCGAGCACTTCTCCGGATGGCGGCGCAAATACGCCTGATACGCGTCGCGCTCGTAGAGGCTGGGCGAAAGCGTGTGGCGGCCCTGCTCATCGAGCAGGTGGGGCAGCACCTTCATGACCTTGGCGGAGGCGGCCTGCGCGTTCAGCGCAGACACCAGCAGCGCCATGCCCAGCAGAGCCCATCGCAGCATGGCGCGAGGTTAGCAGACCGGGTCGCGGACTCAACCGGAATGATCGAGGCTGAAGGATCGCGAGCTGGGAACGGACTTCTCCAACCGGGTCCCAAGCGATGGGTTGACGCTCAACGCGAGACCGTCTTGCCTCGCTCCCGTGGATCTGCCTGAAGCGAAGGCCCCCGATCAGGGCTTCGGCGGCGGCAGGACACCGACGATGAGGCCGGAGGCGGCACGGCTTGCCCGATAGACGCGATGCGTCGCCTTGCGGAAATCCTCCGGTTTCGCCGTCGGGATGTTCACGAACGTCTGCGGGTTGCGGTCCACGAGCGGAAACCAGGAGCTCTGCACGTGGACCATTACCCGGTGGCCGGAGCGGAAGGAGTGACAGATGTCCGGGAGTGTGAACTCGACGCGGGTCACCTGGCCCGACTCGAACGGCTCGGGTTTCTCGAAGCTGTTCCGGAATCTTCCCCGAAAAACCTCGCCGCGCACCAGTTGCTGATAGCCGCCCAGCTTCACGTTGGCGGGGTTGGGATCGGGGTTCGGATAATCGCCCGGATAGACGTCGATCAGTTTCACGATCCAGTCCGCGTCGGTGCCGGTCGTGGAAACGTGCAGCGTGGCCTTCAGCGGACCAGCGAGCGTGAGGTCCTCCTTCAGCGGCTCGGTTTCATACACGAGCACGTCGGGGCGGGACGCGACGAAGCGCTGGTCTTCGATCGGGTAGGCGTGAGCATAGCCCGTTGACGGATCGTTGCTGTAGGGCACGGGCTTGGCCGGGTCGCTGACATACTCGTCAAACGCGTCCGCGCCCTCCGCCGGCGGGTCAAACGCCAGCGAGCCGCCGGATCGGAAGTAGAGCGTGCGGGAAACGACATTCGTGGGGGGCCAGGCGTTAAAACGGCGCCACTGATCGGTGCCGGTTTCGAAGACCTGGGCTTCCGCCAGGGTGGAGTTGGTGTCCCCTTTCAGAAAATGGCGGAAGAACGGCAGCTCGATCTTCTCCCGAAAGAACTCGGATGTCTTCGCATGAAAGCTGATCGGGCCGAGACTGACGCCCAGGCCCCGACCCCATTCGCCGTGCGCCCACGGGCCCATCACCAGCACATTGGTGATCCCGGGGTTGAGCCGCTCGGTCCAGCGGTAGGTCTCCAGCGGGCCGAACAGATCCTCCGCATCGAACCAGCCGCCGACCGTCATCACCGCGCAACGGACGTTCTTCAGGTGCGGTCGGATGTTCCGGGCCTGCCACCAGGCGTCATAGGTCGGGTGCGCGAGAAACTCCGTCCACGAGGGCGAACACCCCTTGAAATACAGGGTGTCCGAGTTGGCCAGCGGTCCCATGCGCAGGAAGAAGTCGTAGCCGTCGGGCGTGCCGAAGTGAAAACGCCGGATCTCCTCATGCAGCGGGTCGTCCACCGGCTGGGCGAACCAGTAAAAGAACCCGAAGTTCTGCGCGAGGAAGAACGCGCCGTTGTGGTGGACGTCGTCCCCGATGAACCAGTCGGCAATCGGCGCCTGCGGCGACGCCGCTTTCAGGGCGGGATGGCTGTCGATCATGCCCATCGACGCATAGAAGCCGGGATACGAGATGCCGACCAAGCCCACGTTCCCGTTGTTGCCCGGCACGTTCTTCACCAGCCAGTCAACGGTGTCCCAGGTATCCGAGCTTTCATCGACGTCCTTGGGGCCCTTGTCGGGCTGGAACGGCCGCACGTGGACGTACTCGCCCTCCGAACCGAAGCGCCCGCGCACGTCCTGCGTGACGAGAATGAAGCTGTCCTTGGCGAGCGTCTCGAACGAGCCTGAGGGATCGGTGTAGTTGTCCGCGCCGTAGGGTTTCAGCGCGTAGGGTGTGCGCAGGAGCAGGATCGGCCAGACCTGCGAGTCATCCTTGGGCACGTAAACGCGGGTGAACAATCGGACACCGTCGCGCATCGGGATGCGGTGCTCGTACTTGGTGTAATGTTCCGCCAGCCAGGCGGCGCTGGCGTCGGTGGGCTTCTCCTCCGCGGCCTGGACGCGACCGGAGGCGAGCACGAGGAGGGCAAACCCTAAGCGGAGGACATCACGGCAGGCTTTCACGGAGAGCCTCAGTCCGCTCTGGCGCACGCACTCGGGCCGTGAACCCCGGTGTAGCGGCGTCTCGGCAGAG
>Ga0315274_10002954_pt1 | contig 25265 bp, 33 predicted proteins | sample YL17G02_20_MG_FD_203700 | JGI IMG/M metagenome (GOLD analysis project Ga0315274, IMG submission 203700) | Sediment microbial communities from Yellowstone Lake, YNP, Wyoming, USA - YL17G02_20 | ecosystem: Environmental > Aquatic > Freshwater > Lake > Sediment | place: USA: Wyoming | collected...
AATTAAGAAGTCTATTATCAGGATGCCAAGAACTGCAAATGAGATTCCTGTTGAGGGAGAAATTAGAAATCCCAATAAAGTATATCTTGCTGTAAACGGAAGGGCAAAGGCAACTGCTGAGATTAGCCAAATCGCATAGACAGATAATTTATTAAGATTAATCTGGCCGAGCATAAATGATAAAAATACTGCCAGCGCAATTGTAATAAATATGAATACATAACCTCCCCAGATAAGAGCCATTCCTGCTGTTGAAGCGCCTGCTAGAATTCCTAAAAGAATTCTTTTCCATAATTTATCAGAGTCCCAGGCGTATAGGAAGAAACAAAAAGCCAGGAAGAGGAAAAAGAAAGCAGCTGATTCTTTTTCAGGAATGCCTGCAATTGTTCTTGGGATAAAAGCAGGTATTACTGAAAGAAAGAAAGAAGCAATCAGGGCAATGATGTTTGATTTTATTTCCCCTGTTGAACCAAGGAATATTTTTCTCACAAGGAAGAAAAATGCAATTACTGTTATGAAAAACATGAATGCCGGGAATAGAGCTGAAGATTGTTCAACTGACGAGGAACCAAACATGGAAGCAATTTTATGGAACCATGCCATCAAATATGGAAGGAAAAGCAGTTCCTCATTTGTATTAAAGCCAAGAGGAACATATCTCATCGTGTCATGAGCCATTAAACTGCCCTGTTCAACAATGTATTTTGCCCAACGCAAGAAAAGATAAGGGTCTAAGTCTGGGCCAAGTGTCCAGTTGCCTGTTGTTATATCTCTCAAGCCAGGAAGATTTAGTGTTCTTATATTATATGCGAGATAAGATATCCAGAGCACTATTGGATAGAATGAGAGATTTTTCTTGTTATAATAAACAAAAAGGGCTGATATTGCTGAAAAGACAAAAAGCAAAAACCAGATAAGGGGTGTAAATATGCCAATCAAGAAAGTCATGCCTATTTTAACCAAGAGCGAGAAAAGAAGAGAAATGCCTGAGATTATTACAAATGTTGAAAGAAATTTATCATTCTTGAGAAATCCGATAATCTTCTCTTTTCTTTGCTCCAAGAGTTTATCTTCTTCCATAAAATGCCTCTAAATTGTGTATAAAATTCAGTTTATAAAGGTTCTTCAAGAGTACGAAGATTATGGTTAATATATAAATTATTGTTAATGACAATCCAAATCCTTTGGCAGATTGTGTTGATTAATTGTGATTTATTTTTGGTTATAAATGGGTTTATAATTCTTAAAATAGGGCAGGAGTCACAAAAACTTCCATAAGTGCGGCTATAAACAGCACTATAATCGAGATTATAATCAGGTTTAGGGAATCCTGAAGAACTTCCCAGAACTTTTCTGTACCTAACTCGTGCTTTATTACAGCAGAAGAGACAATTCCTCCAGCAAGAGCAACTGTGAAATAAGCTGCTATTTCTGGAAGCCCGTGAATCATGTATCTTGCCAAGCCAAGAGGAAGATTGCTTAGCTCTGATTTTGTGAATATCCCTATTGCTGCAGCTATTACGCTTGCATTCCAGGCAAGAATAAATATAACTCCTGCCCCGAATATGAGGGAAAAGATAAGCGTGAAGATAAGAACATAGATATTGTTTGAGAAAATAATGAATAACCTCTCGCTTGAAGTTGCAAAAGCTGTGGAAACTGTAGAGCCTTTTACGCCATACTGGGCAACGCATTCGTTAAATGTTGAAGGCCTGTTTATAAGACAATAAGTTTCTATCTGCGCACTAAAACTCTGCGTAGATGACAAAAGCATATACCAGACAGAGAATGCAAGAACAAAACCAAGGAAGAGCCAGAGAAATGCGTAGATTGCTCTTTTGTGCTCGCTCAGCAAAGAAATCATTCCACTTTCAGGATTTATTTTTCTCTCTTCAAGCTTGATGGTATAATAAACAAAAGGTATTGAGAACATTACTGTAAAAGTGACAACGAGAATGCCTGAATATTTGGAGAGAACAGCATCTTGGGAGAAAATCCAGTCAACGAGGAGAATTGAGAGGCTTGCATAGAATGCCCCTATGAAAAAGAGCTCGATTGGATGCCTTTCAGCTTTCCTTGGGTTCATTAATAATTCTAACATCTTTTTTACTCCTTAATTATGTATGATTTTTCGCTTAAATAATTACCTATTTGGTTTTTTAAATGTCTTGTTTGGTTTATTCCCGATTAGAAGTGGTGAAACTATAAACTTAAACAATAATGAATGATTTGCAATTTTTAATAAATGACTGAATAATTAAAGAGATATTATTAACAGACAAGAACTTTGCAGAAGTGTCAATTTATAAGGTAAATTAATTAAATCAAATAGTTTTTATATAATCAATTGCTAGGGTATTTATGAATAAAGAGGCAAAATTGCGCAGGATTTATTTGGATATAAAAGAGGTTAAGATACAAGGAGCAACAAACATAGCAAAAGCAGCTGTTTCTGCGTACATGATGAAGCCAACTCCCAGGAATAAGAAAAAGCTTCTTTCTCTAAGGCCAACAGAGCCGACGCTTTCTAATGCATTGAATTTTCTTGAGAAAATTGGCTCAAAAAAAGTAATATCTCATTTTTCAAATGCGCAGGAGAAAATAAACAAATTTGTCTTTAAGCTGATAAGAAATGGAATGATTATTTACACGCACTGCCATTCAACCAATGTTGTTAAGGCGTTGATATATGCAAAGAAAAAAGGCGAGAAATTCAGAGTTTATGTTACAGAAACAAGGCCATTATTGCAGGGAAGAATAACTTCAAAAGAGTTGTCCAGGGCAGGAATAAAAACAACTGAGTGGCTTGATGCTGCAATGGATGACGCAATAACAGGAGCTGACTTGATTTTGCTCGGAGCTGATGCTATTTTAACATCAGGAGTTATAAACAAGATTGGAAGCGAGGCAATTGCTGAAATAGCTTACTTGAGAAAAAAGCCGGTTTATATTGTTGCTGATTCGTGGAAGTTTTCCCCTAAAAATGTCAAGATAGAAGAGAGAGATTTTCATGAAGTTTGGAAAAATGCACCAAAGAAAATAAAAATAAGAAATCCTGCATTTGAAAAAATTGACAAGAAATACATCAAAGGAATAATTTCAGAGCATGGAATATTGAGTTTTGATGGTTTTGTCAAGAAAGCTCACAAGATATTATAATTGGTGATTGGTTTGTTAATTCTTCTTTTGTTCGTTGTTTAAACCTGCAAGAGTTTGATTCATCATGCTCTTGTAAACTTCAAGCTGATTCATGAGAGAGGTTTTTGCCTCATAGAAGTTTTTAATCTGGTTTTTTATGATTTCGGCTGTTTCTTCTGGTGTTTTTTTAACTATTATTCCTGCGCCAACATTTACAAACAAGTTTTTATCCTCGCATGATGATTTTAGATAAATCCCCCTGCCAAGAGAGGCAAACATTTCCTTGCCTTTTGCATCTTTCAAGAATTTGAGATTTTTGTTGAAATCCTCAAGCTCCAAAAGCTGCTGCGAGACATATTCTATTTTCTCGCTTATCTCCTGCAAACTCCTTTCGATTAACGATGCCTTGAACATTAATTCTTCGTTTGTCTCTGAATTTTCCATGAAAATAAGATAAGAGGTTTGCTTTTAAATTTATTGACTATTCAGAGAAAGAGAAAAATCTTTCTCAGTCTCATAAACTCTTTAAGCTGTTAACAAACTATGAACAAGAGTTTATGATTGAAAGATTTTCCAAACCTCGAGAGTTTCAAAAAAGAATTTCTCTGATGAAAGAACTTTTTTCTGAAATTTCTGCTCCCTTAACAGTTTGTTGATATTTTCTTTTGGTGTTAGGGATGAGACAACAAGAAGGATGATGCCTTCTTTGCTTAAGTGTGATTTGGCTTGTTTTAAGAATTTTAAAATTATTTCATCTCCTTTTTTTCCGCCTGTTGTTGCTAATTGGCTTTCTTTGTTCTCTCTCTTATCTTCTGGCAGATAAGGGGGATTAAATGCAATGATATCAAATTTTCCCCTGATTTTTGAGAATAAATCTGATTTAACTGCTGGAATATCTTGTTTTTTAAGATTCTCTATTGCTTCTTCGTTTATATCTGCTGCAAGAACTGATTTTGCTTTTGCTGCTATTGCTGCTTTTGACTGAATTCCAGAACCAGAGCCAAGGTCAAGAAAAGATTTGTTCTCTGCAAATTTCTTAACTTCTTTTTCAAGCAAAAAAGAATCTTCTTTTGGTTCGTAAATCATTTTAATATTTTAAGGGAAAATAGAGTCAATAACGCCAAGAAATTTGTCCTTGAAAAGCAGCATTGGGATAACAATGCCGAGCACAACCAAAATTACAAGAATAATTATAATCCATTTTGTTCTTTTGGAGATTGCCTGCTTTTGCATTTCTGGCTCTTTTGGCTTCTGCTCTTCACGTGATGAAATTTCTGCTTCTTTTGGAGTTGAGGGCAATGGAGAAAATCCTCTTGATAAAAATGCTGCTGCTTCTTTTACTTCAGTGGGGCTGTAACCTGCATTGATGAAACTTTGGACAGAATCTTCTATTTTAAATCCTCTCTCTTTAGCAGTTTTTAATCCAGATAAAATTTCTTCATTCATTTTATTATGACTGAATGCCCATTTTGCATAAGGTGAACTGTCTTGTGAAGCTTGTATCCCATTTCCTGCGCCAGTTCTGCTGTTGCCATCTGCTTTTTTAATTCGCCATGAGAAGGAATAATATGCTGCGGATTCAGCATTCTAATCAAGTCCCTTATGTCTTCCCTTCCTCCATGGCCGGAGACATGGACATTGTCAAAAATTCTTGCCCCGTGCTTCTTCAATCTTTTCTCCAAATCAAAACGATTTGCTTCATTAATAGGTGTTGGAATTGTCTTTGAGGAGAATATTACCTGGTCATTGGATGATAATCTTATTGGAAGCTGATCTCTTGCAATCCTGTCAAGGACAGAGCCCGGCTCTCCCTGGTGCCCTGTGCAGACAAGAAGATAATCTCTTTTGTTTTTATTGATTCTCGTCAAGATTTTTTCCAATTGTTTTCTGAATGAGAGTATCTGGACACGATTCATGAAAGGAGCTTTTCCAATATTGTTTGCTGCTGTCATGTATTTGTTCAGGCTTCTTCCAACGAAAACAACTTTTCTATGAAGTTTTTCTCCAAGCTCTGTTATTGTCTTTAATCTTGCTATGTGGGAAGAAAATGTTGTTACAATCATTCCAGAGTGCCTGTTGTCTGTTGAGAAAAAAACATCCTCAAGCAGTCCTTTTGCTATTTTTTCAGAAGGTGTTTTTCTGTCATCTGGGGCATATAGCGAATCGACAACAAGGGCTTTTACGCCCGTTCTTGCAAGTTCTCTGAGCCTTTTGTAATTTGGCTTGTCTCCGAATACAGGGGAATTGTCAAGCTTGAAATCATTTGCATAGACAACAATGCCTTCAGGAGTATGAGCTGCAATTGTTGCTGTTTGTATTGTTGAGTGAGTCATGTTGAGAAATTCAACTTTGTAGGTTTTTTTACCTTTTACATAATAAGAATCATTAGGGTTGATTGATATTATCCTGTTTCTTAATTTGAGGTTGGAATCTGCGAGCAGGGTTTTAAGAACTTCTGTTGTAAATGGTGTTCCAAAAATATCTGCTTTGTATCTGTAAGCTGTGTAAGGCAATGCGCCTACATGGTCCAGATGCGCATGAGAGACTAAAATAGCCCTGACTTTATCCCTTAATCCTCTTTTTTCCAAGAATAAATCATCTGGCAAGGCACCTAATGCGCGCATGCCTTTTTCTGTGGGGATTTTTTCCTTTTCAGCGACACCTACGATTGCTGGCATGAACAATCCAGAATCAAAGAGCAAAACATCATCACCTGTTTCAAGTGCAGTCATGTTTTTCCCCACCTCATTATAACCGCTAATTCCATGTATCTGCATAAATGTTAGAAACAATTGCGGTTTAAATAGCTTTTTAGATGGCTTGATTTACAACGATAATTGAGCTTTCAATTTGGACATTATATAATTTTACATTAGATATTTATTATTAATAACCTTCAATCTGGCTGATATCAAGATAATTCTACAGTTAACATTTATTACCCTATTGGGGCAAAGAGATTGATAATCTGGGCTATGTGGGCAAGGTATAAATAATAAGAGAGATAAGCAAATGCATGAATCTTAAGCTTAAACCGAGTGCTCGGGCTAAAAAAGTATATCTTCTGCTTGAAGCAAAGAGCAGGGGTGAGGTAGAAAAGGTTGTTCTTGATTACCTCGGGATTTTAGGATGGGCTAAGGCCTCTCCGATTTTTGTTGAAGGCGGCAAAAAAGAAGGGAGAATAATTTTAGCAGTTAACAGGGAAGAGATAAACGAGATACGAGCTGCTTTTGAAGCTTCTAACCTTGGGATTAAAGTGTTGAAGGTATCTGGAACAATAAAAAGTGTTGAGAGCTAAAATATAATAAAAAGGTTTAATTATGCTATTTGTTTATAGGTAATATGGAAAAAAGAGGGCAGATTCAAATCTCTTTTGGGATGATTTTTTCAATAATAATTATCATTGCGACTGTTGCTGTTGGATTTTATGTCATAACTTATTTCCTGAACCTTAGCAGCTGCACAAAAATAGGGCTGTTCTGGAATTCTCTGGAAAAGGAAATTGACAAGGCATGGAATAGTGACATGACTCAGACAGTGTTCAAGGCAGAAGTGCCCAGCGGGATAACTTACGCATGCTTTGGAAATTTCAGCCAGATGCCTCTTTCAGATGCTGATAAAAAGATGTTTCTGGAGTTGAAAGATTATGGAAGCCCTGGAAGAAATGCATATCTTTATCCTGCTGGGAAAGCCTGTGACCTGGCATTTTACAGCCTGAAACATGCAAAATCTGATAATTTCTTTTGTGTCCCTGCAAAATCTGGAGTTGTAAGCATAAAACTATCAAAAACAAGCTTTGATGCACTAGTTAAATTGAGCAAGCCATAATCTGTTTTGGAACAGACAAGAAAAGATTTAAATATACCTGAATAGGTATAATATTATATCAAAATAGGTATAATCAAAATGCTGAAGAAAAGTGAAATTAAAATAATTGATTTGTTCAGAAAGAACGTATTCCTGAGCAAAACCATAAGGGAGATATCAATTATGTTGAAAAAGAGCTACCCCAAGGTTTATGGAGGAATTATAGAGCTTGAGAAAGAAAAAATAATAAAAATCCGAAAAGTTGGGAACTCTAAAATCTGCGAACTAAACTTTTCAAAAGAAGCTATATCTATTTTATCATTCTTAGACAGGCAAGAGGCATTAGCCAGAGATATTAAGAATGTTGATAAAATAACTGAATTTAGAGAGTTTTCGGATGATATAATTCTTGTTAGTGGGAGTTATGCAAAAGGCAAGCAGACTGCTAAATCTGATATTGACTTGGTTATTATAACTAAAACTGGGGCTTTCGAGAAACAAAAGCTGATTGAAAATTTAACTAAGCTGTTTTTGCCAAAGGTGCATCCTATAGCAATAAGCTATAAGGACTTTGTTGGAATGCTTCTTGACAAAAAAGAAAATTATGGCAAAGAAGTTTTCAGGAGCAGGCTATTATTTAAAAATTCTGAAATATATTATGATTTAATAAAGGAGGCTGTTGAAAATGGATTCAGAGGCTAAAATTTACATTGACAGGGCAGAGAATGAGATTATTCTCTCGGAAAATGATATGAAAATATCTCTTGAAGATGAAATAAAAAAAGTTTTGGGAATACCTGCTGAGAAGACTTTCTTTAATTCAGTAATAGGCCATGCTTATTATGCAATTTTCTATGCTGCTAAAGCTTATCTTCATGGTTTTGGAATTAAGACAGGCCCTCCTGAAGAGCATAAAAAAACTTATGAAGAATTTAAGAAAATTGTTGATTCTGGAAAAATTGATAAACAATTGTTGGAGATTTATGAAGCAGAAAGCATGAAAGCAGAGGTTCTCCTTGATATTCTTTTAAGGGAGAAGAGAAAAAGAGGCTTGTTTACTTATAATGTTAAATCAGAGGCAAATATACCTTATGCCAAAGAATCGATTGATAATTCTATAAAGTTTGTGTCAATAATTAAACTATTATTGGAGAACCTGTAAAATGAGAAATAAAAAAGGAATTGAGTTTAGTTTTGGATGGCTATTTGCGCTGATTGTTGGAGCTGCAATCTTGTTTCTTGCAATTTATGCTGCTGTAAAGCTTGTTGGAACAGAGAAAACAGCTCAGGAGACAGAAGCAGCAAAACAGATTGAGTTAATTTTAACACCTGTTGAGACAGGGTACGAAGAAGGCAAATCTGTTCCTGCAATTATTTTTCCGGCAGAAACAAGAGTGTATAATAATTGCAGCACAAGTGGCAATTTTGGGGAGCAAGCTTTAAGGGTTTCCACGAGCAGTGGCATTGGAAAGACATGGGAAGAAGCGGGCTTGCCAGTAACATCATACAATAAGTACATTTTTTCTCCAAGCATGATGCAAGGCATAGAACTCTATGCTTTTTCAAAGCCATTTGAGATGCCTTTCAAGGTGGCAAATGTTTTGTTCATCTGGACTGACAAATATTGCTTTGTTAATCCTACTAGCGAGGTTGAGAAAGAGATAAGCTCTCTTGGATTAAAAAGAATGAATGTGACTGACAATATAAATTCTTGCGATAAAACAGCAAAGAAAATCTGTTTTGTATCTGAATTAGATAAGTGCGATGTTTTTGTTGACCCTGTGCAAAAGCTTGTAAGGTGGAAAGGAAAACAAGCTGTATTTTATGAGGGCTCTTTGATTTATGGGGCTATTCTCTCTGAGCCTGAATTGTATGAGTGCCAGGTTAAGAGATTAATGAAGAGGGAATCTGAGCTGGCTTTGCTCTATAATGCAAAAAGCGAGATTATTGCATCCAAATCAGGAGGATGCAGCTCTGATTTGCAAGTTGACTTGAAAAATCTTGCAACAATCTCTGGAGAAATTGAAAATTCCGGGGAGCTTAGAAATATTTACTTTTCAGCGCAAGAGTTGGAAAACAGGCATAAAAGAATAACAAACTGCAAGCTTTGGGGAGAATAAGGCTAATAAAGATGACTGAAAAAAAAGGACAGATGAAGGTGCAGGAGATGGCTTTTGTATTAATTGCAATTGTAATATTTTTTGCAATGGTTGCGTTGGTTTATTTTTCAATAAGATTATCAACGCTCAAGACAGATGTAACAACACAAAGGGAGGAAGCTGCGAAGGAGCTTGTAAGGAAATTAGCTGATATTCCTGAGTTTTCATGGGCAGAGTGTTCTGGATGTGTTGATGTAGACAAGGTTTTAATGCTAAAAGACAGGACTTCTTATAAGAAATTATGGGATGTTGATTATCTGATGATAGAAAAGGTTTATCCGAACAAAACTCAGATTGAGTGCAATGCTGCAAACTACCCTGATTGCACAACAATAACCATAATAAACAATACAAAAAACTACGGAAGCCCAACAAGTGCGTTTGTAGCACTTTGCGGTTATGAAGTTAGTGCGGGATCTGTAAAATGCGAGCTTGGCAAGATATATGCTTCTGCAAAGGCAATAATATGATGAAAAAGGCAAAAATGAAAAACAAAAAGGCGCAGGAAGAGATTATAGGTTTTGTACTTATAGTTGTAATTGTAGCTGTTATTTTCTTGGTATTTTTGGGCATCGCGATAAGAAGAACATCGCCCATTACAGAACAAGAGAGCCGTGATGTTTCCCAGTTCTTGGGAAGCATGATGGAATTTACAAGCAATTGCGCTATAAGTTCTGAAAATGTTTATGTAAATCTAGGAAATCTGGTTAGAGAGTGTTATTCTGGTTCTAGATGCTTAAACGGAGATGATGCTTGTTCGGTATTAAACCGAACTCTTCAAGAAGCGATTGAATCTAACTGGAAAATGGGATTAGACATGCCTGTTAAGGGATATTTGTTCAATTCAACTTATTCCTCTGAGTCAAAAACAGAAGAAATCTTAATTATATCAAAAGGGAATTGCACAATTGAGAGAATAGGCGGAGAATATATATCTCCTGCTTATCCGGGAGACATTATAAGCTCGCTTGAAATTTGCTATTAATGATGTATGAGAACCCATGGCACTCGCAGAACATGGTTCCGCGGTGACTTCAACTCCATAGGAGATTGAAGTTTCTCCTGACATGTCACCCTTCCTTTAATTGTTATTAATAATCCTGTTTAAGATGATAAATTTGAGGTTATTTTAAAGTTAATAATTAATCTTAACATTATATTTATTAAAAAGAACTTATATTTTCGTTTATATTGTTATGTTTATGTGGATTGAGTCTATGACTAACACTGGCTTGAGACGCTCTCTTTTGCCTGTTTTTTCTGCAAGCAAGTCAATAAAACCAAATTTTTCAAGCATTTTTATGTCTTCATTTACTGATTTAAAGTCCCTATTTAGAATTTTAGCGAGCTTGTAAATAGAAGAGGGCTTTTTTGTTTTTATTGTATGGAGAATCTTTGCTTTTTCATTGCTTAATAATTGCCTTAGCGTGTGCAATCCTTCAAAATCATAGTCAGCATGCTCTCCTGTCATTCTTTTGAAAAATGTAGTGAAAGTGCCTGATTCGTCGACGATATCTATGTCCCTTGTCTTTGTTCCTTTTGCCATTTTATATACAGGGTTAAATAAACCCTATATTCAAGATGTGTTTAGTGTATATATATGTTTTGGTTTGCATATATTCAAAAAATACCTTATATATCTAAAAAGGCAGATATTTTGTTTTCTGAAAGGCAAGTTGTTTAACAAGGTGATAACAAAAGGTTTATAAAGCAATTTTAGTCTTAACCCTTCACTACCTCTATTAAGCGAAAATTGAGGGGAAAGCTTTTTAAAGGGAATTGAATTTAAACAATTACTCTGATAAGCTCAGAGGATATATCAAGGGTTACATTCTAAAACGAATTGCCTTTGATATGTTCGGCGGGTTGTTATAAACAACCTCCTCTAAGAGGAATCGAAAGATTGCCAATCACGAAGAGCTGAAAGGGGGTTTAAATAAAAGTGAAATTTAATTTCAAAAAAATTGCATCTGTAATAGCAAGTACAGTTATGCTCAGTTCTACAGTGGCACTCGCTGCTGCAGCCAACTACCCATCACCATTCGTACAGAACGGTGTTGCTGATGTTGCTGTGGTTTACAGCGGAAGTGCACTTGCTGCTCCAAGCGACTTGGTAGCTGCAACTGAGATAACAAACAACTTGAATACTAAGTTAATAGCTGCAAGCGGTGCTGCCACAACAGTCTCTGGAGGAGATTTTGTAAAGCTTGAAAGAGCAAGTGACAAGTTCAATCTTGGCGATGAGATGGATGAATTCTATACAAGCCTTGATGATGAAGAACTTTCAGTTGTTCTAGCAACAGGCGTATATACAAATGATGCTAGAGATGAATTTGACTATGAACAGTCAATAAATTTGGGCAACCAATTGAACTTAACACATTTTGCAGACAGCGAACTTGATGAAAATGAAGTTCCTGTTATAGGATTTGACTTGACAAATGATAAGCATATCTTAAACTACACTCTTGAATTCACAGATAATGCTGAAGCAGGAGGAGACTGGGCTGCAGGAAATGACCTTGAAACAACTGATATTACAATGTTAGGAAGAACATATTATGTTAGTAGTGCCAGAAATGGAACTGTCACTAATACTAAAAAGATAACTCTTCTTGACACTGCAAATAGTGCAATGATAATTCAGGGAGAATCAACAACTATTAATGTCGGCGGAAACAGTTATGATGTAGCTATTGATTTCATCGACTCAGATGAAGTTATGCTTAATGTAAATGGAGTTCAAACTGACAAGCTTAAGGAAGGAGATACTTCTAAGGTTGATGCAGACCTATATGTCTCTGTTAAGAGCGTCTTATATGACTCTAAAGAGAGTGGTATAAGTAAGGCAGATATAAGCCTTGGCTCTGGCAAGATAGTATTGGAAAATAACAAGGAAGTCCAAATGAACGGCGAAGATATAAGCTCAACTACAGACTCTGTATTGAATGCTTATATTAAGACTTCTGGCACAGATCTTGAATCTATCACCCTTGAATGGATTCTTGATGATGACGCCTGGATTATTCCTGGAAACGACCTTATGTTACCTGGATTTGAGACAATAAAGCTCTCAATGGGAGGATTTACAGTAGATAAGAAGGAAATAACAAAAGTAGAAGCTGATGGAGATGACTCTGTCGTTGTAAAAGCTCCTATCAAAAATGGAGATGTTACTTTGAATCTTCTTTATCTAAATAGTACCAATACAGGAATAGCTGGACTTGGTGAGAAAGATAGCCATAAACTTGTAACAAACGCATCCGTGGATCCAAAAATCACTCTTAATGAGAGTGAGAATAGCTATTTTGTAGCTACATGGATCTCTGGAGATGATGCTGAATCATATGCCTATGAAATTCAATCAATTGAAGATGACTCTGGCAAGAACAAGACAACCTTGAAAAATCTTGCAGATAATAGTGATTTAGTCTTCACAGAGATTGGGAAAACAAAGGACGTAGGTTCACTTCAATTAACTCTTAATGCATCGGATGATAAACTTAAGACTGCTACTATAATAGTAACAGGCACTGAGGCATACGGTGATAGAGTTGTAACCAAAGACGGATTGATGTTCAAGTTACCAGTAAGTTACACTCTTGTAACAGTAGCTGACAATGGTATTAACTTAACATCAGCAGGAACATCTGCATCATGGACAATGAACTTCACAGAAGAAACCAAAGATGGAGATATCTCTCTTGGAGAATCTGTGACAGCTGTTATTGCCGCTGATGGAGATGATGGACTTGAGCCAACAACTTTGACTGGAGTTACCATGATTGAAACTGAAGATGGTTCAGACCAATATGAAGGTTATGTAGTTTCAGAACTTGCAACCAAGTTCTTTAAAGACCAACCTACATCTGGATTGAACAAGCTTGAGGTAGAATATCATGATAGTGAGACTTCTGCAGACGTATATATCTCAGAAACCGGAACAGCTGTTATAGCTGAAGGTGGAGGAAACGTTGTTTTCGTAACAGACGCTGAAAGCACATCTGCCAAGAACTTAATTGTTGTTGGAGGTAGCTGCATAAACAGCGTTGCTGCTGATTTGCTTGGAGGAGCTCTTTGCGGAGCTGACTTTGAAGCAAGTACAGGTGTTGGAGCTGGCTCATTCTTGATCGAGACATTCGCTCGTGATGGAGGAGGAGTTGCAACATTAGTTGCTGGTTACAATGCACAAGATACTAGAAATGCGGCAACCGCATTGACAACGCAAGTTGTTGATACAACCGCAGGCAAGAAGTACACAGGTACAACTGCCACAAGTATCGTATCTGCGATGGCCTAAATCCAAAAGTTTTAATTTTTATTTTACTTTTTCTTTTTTTTCTTTTTTTTAACAACTGGCGAGAGCCAGTTGTTAGGAGTTATTAACCTTGATTTCCTGTTGTTAATAGATAATGGATGATGCTGGGGCAGGATGAAGAAGTATTAACAAATTAATGAAAGCAAAAGGGGAATTAACGGGGGTTGAGATGGATGAGGACATTAACAAAGGTGATTGGTTAAGGGTAGTTTTATTACATTAATTCATAACACTTTAAACATAGTGATATGAAAGATATAAATTTTTAAACTATATTTTCGAAGGAGATTTATGGCTTTAGAGATAAGAAAAATTGAATCTGCTGAAGAGTCAGAAAGGAAGAGAAAGAGGAATACGCTCATTTTAAGCATATTGATGATAGCTATCCTCTTGTTTAGCACAGCAGGTTATTTCTCTATGAGAGAAAATACCAGCACATCAACTTCTAATAAGAATGTGGAAAATGTGGGGGATTCATGGGTTTTAAAATATGGAGACCAGTCCCTAAGGTTATCAAACTCTCCTGAGAGTGCTGAAAATGTGAGTATTTTGATGTTCAAGAATCTTGAGAGCTATTACGGAAAGACAGTTTATGTGGCTTATGAAAATGAGGTGCAATTCTATGAGGTTGCTTCCACACTTGGCAGATACACTGAGAGGATGCAACCGGCTTGTTATGGAAAATGCGAGAAGGACTTTCCAGAGAAAACCTGCAATGATACAATGATAGTCATTAAAAACTTGAATGAGACAGAACCTGGAAAAAGCAAGATTTATGAAGAAGATAATTGTCTATTCATAGAAGGAAATCTTGTCGCTGTTGATGCATTCATCTACAAGATATTCGGAGTAAATTAGATGGTGAAGCAAGAAAAAATTAAAAAAGAGAAAGAGACAAAGATAGACCAGCAGATAAAAAAGTACATTCCGTTTCTGGCTTTGATAGGGGTGCTTGTGCTGCTCTTCATTGTGTTGTCTTTTGTTTTCCAGAGTCTTGGGAAAGTCAAATATGAAGGGCTTGTGTTTACGAAAGAAAAATATGGGGAAGTGCTGATTTACCATTATAGTTATTTAACAAAAGTTTCAAACGGCAATGTTAGAGCAATTAATGTGCTTTTGAGAACTAATCCTGCTGAAAACAATGTTCCTATTGACGGTGAAATAATTTATCCTGAAAACAAGGCAGTTTACATGAGCATTAACAGCACAGGACTTAATTGCACGTACAGCATGGTTGCAATATCTGAGCTTACTAACTTTATCGCAAATAATGATTTAAGCATAAAAATAGGCAATCCTGACAAGAGTTATGCAGAAAAGAATAATCAGACCTATGTAACCTGCGAGAAATATCCAAGCAATATGGTCATTTCGATAAAAACAGGCGAAGAAACCATTATAAGAAAGACAGGAGATTTTTGCTATAATGTTGAAGTTGCTGATTGTGAGATATTGCCTGCTCTTGAGAAATTTATAGTTCAATCGATAATTGACGCAAAAAATTCAGAGGACTAAAATTTCTTTATGAATATGTCCAGCACATGGAGCCCGTAATAGGCAACTATTGTTACTATTATTCCTGCAATTATGACTCCGAGGGTTATTGCTGCGAATGACTTTTTCTTTGACATCCCAAGGGCCCAGGCGCCTAAAACTCCTGTGTATGCGCCTGTAAATGGCAGAGGTGTTGCTACAAAAATCATAAGCCCGAGATAGCCATATTCCTCAACTTTTTTGTGAATTTTATGCTGCGCTTTTTCAAGAGTTCTGTGGAAAAATCTATTATACCAGTGCATTTTAAGAAAAAGCTTGTTTAAGGTTTCAAGAAAGATATAAGCTATTGGAATTATTGCAATATTTGCCAAGGTGCAGATAAGAAAAGCTGTTATTGGGCTGTAATCATATGCTAAAGCAAGAGGGATGCCTCCTCTTAGCTCTGAGATCGGCAGCATGCTCAGTCCAATAATTTCAAGAAGATTATTCATTTTTTCTTTTTCCTTTTCTGTATAATGAGGTTGCTAGAGAGGTTTTTAAAATCTGTGTAAACAGGGATTGCTTTTATTTTGAAAAGATAAACATTTACAAACCAGAGAGCAACAACAAAAAGAGTAGAGCCGAAATACCAAACTGCTTTGTGCGCCAAGTCAAAATAGCTGCAACTTGCAAAGAAAAGGGCTGCAAAAACTGAGAGCCGAATTATGTTCAAGGCAGAAAATGAGAGAAAAAGAAAAATAATGCTTTTTATTCTTGTTTTTATTCTCATCTGAGTTGCAAGATTTAGAACTAAAAGAAGATAGTATGCTGAGCCAGCTATGCAGGCGGGGATAATGTTAATTGATTGGCTGTTAAGCAAGAGGGTTTTGCTTTCCAAGACAATGTCTGCATAGAATAATTTTAAAATCCAGAATGCCGGATAGATAATAATTGGCGTGAATATGAAATAAATCAAATTTATTCCGAACAAACCAATTAACATAAGCACAGCATAGCGAAGGAACAGGTTAAATAATTCCTTATTATTCATAAAGAAAAGAAGCAATTTAGGTTTATAAGAGCTATGATTTTTAGTGATATTTAAAATTGTAACTTGCCTGTCAATTATTAATTAATAACAACAAAAGGAAAGGTTCAACAATAACTGCATTATTAACAACCGACATTAAATAAGGCAAAGGAAAGAAAGATTATCTTCTAAAGAATCTTATTGCCAAGTAAATGATGAGCAAGATTAAGACTACATTGACTGCGCCTATAACCCAAAGTATTGTCTTATTATTCAAAGAACTTGCAAGCGAAGAGAATATAGAACCGCTTTCTATTTCAACTGTGACTTCCTTAGAGTCGAGCTTGTCTCCAACCAGAGATTGTATTGTGAATGTTTGCTCGCCTGAAGCATCTTTATTGACGGTGAATTTTATTGTTATGTCCTTGCTTTCTCCAGCATTTAAGGTAAGTATTCTGTCTGATATTGAGTTTAGAACAGCCCAGGAATCATAGTCCTCAACTCCAATAACAAATGTTGACTTATTAGTGCCAATATTCTTTATTGTGGTTCTTATTTCCATTTCTTCGCCGGCTTTAGCGTCTGATTCAAGTGTTGCTGTTATTCCAGCTAATTTTGCTCCTGAAGTTGTTGTTGCATTTGTGCCTCCAACAACAGTTAGCTTTACTTCGTATACATCAGAATGGTCTGAGTAAGAATCTGAGGATGATTTGTATTTGTAGTAAGATGTTAATTTCAGAACATAAACTCCATTCTCTGCAGTGGACGGAACTACGAAAGAGAAATCTACAAGGTCTGAATCTCCAAAATCCAAGCCAAATGTAGATGACTCTAAATTAAGGCCTAATTTCGTGTTTGTGAGTGTTACTTTGACTTTGTCTTCGTCTTTGGTGCCAATGTTAATGGCTTGTGCGCTGACTGTTACGGTTTCTCCTGCTTGAACCATATCTAAAGTGCTTATTTCATCAAGAACAACCTCATTGGTTTCCCTGGTTATCTTAATGTCAGTTACTGAACTGCTAGGCACATCTTCTCCTGCATAAGAGTTGCAGTATGTCTCTTCATCTCCATCAACATAGGCTTTTACATAAGCAACGTATCTGCCGTCTGATTCTTCAACATCTGCTGGAACTTTGAATTCAAAAGTTATTTTTTCTGAGTCGTCTTCATCTATTGAAATTTCCATTACCAATGTGTCTTCTCCATCAAGCTCTACAAAATCATTGTCTTCACTGTCATAGAGCGCAAACTCAACTACAAAGTCTTCATCATCGTCCAAGTTATTTTCAACTTCAACTTCTATTTCCACTTCATCAAGGGGTTTCCATTCCCATTCATCGTCAGATGATGTGTCTTCTAAATTTGATATTGAGATCTTTGAAGTGTTTATATTGCCTTCTTCGCAGAATTCGCTGCTTACTACTGAATAAGTGATTGCGTCTGTTGCAGCTGTTTGGCTAAGGTCTTTTGCAGTTATTGTAACTTCGTGCTTTCCTAATCCTAAATCACTTAGGTTTACACTAGGACTAAGAGTTATTGTTATTGCTGATGAAACTGCTCCAGGATTAAGGGCAATATTATTTTGGGAGAATGAGATATTGAAATCACCTGATGCTGAAAGATTTATGCTTGAAAGAATTGTATTTCCAGTGTTTGTTATTGTGATTATTCCATTTTGTGTCTTTGTTAATGGCTGAGCGTCAATGACGTCGAGGGCAGGCGCTGGAATAATTGGAATTGAAAGAGATTCTGTATCCTCTGCTGTTGAGTTCAAGCTATCGGCTTTCAGACTTGCTGAAATTGTTCCAGATGAATGAGCTGGAATAGTCAGAGTAGCTGAAAGAGGATGAGCAACAGAATCATTTTGAACAACTATAGGGGAAGGCAATTGCCATGTTCCAATATTTGTTGTTCCGGTAAAATTAATTGTTATTTCAGCAATATCACCTGAATAGACAACATTGAAGGTTGCTGTAACCTGTGAATTGTGGTTTGCTGTTGTTGGATACGAAAGAGAAGTTATTTCAAGCGCAGCTGCACTTGAAAAGCTAAGAGCTAAAAGTACTATTATTAAAGATACAAAAGGTAAAACGAATGTTTTTGAGTTCATTTTGTGTTGTAACTGGTTAATTACACTAGTTTATAAATTTTTCTATTTGCTCAAATTGCTTAAAAATAGGTTTTTAGCACTAAGTTTAAATAAATAAGAATCTGCTATATTATATGGCAATCAGGGCGAGGGAAAATGTTTGGGGTGCATGGGCTTTTCTTATAGGAATTATTCTGGCTATTTTTGTTGGAATATTTGCTGGCGGCATGATTAATCCTTTTATTGTCTGGGTTCTTGTGGGCTTGGGATTAGTCGTGGGATATTTTGTCCCTGAGAAAGATGTCCAGACATTTTTGCTGGCTGCTGTCTCTGTTGTAATTGTCAGTTATATTGGAATTTCAGGCATGGTGCTTAATGCTGCAATAAGAGGGGTTGAGATAGGGAAAGTTATCTCTTCCATATTGGGCACTCTTTTGATGCTTTTTGTTCCAGCAACAATACTTGTAGCTCTAAAGACAGTGTTTTCTATTTCTAATATACGAACAGGAGAATAAGATTGTTATATATAACGGGACTTTGCTTGATTTTTGATATTGCACGAATTATTAAGTGTTAGTTTGGTATCTTGGGAGCAGTATATACATGAGAATTAAGAGATTAAGGTTATTATTGATAAGAAATAAGATTGCATTATTGAAAAAAAGGGAATTATCCGTTCAAGAAATCAGTTCTTTTCTCTTTTGGATTTGATACAGGCACTTTATGAATGTCTGCGAATTGAGGTGTTGCAATGATTATATTCTCTCCGAATCCTGCAATTTTTCCTTCAATAGCATCAACTGTTTTCTTTATCTTTGCAATTGCTCTCTTTAGCTCTATTATATCTTTTGTCTTAAGCGGTTTTATGTCTATAACTGCAATAGTATAGCCCTCTCTTAGGGAATTCAAGACAGCATTAATGTCATCAAATTCTTTCAAGACAAATGGCTTGACTATTACCTTATTATCATTTGATTGCGCGGCATTAAGGTCTATTTCAACATATTCATCAGAATCATCTTTCCCAAACAACCTTTTTAAACTAAATGCCATGACTAATAATTGAGAGTACTAGTTTATAAATATTGCTGTATTTGTGGAAATATCAAAAAGTCCTTGAGATTTGTTTGGGACTTTTGGATGCTCAAGGAACTTTGTTCCTTGACATAATAAAAAATCTTATTCTGCTTTGTTTTGGCTCTCAGAGACAAAGGCAGTAATCTCTTTTTTGAATTTTTCTGCTTTTTCATCAAATATTTTCTCTTGTTTTTCTATTGAAGAGATTCTTAGAACCAAAATTTTCTTTTTTTCTTCCAAATCTGAACTTATATCTGCTTTATTAGAACGAACCAAGATTCCTCCGACAATTTTATAGACTTCATCGCCCGATTTCTTTAAATCTGAAAGGGCATTTTCTATTTCAGTCAATTCAATCTGAATTGCCTGCTTTTGCATTAGAAGATTTTGAATATTTTGCTCAAGAACCTGCAGTTCCTGTATTTTCTTGCCTGTTTCTGCATCTATTTTCATGCAAAGACCTCCAGCATCATACTGCCTTAAGCTTAACGATTTGCGTCCTTGGCTTGTAAAATATTTTAGAATTGCAATTTGGGCAGACAAATCTTTTTTCAAGTATCTTGTTTGTTATCGGCTTTCCGCACTTGAAGCATTTGTATTGTGACATGGTTATATTCTGTGAATTTTGTTTTTAAAGATTTGCATAAAGCAAATCTTTAACCCATTCAACTCTTTTGAGAAGAGTTGAAGTTTTAAAGCTATTGTTTGGCTATTTTTTCTCATTGAGTGTGTAGGCTGGACCTGCAAAAATTTTGCCTGTTTTCTGGCATTTCCAGATTCCTGCTGCTATTCTTTTTACTCTTGCCTTAGCATAAAAAGGAGAAATCTGCCTTACTCTTTGCCCTTCCTCGATTGCGTTAAAGTTCTTTCTAACATTAGTGCCATATCCGGCTCCGAATTTTCCCATTGCTTTTACTTTTTTTGTTTTGCATCCCATTTTAAAATACAATATATAATAGGTTAAAATTGAGTGTTTTTAAAGTATTCGATTGAAAAAAGATAAATGGGGATACTGAGATTTGAACTCAGATCGCAAAGTCCCAAACCTTGAAGGCTACCAGGTTACCCCATATCCCCATTATTTTAGCCATCCAATTTCCCTTATAAACTTGTTGTTATCATCTATCTTAATCCTAAATCTAATATCTCTAGTTATCCGATTATCTCTCTTTCTGATTCTTTCACCACTGATATAACATTTATGTGACTGAATATCAAACATTCCCAGCATTTCTCTCAATCTATTCATAAAATTTAATCCGGAATCAATTATATCCGACCATTTTGCAGTATTTATTGAGATTCTCGGAGTTCTGCCTGCTTCTTCTTTGAAGGAACCTTCGCAGAGATATGCAATTTTTAAGTATGTCCTTGAGAATTCTTTTGATTTTAATATCCATTCTGGCACATCAAACTTTTGCATTACTTTATCCCCTTTTGGTACTTCCATGTCAAATAGATATTCACATACTTTCTTATTGAAAAAATAGATGACATGTGTTTGTTTATTTGATCCAGAATTGAACAAATGATAACGTGCAGGCAATCCAAACTTTCTTTTTACAATATTTTCAAAATCGATTAAGTCTTTTATGTTTTTTGATGAATAATAGAATCCCTTAAAATCTTTGTAAAGATGACCATCGAAAGTAAGGTAGCTAGCAATACTTGCCAGATCCTTATCTAATTTAAAGGCATCTTTTGGAAATCTTGTAATCTTTACATATTTTGCTGCCAGTCCAGCAACTATTTTTGCTTTGTTAAAAGATCCGAAAATTTTATAACACTTAGTCGCTAAATTAGGAACTTCTCTTCTTTGGGGAGAATGACCTAATTCTTTTGCTTTAGAATTTAACTCGTTAATTATCTCTTTTTTAATCTGACTTAAATTTTTTTGTTTGCTACGCATCTAGTTGAAAGCTAATCTAACTTTAAATTAATTTATTGCAATTATGCTGTGACAATCAAAAAGTCCTTGAAGCTTGTTTTGGGACTTTTGGATGCTCAAGGAACAGAATTCCTTGACATAACAAAGAATTACTTCTTGGCAGGCTTTGCTGCTGGTTTTGCTCCGGCTCCGCCGGCAACTTGAGCTGCTGCAGGTGCTGCTCCAGGTTTTGCTCCGGCCGCAGGTGCTCCTGCTGGCGCAGGTGCCCCAGGCGCTGCAGGTGCTCCTGGCGCTGCTACTCCAGGCACTGCAGCTGCAGCTGCTGCCTTGGCTGCTTCCTCTGCTGCCTTGGCTTCCTCAAGAGCTTTCTTCTCTTTCTCCTGCCTGGCTTTAACAATCGCGAAATGTTCTGCTAATTTCTTTTTCTTTTCTGGCGAGGTTTCTGTAATCTCTTTATTAATCTCATTATCATAAACTCCTGATAGAATTTCTTTTTCAACTTCTTTTGCTTCCTTATTGTCAATTAAAACACCTGAAGAAACGCAAGAGCCGACAATTAATCTTACTGCTGAACGCAAGTCCTTGGCAAGAAGATTTGGCATTTTTGTTTTTGCTATTTTAACAATTGATTCAAATGAAATATTTCCCACTTTGAATTTTCCCGGCTCGCCCGAACCTTTTTCTGCTTCAATCTCTTTCTTGATTAATTCTGCAACAGGAGGAGAGAAAACCTGTATTTTGTATGTTTTTGTTTTCGGATCAACATCAATTTCAACAGGAACTTTCATTCCTACAAAGCCTTTTGTTGCCTCGTTAACATCTGAAATAACTTTTCCGAGATTTATTCCCATTGGGCCGAGCTGTTGAGCAACTGCTGGGCCTGGTGCCATTTTTCCTCCGTCAACAATAAGCTTAACTTGCATTTGATTTTTCTCCTTTGGCTTCAGATTCTTCAGAGGTATCATCTCTTCGATCTTCGCGCCTTATTACTTTTATATTGTCCATTTTTATAGTTACTGGTATTGGAACAGATGCGCCAAGAAGAGAGACAACAACTTCTCCTTTTGTTTTGTCAATTCTTGTGACTTTTGCTTTTTCTCCCTTGAATGTCTGTCCTATAATTTCAATTATGTCGCCGACTGCTATATTGAAGTCCTCTACTTTTGGCTCGAGCATGTTTTTTATTTCATCATAAGTCAATGTTTTTCCGATAATGCCTTTGATATATGGAAGATTGAAAACAGATTCTTCTGCACTCTCTCTGTCAGCTGCTTCAAGAATAATATATCCCCTCAACCCATGCGGCTTGATTACTGAGAAAACATTAAGCGCTTTTTTTTCAGCTCGCTCGCTAACCATTTCCATTGCTCTTTCTTCTTTATTAGTTGTTACTTTTATAATAAAAATCATTTTTTTGTTGTTTTAATTATGCTCCGCTATCCCGTAAAATCTGAGAAGCAGATAGTTTTAATGGTAAAATAGGGTTTATAAAATTTTTGTTTTCTTTATTTTCTGTATTTTTCCATTTCTTTTCGGAATTTTATTATATTTTCTATAAATCTTCTTGGAGAAATTCCCTGTTCAATAGCAAATTTAACTAATCTTGGATTATTTTCAGAAAGCGGACCATATGGAGAGACTTCTTCTCCTCCAGGTTTTTGATGCTTTTGATAATAATGCTCAATCATTCTACCGCCCCTTGCTTCTGGAGGAATTTGCGGGCGAGCGAGTTCCAGAGTTTTTACAGGATAAAACAAATCATAAGATTTTTCAGCTTCGCTGCTGGCAGGTTTTTCTTGGTATACTACCTTCTTTTGTTCTCTTTTTGCTCTTTCAAGCTCTGCGCGAAAAGATTTTCCATTTGACATTTTTATTGAGAGGTGTCTAATTTAACAAGATATTCCTTTATTCTCTCTATAATTTGAGGGACAAGGAATTTTTCAATTTTCGTCGTGAAAATCTCTGAAATTGGCATGAACTCTGAAAGGCGGTATTTGTTTTCCAGTTTTTCAACGAGCATTGCGTCTCTTAATCTTTTCAATTGCCTTCTTATGTTTGATTCTGCAAGCCCTTTTGCTTCAAGAGAATTTTGCTTTCTCAATGCATCTACTTTATCTCTTATTTCAATTGATGAAATCATTGCTTTTTGCTTTCTTGCCTCATCGAGAACAAGCAAAATATCCACAATAATATCTCTTGAGTCGCCTGGCTGCAATAAACCAAGAGATAAGCAAACTTTTCTTACAATTTCCCTTTTGGGAGCATCATATGGCTTCTCATATTTTCTGAGTGTTATCTCGCCTAAAGGAATGTCTCTAACCATAATCAATCAAGAACAATAATCATTATAAATCTAACTTTTGAGATTATTGACATGGGAGAGCAAAGGAATTAAAGAAGTAAAATGAGTGAACCAAAATATTATGTTTGCCCGCATATAGACAGCTGTTTTATTTATAGGTCAGCTAAGAAGCGTATGCCTACAAGCCATATGCCTGTTGATATAATTATCAAAGAAGATGAAGGATATAGGTGTCAGGCAGCAGCAGAGAACTTGCCAGATGGACTAAATTGTGCATGGATTGTTGTATTAAACAATGCTCAGAAGCAGGCAGGATAAAATGGAACTCATTGCATTTTTAGGGACAGACAAGGAAACATGGGGGCAGGTAACTGCGCTTGTAAACAGGATGGAGTGGGACAAAATAATCCTGATTAAAAATAAAAATGCAGAGGATTTTGTTTCTTCCAAGAAGGCAGATATTATTAATGTTAATTCTGACAAGCCATTGATTGAGCTGAAGAAAGAGATAATGGACAAATTGCGAGGAAAATTGGGGGAGCTTGAGGTTGCGCTTTCAATTGCGTCTGGAAATGGCAAAGAGCACATGGCTCTTATTTCTGCATTGCTGAGCATTCCAACAGGAATCCGCCTTGTTGTATTTACAAAAGAAGGCGTTGAGTTTATCAACTGATAAAATGGATTATAAAAATGTGAATCGCAAGGTTTATGACAGGCACGCCAGACGATTTGCTGAAGACACTAAAAATTATTTGAAGGAACATATTCAAGCAGAGGCTGAGAGCTTTATTGCTAACTTGCCTGGCAAAGATATTTTAGATTTGGGCAGCGGGCCTGGAAGAGATTCTGCATTTTTCAGGGAAAGAGGATTAAACCCTCTTTGTTTTGACTTGTCTCGCGAAATGGTAAAATTATGCGAGAAGAAAGGATTGCCTGCAATTGTTGGAGATTTGGAGAACATGCCATTTGAAGATAATTCTTTTGATGGTGTCTGGGCATATACTTCTTTGTTGCACATGCCAAAAGCGAATTTACCTATTGTTTTGGGAAGGATAAATAAAATCTTGTCAAGCAAGGGGATATTTTATATGGGTATGAAAGAGGGCATTTTTGAGGGATGGATAGACAGTGATAGATTTAGAGGAGAGAGAAGATTCTTTTCGCTTTATGAAAATGAAGAATTGAGAAGTTTGCTTTTAGAACAATTTGAAGTGATGCATCATTCAAAAATTCCACTTGGAAAAGCAGTTTTCTTAAATTATTTGTGCAGAAAAAAATAAATTCTTAGTTTAGAAGAAGACAAGCATCCACTTAACAAGCATCAAGAATATTATTCCGAGAAGAAGCCAAGTTGAAAACTTGAATGCAATTTCTCCTACTTTCTTGCTTCCTGTTAATCCCCAGATTGAGAGATAGAAGAATCTGCCGCCGTCAAAAATGCCTAATGGAAGCATATTAACCAGAGCAACACTAAGAGAGATTAGAACAATCCACCACAATAAATCAAAGATGAAAATTCCAAAGTTGCCAATTTTTGATTCGTAATAAACAGCAGGGTCTTTTATTTTTGCTAATAAATTGTAAAACCATGAAAATGCGCCCGAATGCTCTTGAGGAATAATACCAATTCCAAGCAATGCTCTTCCATCTTTTTCAGCAAGAGTAATATTGTATTCTTTTTTGCTTTTGTCCTTGGCGACTGTTGTGATAATTATGTTATCGCCTGGCTTGTAAGACACGAGTGTAGAATTCAAATCATCTGGGTTCTTTATTTTTTTGCCATTTACCTCGACTATTGCACCAGCCAACTTTTCCCTTAAAGCAGGGGAATCATCAAAAACTAAAATATAAGTCTCATTTGCTATGAGGGAGTCATTAAGCATTTCAATGTCTGCAAAATAGCTCTTGTTGCTTGCTTTAATTTGAACTAAAGTTCCATTGTCAAGATAATTTTCAGTAATGTTAGAAATTGATGAAACATTTA
>Ga0315274_10002955_pt1 | contig 25261 bp, 29 predicted proteins | sample YL17G02_20_MG_FD_203700 | JGI IMG/M metagenome (GOLD analysis project Ga0315274, IMG submission 203700) | Sediment microbial communities from Yellowstone Lake, YNP, Wyoming, USA - YL17G02_20 | ecosystem: Environmental > Aquatic > Freshwater > Lake > Sediment | place: USA: Wyoming | collected...
TTGGTTGGTATTTCCGGTGAGTGACCCTTGGTGGCGAAATCCGGGTGGAGGCGCCCCGCCGATCAATGGGAGGTTCGACATTTGGAACGAATCCTATACGGATAATGCCGTAGTTCGTACCGCAAGGTTAAATACATGGCCAAGGCATATATATACTCCGATGCCGGCAGAGGCCGAAACCCTGCTCGAGAGGGTCAAAACCTCCATCCCCAAAAAAAAGCGGGACGCCAAGATTGGCCAAGATGGAAGGATCATCCCTGTCGAAAGGGAAGGCGACAAGTTATACATCGTCAGACTCGAGAAATTCTGGAATTTCCTGCAAAAAAGCCAAAAGGACCAAAAGAGAGAAGTTGTCCTTTACGGCGGCGGAAGGTCGGGAAAGTCATACAGCATCCGTCAATGGCTGATAGATGGCTCTTGCAGACATAGCGATACTGGGCTTCTCGATCTTGTCGTTATGAAGACGCGAGCCTCTTTGAAAAACGCCGCTTGGGATCCAATGATCGAGATGCTTCAGAGTTACAGCATACCTTTCGACCAGCATCAGACATATTTGGACATCCATATAGGAAAGAGCCAGATACAGTTTAGAGGACTTGACGATCCTGAAAAGCTGAAAAGCACAGAATACAATCGAATATGGATAGAAGAAGCAACGAGGCTCGATTTCGAAGACTATCTCCAACTGAAGGTCAGGATGAGTAGACAAGGACCAGTGCCAAACCAAATGATACTCAGTTTCAACCCGATAGATATATTCCACTGGTGCATGACGAGAGTGGTGGAAAGATCGAAATGGGACAAAACGGTATGTGTCATGCAGAGCAATTACAAGAATAATCGATTCCTCGATCAAGCTTATATTGACAGTCTCGAAGCTCTCAAAGACGCAAATTACAATTCTTGGCTGATCTACGCAAAAGGGGAGGCGGGGCATCTCGAACATCTTATTTACAGGAATTGGGATGTCATGGATATGATTGCGACTCCTTTGAGGGTAAAGGAGAACATTGCGACACCGGACTGTTACGGATTGGATTGGGGTTTCAACAACGAAATGGCCCTTGTTGCCTTCTGGCTACATGATGACGAGGATTATATCCAGGAAAAGTTATACAGAAGGCTGATGACGCTCGATGATCTGGCCGCATGGATGGAAACGGGCGGGATCGCGAGAGGTGTCGAAATTTTTGCCGACCCGAGCAATCCAGAGGCAATTGAGAACCTTGGGAGAAGGGGATGGAATGTAGTTCCAGTACCAAGCAATTGTCGTGATGTCAAAGCGGGAATTGACTATTGCAAGGGAAGGAAGCTACATGTTATTTGGGGATCGGACAATATCATAAAAGAGATACAGAGTTACAGCTACAAGACGAAGAAGGACAGAAGCGGCGGAGAGGAGCATGTCATAGACGAGCCGGTGAAGTTCAACGATCATCTCATGGATGCGATGAGATACGCGAGATATGCATTGAAGATGTCAAGCGGCCAGCCTTTCAGTGGCGATAGCATAGAAATGCAGATGGAGGAATCATTATGGGCAAAAAAGCAGAGAGATCCGATGTTTCTGTGAAAAATGTCAAAACCGCGTCCGGCCGGCCGGTCACGGTGAAAAAGCAGACTCCCAGGGAATTGATGTCTTTTGTCGAAAAAGGAGGGAAAATCGTCGGGCATGGCGGAAGCGGCGAGGAATATTTCATGTCCCAGACGGGATATTACATAAAGCCGCAAATTGACGGGAAGCTCGTTCTCGACATGACGAAGAACGAGTATGTTGCTCTTGGGGTGAGATCGTACATAAATCTCTGTTTCACCGAGAAACCGAAGTATCATGTCTATGATTCGGACATGAAAGAGGATTACGAGCTTGCACTCGAGATGGAAAAGGCTTTCGAGCATCCAAGCGTCGAATTGTTCTCGAAAATGAAGCTGACAGCCAAGGACATCTATCAATGGGGCTGTTTCCTGTATCAGCATGGATGGATCGCGAACATGGATGGTTGGGTCGTACCCGCTTACATCCGGCGCCTTCCCCCTGAAACCTTCCTCAACCCGCCTCCAATTTACAAATTGTATGCGGAATTGATGAAAGGGATATGCATCACGGAAAGCGGGGAGGTGCAATTCTGGCAGACGTGGTCCGACAACATGGTCCACAAGCTCATAGATGTCACGATCCTTCGGGATCCAACGATGCCGGGTCTTTCCGGGGAGTCCAAGCTCATACCGGTCATCCCATTGGTCCAGCTAATGGACTTCTGCTGGAAGGCGCAATCCCAGAAGATAAACAGGGTCGGCGCCCCGGCATTATTCGTGAAATTCACCCAAGCTCCTGTCCAGATACCCGGAAAGAGGGACGATTTGAAGCTTGCGAGATTGATAATGGACAATTGGGGGAAAGAGGCCCAGTACGTTCTGAGAGAGAACATGGAGATCGTCCAACTCGATTTCCCCGACAACCAATCCGCGATCCAGACGATAGAGGAATTACGCAAGGATATAATGGAGCATTTCAATCCTGCGACCTTCCTTGTCAAAGAAGGGGGGACGATCGGAGGCGCGGACACCGGAAAGATGAATCTCATCAAGCTCGCGATACAAAACTCCAATGCAATGATCGCGATGCTGTGGCAACCGATGTGCCAGGAGTTTCTCGATCGCAACGGGTATGAAGGATATACAGTCCGTCTCGAGCTTCCTGCGCCCGAGCCCGACAGATCCAGCGTCAATGTTCTCAGAGCCCAAGCGGGATTTCAGATGGGTGTTCTCACAACCGACGAAGGAAGGGGTCTTCTCGGATTCCCCGAAGCGACACCGGAAGTGAAAGCCGCCCTCGAGGAGGAAGCGGAGAAGAAGGCGCAGAGGATACCCGGCGTCAAGAGGCCCGGAGAGGGGATCTCGAGGCAGAAGGTCGAAACGGCGAATAAGGACGAGGGTGAAGGCTGATGGTCGCATTCGACGAGAAGAAATACATAAACGGGGTCACAGGCAGGGTCAGAATTACCCCCGATTCACCCATCCTCGAATTTGACCTTCTTCTTTTCAAGGATGGATCCGGCATAATGGTCGAGTTGAGAGTCCCGGGCTCGAAAGCCAAGCTCATGCCAGTGAAGATAGACACGCGCATGATGGTCGCAACCGCACTCAAGACCCTGAAGATAGAAAAGCTCGAAGCGGAATCGGGCGCTGATGAAATCAAGGGATTGGCGTCATAATGGTCGAGATCGTCTATTCAAAAGCCAGATACTTCCCCGACGGGATGAGGACGATAGCTGTGAATCTGGGCAGTATCGATAGTCCGACGGCCATTCAGGTCGGGGATTTGACAGTCAACGTCGATGAGATAATTTCGATGATCGAGGAAGCGGAGAGACAGATATCCGAGAAGAAGGAGTTGAGCATCCAGAAGAAACTTGTGAAGGATCCCAAAACCCGCCTCGAGGCGCTGAAAGGCCAGAAGCTCAAATTGGAGGAAGGGATCAGATTACTATCAGCCGAGATCATGAAGGCAGAGGAAGCGATAGGTGACAGGGAGGGAAGGGTTTGACGAAATTCAGGGCAACGGCAAGGGCGATCGCGCAAAAGTACAGCATGGCTTATGACTACCCGAATGATCTTTATGATCCAAAGAAGGACCAGGACGAGATCAACGCGGACAACAGGATGAACACTCCTCGCATAAGTGTCGTGTTCGGGCCGAAGGAGAAGCAGGGCGAAGTCCTCGAGGCGGTAATCCCCGACAAGTATGCAAAGCACCTGCTCAAGAGGACATTGGAGAAGGATCCCTTCATAGAAGTCGTTCCCACCGAGAAGAAATAGGTGGGACCATCCTTTTCAAAATAGGCGCCCGTATCTTCCGGCGGGACGGTGAGTGCAATCGCTGTGGATATTGCTGTAACTCTGATTATGTGAATTTACAGCAATACCTTCAGAGAAACAACAGATATCGGAGGAAATTCGGGGCTCCGATGTCCGGCAAATGCCGATCCATGCAAAGATCCGATGACGGCAAGCCGACATGCACCAATTATCAGGAACGAGCTGGAGGTTGTCGGAGATTCCCCTGGCACCCGGACCAGCTTTCCAATACGACCCGCGCGGACCTTCCGAGGATGCCGATATTCAATACCCCGAAACCCCCGACCATAAGATCGAGGGAGTTGGGGATGAAGGATGGTATGAAGGTATTGCAACAGGAATTGGAGGATAAGAGCATTAAGATTGGTGATCTGAAGATAATCGGTTGGGCGCCCTTCTCTAGCGTCTGCTCTTACACATTCGTGGACGTCACGGAATGGTATAGGTCTTTGAAGATCAAGCCTGATGTTCGCCAGGAGATCAAACCCTACGTAGTTTATCATGATATAGGAGATGGGGCTGGTTTCTTTGATAAATGATCGAGTTTGCCAGCTTTGCGGCGGGGATACTGGCGAAAAAGGCCCGAAGTTCATCGCAGAGACGGGAAGGATACCGTTCTGCGCCTATTGCGCGGGCGTGATATCCAATTGGTTGCACAGGAATGGCAGATCCAAATGCATAGTTGAAGTCGATGTGGAGGTATATCAGGCCAGCCAGAAGTCCCCGATCCGTCTTTTGAGGGGAAGGCCGAATGGAAGGCCCAAGAAAAACTGCATTTATTATCCAATGGACAATCCACTGAACGCATGAATGGATAATTCGCCTATTTATTCCGAAAAAGGTATAATAATGCTCTTTTCAGTATTCGTGATGTGGCAGACCTGAAGACATTCGGAGGCGACCTGTCAGGCAAAGGCGGGAAGCTCACCATTCTCCACAAATTGAACCAACAGGCGGGAAAGTGGTATCTGAATGCCGACAAATTCGCACCAAACATCAAATCTTGGGACAAAGTCCCCGTGATTTTCGCCAAGGACCATCCGACTGTCAGGGCAATGTCCGATCTGAAGGGCGCCCTTGAATCCTGTGGCGGGAAACTGATGGGGTATCCGAGCAATGTGAGGTTGGAGGGGACCGGGCATCCAAAGCTCCTCGCGGACCTTCCGATCAACGACGCGGTCGCGCAATCCTACTATGACAGGGGGATACTCTCCCCTTCAACTGGATTCGATGCGGAAGATGACGGTTCTCATCTGACAAGTGATGTCATACCAGATCACATCCTCCTTTTCCCCGAAGATTCCACCCACAAGCCCGGAGATCCGGCCTCGATGATGTTCCAGGAGCCAATTCCCACATGGGCCGGAGAGATAAAAGGGATGGTTTCCAAGATATTCACAAAGATCACCAATTCAAGCTCGGAGGCAACAGATATGGACGAAAAGGAGATGAAAGCATTCCAGGAGAAGATGGCCGAACAACTGAAGACCTTCGAGGCCGAAAAGCTCGCTCTCAACAAGACGATCGAGGAAAAGGACAAGTTGCTCAAGGAATTTCTCGCGAAAGCCGAGCAGGAGAAGAAGGACAACACCTGGAAGACCATGACCGCTACCGGGAAGGTGCCGAAGGGCTGGCTCACCGGGAAGGTCAAGCAGAAGGTCGATGGGAAGGACGTCGAGATCGACCGCGCGGCCGAGACTCGCAAGGAGTTTGAGGCGGATCCCGCCTCTTTCGCCATCAGGATCCTCAAGTTCCAGGAGCAGAACGGCGATGTCGGCGCGAACGCCGGCGAAGGGGCCGGCGAGGAAAACGCTCCCCCGGCCGCGGATGTCCCCGCGGTGAAGACGATAGGCGCCCCGCAGGATTGGGACGACAAGACCGGCCAGTACAAGTAATCAAGCTCAACAGGAAGGAGAGAAATCGGAAAGGGAGGATGGAATATGTCAGACGCGACAGGACACAGCACCCCAACGGGCAAGATAATCGACTACGGAACGCCCCTCATCAAGATGGAAAAGAACGTCGAGACCGCGGCCAATGTATACTCGGGCCGGCTCGTCGCAAAGGGGACATCCGATTACGATATCAAGGTCGGAGACGGAATAGATGCCGTTCCGATCGCATGGGCGCTCTACGAGCAGGAGAGCCCGGAATTTAAGAAGGATTCCTGGGCCACCGTCTACAACGTCAACGACAAGATCAAAGTTGGACGGGGCGGAAACTTCTGCATATACGCCTGGATGCCGAAAGGCTTCGAGGCAAGACAGGGGGACAAGATGTTCTCCTTCACCGCAGGACAGGTAGTCCCCGGCCAGACCCTCGATGGCCAACCCGCGATCGCCATCCCGTTCTCGAAGAACACCAGCGAGACGGACACCAATGTGGACTTCGCGCTCGCGATGGTCGTATCCGATGTCAGGCTCCTGGTCGAAACCGCCGCGGTATCCGCGACGGTCACAGTCGGCCTTCTGGCTTCGGAATCAGGTGACGCCGATGGCTTCCTCGTCGCGGAGATAGCCGCGGTAGCCGGCCTCGTTCCCCATGAGAACGGCGCAGGATCGGCGATCATCACCCAAGGAGTCTTCCTGTCTCCCGTAGTTGGCAAGGATGCCAACACCAAGTACTTCTCCACTCCCAAGGAGAAGCGGATAGACGGGACCGCGATATCCCCGAGTTACAACACCTCCTCCCACACCATCGCCGGAAGGCTTCTGTTCAAGATGCAAAATTCCGGCATCAGGGAAGTCGGGGTGGCCGAAGAATCGGTCAGTTCCGTCGCCGCGGCCGCGAGGATCTGGGTGAGGAACACCCTGTAAAGGAGTCACGCTCAAAAAGGAAAAGTGGAGGACAGAAAAGAAACAGGGGGCATAGACAATGGCGAACACATCACGTGAGAATGCTTGCAGATACCTCGACAGCCAGATGGTCCCGCCGATGCGGTACGCCGCGATCGCGCGCGGGCTCTACAACAAGGTAGTCACCCTCCCGGCCGGAAAGACCAGCGTGGACTTCGACACAATTTCCGAGATGGGCGATGCCCTGATGGAGTACCACATCCCAACGGGAGACATGGGATTCGACAACATCAACGTCATACCGACAGTCCTCCGCGTCCCCAACATCTTCAAGGGATGGAAGCTGGAAAGGGCGGAATTGAACGCCTACCTGTCCGAGGGGAAGCAGATTGCGGCCGAAAGCGCGATCTCCGCAATGTACGTCATGCTCAAAAAGGAGGAGAATTTCCTTCTTCAGGGCTGGTACAATCCGGCCGGCACGAAGCTCCTGGACGGGCTGTATTCCGGGGCCGGCAACGACTACGCGACCGCAAAGGCCTTCTCCACCGATGGCCTCCCCACTGACGCGGTCCTCGGAGGACTGGCCCTCAACGACGCGGACGGCGTCCCCCCCATGAATTACAACCTGATCCTCAACCCGACACAGTTCAGGCTCCTTCAGGCCAACGTCTCGACCACAAGCAACTACAATGAGATGGAAAATATCATGAAGATCCTCAATCCCATGCCCGGGCTTCAGGGAAGGATCATCAACGATGCCAAAGGAAACATCGTCGCGGGGACCGGCCTTCTGGTGCCTGTCGATGTGACCGGCGCCTTCTTCGATCTGGTAGTCTGCGAGCAACCGCAGAACATCTTCGCAAACGAGAAGTGGCCCGGAAAAGGCCCGATAGAGGCGATGGTCTTCGAGGCGATAGTCCCGAGGATCAAACAGGCAGTTTCCCTCTGCAAACTGTCCAATATAAGCGGGTAGAGGAATCGAGATACATCTCGGGGCCGGAACGCCGGCCCCCTTACCTCTGAGGCTACAATGTGTCCAACAAAATGCAGACCCCGACCCCGCAGACCGCGGCCGAGAATGTTCTGAATCGTTTCACCAAGTCGCACTCGCACCTTATCCCCCTTTTTTTTCTCCAATCGATCATGGGGGATCTCGCCGAAAGGGGGGAGGCAATGGATGCTTTGGAGTCCTTTCGGGACCAACGATCGGGGAAACTCGATAACGAGAAGATGCAGGTGGAGATCTTCATACAGACATTCATCGGCCAGAAAAGGCTCGCAAAAGGGGCCGAGATGATGAATCGTTGCCCCATTCTGAAAGGGGAGAAGACATTCGATGAAGTCCACTCAAACTCCCATGCCAGATCCCAACCGGAAGACGAATCCGTGAAGATGCCATCAAAGACCTTCCTTTTCATACTCGGACTTGTCGCGATCCTCGCAACCGGCGGGGTAGCTCTTGGATATATTGGAGGTTGGATTCCATGATGGAATGGTATTACGGGCTGTTGGTGACGATACTGGTCGGAATGCTCGGCGCCCTGCTCCATGTGATAATTCCCCCGCAAGATAAGGACTATAAGGCCATCGCCATCAAGATGATGGCGGCGGCGGTAGTTTCCAGCTTCCTATTTCTTTTCGGGATGGATCCGAGAGGCATGGAGATTCCCTCAAATCAGATAGGGATCTGGTTCATCTCGATAATCGCGCTCGGATATACCTCGCTCGAGGTCTTGCAGAAGCTATTGACCAAGTACTCGGAGAATCCGCCAGGAGCTTAACTAGGAGCATTGGGGGTTAGAACATGACCATACTAGCGGCAGAAAAATTGGCCTCAGAGAGTGCAATATCCGTCGGTGGGGCTTACGACCAGGACAAGTGGAACGTAACCAGTCTGATTCGTCAGTTCACTGACGCCACCCCCAATTTCATAGGTCCAATCCCACAGAATGTAGCACGTCCTTTCGAGACTCCGCTTGCCAATGCTGGAAACTCGCTAGTACATGGTTACAAGTGGAGCGATACATTCGACTATGTGTTCTTTGGTGATGGCTCCACCGCCGCCGCCACAAGGAAGATACAAGTCTACAAGTTCAATAAGACAGTATCCACGAATCCCTGGACTTACTTGGGTTATATCACACTTACCCTACCATACAGAACCGCCTCGACAGCCCTTACATTTAAGGGTCTTTTTATGGCCCGCGACCTATACATCACTGGAACCGCCGCCGCAAGTGGAACTAGCGTAACTGGAACAAGCACCGCATGGCAAACTTCACGGCTTGCAGTGGGCTCGCGCATAGGCTTTGGGTCTACTGATCCAACAGCCATCACGACATGGTACGAGATAAGCGCAATTGGCTCTGATACTGGTATCACGCTGACTGCGACCGCAGGAACGGTCGCAGATGGGCCATATGTCATAGAAGAACTGAGGGCTGTATGCACATTTACAAACGCTACACCCGCCAACGGCTCAGGATTGTTCATAGCCAAGGGCTTAAGAATAGAGCTTTTCACAACTGGTGGAACAACAATTGCCGCCGCCACGACCGTCGATAATATAAGGGCATGTTACTGGCTTTCAGACCATTCGGTTACACAAGTTCATAATGTGCCCTTGGGCCTTGGGGTAAGGGACAAAGCCTCTTGGACTTCTCACATCGCCTACTATCTGGATAACCACTCGTCATATGACTTCTCCAAATACAATATCAGGGCCGCACTGACTTTAACCGCTGGCGTAGACCCTGCAAACGCATGGGTACTAGCAACTGGAGTTATGGCGGCTACTGGGACGGTCGTTCTGGTAAACAATGGGCTCATGGCATATGCAGGTCACGGTGTTGGCTCTGGAGTTTGGGCCTATTACTGGATCACCACCACCAGGGTATATTGCTCTCTCGAAACAAGCATAGTGAGTACTGGAACCTCATGGCAGGATGGAGCAATGACCGAGGTTCCTCCCGGAGGAGCCGCTACATTCGCTCTTTCCGCCGCAATGGACCAAGTAAGCTACGATTCAACGACAGACAGATTCGTTATCACCACAACCGGTGCAACCTCGTTCAGACATTATATCACGCAATTCAGAACTGATGCTGGCCAAATGGACCATATCTGGGGATGCAATCTGAAACAGTTGGACCAATCCACGGCCGATGCAAACATAACGCCTTTCCACAATACCTTGGAACTTAAGGCTACGCACTGGTGCATAGGTGGAATCCTATACATAATGACCACCGGCACGACCGCTGTGACCAGCTTCCTACACGCAATCCCAATAGGCGCACACTGGACCTATGCATCCTCGAAATCGCAAAGGCTCATCTCTCCTAGGATGTCCACGGTGAACAATTCAAGGTTCCAACGTGCATCGGTTATCCGCGACAGAATAATGGGTGGAGATAATCTGGGCCAACCGCCAGAACCTATCTCTGTATATTACAGGACGAGCGGAATATCCGATAACAGCGGGAGTTGGACACAACTTACCGATGGAAATTCTCTAACCGGTGTTTCCGGCGCTACTGAGATTCAGTATGCCTTTGACTTCAGGGTCATAGGAGCCCAATGCATTCCCGCCAGGATCTTCTCCTGCAATGTACTGTTTAACGACCTGGGGAATGATTCACACTATCAGTCCTCCGCCGATAAGAGCAATAAGACCACAAAGAAATTTGCATGGAGGTTCTCTACTGGCTTCGGCGGAACTGTTCCAAAGCTGTATGTCAGGCTCTACGATGCAACCTCGAAAGCCCTTCTGCTTACTGACGATACAGTATCCGCCGGGTACGGGGCATGGTCAAAATCCACCAACGATGGAAGCTCGTGGGGTTCATACGATACCACTGACAAGGCCAATGAGACAACCTATATCGGTTATACCCCCACCACACTCGCTGACAGCATAAAAGTGATCTTCGTGATTTCCCAGACCTAGGTGAGTTGATGGATGAAATCGAGGAGGCAACAGAAGCGATAAAGAATGGTAACGAGTTTGAAATAACTTGTGTAGCGGGTAGCCCGGTCCAAGCACAGCCCATCTATACTGTTACCAAATCTATCAAAGCCAAGATAACCGACTTTGTCGAATGCACTCATAAAGATGGATACACAGTGCAATTCCAAGCGTTCTACATAAATTCAGGAAAGAATCCGGACGATATACATGGCACTAGCTGATCTGGTGGCTTACGAAGGCACAGGCGAGGCTATGGAAATCTCCATACCCGCATTCGGTTCGGGTTACACCATATCTGATATGGTCACAGACCATAGTTTTAGAACCAATGATATTATGGAATTTTCCACCACAGAAATGACACCCGGGACGCCTTCGGACATCTTAACCGGGCATTATGCCAACAACGGTTCGATGGTCATTAATTACGCGTACGCGTGGCCGCTCGAGAGCGAGGTAAAGAACGGTGTAACTTACGGAATAACAGCCGAAAGAACTGGAACCTATACTGGAAGCGGGTCAAGTGGCTATTCGCGGGGGCGTGTTATAAATGGTTGAAGTATTGAAACAATCTACCGTCAAGAACAAAATGGTCTTCATGACGGATTCCATCGATCACATTACAGGTAAAGCGAGTTTGACGCTCACCATCACCGCCTCCAAAGATGGAGGCGCCTTTGGCTCCATCACCCCATCGGTGACAGACCGTGGAAGCGGTTGGTACAACCTCGCTTTGACAGCGAGCCATACCGACACATTGGGTGATCTGGCGATTCACATCACATCAACGGGGGCAGACCCAACTGATCTGTCAATGCTGGTAGTGGCATACGACCCGGCCTCCGCAACGAATCTGGGACTGTCCTATCTATCCGGGTCGGTTGCTCTCGATTCCACAGTCGCAAAAGACTCAACGGTCGCAAAGGATAGCACTGTGGCGAAGGAAGCCACACTTGGAACCAAGATACCGACCAATCTATCGTTCACCGGCGCGAATGTGAACGCTGAGAGCAAGGTCACCGCACCTCCCGCTAACATGGCCCTCGAAAGTGCCGGGGTATTGGATGAGATTCAAGATGTTATAGACCTTAACTTGGATGCCAAATCGTCCGATATAGCCGCCGTACTGGACAGTGTACTTCTGGATAGCGAATTTATTAGAAGGGTATTGACAAACAAGCGGGAATGGGATGCCGGTAACTCGAGGTGGGCTATCTATGATGACGCTGGCACTTCCATACTTTACTACCTCCATGTGACCACTCCAAGTGGCGGTCCAGTCACACTCGACACTACTGCGATAGCAAATGGAGATAAGATTGCTTGACCATAATCGGACATGGATATGGCGGGAAATATGCGACTCCTATAAGTCATGGTTACGGTAGTCTCGTCTCCGGTGGACCCCCGCCCGTCTATCTATATCGCGAAATATGGAATGACACCCCCGTCTCCAATGACATCTACAAGCCGATGGCCGTGAACGCAGGGACCGAGAAATTCAATGGGGGCTGAACATGGTCAAGCCAATAGATGCCGATTGGAGAAACATAAGGAGCATCGACTTGGACCATGAGGCCATCAGGCTATCTCAACATATCGAGAGGCGCAATAAGATTTACAAGAATTGGCCCAAAGACCAACCGATACCAGAAACTATGCGCGTATCAGACCACATAGACAGCATCAAGCAGACCATCAAGAATATTCAAGAGACAACCGCTTGCTATTCCTGTCCAAAGAGGCTCAAATGCAGATACCGGAATTGGAGGAAATCTTCCGAGTTTACCAAGGTCATTGGATGTAGTGGACATCCAGACCAGGGCAAATATCCGGGCCATTCCACCAATGTTCAAGTCTATGACTTGACATCTTCGGGCCAGTTGATGTTAACGAATGGGACGTGGTCCTCATGCAGAAGCGCCACGGACGCGGGTAGTTTCACCACCGATGCCATTGGACCAGCCCAAACATCAACCGGGTATTATATAGCGCGCGGGGCGCATGTTTACGACTTGGATGATATACCAGCAGGGGCCGATTTTACCGATTGCGCCTTATTTGGATATGAGGCATGGTACAATGGATCCACCACAGGCTACACCCATTATAATGCAAGCCATCCAGAATCGTCACCTGTCTATGCAGACTATGACCAAACATATAATTCAGGAACGGATTACGGAACATTCAACACAAGTAGCGGTATAGGTTCTTGGAAACATTACCACTTCTCAGACCTGTCATTTCTAGTTGGTAATGCCATCAATACATTCTACACAAGGGATTGGACCAGGGACGAAAATAATTCGACCCCTACCGCGAACGTCGGGGAGAACTGGGAGGGGCCGACAAACACCGGGGGTCATGATCCATACCTGGACATAACCTATGATGACCCGGTATCATCAATCATAGGAAGGCGCTCCGGCCAAGTCGATACATCTTATAGGAATAGAATCGGTGGAAGGCAGGTGGCTTAAATGAGAGTCTGCAAGCAATCGACAGCGAGGCATATCATGGTCATGATGATAGACGATACCGACCACATATCGGGTTTGGCCGGACTCACCCTCACCATAACAAGAAGCAAGAATGGCGGTGGATTTTCCACCATAAACCCCTCTGTTACAGACCGGAGCAATGGATGGTACGACATTGAAATCTCGACCACAGACACCGACACGCTCGGTGATTTGTGCCTTCATGTAACTAGTACTGGAGCCGACCCCACCGACATCTGCATGCAGGTCGTAGCCTACGATATGGATTCCGACACTGATCTGGGACTCAGCGATTTCGGGGATATTAAGGACCAAACAGATCTACTCCCCGCCTCGCCCGCGGGCGTGGGAGATCAGATGAACCTCGCCAACGCGTCCATCACCAATGAGAAATTCGCGGCCGGCGCGATAGATGAAGACGTGATAGACGATGGTTCTTTGACCGCCGATAAATTCGCCGCGGGCGCGATCACGTCCGCGAAGATAGCCGCGGGCGCGATCACAGTTACACAGGCACCAAACCTGGATGCCGCGATCTCCACCCGAGCCCCGGAATCCGGCGGGAATATAGGGGCAATAAAGGACCAAACGGATCTCCTCCCCGCTAGTCCGGCCGCGACAGGGGATTTGATGGGAATTACGGATGGGGGGATCACAACCGTCAAGTTCGCCGCCGGCGCCATAAACTCCACAGTGGCCCCAAATCTCGATGCCCCGATCTCCGATTGTGCCTTGGAGGATGGTGGAAACCTCGCCGCGGTCATGGCCAAGACCGATAATCTCCCCGCCAGTCCCGCCGGAGTGGGAGATGAGATGGCATTAACGACAGATTATGACGCCGCAAAAGCCGCGGCATCCCAATCCAGCGTGAATACGATCGATGATTCGGTGGATCTCATTCGCTCAACTGACATCCCCTCCATTCAGGCTGTTGTGGATGGTATCCAGGATACCGATCTTCCGGCCGTGAGGTCGGATACCGTGGGAATCAAGGCCAAAACGGACCTTATTGGGGCATCAGTGGCCCTTGAAACCGGGGGTAACGTCTCCACAATCATGGCAAAAACCAATAATCTTCCAACTACCCCCGCCGCAACCGGGGATGAAATGGCCCTCATAAGCACCTATGATGCCGCGAAAGTGGCATCATCCCAAGCCAGTGTGGACTCTATTCAGGATGTTGTGGATAATATCCATGATACGGATCTGCCAGCCGTTCAATCCACCGCCAACTCCATCCAAGCAAAAACCAACAATCTTCCACCATCGCCAGCCGCGACAGGGGATGCCATGACATTGACAGGGGCATATGATGCCGCAAAGGACGCCGCGGATCAATCATCGGTCGATGACCTTCAGACGGGATTGGATTATCTCAGAAGGACTCAGACAAACAAAAAGATCTGGGACGCCGCCAACTCGAGATGGGCGATATATGACGATACCGGCATTTCCGTAATCTATTACCTGAAAGTATATACCCCATCCTCCGGCAATGTGGTCTTGGGGTCGAACGCGATCGCGAGTGGAGACAAGATAGAATGAGTGTGCTAGGTGGAGGATTTGGAGGAAACGCCGGCGGTTTCTCCCCGGTCAGCCAGGGCTATGGAAATGATGCCGGCCCCTTGGATGATCAGATCTCCATTTGGAATACTCAGGCTGTCTGCTCGGAGATTCAAAGGAAGGTGAATTTGTGACGACTCAATCAGAGATACCGAAAGTTGGAGATTTGAATGTCAAGATAGGCGCGATAATATACAAACAGGGATCGATACTTGACGTCTCCACCTCCACGGTCAAGCAGATAAAGGCCCAAAGACCGGATGGCACCTATGCTTGGACAAAGACGGCCTCATTCGAAACCAATGGAACGGATGGCAAGATATATTATTCGACATCCTCGGCGTCCGATCTTGATCAGGCAGGGACATGGACATATCAGGCATACATAGAAATTGCCGGCGCCTCCCTAAATTCGGATCCCGAGACATTCGAGGTCGGGGAGGCCATAGCTGTAACCCTGACCAAATACATCACATACGATGACGTCCTCAGATATACCGGCACCAGCTATGATGAGCAGGACATACGGGATATGATAATCGAGGCGGAATCCGAATTGGAGGCAAGAATATCTGCTCTCGGGCTCACCGCGGATCCCTCATCCAATCTCCTGAAGGGCGCCGTCCGTGACATCGTGACCGTCCACCTCCTCAATCGCGGCAGGATGGATGGATCAAAGCCCAGGCAATTGATAACCGGGAACCTGACCATGATGGACGATGTCGATGCACACATAGAATACCTTGATACCAGGATTCAGAGCAAGATCGATCTATTCGGTTCCTTGGAATCCGGTAAGTATGTCCAAACAGGGGATCTGGACCAGACATCCCTCGAGGAAACGGGCGAGAGGGCGGATCATGAGATGCCTCAATACAATTTGGATCAATCAACGATTCGGGAATACCATGATAAAGCCGAAGATACAGGGAACGATGACCCGGATGATTAGGGGGAATTGAAACGGCATACAAATTCGATATCGACAAACATGTGGAGGACTACCAGAAGATACTCGATAGTCTCCCCGATCATCCCGACAGATCCAAGAATCATCACCCCGAAAAGGATGCGCGCTTCGATGAATTATCAAAAGAGATGCTTGTCAGCCCCGAGGTCTATAAATCGAGGATTGAGAAGACGATCGAGGACAATAAGGAAAATACAGCTTGCAGGACCTGCCCTCAGAATGGAAAATGCAAGAAGATAAAATGGGACAAGGACCATTCGTTCATCAAGGTTACCGGATGTAGTGGACATCCGAATCAAAGAAAGTTCCCCGGCAAATCCGTAACTGTCGAGCTTACCGACAACGTCTATGCCGGTTTCAATGGGACATGGGAGAATAGTTGGGTCGGGGTCCGTAATGGCACCTTTTCGGTGTTTATACAATATACGTATGCCCAGGGGTTGGCGGCAAAGAGTGGCAGTATATATTATCTCTATCGCGGGCTCACATTCTGGAACACGGATTTCATCCCCGATGATAATGCTGTAAACTGGTCGATACTGAAATTGTTCTGCCCCGCCAAATGGTTGGAATACTCCACAAGGAACGCGACTTGTATTCTGACCACGACCGGAAACATCCCACCAACCACCAGCAATTATAATAGGTTGTTGGATTTGTTGGAGGTCGCATCGATAGATTATGCTTCGGTAATAATCGGCGTTTACAACAATATCACACTCCCCCCATCCTGCATAAATAAAGTCGGATATACGAAGCTCCATCACAGGCACTCCGGCGATGTGGATGATGAGGCGCCCCCATCCAATGGTAATTGGGGGGTGGATTTCGAAGGTTCAACGGGCGCCCATCCACCCAAGCTCGAATTGAATTACTCGGAATATAATACCCCATCGGCGCCAACCGACTTGGCCGCGGTCGGGTATGATCGGGGAATAAAGCTGTCATGGACGCCTCCAACGGAAACGGGGGGAGGGGACTTACTCGGATACAAGATATATGCCGGAAATGGCCCGGACCCGACCACACTTCTCAAAACGATCGGACCATCGGAGACAACCTGCGAGTTTCCAATTTCCAACAGGAAAACGAGGTTCTACCGGGTGACGGCGATTGGACCCGGGGGGGATGATAGTCCATATTCCAACGGTGCATATGGAAGATCCGCGGCGAATGCACCCGATGGATTCGTGAGAAGACACCTGATAGAAACGGTGACGATCCGCCCGCGCGAGGGATCGTCTGGGAGTGGAAAACCGCAGTACGGGGACGGCATAGATGTATATTCAAGGGTCCAGTATGCATCGAAAAACGCCAGGGACAACCGGGGAGAAACCATCCTTTCCAAATGTCAGATCCAAGTGGATGGCTCGGTAGATGTAGATAGCGAGGGCGCCATAGAGTTTCCAGATGGGAAGATCATGCCGATCCTCGAGGTGAGGGAATATAAGGTGAACGCCGTCGCATGGATGAAAGAGATATATACATGAGGAAGTTCATAACTGATCTACGTCAAATCTCGGAAGATCTCCGATATCTAGCGGAGCAATTTCCAAACCTGAGTAAGACTGTCATGGTGGACACTATCACCGACATTGGAAAGGAGAGCTTCGATGAATGCCCGAAGGACACCCTCGAGCTATGCTTCTCTTGGGAAGTCGAGATAATCTATGAATATTTCCAAAGACTATGCATCGCATTCGGATATACCGACCCGAAAGCGTATTGGGTCCATGAAATACCTCCCCCGATGTCGGGCGCGAGGACGCTCGGGTGGAATCCATACAATCCGGGCAGATACCCCGCCAAGGCCATAATGACGCTGTTCGGGGCGATGGGGATCGCCAACGACAAGATGCTTGCCAGCGTAAACATAGGATGCAGGACAAATTGGCATGCACCTCCAACGAAATGGAAGTTCCTCGAGGATCCGGTGAACCGGAACATTGATCTTTTCCCAGAGAGATTAGCCGACGAGGTCGATGATCTGATAATGAGGCATGGCACTACAATGTCTGAATGGAGGCCCGGATATCACGGCCTCATAGTCCCCGAGGCTCCTGAGACAGAAGCCGGATATGCGGATTGGGGTGAATAATGCCAACAGACAAGGATATCGCGGACAAGCTTGAGGATTTCGGGTATGGTACGGTCGGTGAGGATATCTTTTACAGCTACATGCCGGCCGAGCCCGTTGATTGCATCTCTGTCATCCAAACCGGGGGATTGAAGCCGGCCCCTTGGGAACGCCTCGAGTATCCCGGGATCCAGATCATAATCAGGAATGAAGACCCGGATACCGCAAGGGAGATCGCGGACGGCATCCTTGCGGATATCGGGGGGATCGGCCACTTCACCATCAACGATACCATCTATCATTACATAGAGCCGACTTCCTCACCGAATGATGTTGGAATGGACGAGCAGAACCGTAAAATATTCACGATCTCATTTATAGTGACGAAAGATATGGAGGGATGATATGGCGAATCACATGCCCGGTGACTTGGGAATGGGTACTTTCAGGGATGAGGCTACACCCGGTGTAATACAAACCGGCGTCCGGTCTTGGCTAGGTTCCAGCGTCAGGCTGAAGAATGATCGTGATGACGGGGCCACATTCGTCATCCTGCCCGGGGATCGCAGTTATGGCGCCGTCCAAAGAGGCCCGACAAAGAACGGATGCACGCTCGAGTTTCACGGCCGGGGGGCTTCAACATATGGGGATTGGCGGGACTTCATCGCATATTACGGCTTCGGGGGCAGGAACGCATGCACCGCCGCCCTCGACACCTTCACCCTCATAGTCTATGTCACCAGCAGGGCGAAGTATGAGGTATATACCGGATGCAAGATAAACAAGGTGACAATAACCGCACCCGGCCCCGGGAAACTGCTCGAGTTTTCCGTCCAGATCTTCGCGATGGACCATTCAATAGAAACCTCGCTCGTCATCACCGACATACAGAACATAACCATAGGCGCCGCCCCGACCGAGCCGTCCAGCTCCTTATTGTTCTGGGCCAACAATTGCCAGGTGAATCTCGGAGGGGGCGGTTTGACCACTCAGTATTTCCAGAAATGGGAGCTTTCGGTGGACAACCATCTCGAGAGGGTGGAAGGAGTGAAGACGTGGTATGATGGAACGAAACACCAGCAGACCGTGGAGCTTCACGAAGGTGAGAGAGAGGTGACGTTCGATGGATCCCTCAGATTGAAAGACCAGACGTGGGACGCCGCGAAGATCGCCGGCACAAAGATAACGGCCCTCACCATACCCATCGATGATGACACAGTGACCCTCTCCAACGGGGACATCGTTCCAACCGAATATACGGATCTTCAACAGAAGGCGGGAGAGGACCACCTGATAGTCAGGTTCCCGAATAATGGCCTAGCGATCGCGTAGGAGAGATGGTGATGATGGACAAGCTCTCGGAGAAACCGACGTTCGCGGAGTTGTGCATACAGCATGAGCAGGTCTTCAAGTTCCAAAGCTCGATGGGTGAGATAACCCTGAAAAGACTCAGCTTTGTGGACAGTCAGAGGATCATCTCCGAAACCTGTGCCGAAGACAATGAATATGCCGAGGCCCTCGAAAGGTTGGGGGATTACCAAGATCTGGCCAGAGATCAGGAGGCATTGGTCGAGGCATGGAAGGGGAACGGGTCGGCCGGGGATCCACCGGAGGACTTTCCCCACAATCTTATCGAGGACCGGCGAAGGGTGAGGATGATAGTTTCGAAATACAACTATCGTCTATATGGTCCATGTTTCGTCAATCCCCCGATCGGGACCAGGACGGAATTGATGTCCCTGATAGATAACCTCGAGGCGAGTGAGAGGAATGCATTGGTTGCAATGCTCTCCATACTCATATCGGGCCTCAAGGATCTGGACAAGAACAAAATAATCTTGGGGGTTGCAAAGAAATACGGCATCCCTTGGGCTCCCGGCCTTTTCCTTTCGAACATGACCCTCCAACAGTTCCAATTGATCGCCGCATCAGAAATGGCCGAGGCTGAAGCGGCCGCAAGTATGATAGAGAAAATGAAAAAGTGATGAAATGCCCGAATGGTTGATGACTGAAGATTTCCAAAGATCCCTTGCGGATGCCCAAGCAGATGCATCCCGGGGACTTTCCGGGGGCGGAGGATTCGGAGGTATGGGCGGCGGATCGGCATGGGCATTGGAGGTCGAGGTAGTCTCCCACCGCGGCTCTGATAGTTTCCGCAGGAATTTCACAAGGATCAACCATATGAGATATTATATGACCAAACTCGGGGTCGAGGTAGAAACCGATGCACACCTGATGAATTACCTGGCCGTGGCATTGGAGTTGGGTTGCGGGGGATTCCTGATGTATGCCGGATTGGTGACAGCTTATCGCACCATTGAGGCATGGTCCAAATCCGCCGCGGCCGTTGAAACCGCACAGAAGGCCGCGTTGGGTCCACCCGGATGGGCCATGATCGCGTTCGCGGCCGGGATTGCCGCCTCCGTCGGGGTCGGATTCGAAGCCGGCGCATGGGCAGGAAGGGGTTTCAAAGGCCCGGAAAACGTCACAGTCCGATCCAATTGGGGCAACCCGGGGGGAAGGGCCAGAGTGGTCAGCACCCTCAGATCAGTCGGGCCGGAGGGAGAGCAATGACAAATGCCCCAACAATATCCAGGGTGGTGGAATACGAGTTTCGCCTCGCGGATAATGTGGCAACCACGGCTATGGCCGGCGCCGCCGCCTCTGATAAGATGGGAACCGCCGTGGACAATACCACTGAAGCCGTAAATCGACAGAACATCTCATACATCAAGACCGTGGCCTCCCTGGGCGCCTTCAGGCATGGCCTCAGATCAATGTCGATGGGCCTCGAGGATCTGAACATTATAAGCAAGAAGACCAACAAGAATTTCTATACCCTGATATCCGCCGTTGATACATTCGTTGGAGTTGCCCTCGCGATCAAGGGGGTGATCGGTCTTATGCAGTTGCTCAGAGATGCTGAGATCGGTTGCGCCGTTGTCGAATCTTACAGAAAGGTACTGAACAATCCCGCGACGGCCGCCTTGGTCCTTGGAGCCGGCCTAGCCGCGGGAGCAATAGGGGGATATATGTATTCCCAATGGAACAAGCCGATGTCCGGGCAATCAACCGTTGGCCCCCCTGTCATATACAATCAAACAGTCAATTTCCAGGACAACATGGAAAGGCGATATGACACAAGGTATGCCGCGAGATCCGGCCTCGAGGGGATGGGGTTCTAAATGGCAACAATATTGAGTCAGGCTAGCGGCAATTGGGCTACGGGTGCCACATGGCTCGGCGGGGTAGCTCCCGGTGTAAATGATGTTGGACAGATAGAGCCAAACCATACGGTCACCATCGCGGTCGCGGCACAGGCAAAGGGCATCACCCTCAACGGCGGAACGCTCGTCCAGAACGCGGATTTCTCTTTCACCGACACGTCGGGAGCCCAATTCCTCATCAATGCGGCCAACTCCGGGGGGTTCTCATCCAATGGAAGTGCGGCGTCATGGAGGAAGATAAAATCGGCGAGCAACCAGCCGACATATCCTTGGATAATCGTTGTCTATCCCGTCTCCGGCACAGACGTCAGATCCTTGAATTTCAAGAATGTAGAATTTGATGGGAACAAATTCTTCATCGGAAACAGCACATATCCGACCCATATGAACGACAGGAGCCTGAATGATTATCTCTTTTGCGACCAGATCAATCCCGCATCGCGCGAGAGTGCATTGATCGAGAATCCCATAAGGGGCAGGACGGCCGGCCGGATATACAAGGGATACTATTCGGCCGCATCTATGGTGATCTCCGGTTCTTGCAGATATGATTCAGCCTTTCCGAACAGGATCGATGACATCCAGAAATCCGGCCAGAGGATCGCGTTCTTCTCGAGGTACTGGCATATGCCTCAATGCAGGATAGACGGGAAACCCATATTCACCCAGAGGAAGGGCCAGTACATAGATTGGAGCATAGTGTTGAGAGAGGATGTTTAATGGCCAATCCAGAGTCATATCCCCGGGAAGCCTATCTGAAGATCACCAGCAAAGGCACCGCCGGGTACATAGAAATGCGGGAGAACAATTCATCATTCCTCATAGATTACGAATTGTCATTCTCCGAAAACTTCCCGAAGGTCTTGACAGTGGTACTCGACAATGCAAACATCGTCTCCACGGTGAACATTCTCAACTCATCCTGCGCGCGCTGGTCGGGAGGAATAACGGGAGCATTGAAGCAGGGAGACATAGTCAAATTCGGTTTCTATCGGACGGGGACATCCACCATAGACTATTACTTCGATGGGACGGTTAAAGAGCTTAAACCGGGAGAGAACGGAAGACTGACGGTTGTTTGCAAGGATAGATTGGACAGGCTCGATCACATCAAGAGGGACACTATCATCTACAACAAATACAAAAAGAAAACTAAATGGAGCATCACATATGAAAATGGATACCGGAGACTCAATAATTTCACGGATACGGATGTGGTCTATCCATTCGAATATCTTGCATATTGTTCGGCCCTTCATACTGAAGAATATGGCGCCGGCGTTCTCGGGGGAGGATCTGGAATATTGGACTTGGGCTTGAGCTTGAATAACAGGGTAGCACAGTCATTCATCGCGACCGGGCATATGATAAGTCACATCTATTGCGAGTTTAGCCTGAACACCTATGGCCCGGGAGGGGGCGGTCCTTCATATGACATTACATGCAATGTCCATCGCGACAATGGAAACTCTCCCGGTGCGATATTCGGAAGTGATATGAAATTCAGGGGATTGGAAACCGGAAATGGCCAGTGGATCGGGACATTCGATGTCAATACACCTGCGCCCCTGCTCGCGCCCGGGGAGAAATACTGGATAGTATTCAAGGCAACAGTGGTCGCGGGGAATTGCATCATCCAAGGAAATGCGCCCGGGACAACATACAAAGAGGATGCCCAGAAATCAACTGATGGCGGAGTGACATGGTCGAAGGTGACCGGTCCCCCCCATCTCCAACTCCATTGCAAAATGACCCAATACGATTTCCAGGAGTTGGAACCAAATCAATATTATTTCGATGACACCAACAATATCGTTTGGCTCTATGGCGATCTGAACATTGCCGCAGACATAGCCATGATCTCCTATTTCCAATTGTATATATCCTTGGAGGATGTCTTCAAAGCCCTCATAAAGATGAACACCTTCATGCTCGGGAATGTGAATGCATACATAGATTTCTTATTGAAGACATATTCCACACAGGGCAAGACAGTCGGGGATTGCATGAGGGAGCTATGCAATATCTTTGAGACTACGGCCCCTTGGACCGGCCTTCAGCATGCGATGGCTCACTATGTGGATGCAAATGGAATAAACCGATGCAAGGTCGGTTTCAGAATGAATACCACTTATACCGAGGTACTGACGGCATCCTTCCCAGAGGATAGGCCATCCAATACCGATGAGTACATAATCGTGGGAGAGCCGAGATTGCAGAAGACGGATCGGTATAAATATTCGGAGGTCATAGTTGTAGGCCAGGATATCCCGACCGGAAGGCCATTGATATGCTGTCGTTCCGATAAGGCACTTAGCTCGAGCTACTGGAAGAAGGTGGATGGCCAAATCGGGACAATGAAGGTATCGAGGCCGGATCTATGTGATCTGGGGATGGTGAACGCCGAGGCTTATCGTCTCCTGGATGCCGTGAGCAGGGATCTCTGGGAGGGCTCCATCTCCTTGTCGGGGCATCATCTCGTTTGCTGGTCCACAGATCCGACCCAGGACGATTACGGCGCCGGAAGATTGATCAAATTGTATTGGTCCCCGATGGGGATATCCGCCGTGAAATTCAAGATAACACAGATGGTGATCACCCCAACGAGGACTGAAATATTCGTGAACAATGTCGATCCCCTGCTCACGAATTATGTGACACAATCATTCGGCGCCTTGGGCCGTCTCGATTCGTATATGGCACCTGTCGGTCTTGTCGATAACATCTACATCGAGACATACAGCGATTCTGTGATCACATCGGACCACAATGTCTATATGAAACTCTATGATGAGAATAATGTGGTTCTCACATCCCATGATCAAGCCTTATGCATCAGATTCGATTCTCCCAATTACAACGCGATCACATATCATGCCGAGTTTGAAAAGGGGAACGGCTATTCAGATCAGTTGGTAAGGTATGTTGAATTGAATACCATCGAGCATGGCCAGTTGGCGAAAATAGATCTGAGAAGAACGACGAGCAGTATCGAGATAGATGAACGGGCTCGCAAGACCGACACCAACAGGCTGATAGTCGAATTGACCGCAAAGAGAGCTTGATTCGGGAGATGGCTCAACTCTGGGCAGGGCCGGTCCATCTCCCAGGGGCTCAATCGCCCCGGGATTAATATATTAATATCTGGATATAATTAATTTTCGGTAAGATAGAGTATATATACTCGGCCAGATAATTACCATACATCCGGCCGTACACCGGATGGGGCTCCCGGCACCCTGGGGGACGCTTTCCATGCGCCGTCCCCCTAAAGTCGCATGGATGTGAAAGGATGGACACGCAGAGTATCGAGCCGTTGGACATAGGGCCGAAGTATCCCCCACCATTCAATACGGGGCATTTGGGGAACCCCCAAGGACTGAAATCGTGTTGTCTTGCCTGTCTTCTGAAACCGCATGATTGCACCAAACCCTGCAAGAAGACAAAGAAGGACAGCATCTGCGGGTCATGCGAAGATACCTGTCTCGATTTCATGAATAGATCTCTGGTCCTGCCAAAGTAATCAGGATCGTGGACCAATGGTTACTGAGCAGGATGCCGAGGCGGTATCGCCCTTTGGGGCTGGTGATTGTCTGAAACATTGGCATAGCCAGCTCGTAGTAAGCGTTTGGCTCAAAACCACTCCCGTAACCCCAGACCAAGCCCCAATTGGTCCTCTGTCCCCCCCTGATTTATGTGTGGAGGCAATAGAGAGTCATATTAAGGATGGCACAGGAGCAGGGCGTCCACGACCACTGGAAACCCCCCAGAAGGATATATGGGGGGGTATCTGAGCCATTTTCATTGAGATATGAGATGCTTGATGATATATGGATTAGCGCAAGCTCTTTCGTTCCATAGGTCAGGGGGGTGAGGTCCGTCGGATTCAGGGGGGATACATCCTTTTTATCATCACTGGCTAGTATATAAATACATCATAAAACAGTATAAGGTGTGATAATATGAAACGGACGCCGGTTAATCCAGAGAATGAGGAGGAGATTGAAAAGTCCTTGGCGAAATTGGATCAACCGAAGAAGGGCGATCCCGTCTTCACAAAGGGTAATTGGTCCCTATCAAAGTTCACCCCAAACAATATTGCAATCATCCTCAACAAGCTCCTGGAAGGATATCCTCTCAACCTCGCGCTCGCGGAAGCCCGGATAACACTGGCGACATATAAGCATTGGAGCCAGCAATGTGACGCCGGCGTCAAACGGTATGGATCCTTCAATGAAGTAATAGAGATAGCAAAGGGGCGGGGAGTTGCCCGTCTCCATAGGCAATTGCTCACCCT
>Ga0315274_10002956_pt1 | contig 25259 bp, 19 predicted proteins | sample YL17G02_20_MG_FD_203700 | JGI IMG/M metagenome (GOLD analysis project Ga0315274, IMG submission 203700) | Sediment microbial communities from Yellowstone Lake, YNP, Wyoming, USA - YL17G02_20 | ecosystem: Environmental > Aquatic > Freshwater > Lake > Sediment | place: USA: Wyoming | collected...
GTCAACGTGACGGACGCGAACGTGTTCGAAAAGGCTTCAATGGAAAAGATCGGGCTGATTCCCGAAATCGTAACGCGCTACCGAAGTCCGTTTTTCCGGCATATTTTCGAGGGCGGGTATGACGCCGGTTATTACAGCTACATCTGGAGCGAGGTGCTCGACTGCGACGCGTTCGAGGCGTTCAAGGAAAAGAGAATTTTTGATCCCGCGACGGCCCTGTCCTTCCGGAAAAATATCCTCGAAAAGTCCGGTTCGGAGGACGCGATGGAAATGTACCTGAAATTCCGCGGTAGGGAGCCCTCGGTCGAGCCCCTGCTTGAGAAGCGGGGGTTGAAGAATCCGTAGGATAGAATAGAACGCGGATTACCGCGGAAAAAGCGGATCCCGCTGACGCGGGACTGGTTTTCGCGGATACATTGATAGAATAATTCTATAATCTTGATAAATTGCGCCGTTCGTCCTGAGTTAGTCGAAGGATGAACGGCACAATTTATATTTCAACAATCCTTCGGCATACTCAGGGCAGGACTCATGTCGAACGGCTTCATTATTCTGATTAAATAGGGCTTGATAAATATTGAATAATAAGAAGAATTTAGCGCGGATTGCCAAGGAAAAGAAAGGATTTAAATTTTGTTATATTCATGTTTTTGTTCCGGCAGGATCTGTCTGGCCGCTAAATTGATTGGGTGCGATGGCGGGACAACCTCTGATTTCTTCAATTATTAACTGGCATATATACATTTTGGGGAAGAGTAAAAACTCGATTTCACTAAATTGATGATTTCTAACGTTATTTTCCCGGAGAAATTTGAATGTATGGTTGGAGCGGTAAAATGCACAATTATGCCGCATCTGGCAAGAGAGCTTTTACCTTCCACTCTTGCGCTGTAACATATATCAGATGGATTGATTGGAAAACTTACTTTTTCAAATGTGTTTGCCAGAATTAATTTTCTTGGTTTCAAGGAGAATGGACGTTCATCCTCCAATTTAAATAATTTTGAATTTTTGACCAGGAAATCAGCGATTCCCCCCTTGCGCAAATCAATCTGTATCGGACTATCGCTATCCTGAACGCGTATTTCTTCACCAAGTCTTAAATCAACGGCGCTTGTATTGAATGGAGTCTTTGTCGGATCAACCCTTTCAAGCGGTTCAATAGTGAACCGCTTCTTTTTAAGGCATTCAACTATTTGCGTGTTGCTTAATATCACAAATGAACTTCTACATACCTGGAGGCTGTTTCAAACGTTTCCGTGGGCAGCAACACCGTCTGTTTTTTTAATTCAATATCTTCGCTGACGAGCATTGTCTCTAAAAGCGAATTGCCATTGCCGTCATCTTTTAATAAATTTTTATCCGCAAACAAAGATACTCTGTTGCCGGTAACCAATTCAATGGATACGCTTAATTCATCACTAAACATGCCTTGCGATGTCTTGACTGGTATGAATCTGGTCATCTCCCCGCTCTCCTATGGACAACTTACGCAGATACTTATGATAGAGATGATAAAAATATTTGTTATAAATGTCAAGTATTTTCTTAAAACCCGCTTTTTCGTCGAAGTCGGTTTCTCCTCGCCCCAGACGCGGGCGAGGGGGGGCCTGAATTTTCTTCTCGAAGCGGGCGAACAGTTCATCAGTTGATTCTTTATTTTCTTTTGACTCTTTCCCGAAGGTGTCTTATATTGTTATTACTCAGAGCGCCAAACAAGTTGCTAATACCATATTGAATTAGGCTCAAAATCGCCGATTTTTGTCAACTTATAAAGCGCTCTGAGTAATAAGAACCGCGTTTAAACACTCATGGCAGATCATGGATTATGAAATAATCATAGTCGGAGCCGGCCCGGCCGGTTCCGCCGCCGCCATCTCGTTCGCCCAAAAGGGGCGCAGGGTCCTTCTGATGGACCAATCCGCGTTTCCCCGCGATAAACCGTGCGGGGACGCCGTCACCCCATCTGGCGTCGGCGTCCTTTACCGGCTGGGCCTGAAAGAAAAAATCCGGCGGGCGCGTTTTCAAACCGTTGGAGCCGTGCGTCTCGTCCTTCCGGATCGTCAAGAGTTGCGTATCCGTTTCCGGGCGGTCGATCCGGGCCTGACCGAGATGATCGCGCCGCGAAGGGTCCTTGACGCATTGCTCAAGGACCATGCGGTGGAAAGCGGCGCCGAATTCATCCAGGCGAGGGCAACGGCCATCATCACGGAGAACGGCCGCGTGGCGGGCGTTCGGACCGCGGCCGGCGGAGCGGCCGGGGAATTCCGCTGCCGGCTTCTGATCGGGGCCGACGGATCCGGCTCGACGATCGCCCGGCTGCTCGACGGAGAAGCGCGCGATCCGGAGGACGCCGTCGCCATCCGGGGATACTTTCCAAACGTCGACATGGATCCGGGCACAGCCGAAATCCACCTGCTCAGGGAGCTGTGGCCCGAGTACGCGTGGATTTTTCCGGCCGGAGGCAATACCGCCAACGTCGGATTGGGGCTTTCGATCGGCCGTTATCGAAAAATGAAAAAAAATCTCAAATCCATCCTCTCGGATTTCATCCACTCTCCGGGCAACCGCGAACGGTTCGGCGGCTCCTTTGAAATGCCGGATCTTCAGGCTTGCATGCTGAAGTTCTATTCCCCCAAAAGAACGCGGCGCGCGTTTGACGGCGCCCTTCTGATCGGAGACGCCGCGGCCCTGGTGAATCCCCTGAACGGCGGGGGCATCGTGAACGCGTTGACGTCGGGAATCATCGCCGCGGGCGTCGCGGATCGGGCGCTCGCGGAAAATAACGTTTCCAGAGAACGGTTGCGGGAATACGAAACCGCGCTCTGGAAAGCCCTGGGCAAGGAATTGGCGGTTTCCTACAGGATTAAAAAAATGACGTCCTCTCCGGCGGTCATGGAAACGGCGATGAAATTCGTCCTCGCGAACAGGAGCCTGATCTCGCTCGCGGGCCGGTATTACCGGGACGTCGAATTCCGGGCCGGATGAGGCGTCTGGCCATCGGGCCGTCGATTTCATGAAGCCACCCGTGCGGCTCTGCTCCGAGTGTAAAACACACGGCACACAAAGGCTCAAAGGGCAGAAAGAACAAAATGGGATGCCGAAACAATGCCTGCCGCCCGAAAGGGTGATTCAGACTGACCCTCTTTTAAGGAATTTGTCGAAGTCCCGCGGTCGTGCATTTTATCCCCTTGTCTTCGATTTTTCGTTTTGAAATCAATTTCCGATTCATTAAATTTACCGTTAACAGTTACCGGTAACATTCCGGCCTTTCACAGGCCGAATCTCCGCCTGCGCGCAATCCGCGAGACCGGAATCCACGGGCATGGAATCCAAAATGAAGGAGGGCGAAAGACATGTCGAAAAGAACCTGGATCAGCGCGGTTTTTGCGTTTCTTCTGGCCGCCGGAACGGCCCTGGTCGCCCAGACGCCGATTCTGGACTTCGACCTTTCGCAAGGAAAGTGGGGAGGTGTGAACGACGATCCCGCCAGGAACTTCTTAAAGCTGGCCGACACCACGGATGCGCGGCAAGGCGCCGTCAGCATGATCGTGACCGCGGCGTTCAGGAGTTTCGCGGGAGCATCGGGATCCTCCTGCGGAGTCGAGCACACGTTCCCGTCACCGGTGAACCTGGCCGGCGCGGACGAGATCCGTTTCTGGTTGAAAATCATCCAGCCCTCTTCAGTCAACCGAAGTATGCAATTGACCTGCACGCTGTGGGACAAGCCGGCCGGCGAATCCAGGCTTGAAGCCTGGAAATACGGTCCGGATTACGACATGCTCTACGCCCCGGCGGACAGCGAATGGCACCTGATGGTGGTTCCCTTCAGCCGCCTGACCCTCCCGAAGGATGTGAATTCCGTGAACGGCGTGTTCGATAAGGAAGCGGTCGCCGCGTTCGCATTCGGCATCCGCGGGGACGGAACGGCTCCGGACAGCATCCGGTTCCAGATCGACGACCTGATCGCGACCAAAACCGTCCAGGAAATTTTTCTGGTCAGCTTCGACGACGTGAATCCCAGCAACGGATGGGAATCCAACGAACTCAATCCGTGGGAACTGACCATCAACACCACCGACGTATATGAAGGCAACGGGTCGCTCCAGGTGATGATGGACATCCGCGAATTCGAGGACTGGGGAGCGGAGGCTGAGGTCGGGTGGGGTTCTGCCACCCCTGTGGACCTGACCGGGATCGAGGAGCTGCGTTTCCGCATCCACGTCATGGCTCCGCCCACTCTCGTCCATTCGACCCGGTTCTACCTTTGGCTTCTGGACCAGCCCGCCGGCGAAGCCAGCGGAGAGGTCTGGACGACGTATCCGACCTACAGCGTGATGACCGATGAGGACAAGAACGGTTTCTGGAACGAAGTGGTCGTGCCGATGGACCAGTTCGTGTTCGCCAGCTGGAACGCGGACAACGGAACCGTCAACAACGGGGTGTTCGACCTGGACGCCATCACGATGATCAACCTGAACGTCGGCGCGGACAATCCCCCCGGCGAACCCGACGCCGTGGAATTCCTGATCGACGACCTCTGGGCCACAACCGGCGACCAGCAGAACGTCAACGTGTCCGATAAAAACGCTCCCCGCGTTCCCTCGGACTTTCAGCTGGATCAGAACTATCCGAATCCCTTCAACCCGGCGACCACCCTCCGCTTCCAAGTTCCGCGTTCCGGCGACGTCACCCTGCAGGTATTCGACAGCAGGGGGAAACTGGTGAAGACGGTTCTGGACGGTGAAACCCGGACGCAGGGGATGCATTCGGTCGATGTGGACCTGTCCGGCCAGCCGAGCGGGATCTACTTTTATTCCCTCGAACAGGACGGAAGTAAACTGATGCGGAAAATGACGCTCCTGAGGTAGACCGGGTTCGATGAAGATTACGCTCGCCGAAATTGCCAAAAAGGCGAATGTCTCAAAAATGACAGTGTCGAGAGTTCTTGGCGGCAAGGGACCGATTGCCGTCGAGACGCGCCGCCGGGTGATGCGGATCATCGACGATATGGGATACCATCCCAACCTGATCGCGAGAAGCCTTGCGAGCAGGCGGTCGATGATCCTGGGCGTCATCATCCCGTGGAAGGAGCAGCTGCTCCTTGACAATTACGTGGCCCAGGTGCTGAGCGGCGTCATGGATTCAGCCCGGAATCACCATTACCGGATCCTGCTTTGCCCCGTCGAGATCACGCGGGACGACGAAAAGCAGTACCTGAACATCGCCCGCACACGTCTGCTCGACGGGATGATTCTGGTGCAGACCAAGACGGACGATCCGAACATCGACGCCCTGGCCGATACGGGATTCCCGTTCGTGCTGGTGAACCAGAGGCGGTATTCCCGGCCCTGCAATTTCGTGGATTCGCAGAACATCAAGGGCGCCCGGACGGCGGTACGGCATCTGCACGGCCTCGGGCGCCGCGAGATCGCCTGTGTGGCCGGGAGCATGGACGAATCCAACGGCAGGGACCGGCTATTGGGATACCGGCGGGCGATGAAGGAACTGGGCCTGCCCGTGCGGGAGGACCGGATCGTGTACGGAGACTTCGATCAGGAGACCGCCTACCGCGAATCGCTCCGTCTCTTCGAGGGCGGGCGGAGGCCGACAGCCGTTTTCTGTTCGGATGATTACATGGCCATCGGGGTCGTCAAACGGATCCAGGATCTCGGTCTGCGGGTGCCCGGAGACGTCGCGGTGGTCGGGTTCGACGACATCGAGGCCGCCTTGTACGTGCAGCCGGCGCTCACCACGATCCGCCAGCCCATGGTCGAACTGGGCAGGACGTCCATCGACATTCTTCTGGACCTGATTGACGGGAAGCAGAAGTCGCCCGTGCGCCGGCTGCTGCCCACGGAACTGGTGCGTCGGGATTCCGCCTGATCCGCCAGGCTGTTTACTCGCTCATCCGAAACGCAATAGGATCCATGAAATGACAAATTCCAATCCCCCCGCCGAATCCTCCCGCGTCCAGTCCGTCGACATTCTGCGCGGGCTTACGGTACTGGGCATGCTTTTCGTTAACGACCTCGCGGGCGTGAACGGCGTTCCGTCGTGGATGAAGCACGTGTCTCCGTCCACGGCCGACGGCATGACGTTCGTGGACGTCGTTTTTCCGGCTTTTCTCTTCATCGTGGGCTTGTCCCTGCCCATGGCCTTCGAACGCCGCTTCAGTCGCGGGCAATCGGCGTTCGCCGTCGCGGGCCATGTCCTGCTCAGGACCTGCGGTCTGCTCGTGATCGGCGTGCTGATGGTCAACACCGAGAACATTTCAGCGGCCGGTCCCATCAATCCCGCCGTGTGGCAGCTGCTCCTGTATGCCGGCGTGTGCCTGGTCTGGATCAGGCCCCCGAAACTTCCCAGGCTGAATCCCCTCTGGTTCCGGGCTGGGGGGACGCTGCTTCTCATTGTCCTGGCGTTCCTCTATCGAGGGGAACCGGGTGCTGTCGGGCTCCGGACGCAGTGGTGGGGCATTCTCGGACTGATCGGCTGGGCGTATGCCGTCACGTCCCTGCTGTATCTCGTCCTCAGGCGGAACGCGCTCGGATTCGCCGGGGCCGTCGTCCTGCTCTACTGCGTGTATCTTGCGGATGCAGCCGGCTTTTTCGGCTTTCTGGGGGGCTTCAACCGCTGGATCAGCATCGGATCGATGTTCGGGTCGCACGCCGCGATCACGGCCTCGGGGGCGCTGCTGGGCCTGACGCTGCTTCCGCCCGCCCGTCCGCTCGCATCGCGCCTCCGGTCCGCCCTGCTTTTCGCCGGCGTGCTCGCGGCCGCGGCTTTTCTGCTGCATTCGCTGAACGGCATCCACCGGGCGTTCATCTACAACAAGAACGCAGCCACCCCTCCGTGGTGCCTGCTGAGCTCGGCGTGGATGGCTATAATATTCGCGGTCATCACCCGGCTTGTTGAACCGCGCGGTCGAGACGCGATCGCGCGGATTCTCGCCTCCGCGGGTCAGAACGCGCTTTTCGCATTCATCCTGGGCCCGATTGTTTACGCCCTTCTCGGCCTTCTGCCGGGCCTTCTCGGAGGAGCCGATCCCTGGTGGGGATGGCTCGGGGGCAGCTTCACGGTCGGGCTTTTCCGCTCACTCATTTTCGCGTCGGCCGCAACCTGCCTGACCGCCTGGCTGCAGCATATCGGCCGCTCGCTGAGGGTATGACCATGAAAACACGAATGATCGGGATTTCGGTTCTGGTGGCCGTCCTGGGCCTTTTTTCCTGTTCCCTTTTCCGCGGGATTCCGGAGGCGGTCAAGTCGGAGCCCTGGGTCGCCCTGCACCTGCTCGGATTTGATTCCGATTCAAGCCTCGTCGTTCTCGAACACCAGCTTCCCTCCCTTGCCGGCAGGGGAGTCAACACCCTCGTCCTCGAAATCGACTACGGGTTCGCCTTCGAGTCGCATCCCGAACTGCGCGGATCAGCCAGGCCCGTCACCCGGGAGGGAGCGGGTCGGCTCGTCAAGGCATGCCGGCAGAGCGGAATCCGGCTCATTCCCCAGTTCCAGTGCTTCGGGCACCAGTCGTGGGCGGGCACGACCTACGCGCTTCTCACGCGCTATCCGGAACTCGACATCGTCCCGGGAGCGTTCCCCGGCAATGAGGGGCTTTACTGCCGGGAGTGGGATCCGATGAATCCGAGAGTCTATGAGATCATATTCCCCCTGCTCGACGAAATCATCGACGCCTTCGACGCGGAGTACCTGCACGTGGGCATGGACGAGGTGTTCCTCATCGGAAACGAGAAATCGCCGTCGACGATGGGCAAGGATCCCGCCGAAGTTTTCGCCAAGGTCGTGAACGACCTGTACGGACACATCGTTAAAAAACGCGGGAAGACCATGATGATGTGGGCCGACCGGCTCATCGACGCGACGAAGTTCGACTATGGCGAGTGGGAGGCGTCGAAGAACGGAACCGCGCCGGCGATCGACCGCATCCCCAGGGATATCATCCTCTGCGACTGGCATTACGAATCGAGGGAAACGTATCCGTCCGTCCCCATGTTCCTGGAAAAGGGCTTCCGGGTTCTCCCGACCAGCTGGAGGAACGTCGAGGCGAGCCGCGCACTGATCCAGTACAGCAGGGATCTTAAAGATCCCAGAATGCTGGGCCATCTGTTCACGCGGTGGAGTTCGGCCAGGGACAGCCTCGCGGGATTTCCTCCGCTGGTGAAAAACGCGCCGATTGCGCTCGAACCGCTCCGCTGAGCGGGCTTTGGACGACTCGGGGTCCACAATCCAATCCCTGCGGAGAACATTCACGAAAATGGGAAATATCGGGAAATGAATGTTTCGACAGGCTCCGCCGTCATGGGATCCGTGTTTTGTCTCGGATTGTTCGCCGGCCTTTCACCGCAGGATCTGAACCTGTCCGAGTCCTACCTGATCACCGGGGAGACACTATGCGAAACGGCCGAGAAGGTCGTTTATAAAAAGACGCCCCAGGGAGAACTCCTCCTGTACATCCTCCGTCCCAGGGAAGGACTGCAGGGTTACCTGCCGGCTATCGTGTATTTCACGGGAGGAGGATGGGTGGGCGGAGAACCCAGGGACCAGATCGCCAACGCGGCCTGGTTTCGCGACCGGGGCATGATCGGGATCACGGCCGATTACCGAGTCCGATCGAGGCAGGGCACCACGCCGCTCGAATGCGTGAAGGATGCCAAGTCCGCGATCCGGTGCGTGCGCGGCGGGCTGCCGCCGACCGTGCTTTCGTGCGGAACGGAGGACGACGTCACGCCTTACGGCGAGGCCGAGCGGTTCGTCCGGCTCATGAAGGAGGCGGGCAACGCCTGCGAGCTGATCACGATACCGGGCGCCGGGCATTCCTGCGACTGGCCGGCGACCAATCCCCATTTTCTCCCGACCTTGAAACGCATGGTGGAATTTCTTGAGGAGCACGGGTTCATGCCGAATCGCGGATCACACGTGCGATCTGATTGATCCGGAATGGACATGCCCTTTCGACGGCCGGACCGGGGGATGTTAAAACAATCAGACAATGCAATTGTCCTGCACCCTTCGACTCCGCTCAGGGTGCGGGTCTATCTGACTTTTTTGACGGCCCCAAATACACCTTGACATTTTAGATCCTTTCCTCTATCTTTTTGAAAATCCCTTCACCGTACCCATGAACGAACGGTTCACATTCCGAGCTCATCCGACCGAGCCCGACACGCAATTCCATCATCGGCGAGAGACGACGCATGATTGAACTCAACGGCCATTCCCTCATGCTGCAGGACGTGGTCCTCATCTGCAGAAATTTTCAGCCTGTGTCGCTGGATCCAGGCGCGCTGGACGAGATCGTGAAATCGCGCCGGTTCGTCGACCAGATCGTCCGGGAAAACCGCGTGGTCTACGGAATCACGACGGGCGTGGGCGAACTGTCGAACAGGCTGATTTCGGCGAAGGACTCCGAACAGCTTCAACTCAACCTTGTGCGCAGCCACTCCACAAACGTGGGAGAGCCTTTTTCGGAGGACGTGGTGAGGGGCATCATGCTGCTACGCGCCAACACGCTCGCGAAGGGATATTCCGGCGTGCGGCCCGAGGTCATCCAACTGCTGATCGATTTCCTGAACCTTCGCGTTTATCCGTATATCCCCTCGCAGGGCTCCGTGGGCGCGAGCGGGGACCTGTCGCCGCTGGCCCATCTGGCGCTGACGCTGATCGGCGAAGGAGAATGCATCACCGGCAGAAAGCGCGTCGATACCCGGAGCGTCCTCGAAGCGAAAAAACTCGGCCCGCTGACGCTGAAACCCAAGGAAGGACTGGCCCTGATCAACGGCACGCAGGTCATGGCCGCGGTCGGCTGCCTGGTGGTTCACGAGGCGATGATGCTCATGAAGAACGCCCAGATCGCGGGCGCCATGAGCCTCGAGGCGCTCAAGGGGACGTCCAAGGCATTCGACGAAAAGATCCACAGGGTGCGTCCGTTCCCCGGCCAGATCCGGTGCGCCGCCAACATGCGGAAGCTCGTCGCCGAGAGTGAGATCATCGCCTCGCACGTCAACTGCGAGAAGGTCCAGGACGCGTACACGCTCCGGTGCATCCCACAGGTCTTCGGCGCGGTCATGGACACGATCAATTACGTCAAGGAAGTCCTCGCGATCGAAATCAATTCCGCGACCGACAATCCCCTGATTTTCGCCGATGAGGGCGAGGTCATCTCGGGCGGCAATTTCCACGGCGAGCCGCTTGCCTTCGCCATGGATTACCTCGGTATCGCGCTTTCGGAGATCGCCAACATTTCAGAGCGGACCATCGACCGGCTGGTCAATCCCCACGTGTCGGGACTTCCTCCCTTTCTGGTGCGCAAGTCGGGTCTTCATTCAGGGTTCATGGTGTCGCAGTACACGGCCGCGGCCCTGGTCTCGGAAAACAAGGTGCTGGCGCACCCCGCGAGCGTGGACTCGATCCCCACGTCGGCGGGGCAGGAGGACCACGTCAGCATGGGCAGCGTTTCGGCGCTGCACGCGTCGAAGATCCTGAAAAACGTGGAGAACGTGCTGGCCATCGAAATACTGTGCGCGGCGCAAGGCATCGATTTCCACCTTCGGCTTCGCCCCGGAAAGGGGACGGCCGCGGCGCACGCGGTGGTCCGCAGACACGTGACGCACCTGGACGATGACAGGGCGCTGTATAAAGACATCGAGACCATCCGCAGCTTCGTGGTTTCGGGAGAGATCGTCGAGGCCGCGGAAAAGGCGGTGGGGGGGCTGGATGTTTGAGCGGGTGTTTATCTCGGAGATGGGGGTGTCCAATAAGTCAAATAATGCCGCTATCCTGAATGCCGAGCCCTTCGAAAACTCAGGGTTAACTCCGTCGAGGCATGCCTTTATTGCTGAAATTATCACCCCTCGACTTCGCTCGGGGTGACTTTGAATCTGACTTTTTAGACAGCCCCATGACAACCTTATAAGGAATCGACATGAGACCGATGTTCATGGATGAAAAGCCCGACAGGCCGGTGCGGGCGGCCCGGGGAACGGCCCTGCGCGCCAAAACCTGGGAGGCCGAGGCCGCGCTGAGGATGCTCGAGAACAACCTCGACCCCGAAATCGCGCTCGTCCCCGACCAGCTCATCGTGTACGGAGGATCGGGCCGAGCATGCCGGAATTGGCATGAATTTCACAAGATCGTCAGGGCGCTGAAATCGCTGAAAAAGGATGAAACCCTGCTCGTCCAGTCCGGCAAAGCCGTCGGAATCATCCGCACCCATGAATACAGTCCCCGCGTGCTCATCGCGAACAGCAACATCGTTCCGGCCTGGTCCACGGCTGAAAATTTCGAACAATACGACGAACTCGGCCTGACCCTATACGGACAGATGACCGCGGGTTCGTGGATTTACATCGGAACGCAGGGCATTCTTCAGGGCACCTATCAGACCCTGGCCGCGGCCGCGGACCGGCATTTCGACGGGTCGCTGAAGGGACGTTTCGTGCTCACGGGCGGCATGGGGGGAATGGGCGGCGCCCAGCCCATGGCCGTGACGCTGAACGGCGGCGTGGTGATCGACGTCGAGGCGGATCCCGAACGGATAGCACGGAAAGTCCGCGAGGGATTCTGCGACCGGATGACCGGGAGCGTCGAGGAGGCGATCCTGTGGATGGAAAAGGCCGTCAGGTCCGGAACGCCGCTTTCGATCGGGCTCGAGGGCAACACGGCCGAGGTTCTGCCGGAATTCGTCCGGCGCGGGATCATCTGCGACATCGTCACGGACCAGACCTCCGCGCACGACCTGCTCGATTACGTCCCCGTCGGGGATCTCGCGGAAATGAGGACCCTGCGGCAGAAGGATCCGCAGGAATACAAGAAACGATCCTTGGACGCCATCGTGCGGCATACGCAGGCCATCTTCGACCTGCAGTCGCGCGGCGCCGTCGCGTTCGACTACGGCAACAACCTGCGCGGCCAGGCGGAGAAGGGCGGTCTCAGGGTCCGCGACGGGAAGGGTGAATTCCTCTACCCGGGATTCGTGCCCGCCTACATCCGCCCCCTTTTCTGTGAGGGCCGGGGGCCGTTCCGGTGGGCCGCGCTTTCGGGCGAGCGATCCGACATCGACGCGCTGGACGACCTCGTCCTCGATCTCTTCCGCGAAGACGAAATTCTCCGCCGCTGGATCACGCTCGCCCGCGACCGGGTGCCGCAGATCGGGCTTCCCAGCCGCGTGTGCTGGCTGGGGCTGGGCGAACGCGCCGAGTTCGGGCTGAGGATGAACCGGATGGTGAAGCAGGGCAAGCTCAAGGCGCCGGTGGTGATCGGCCGGGACCACCTTGACTGCGGATCGGTGGCGTCCCCCAACCGTGAGACCGAGGGGATGAGGGACGGAAGCGACGCGATCGCCGACTGGCCGCTGTTGAACGCGCTGGCGAACGCGGTATGCGGGGCCGACTGGATTTCGATCCATAACGGGGGCGGCGTGGGCATCGGGAACTCCACGCACGCTGGCCAGGTCATCACGGCCACGGGCACGGACGCGAAGGCGGCGCGGATCGAGCGCGTGCTGACAGCGGATCCGCTCATGGGAATTTTCCGCCACGCGGACGCGGGGTACCCGGAGGCTTTGGAATTCGCTCAAAAAAAAGGGATTCAACTGCCGATCTGATTTTGAAGGTGTTCACACAAAGCCACAAAGAGAATAGTATTATAGGGTGGAAGGAAGAAGATGAACGTTTACAGGGAAACGGCAATGCAAAAGATCATGGAATGCGTGCCCAATTTCAGCGAGGGCAGGGACCCTTCGGTCATCAACCAGATCACGTCCGAAATCGGTTCCGTCGACGGCGTGAAACTCCTGGACGTCAACATGGGCAAAGACACGAACCGGACCGTGGTCACGTTCGCGGGGTCTCCGGACGCTGTCGTCGAGGCCGCGTTCAGGGCTGTTCGCAAGGCCGGCCAGCTGATCAACATGGCGGTCCATCAGGGCGCGCACCCGCGCATGGGCGCGACGGATGTATGCCCGTTCATTCCGGTGAGCGGCATCACGATGGAAGAGTGCGTGGAGTACGCGAAACGGCTTACGGCCCGGATAGGGGATGAACTCAAAATTCCGGTGTACCTTTATGGAGAGGCAGCCACCCGGCCGGACCGCAGGAAACTGCCGGACATCCGCGCGGGCGAATACAAGGCTCTGCCGGAGAAAATGAAGCGTTCCGATTTTCAGCCGGATTTCGGACCTTCGGTTTTCAATCCTTCCGCCGGCGCCACGGCGGTCGGGGTCAGGGATTTCATGCTGGCATACAACGTCAATCTCAACACCGCGGACGCGAAGCTCGCCAGGGAAATCGCCATGACGCTTCGCGAGTCCGGCAGGGCCAAGAAGGACCGCAAAGGCCAGATCGTGCGGGATGAAAACAGGAACGCGGTCCAGATCCCCGGAAAGCTGGCATTCTGCCAGGCCGACGGATGGTTCATGGAGGCGTTCGGCTACGCGCAGGTCACCATGAACCTGCACAACCACCGGGTGACGGGGCTTCACACGGCTTTTGACGCGGTGTGCGAGGAAGCCTCCAAACTCGGCCTCCACGTGACGGGCAGCGAACTAATCGGCCTTGCGCCCCTGCGGGCGATCCTTGACTCTGGGGAGCATTACCTCCGCAAACAGCGGAAGAACGTCGGCATTCCCGAATCCGCGGTGGTCCGCGCGGCCGTCCATTCTCTGGGACTGAACGAAACCTCTCCCTTCAACCCGGAGGAACGGATCATCGAGTACTGCCTGCGCGAAAAAAGGAAACGTCTCGTGAACGTACCAATCCTCCAATTCGTGGACGGGCTGTCAACCGAATCTCCGGCTCCGGGAGGCGGCAGTGTGTCCGCTCTGAGCGGCGCGCTTTCGGCAGCGCTGTGTTCCATGGTGGCGAACCTCACCTTCGGAAGGAGGGAATACACCCGATCCAACGGACTCATGGAAGAGGTGTCCGTCAAGGCGCAAATACTCAAAGCGCGGTTCGTTGAGCTTGTCGACAGGGACACGGACGCGTTTAACGCATACATGGCGGCGACGCGCATGCCGAAAAAGACCGAGCAGGAGCAGCGCGCCAGGGACATTGCCTTGAATGCCGCGGCCCACCAGACGACCTTGATCCCGTTCGAAATACTGGAACTCGCTCCTTCCCTTCTCGAACTCACGGAGAGCGTCGTCCGGAAGGGAAACGTCAACGCGGTTTCAGACGCGGCCGTGGCGGCGATACAGGCCGAGGCCGCCGCGGAGGGAGCGCGGATGAACGTGCTGATCAACCTGCCCATGACGCACGATCCCGCATTTGAAAACGACATGCGCAAGATGTCGGAAGCTCTCATTGACCGGGTGCGCAAAATGAAAAAAAAGAATTTGAAGCTTGCTTGGAGGCGGCTCGGAAAATGAAGGACGTCGACCTGCTGGTCGTGAACGCCTTTGAGCTGCTCACGCTCGCCGGGCCGGAGCGTCCCCGAACTCGCCGGGAAATGCGGGACACCGCGTCCGTTCCGAACGGTGCGGCGGCTGCGGATGGAGGCGTTGTCGTCGAAACGGGAGACACCGCCGACCTCGCCCGGAAGTATCGGGGCCGTAAGACGGTGGACGCCGCCGGCCGCTTGGTCATGCCGGGCTTCGTGGATCCCCACACGCACCTGGTATTCGCGGGCAGCAGGGAAAACGAAATGGTTCGACGCCTTTCCGGAGTGACGTACCTTGACATCCTGAAACAGGGCGGAGGCATACACAACACGGTGGCAGCCACTCGAAATGCGTCCATTGACGATCTGATGGAATCAGCGAGACGCCGGACACGGCGGATCCTGGAACACGGAACCACGACAGTGGAGATCAAATCGGGATACGGGCTTGATGCTGAAACCGAGGAGAAAATCCTGGATGCAATCGGTCGGTTGAAACAAGAAGGTCCGCTCGACGTCATTGCGACATTTCTCGGAGCGCACGCGGTTCCGTCCTCCGTGAAGCGCGAGGATTACATGGATTGGCTCGTCCGCGATGCAATGATACGGTTCAAAAACAAGGCGGAATTCTGCGACGTGTTCTGCGAGGACGGCGCGTTCACCCTGGACGAGTCGGAGAGGATTCTGCGGTCCGCGAAGGAAAGCGGATACACGCTCAAGATCCACGCGGGGCAGTTCAACGACCTCGAAGCGGTCCGGATGGCCGCCTCGATGGGGGCGATCTCGGCGGATCATCTCGACCATGTCTCAGCCGACCAGCTCGATCTGATGAGGGAAAAGGGAATGGTGGCAGTGCTGCTTCCGGGCGCAACGTTTTTTCTGGGTTCGGATGCCTATCCTGATTATCAAAAGTTCGAGGAACACGGAGTGCCCGTGGCCCTGGCGACGGATTTCAATCCCGGATCCTGTCCCTGCTATTCCATGCAGATGATGATCGCGCTGGCCGTACTCAGGATGGGAATGACGGCTGAAGAAGCAGTGACGGCATGCACGGTTAACGCCGCCTGGGCCGTGGACCGGGGAAAACGGGTCGGATCCCTCGAACCGGGTAAACAGGCGGATTTGATCGTGTTGGACGTCCGGAACGCCGCGCAGATTCCCTATTATTTCGGGACGAACCTGGTGAGGACGGTGGTGAAGAAGGGGAGGGTGGTTGAGTGAAATCTGAGATAGATGAAACTAAAATTCGAGTCGCTGCTTTTCAATGGCTGCATGATAAAGTAAGTCTATTAGGGAGTATATTGCCCAGAGAATTATTGGAAAAGGGTTTTTATTTTCAGGGGGAACGTATTCCACTCGTTTCTCCACAAGGTATATTCAAACCAAAATCTTTCAAATCTATTCCTCTAACCATTACGACTACTCCTCATGGCCCTTATAAGGATACAATGAGTTCTGATGGATTGTTGTTGTATAAATATCGGGGAACCAATCCAGACCACAGAGATAATCGCGGGTTGCGCGAAGCAATGCAAAAACAGATTCCTTTGATTTATTTCTACGGGGTTGAAAGATCCCAATATCAACCGGTTTGGCCTGTTTTCATCGTGGGAGATAATGTGCATAATCATATTTTCAAAATCGCAGCGGATGCTATTGAGAGTGTCATCGAGAATCGACTAAAGACTGGTGAATTTATCGCAAAAGATATTGACGCTGATTTGCGGAGGAGGTACATCACAACGCAAGTTCGTTTACGCTTGCACCAGACAGCATTTCGCGAGATTGTATTGTCAGCTTACAGGACTCAATGTGCTTTATGCCGACTAAAACATTCTGAGCTATTGGACGCCGCCCATATAATCGCGGACAAAGAACCAGAAGGCGAACCTGTAGTCAATAATGGTATTGCTTTATGCAAGATCCACCATGCTGCTTTTGATGGTTATTTTCTGGGAATTACTCCAGATTATACAGTCGAAGTCAGAGATGACGTCCGTAATGAATCAGATGGCCCCATGTTACTGCATGGACTCCAGGAACTTCATGAAACGAAAATTATTTTGCCTAGGAAGGAATTGGAATGGCCGAATAAAGAATTGATTTCTATTAAATATGAAAGATTTAAGAAGGCGAGTTGAGATAATGCATTTTTGATCGATACGGTCTATACACCTCCCTCAAGGGAGGGCTTTCTATACTGTCCCCCTTGAGGGGGACGGGTTGGACATCGTTTGTCGTCCCTCCGCTTCGCGGATAAAGATTGAGGTTTCCTTTTCAACCGGTGGCTTCAGCCCTCAGGGCACTTTTATTCGGCCCCTTTCCGATGAAGGATCCAATCCGCCACGGTCTGCATGGCAGCCGGCGACAGGGTCTCCTCGATCTTCACATACTCCGATTCATCGCCCGTCTGCGCCGTCTGGAACATGTGGTTCAAACCGGGTATTTCCTTCACGATAAAGTGTTTGTTCTTCCCGTCCTTCAGCGCTTCCTCGATCGCCTTGAGGTTTTCACTTGCGGGGACTTGCGTGTCTTTCTCCCCGGTTATCGCAAGAACCGGACATTTGACTTTCATCAGGGTTGCTTTGGGAGAATACGCCATGGCGTACCGCCACCAGGGATTCAACAGGCCGGGTAATGATCCCTCGAACCGTTCGGGGGGCCAGTTGATGTTCAGTCTCGTTTTTTCGTCCATTTTTGCATACAGGCCGCGGAGTTCCTTTTCGGCCGCGGCATTGTCCGTGGGCTTCGCGACCACGGCGTACATCTGAAGGTACCAATCCCTGACGGCGGGAAGGTTTTCCTTCGGCGTTCCGCGCTTTTCGAGCATTTGCAGGATCTGCCCGATGACGGTTTCACCGAACGACAAACCGGGTCCGGCCAGCATCACGATGAACGCCACGTCCTGTGTTTTGACAGCCGCGATCGGGGCGATCATGCCGCCCTCGCTGTGACCGACCAGGCCGATGCGCCGGGGATTGATTTCTCCGCGGGTTTTCAGGTATTCAACGCCGGCCAAGGCGTCGTCCGCGAAGTCGCCTGTAGTGGATTTCGCGAAATCGCCGGTGGATTCGCCGATGCCCCTGTCATCGGCGCGCAGCACCGCGATGCCGCGGCGGGTCAGATAATCCGACAATACCAGGAACGGCTTGTGCTGATAGATCTCCTCGTCCCGATTCTGCTGGCCCGAGCCGGTGAGCAGAATCACGGCCGGGAATGGCCCCTTTGCGTCGGGCATGGTCAGCGTTCCGGCAAGCGTGACCCCGGCCGCTTTGTTTTCATACCGGACTTCTTCAGCCTTATACGGATAGGATTTGACGGGATTCTGCGGTCTGTTGAACACGGGCAGTTTATCCACCCGGTTGAGCATCAGAGGGAGCACACCGCCGCCCTGTTTCCATTTTCCCTCAATGGTCTTTCCATCTTCTGCGATTTTCCCTTCGTAACCCCCCTGGATCGCCTTCACAAGGCAGAGCAGGCTGTCGCCCCGTAGCATAACCCCGTCCAGGGGTATGTTCATCGCGCCCTGATCGATGCTGTTCAACGTTCCACCAAGGGACCCGTCCGGATTGCGCTGAATCACAAATCCGATCCTCAACTCCACGCCCGGAACCTTAAGCGTTCCAAGCCAGATACCGGCGGCGTCTTTCTCGGCGGCCGTCAGACCGGCTCCCGGTTCCGTCGTGATGAAGAATACGAATGCCAGCAGCGACAACAGCATCACGCCGTATCTAGACCTTCCACTGGATGTGGCCATGATTCAACCTCCATTTGTCAAGTGAGGGTCCATCCCTAAAGATAAGACAATAAAACATGATTTTGAAACGATTAATTACTTTTCTTCGGTTCGCCAGATTGGATGGCGAGGTTTCAATTGGACTTGCATCTTTCGAAGCAAAAGGATATATTTCTAAATAACGAATAATTAAGCTTGTGAAATCCAGGGAAGCCGATGAATCCCCAAGACCCTGAAAAATCTCCCCGCTTGGCCATCCTCCTGATCCTTTGTACGGTCAAGGGGGCAATCGTGCTTGCGTTGACCCGCTTCATCGTTAATAAAACCAGTGCAACTGGGAAGACCTTGGCACGCCTGCGGATTCCATCGAAGACCTGGTCCGGAAGGGCCGCGACATCGAGAAGATCGTGCTCTCGAGGGCAGTCTGGCACCATTTTCAGCGCAAGGTTCTGACCTACAGGAACCGGACGGTGATTTTTTCATAATCGGGACGGATGAATCCGCCGGATTTTATTATCAACCGCCATAAGATCCTTCGCCCTGCTCCGCAGGGCTCAGGATGACATAGTCAATAAAAAATTGAACAAATTTCCAATATTTTATGCTTCGGAGCCACCATGGGATTTTTCAACGTAAATCGATTTCCGCGGAAGCAGGTGCTGGAAGGCATCCGCGTGGGGTCGGTGCGTCTCGAGAACCTGATGCTGACGCATTTCACGTTCGAGGCCGGCGCGGCCGTTCCGCCGCATTCCCACCCGCACGAACAGATCACGCTGTTGATCGAGGGGGAGCTGGAATTCACGTTCGACGGGGAAACGCGGAAGATCCGCGCGGGCGACGGATGCGCCGTTCCACCGGACGCGATCCACAGCGTGCGCGCGATCACTGACGCCACGGCCGTGGACTGCTGGCATCCGGTTCGTGAGGACTACATCGTCCCCGCGGAGTGAGCATGAATCCATCCGTGAAGGAATTGCTGTGTCACCTTGAATCCGCGGGTTTTCGGGGCCGGGTCCTACCCGTGCGCCGGCTTCAGGACCTTCGTGACGAAATCGACATGCGCCGCCGCGATTTCTGTATTGATTCGAACCTAGACCGGGATTATCTTTCCTCCTTTCATTTTATACCTCCTACCGAGCCCATCCGGGCGCGTTCGTTGATCGTGGTGGCCGCGCCCCAACCCGAGCTCGAAATCGTTTTCCATTGGATGGGGAAGCCGGTCCCGGTCAGTGTTCCACCGACCTATCTTCATGACACGGACGACGCGGTTGAGAATGTTCTCCGTAATGCGCTCCGTCCGGGCGGATACGGTTTGGTCCGGGGCCGGGTGCCCGAAAAACTGCTCGCCGTCAGGAGCGGGCTCGCCCGGTACGGCAGGAACAACGTGTCCTATGTTCCGGAAATGGGAAGCTTTCACCGGCCCATGGTTTTTTTCTCCGACTACCCGTGCATGGAGGACGTCTGGCACGAGGAGACTGTTCTCGACCGATGCATTTCGTGCAGCGCGTGCCGCCTCGCATGTCCCACGGGCGCGATTCTCAAGGATCGTTTCCTGATCCAGGCGGAGCGCTGCCTGACATTCTTCAACGAGCGGCCGGGGGAATTCCCCGAATGGATCGATCCCTCATGGCATCACTGCGTTGTCGGATGTATGCGCTGCCAGGAGGCATGCCCTGAAAACCGGTTTGTTTCCAGGCGGGTGGAACAAAAGGGCGCCTTCACGGAGGAAGAGACGGAGTCGCTGCTCGCAGGCGGCGCGGCGGACGGCCGGTTGTCCGCCGAGACGTATAAGAAGCTGGCGGACTTCGATATGATCGAGTACAAGGATTTGTTACAAAGGAATCTGCGGGTGTTGCTGCGATGACCGTTCGCGCAATTCAACAGGGTCCAAGCAAGAGGGTTTCACGCAAAGATCGCAGAGAAGAAACGCAAAGCACGCGGAGAGGTATTGAAGGATTATTATGGATTCCCTTAACGCCCTTTTATGGATTGATCCGGTAAAGGCCCGCCCCGTGAGCGGGGATGACCGGGAGAAAAACGTTCTCGAATGACCCGATTTCTTTCCGCTCCCACAAATTCCGAATTTTACAGGCACCAACGACTTTCAGCTCGCCGAGCGGTACATAGACGGGGGTTTCGCCGTCCTCTCCAAGATTGAACACCGCGAGATAAAGACCGTTTGAGCCCGGGACCGAAGCAGTCCAGGCGACATGGTTGCCCCGTCGAAAGAGTTGACGGTTGTTGCCGCTGTTCTGATTGACCCCGACGACTTCCCTGTTGGTGATCAATCCATAGGTCGGGGGCGTGATGCAGGTCAGATCGCCGCCATACATGAGCGGGGAGCGGGCGATCGCCCAAAGCGTCAGGTGGGTCATCTGTTCAGGAAAACTGAACTTGGATTCACGCTCCGGCCCCGCCGGTCCCCTCCGCGAAAGCCGGCCAAGCTGAAGCATGTCGGCGTCGGGCCAATGTCCAGGACCGGCAAATGGCGCCCATTTCTCGCAAAGGGAAAACTGTCGTTTTAACGCATCCCAGTCATCCCCAAAATCCTGGGACACGCGCCATAGGTCGGCGTGCGGCGCCAGAAACGGCGCTTCATCGACAGGCGCGTGGTCGCCGGGGGAGATGCTGAAGACGATCGGCCTGCCGCACGCGTCGATGGCTTTTCGGACAGCCTCGATTTCCTTGTGATGGTAAACACCTTGGTATATGCCATCCTCGCCGGCGACCACGTAAAGCAAATCGTCCACCTTGACATAGTCGACGCCCCAGCCGGCGTACAGATTTATCAGCGAGTTATAATATTCCTGCGCGCCGGTCCTGTCCATGTCCACGCCGAACATGCTGTTCAGCCAGACGCAGACGCTGGCCGTGTCCGCGACGTCACGAGCCTTTTTATCCGATCCGAAAACGGACGTGTTTCGCGCCACGGCCTGACGCGGGATGCCGCGCATGACGTGTATGCCGAATTTCAGCCCCTTGCCGTGGACATAGTCCGCCAGAGGCTTGAATCCCCTTCCCTCCGCGGCCGATGGGAACCGGTCGGGCGCGGGAAGAAGGCGGCCGTATTTGTCCATTGTCAAAGGCGGATAGAAATTTTCATTTTGAGGCGGATTGTTGAGCGCCCCAGGATGCGGGTAGAACCAGCAGTAATCAACGACGACATACTCCCACCCGTACTCCCTTCATTCTTGTTCCCCTTGTCTTCCCGGAGACACTTCGCTCGTTGCGCTCGCTCAGGATGACGTCATTTGCGAGACGGTAAAACGTCTATCCGGATCGTTTCGGTCGCTTGGCTTTCCCGCGACGAATAGGCGCTGACTTTTTCGCCGGCGCCCGAGAAGCCGTTTTCTTTTTTCCCGCGAATTCGACCAGATTCTCCACCCGGTAACCGGATTGGATCATCGCCTTGTCCAGCTGCTGAACAACCGTGAACACTTCATCGATTTTGGCGGAGGCCTTGGATTTCGGAACGGACGCGGCGATTTCGACCGCGGCGACGCTGAGCAGCCAGTTCATCAATTCCTCGAAAGCTTCCTTGTTGAACCAGAGCGTCTCCTGAAACCGGTTGAATTGCAGAAATTGTTGGATCATTTCGTCCACAAGCAAACAGTCCAGAACGGAGCCGGCCGTCATTTTCTTTTTGCCCTTCCTGAACCAGTCCTGATGAAGGGTCAACAGCTTCGTCTCAACCACCGATTTCCACGCGTCGGCATCGGACTCGCCGAGGCAGGTCAAATTGCGGGCGATGGCGTCGCCGAAGCGCCATTCGTCGATCCAGGTGCGGCTCAGTTCCTGCCAGTGGTCCCTTTCCCTCATTTGCCCGAGCCGGTGTATGAGGGACCAGACCGAAAGAATGCAGAAACGGCGGGGGTCCGAATCCAGATGCTCCTTCATTCTCGCGACGGCCGCGGAGGTTTTCCGCGATCCCTTCACTGCAAGCCTATTGCCGCCGGCTTTCAAGCGCAGCACCGTCTCCACCCGTTTCAGAATTTCGGAGGACACGGCATCCGCGTCGCCCGGAGCATGGGCCTTTTCACTGATCCGTTCCAGAAGGTGCTTCAGGTTTCTCCCGATCTCCTGGATCAGCGCTACGTCCGAAAGCGCGCCTGCGCGGGAGAGGCGAACGTTCAACATCCGCTTCATGATTTCGGGATTCAGAAGCGCCTCGAACGCTTCACTGACCGGCCGGATGAAGAGGATGCGCATTTCGTTATCCATGCTCGGAACCCCCCGGCCGGCCAGAAGGCTGGCCAGATCGCGGTATGGAGCGCCCTCGCGGTCCTCGACCTCCCGGAAGTCCATGAACACATGGGCCTGGTAGGCGTTCAGTTCGATGTAAAAGCCGCGGTCCCACAGTTCCTTGCTGCTGCGGATGTATTCAAGGCCGCTCGACTGGTCCCTGAATATGCAGAAACGGTTCCCGTGATCGGAAATCCCGAGGCCTTCGGCCAGATGTTTACGGACGAGCCTGCGTCCGCCGGATTTGGACGCATTGTCCTTGTATGCCGCGGAGTGCCTGATCCATCCCTTCACATGGGCGTATTTGTTGTGGACAACCACCAAAGCGCGGTCATGCCCGCTGCGGTTGGAATAGGCGAACACATCATTGGATACCCCGCCATCGGCCGTGGTGAAGTCGTAAAACAGGAAATGCTCCACTCCCGCGAACAGCGAACGGCGGTGGAGCAAGGGGAAAATTTCGCGTTCGTGCCGGGCGACCAGGGCCTCGTCCGGCTTTTCGTCCCAGTACGACCTGCGGTACTCCATGCCGTATTTTTCGGAGTACCCCTCGACCTGACCGTGTCCGAACATGGGCAGGCCGGGCAGAGTCGACATGAGCACGCAGATCCCGAAGTATTTATCCCCCTTGCCGAACTGGTCCACTGCCGTTCGCTCGTCCGGATTGTTCATGAAGTTCACGTACCGCTTGAGAATTTCGGGGTCGAATTCCAGCGTGTTCATGATCACGGTCCTGTACTTGGCGTTTTCCTCGTCCCTGAGCATGTTCATGAAGGCGCTGTTGTACACCCGGTGCATGCCGAGCGACCGGACGAAGAATCCCTCCATCAGCCAGAACGCCTCGGCGAGAAGCAAAGTGTCCGGCACTTCAGCCGCCACGCGGTCGACGACCTGGCGCCAGAATTCCTCGGGCATGGCAGCGTTGAACCGGCCACGCGTCATGCCGAAGTCGGCCCGCGAGGGGATGGCGCCGCCCGTTCCCGGCTCCGGGAACCAGAGGCGCTGGAAGTGCTTTTTGGCGAGCGTCATGGCCGCGTCGAACCGGATGATGGGGAAGAGCCGGGCCACGTGCAGAATGGTTCCGATGACGGCTTCGCGCACGTCCGCCCGCAGGTAGTTCAGCTGGGCCGTGTCGTTCCAGGGCATGCTCGTACCGTCGTTTCCGTGGTACACGTAACGGGCATCACCGGTCCTGCGGTCCACGCGTTTGAACACGACGGCGGCGTCGTCGCGGCTGTAGTAGCGGTCCTCGACGAACACGCCGACGCGTCCGTCCTCCGACAGATCCGGGCCGTTGAACGAGTACGAGGGGAACGGGCTGTATTCCATGGACAAAAACCAGTCCGGATTTTCCACCACCCATTTCGAATCGATGCTCATGTGGTTGGGGACGAGGTCGCTTGCCATGCGAATTCCCCGGCGCCAGGCCCGTTCTTTCAGGTCGAGAAACGCGGCCTCTCCGCCCAGATCCTCCGCGATGGAATAATCGTAAAGCGAATAGGCCGAAGCAAGGGCCTCGGGATTTCCGCACAGCTGTTTGATCCGTCTGGAGGCCCGGCTGCGTTCCCACAATCCGATGAGCCAGAGTCCCGAAAATCCCATTGCGGCAAGCCGGTCCAGCTCCCCGTCAGGGATCTGGTCCAGACGGGTCATGGGCCGGCCGGTCTGTTTGGACAGCTGGTCGAGCCACACGTGGGCGTTCTTCGCCAGCAGAACCAGCCGCGGCATCCACTCCGTGTCGGGGCTGTAGTGCTCGGGTTCGTGGCCCAGGCGAGTGAAGTCCACCACAAGGCTGGGTCCGGGTCCGCCCCCGCCTGCTCCCGCCGCTGCACGGATGGCGGCTTTCTCCTCCTCCTGAAGGAAGTCCAGGCTTCCGAGAAGCCGGATGAGATAATCCCCTAGCAGAAGCCCCCAATGGGCCCGGATGTATTCCAGCTGGCCGGGCAGGCTGTAGGGCACGGCGATGGCGGGACTGCGCAGCATGTCCACGAGGTTCTGCCGGTAGGGGCCGAACCGGGGCTGTTCCTCGAAGAATCCGCGCAGGCGGGAGACGATTTCGGGATACGCGGTGCCGCTTTCCAACTCCGTGTGGTCGAACAGTTCCGCGTAGGGCGAGAATGCGGGGTTGACGTTGGCCAGCCACAGAAGCAGCATTTCCTCGAGCGTGATCCTCCGGTTGGGCATTCCTCCGGTATGACCGGCAAGATAGTCGCTCAGCGCGATCGCGCCCCTGTACACCGCCAGGGGCGGGAAGGATTCCGAGAACCGTTCGATCGCCCGGTCGACGGCCTCGCGTCCCACGGTTTCATCGAGCCATTGTTCCGCCCGCTCCATGATTTCGGGATCGGCCTGCTCGCGGTACAGCTGGACGACGAGGTGAAGGATTTCGTCGATCAGGCCCATGGCGTTGATCTGTCCCGCGGCCACGGCCTTTTCGGGAAACCTGACAAGATCGCGCTTTTCGTTTATTTTCCTGGCGAACACCCGGGCCGCGTGGAAGTTGGCGAAGATGACGTTGCCGTTGAAGGAAAACAGGGACTCGTCGAATGCGTACCGGTCCCTGGACCGGCGTGAAATGTGGAATTCAAACGCGAAGGGGCAATCGCTGTTTTTCATGCTCATTCCCTGTCCATTTTGGGGGTCGCACGGAGGGGGGCTGGCATAAGTTAATACTAAAAAATGAATCCGGCAAGGGATCATTCCGATTCAAGGGCTGTCGGCCTCCGTAACTTTTGCTTGACAATTTGCCCCAAATCCGCTATAATTATAATATTTTTCTCCACTCATGCAGCAAGAGCAAGTCGTCTCCACCATTCGAGATGGACTTCTGTATGAAAACCTATGCCATTGATGAATATACTATATTTCTAATCATCCAATGAATTCTCGG
>Ga0315274_10002957_pt1 | contig 25256 bp, 23 predicted proteins | sample YL17G02_20_MG_FD_203700 | JGI IMG/M metagenome (GOLD analysis project Ga0315274, IMG submission 203700) | Sediment microbial communities from Yellowstone Lake, YNP, Wyoming, USA - YL17G02_20 | ecosystem: Environmental > Aquatic > Freshwater > Lake > Sediment | place: USA: Wyoming | collected...
CGACCATCGTCGTCACCCTCGGGGAACACGGCTCGCGCGTCGTCACCCAGGACGCCGTCCTCAACGTGCCCACCGCCAGGCCTGACGCGGTGCTCGAGCCTACCGGCGTCGGTGATGCCTACCGTGCCGGGCTCATCAAAGGCATTGTGCACGGGTACCCATGGCCGGTCACTGGACGCTTGGCTGCTCTGGCGGCGGTCTATGTGATCGAGCACCCGGGCCCGCAGCCCAGACCCTATACCTTGCACGAGTTTGTGGACCGCTATCGCCAGAACTTTGGAGACACACCTGAGCTGCACGACTGGGATGCCGCTTCATGCCAGAGGACGGATGCCTGATCACACCCTTTTCCGGACCGGCTCTCACCTCCACAGCGCTGGGATGATCGACAGCGCCTGGGCTCCGAGCCCAGGGAACCTGCAGCCTGGCTGTTGACAGCGTTGGGCTTTCCTTTGCTCGTTGCCGAGCTAGCTGTGACAAGGAGTACAGATCTGATGATCAACTACGACGTCCGAGACATCGGCCTCGCCCCCAGAGGCAAGCTGCGCATCGAATGGGCTGAACAAGACATGCCCGTTTTGCGCCAGATCCGGAAGCGTTTCGAGGCAGAAAAGCCGCTGCGCGGTGTCCGCATCGCGGCCTGCCTGCACATCACCACCGAGACCGCCAGCCTGGGCTGCACGCTGCAAGCGGGCGGCGCTGATGTGGTGTTCTGTGCCTCCAATCCGCTGTCCACGCAAGACGATGTGGCGGCCTCGTTGGTCGCCGACTATGGCATACCAACCTTTGCCATCAAGGGCGAGGACCACGACACCTACTATGCACACATCAAGGCCGCCCTCGATCACAACCCCCAGATTACCATGGACGACGGCGCCGATCTCGTCACAGCCCTGCTCAAGACTCGCCCCGACCTTTTTGCTGGCATGTACGGCTCGACCGAAGAGACCACTACCGGCGTTATTCGTCTGCGAGCCATGGCTGCCGACGGCGTCATCCAATTCCCGGTGATCGCCGTCAATGACGCCATCACCAAGCACTTTTTCGACAACCGCTACGGCACGGGCCAGTCCACCATTGACGGCATCCTGCGTGCCACTAACCGCCTGATCGCTGGCAAGACCTTTGTGGTCGGCGGCTACGGCTGGTGCGCCAGGGGCATTGCCATGCGTGCCCACGGCATGGGCGCTAGCGTTGTTATCACCGAGATCGACCCCTTCCGTGCCCTTGAGGCGGTGATGGACGGCTTTCGCGTGATGCCCATGCACCAGGCCGCCCGTATCGCCGACTATATCGTCACCTCCACCGGCGACAAGAACGTCGTAGACCGCGATCACTTTGGCATGATGAAAGACGGCTGCATCCTGGCGAACTCGGGGCACTTTAACGTCGAGATCAACATCCCGGCTCTGGAGGACATGGCTGTCAGCAGCCGCGAGATGCGCCCTTTCACCCAAGAGTACGCACTGGCGGATGGTCGGCGCATCTACCTCCTCGGAGAGGGCCGTCTGATTAACCTGGCCTCCGCCGAGGGACATCCCTCAAGTGTCATGGACATGTCCTTCGCCAACCAGGCCCTCTGCTCCGAGTACCTGGTACACCACGGCCACGAGTTGGGGCGCCAGGTCTACTCCGTCCCCCAAGAGATCGACCTCCAGGTCGCGCGGCTCAAGTTGGCGGCCATGGGCATCGAGATCGATGTTCTGACGCCCGAGCAACGGGCATACCTCTCGAGTTGGGAGTCGGGCACCTGACAACCACTGCGACCTGCGCACAGGCCACACCTGAACACGCCAACTGCTGGCGCGAACAGACAAGGAGTGAATATGACAACCACGTTCATGAGTGCATCCAAGTACTTTTTGACCTCAGAATCCGTCACCGAGGGACATCCCGACAAGATCTGCGACCAGATCTCAGACGCCATCCTGGACGCCATCCTGGCCCAGGACCCCGATGCCCGCGTGGCCTGTGAGTGCTCTGTGACCACCGGCCTGCTCCTCGTCATGGGCGAGATCACCACCGATGCCTATGTAGAGATCCCCGACATCGCCCGCCAGACGATCCTCGACATTGGCTACGACCGCGCCAAGTACGGGTTTGATGGAGAGACGTGCGGCATCGTCGTCTCCATCAAGGCCCAGAGCCCCGACATCGCCCTCGGCGTAGACAAGGCCCTTGAGGCCAAGCAAGGAGCTATGGAAGCGCCGGATGACATCAGGAACCTCGGTGCCGGCGACCAGGGCATGATGATCGGCTTTGCCTGCAACGAAACTCCCGAGTACATGCCGCTGTCCATCTCACTGGCCCACAAGCTCTGTCGCCGCTTGGCCGAGGTGCGCAAAAACCACACCCTCGACTACCTGCGGCCCGACGGCAAAAGCCAGGTGACCATCGAGTATAGCCATGGCAAACCCGTGCGTGTCGACACCGTGGTCGTCTCTACCCAGCACCATCCCGACGTCACCCACGAGCAGATCGAGGCCGACGTGATCCAGCACGTGATCAAAGCAGTGGTCCCTGCCAGGCTCCTCGATACCAGGACGCGCTATCTGGTCAACCCCACCGGCCGCTTCGTCACGGGCGGTCCCAAGGGGGATTCCGGGCTCACCGGCCGCAAGATCATCGTCGATACCTATGGCGGCATCGCCCGACATGGCGGCGGGTCTTTTTCCGGCAAGGACCCAACCAAGGTCGACCGCTCCGCCAGCTACATGGTGCGCTACATCGCCAAGAACCTGGTCGCCGCTGGCGTCGCCGAGCGCCTCGAGATCCAGGTGAGCTATGCCATCGGCGTGGCCTATCCGACGAGCATTGCAGTGGAGAGCTTTGGCACCGGCAGGATCCCCGATGACAAGATCGTCGAGTTGGTCCAGACCAACTTTGACCTGCGGCCCGGCGCCATCATCGCCGACCTGAACCTGCGCCGCCCGATCTTCAAGGCCACCGCCGCGTACGGGCACTTTGGCCGTGATGACATCGATGTGCCATGGGAGCAACTCGACAAGGTGGACGCGCTCAAGAAGCTGGCCGGATTGGCCTGAGCAAGCCATCCATCCGAACACAAACCCGGTCTCAGGTGAACGTGTTCCTCTTAACGCGTTCGCCTGGAACCGGGTACGTGTGCCTCCGCCGATCCCAACGCACTTGACGATTTCCCGCTCTTCTGCTAGAATAGGCCGCACTGTGCCCCCATCGTCTAGCGGCCTAGGACACCGCCCTTTCAAGGCGGCGACGCGGATTCGATTTCCGCTGGGGGCATCTTGCTATCTCTGCAGGGATCAACCAAACGGGGTAGCATCGAACGGACGACGCTGCCCCGTGTTGTTCCTTACCCCAGGTGCCGGCGAAAGTGCGCCAGGACCATCTCGTACAGGTGAATGCGTGCTGCCTTCCCGTTGATGCCATGCTTCTTGCCCGGATAGGCCATCATCTCAAACGCGATGCTAGCCTTCTGCAGCGCGTCCATCAGCAGCACGCTGTGCTGAAAAAGGACATTGTCGTCGGCCATGCCGTGGACCAGCAGCAGCTTGCCGCGCAGGCCTTGGGCATGTGTCAGCACTGAGCTCTCCCGATACCCGTCCGCGTTTGCCTGCGGCTGCCCCATGTAGCGCTCCGTATAGTGTGTATCATACAGGCGCCAGTCTGTCACTGGTGCTACGGCCACCCCGGCGCGAAACACGTCTGGAGCCCGCGTCATGCACATCAGGGCCATGTACCCTCCATAGCTCCAGCCAAATACCCCGATCCGTGCCGGGTCCACGTACGGACATGACGCCTTGAGGTACTCCACGCCGGCTACCTGGTCTTTCACCTCTACGCCCCCCATGTGCAGGTACAGCGCTGTCCCGAATGCCTTGCCCCTGTTCCCCATCCCGCGGTTGTCCAGTTCCAGGACCACGAATCCCTGGTGAGCGAACAACTCTGTCGTCAGGGTGTTGTCCCACGAACGGTCCACCGTCTGCGCATGCGGCCCGCCATAGACCTTGACGATCGCTGGATACCTGCGGCCGGGTTCCATGTCCAGCGGCCGCGTCACCCGTGCATGCAGCGGCGTGCCATCTGCTGCTGCAATCGTCACAAAGTCGGACTCCGCCCACGCATATTCGTCTCGTTCAGGCAGTTGGTTCGCCTCCAGCGTCGCCAGACACTTCCCTTCGATGGAGCGCAGGTAGACACGAGCAGGGCACCGGACATCGGAAAAGACATCGATCCAATGGGCACAGTCCCGCGCCACCGTCGTCTCGTGCCATCCGGCCTCCCACGAGACCCGCTCCGGCTGTGCGGTCCGCACACCCTCCGCCAGGGCAACTCGATACAGGTGTTGCTCCAGCGGCGACTCTGTCCATCCCTCCCAGTAGGCCAAGCCACGCTCTTCGTCCACACCCCGCAGCTTGCCCACCGGCCACGGCCCTCTAGACAACTGCCGGATCAGATTGCCGCCCCAGTCATAGAGGTACAAGTGCTTGAAACCATCCCGCTCCGAGGCCCAGATGAACTGGCGCGATTCCTCCAGGAACCACAGATCACTGTGCAGCTCGACCCAGCACGGATCGGTCTCCCGCAGAACAAGCCTGGCCACGCCGGTCACCGGATCGGCAAACAGCAGGTCCAGTGTCTTTTGGTCGCGTGACTGCACCTGGATGGCTACGGCCCGGCTGTCCGGTAGCCAGTCGACACGGGCAATGTAGACATCATCCGCGTCGCCCGCATCCATCAACACCGTCCGCCCCGTCTCCACGTCTACCACCTTCACGCGGACAACGGCATTGACTTCTCCCGCGGCGGGGTACCGCTGCTCGACGATCTCTACCCGCTCCGCATGGTACTCGGGCCGCTTGACCAACGGCACCTTCGCCTCATCCACCTGAGTGTAGGCGATGAACCTCCCGTCCGGCGACCACCAGTGGCCGGTCTGTCGTCCCATCTCTTCCTGGGCAATGAACTCCGCCACCCCATTCCGAACAGTCCCGCTGCCATCCGCCGTCAGTTGCCTTACCTCCCCGCTCGGGACTGGCACGACAAACAGGTTCCCCTCGCGGACAAAGGCCATTGCCGTGCCTTGGGGCGAGAACTGGGGATCGAACGGAGCACCCTGCTCCGGCCCTATGACGCGCTGTACCCTGCATTTCGCTCCAGCGCACAGGTCCATCACATACACCGCCCCGCTCAGCGGAAACAGGAGGCGGTCCCTGCTCTTGGCCCACTGGTAGTCGACGATCCCTTGCTGCCGGATGCGCATTCGCTCGCGGCGAGCCGCTTCCTGCTCGGACACCTCGATTTGGTCGGGAGACACCAGTTCTTCCGTCCGCACCAGGGGCGCGTGCTGGGCCGTCTCGATGTCGTACGTCCACAAGTCCAGGATGTCGTCGTTCTCTTCCTTGGGCCGAAGGTATGTCACCCGTTTGCCGTCCGGTGCTAGCTCCAGACGGATCGGCGTGCGTCCGGTCAGGTTGGGGTCACCAAACACACGCTCGACCGTCAGCCTCTTCTTCGGCATCTGGTATCTAACCCCCGACCACCGGCAGCGTCAGCAGCGCATGCGGCACCACCAGTACGTCCAGGTTCGGTCCCAGGTCTGCCGCCGCCATGGCCAGCGCTTCCTCGATGGTCGCTGCCGGCAGCATCTTGCATTGGCTCACCACATCCGGGCACTCACTACCCACAATGACCACCTTGTTCTGCTCAAGCACTTTGGCCATCACAAACGCTCGCTGTTGCCCTGGCGGATATCCATTCTTCCGTCCATCCTCCAGGATGAACGGCACGTCAGGAGCGTCGCGCATCGCCGCCAGGAAGCGCTGCTCTCCCACTCCCTCGCCAACTCCTTCTGGACAGCGTGCTGGGACGATCAGATAGCCACCCGGCTTGACCACAGGTTGGGGGGCAAAGAACAGATAACTGGCTGCCCGGCTGGCTTGATACAGATTCGCGTCCTTGGGATAGCCTACGCCGCCGATGGCCACGTTATATTGCTGTGGGATCGACACCTGGTACATCGCACGGGCAAACTCGACCAGGCGCCCATGTGTCGCCACCGGCTCGCCAGCCATCACAGCCACCACCTGCCTGTCGTCGTCAAGCACGGCATTGACAATGAACCGCAATCCGGCGCGCAACCCAGCCTCGGTGATCGCCTCGTGGAATGGGTTGCCCTCCAACCGGCCCAGGCGCGTGCCCGGATCGTCCACGAACCGTGGCCCATGGCTGAACGAGATCAGCGGTTCACCTGCCGCGCCCACGGCAACCGTCTTACATCCCCCCGAGTAGCCTGCGTATTGATGCGGCTCCACGATTCCCGTGGCCATGAGCAGATCCGCGTCATAGGCCGCGCGGTGTACCGAGAGCGGGATGTCGTTTGCCACCCCCAGGTCCACCAATGCCTTTGGGTTTTGGGGCTCGTTGTCGATCACGCGATAGCGATCGACCACAGCCTCTCCCAGCTTGGCGATCTTTTCCTCATGCGTGCTGGGACGGTGCATGCCGATCCCACACAGCAGTGTGATGTCCTCGTCGCGCACCCCAGCCTTCTCCAGCTCGCGTAGCACCGGTGGCACGATCAGCCAATCCGGGCTGACACGGGTAATGTCGGTGAACACGATGCACACCCGGTCTCCCCGCTTGGCTAGCTCCCGTACCGGGAGACATCCGACTGGCCGGGCAAGGGCTGCGTCGATGGCAGCCGGCACGTCTGTGATCGGCGGTACGATCTGAGACTCCACCACGTGCCCACGCATGCCGGGCAACAGCCCGAATTCCAGATAGGTCTTGTCATACGGAACGCGGAGCATCCTCTCCATCCTCCTTTTTGCGGCCTCCCCTTCAGCCGTCGCGGCCGTCCAGCAGTTCCGCGCGCACCTGGTCTGCGAATAGCTGCATGAACTCGTATCGACTTTGTGCCAGCCGCCGGCCAGTCTCGGTGTTCATCCACCCGATCCATTCCATCTGGAAGCGCACCTGGTCGGCAACACAAGCTGGGGGCCGACGGGGCTCGCCGTCAAACAGTGTTTCGGAGTCATACGGGGGCAGCATGTTCTTGCTCATCAGCGCCCGCATGAGCCCCATCGCCCCCATGCCATCCAGCATGTCGGCGTCACGCAGCACACAGAGCAAGGGCGTATCTGACCGCCTGCTGTTGTGCCAACGCGCTGCGTGCAACACCGCCCCTCGCTCTGCGTCGCCCAGGCCCAACTCAACCAGCAACGGCGCAGCCAACACCGACGAACGCAGGCCGTGCTCAGACCCCGGGCCAGGTGTGGCTCTCCCCACGTCGTGGATCGTGGCTGCCACGGCAGCTAGCCATGGGTCAACGCCCTCGGCCTGGGCAATCCGCACCGCCAGCCGGCACACCCGCTGCACGTGCAGCCAATCGTGGGCCGTCACCGAATGCGTGTCCAGCGCGTCCCGTGCCCAGGCCTCCACACGGCCGAGAGCCTCAGCCCTCGAGACCGTACTCAACACCCACTTCCCCGGCAATCGCCTTCAGATCAGCCGCCACCTTGGGGTTGAGCGGGATCCCACCACGGGACCGCCGCTCTGTCTCCTCGTACTCTTTCTCTCCATGGATGTAGATCCGCGCCTGGCCTTCGGCCTTCGGTGCTTCCTTGAGCAACCGCTGCAGCTCGTCCATTGCCGCCCGGAACTCGTCCACTGGCCGGAACGCATCGATACGCCAGGCACCGAAAAAGTGCCCAATGTTCGAGGGAAGCGGTTTACCGTCGGCAGTCCTGGGGTAGACCATGTTGGCATACGCCGCACCCGACAGAACGGCACACAGCACATCGACGAGTAGAGCCAGTCCGTAGCCCTTGTGCCCGCTTTCCAGCTCTCCTGCACCGCCCAGGGGCAGCAAGCCGCCTCCGCGTCGTGCCAGGAGGTTGTTCAGAACTTGCCCAGCGTCTGCCGTCGGTACACCCGCCTCATCGGTTGCCCAACCCAGCGGCATCGGCTTTTCTAGGCGGTTGTACTCTTCCAGCTTGCCACGCGGCACAGTACTCGTCGCCATGTCCAGCACAAAAGGCCTTTCCTTGCCCGCAGGCGCTGCCACAGCAATGGGATTCGTCCCAAGAACGGCGTCACGCCCAAAGGTAGGGAGCACCAGCACATCGGCGTTGGTCATCGAGATGCCAATGCAGTCATGCTCCAGGGCCATCATGGCATAGTACCCGGCGATCCCGTAATGGTTCGAGTTGCGTACAACCACGAATCCGGCGCCCACTGCCTTGGCCTTATCGATGGCCTTTTGCATCGCGCGGAACGACACCGGCTGCCCCAATCCTGCACCGGCGTCTATCGTCGCCGTAGCCGGGGTCTCCACAACCGTCCTGACCTTTGGCCGGGGAATCATCATTCCATCGCGTATCCCGTTCACGTACCGCCGCAGGCGGGCCACCCCATGGCTATCGACACCACGCAGGTTGGCCGCCACCAAGTTGTCAGCCACAGTCTGGGCATCTTCTGTGGGCACATCCAGCCGTTCAAAGACGCGGATACAAAAGGCCTTTAGCGGCCCAGCCCACACCAGCACGTTCTCACCTTTCGTCATTTCCCCTCCTTGTTGAGTTGGCCAATTCGGCTTCAGACGAGCTGTCCTCGGAGCTTGACCGCGTTCTCCCCAAAGACCTTGCGCTTTGCCTCATCACTCAGGGCACTTGAGGCCAAGCGCCCCAACACATAGATCGGATCGATGAATGGAAAATCCGTTCCCCACAACACCCTGTCAGGACCGGCCTCGGTAACGATGCGCTCCACCCACACACGGCTCATCACGGAACGACAAAGGTCCAGGTAGATGTTGGGGTACTTTTGTGCAACTTCGATGGCTTCCACGTATCCGGCAGGGGTGCCCCCGCTGTGGCCCAGGATGAAAGTCACATCCGGGTATTCCTTGGCCAGCGGCTCGAACTGCTTCGGTGCGCAGACCGATCCGCCCGTCCACGTATGGCTCAGCACGATCGTACGCCGTTCGGCCGCAAAGCGCCATGCCGGTTCGTACCCTGGTCCCGAGACCGGGTATTCCATAATCGACGGGTGGACCTTGATCATGCGCAAGCCCAACTCGTCAAAGCTCCGTTCCAGTTCAGCTTGCATCCGCTCCGGGTAGTGAGGGTTAACAGAGGCATAGCCAACGAACCGATCCGGATACTTGCGCACCGCCATCGCTGTCGTGTCGTTTCCCCGTCCGATGTCCGCCCCGCAGGCAGGGATCGAGCAGATCCATGCCTGCTCTGTACCCAGTCGCTCCATCATCGTCACCATAGTGTCGACATCGGGGTGAGGGATATAGAAGTTGAAGTACGGTCCCAGGTGAGCGTGAGCGTCGATCACCCGAATCCCAGCCTCGCTCAGCGGCCTGCCTGACCTCAGGACTGCCATCCAGTCCAGACCAGAGCTACCGTTCATCGTGCTCCCTCCTTGCCCATCTGCACGCGGGCCAGGAGCCGCTCCAGATTTCCGTGGGCGATCGCCTCTATGTCCGATTCGGGCGCGCGCGTGTAGAAAACGCGCGCGATCGCCCCCCCCGCGTCCAGCGTTGGTAACCCGCTCCCAAACAGCAGCCGATCGCTCCCAAGACGCTGCAATACCTCTTCGACTCCCAGGTAAGTGGAAAAGTTCGACAGATCGCAGTACAGGTTGGGGTGTTGCGCCCACAGGCCAAAGAGGAAACGGAATTGGCGGTACCCAAGCTGCGTAATCACCAACGAGAGGTCCGGATAGGCGGCACAGGTGCGGCCTACCTCCGACCAGTCGGTCTGGTCGATGTCTATGAGAACCACGTACCGCCGCTCCGACAGCGCACCCAACAGGTCCCCGCACTGCCAGATGTCCAGCGAATACGAGTGAGTGCGGGGATAGAGTCGCACCGCCCGGACATTCGCCCCGGCGAGGTCCTGTATTAGCTCTTGGGCGCTGCCCATCTCTCCACACGAGAGCGGCAGAACGGTCCAGCAAGGGAGCAGTCGTTCCCGCCCCGCCAGCACCTGCATCAGGATCCGGTTACCCTCGGGCGCATCAAAGTGCTGTGCGAGCGTGTGTGACACCAGGGCCCGCTCGATGCCCAGCCGATCCATCTCGGCCAGCAGCTCATCGACCGTCTCGTATGCCACGCGATCGCTCGGCCAGGTGCCAACCGCACAATTGGCGTCAAAGAGGCGCATATGGTCTCCCTCCTTGCCCTCCAGTCCAAGCCTTCAATCCCAGAATCCAATTGAACGGGCCTAGTATAACCCACTCACCATCCTTTGTCAACCATATCTGCGCTCGCCAACCGCCTGGCTTTGACAAATGGGTACCCGTGTGATAGACTAACCATGCTTTCCTGGATCGTGGCCCCACGCTGGGGCCGCTTACACGCGCCGGTGGAGAAAGGAGCCAATGAGCGGCGGTAGCCTGCTATCGCTCATCCTCTTTGCTGGTTCTCTTGTATCCATGCTCGTCCTGTTCGAGTTGGCTGCTCGCCGGATTGCAGCCAGGACTCGCGAGGCAGCCCGTACAGGTCGAAGTGATTCCGCCCTGGTCCCTCTTCTGCCCGCCCTGATCGGTGCGTTTCTGAGCCTGGTAGGGTTGCTCCTACTGTTCCCTTGGGCTACATCCCTCTCCTCGGAGAGAGAGACGGGGCTGCAGACCGGGATAGTGTTTGCTGTGCTGCTTGCTGTTGGCCTGCTCCACACATTGTCCCGAAACGCATCCGCCAGGTAAGGGGCTCATGGTATACCTGCCGTGCGCAGGTGGCAGTGTCTGTTGGCAGCATGCTCGGAAGGCAGGTGAAGTCGCGTGCCGCAATCAGCCCACTGGAGCACGCCAGTGCAGAGTAATCGCGCAGTTCGGCCCCTCGTCCTGGACATAGGATGCTGCGGCACGTCTGCGCTGCGCATCGCAGCCCCGGGCTATAACCTCCCTGGCTTCGATGGGGCCTTCTTTGACCTGGAGCCGGATTGGGCGAACGTGCTGATCGTTGCCGGACGTGTTTGCCATCCGTTGGCCCCGCTCGTCCGCACTCTCTTTGAGCGCCTCGCCCGCCCACGCTGGGTGATCGCTTATGGCGTATGTGCGGTCTCGGGAGCGGTGTTTGACACACTGCCACTGTCCGAGGTGTGTCCCGTGGACGTGTGCCTGCCTGGTTGTCCGCCTCCGGCCGACGCGCTGTGTCAAGCGCTCGCCCATCTGCCCGGACGGCATGCCCGATGATTGAGCTTGACTTGGCTCGGGCCGTCGAGGACCGATTTCCCGGCACCGTCATGGCATGGGACGATCGCACGGGGCAGCGTACATTGACCCTGTCGCCAGCACACCTTGTGGGCGTCTGCGAGTTCCTGCGTGACGAACCGGAAGCCGGGTATGACCTCCTGACTGCGCTCACTTTCACCCATGCTTGCCTCTGGTACCAGCTCACGCATACTGGCCGTGGCCGCCGGCTCCAGCTCTGCGTCCCCCTTTCGGATCGCGACCCGGCCTCTGCAGCCTCCATTGTGGACAGTCTGGCTTCGATCTGGTTGGCCGCGAACTGGGCCGAGCGCGAGGTCCACGATCTGCACGGTGTAGTGTTCCGTGGGCATCCCGACCTGCGGCCCATTCTGACCACAGACGTGCCTTGTCCCGAAGCGCGGTCCCAGACCCCAGACCCTCGTTCCCCGCACACGTGGTCTCTACCCACAGGGATGCGGTACCCGACCAGCATGGATGGGCTCTTCCTCCACCTCGAGCTGGATGGAGAGCAGGTGTCAGAAGTGCGGCCCAGCTTCGGCTCCTGTCATGTGGGGCTCGACAGGGCGCTGGCGCAGCGTCCCTACGAGCAGGGGACGTGGGTAGCTGCGCGCATAGACGGTTTCGCCAGCATGCATGCGGACTTGGCGTATGCCCTGGCCGTCGAAAAGCTGCTTCAGGTAGAACCGCCACGTCGGGCTCAGCAACTGCGCCTCGTCTATGCCGAGCTCCAGCGCGTCGCCTCCCACCTGTTCTGGCTGGCTCGCACCGCGCAGACAGAGTCCGATCCGACCTCATTGGCAAGTGCATACGCCTGGGAAGCCAGGGAGACCATCCTCAACTGGTTTCAGTCGCTGGGTGGCAACCCCATCACTCCAGACCGGGTCGCCGTCGGCGGGCTTGAGGAGGATATGTCCTCGGCTCTGGTATCTGCGCTGCACGACCTGCTGGATGACCTGGAAACCCAGCTCGGCGACCTGCACTGCTTGCTCGGCGAGAATCAGGCATTCCTCTCTCGGTTGGATGGTATCGGGCTGATCGATCCCGGCACCGCCCTGGGGCTCGGCCTGACCGGGCCTTGCCTGAGAGGGTCCGGAGTCGCCTACGATGTGCGGCAGGCATTCCCCTACTGTGGCTATGACTCTCTTCCTGTTCAGATCTCCATGCAGCAAGAGGGCGACGCTGGTGCGCGCTTCCGCGTGCGGATGGCCGAGCTGACCGCCAGTCTGGGCCTGATCCGCCAAGTCCTGTCGCAGTTGTCCAGCGGGCCTGTAAACGCATTCGACCTCTCCCCCCGGACCGGCCATAGCGCATTTCCTCCTCTTCCGCCTGGGAGCGTATTTGCCGCCGTTGAGGGCCCACGAGGTGAACTGGGCGTCTGCCTGTTCTCAGACGGCTCGGGCTATCCGAAGCACGTCTACGTGCGAGGGCCATCGTTCGCCAATCTGTCGGCCCTTCCCCTCATGGCCCATGGGCTCTCCCTCGCTCAACTGCGCACCGTCCTGGACAGCTTGGACGTCTCCGCAGCGGAGGCGGCACGATGAGTGAGCTTGGCCCCAGCGCCTCCATTCTGACAGGTCCTCCCAGGTTGTGGGCGGTGGCGCAGGCTGTGGCCTGGGTTCTCCTTTTCCTGTCCATGGCCCTGGGGCGCAAGTGGCTAGAGACCTGGCTGCTGTCACGATTCCAGCGACGTGACCCGAGACGGGTCACTGTGTCCGCGCTTTGGAGCGCCGGGTTTGTCAGGACCTCCATGGCCCAAGTCATGGCCCTGTTGGCTGGGCTACTGGCCGGCGCTGCCATCCCTCTCCTTCCCCAGTTCCAGATCCAGGGCTGGCCGACGTTGCTGCCTCCCCTGAGCACGTCTAGCGTTGGCCTGTTGTACGTCCTGGCCATGGACTGGTGCAGCGTTGGACTGCTCGCCCATGCGAGCCCCGGGTGCCCCCTGCTACGCAATGCGGTCGCCCGGAGCACGACCAATACGCAGATCCTCGCCGCAGTACCTGTCATGCTAGTTGTCCTCAGCCTGGTCATCACCACTGGTATGCTCCATTCCTGGCAGGAGGGCACGCTGAACCTGTCCACGATGCTGGCCCTCCAGGGCGGATGGACTGGCCTACGGTGGCTGGTTGTACTCCAGCCGCTAGCTTGCATACTATGGATGGTCTGCGCCGCGCCGCTGTCTCCAGACCCCAGACTGCGCCCGACCCTGGCCTGGCAGGTTCAGGCCCTGAACCGTGTGTTGCTGACTACCGTGCTCTTTATGGGAGGCTGGCAAGGCCCTCTGGCCGACCGCTGCCCTGGGCTGGGGCTGCTCTACACCGTTGCCAAGGGTGCCCTGATCACCTTTGTGTGGGTGTGGATCTCTTCGAGCCGACCGTTCCCTAGCCTGACGTCCAGCTCCCAGTCCACATGGCGGCTCTGTGCATCGTTGGCTGGCCTGAACCTGCTGGTGACAGCTCTGCTTGCCACTGTCCAGACACCTCTGTCAGGGCTAGGTGTACCGTGAGTTCCGGAATGGCTCAGCCCACCGTTCTGGGGAACCTTCTTCAGGCTGTGCGAGCCCTGGGCATCGCCATTCGCCGCGGGTTCGGCAAGCGCGCCAGGCCCACAGCCAGCCTGCCTTTTCGTGGCCCTCCGTTCATGCGTGCGGACGCCTCTGGACAGCCCATCTGCACTGCCTGCGGCGTATGTGTCGGTGCATGCCCGACATCCGCCATCCGTATCTCGCAGGCTCAAGGAGTTACACAGCTCCATCTGGACTGGAGGCGCTGTGCGTGCTGTAGCATCTGCACAAGGATGTGCCCTGTGCGGGCCCTTGAGGCGCGATCCGGCCTCGACACACCCTTCGTCATCTGCTCGGGCCAGGGAGGACCAGACCAATGATCGTTGCCGCGCCCTTTGCCCTGCTGGCTGCGGTGGCCCTCATCGGTGCTGGTGGGATCCTGATGTGCCGGCACACCGCCCGCTGCGGACTCTTTTTCCTCGTCTGCTGCCTGGCGCTGGCCGGGCTGTATGGCCTCCTCAACATGCACTACATAGCCGTTGTCCAGTCTGTGACCAGCGTCTGCGTGGCCGGCTTGTTCCTGACGCTCTGCACATCCGAGCACGTTGCCCGTGCACGAATTCCCAGTGTGCTGTGGTGTGCAGCCATTGCCCTCGTCTTCCTGACATTGACCGCCCAGGCCCTCCTCCGTGGGACCCTGGGCGAGTCGGTACTTCGTGCGCCACCCATCTGGGCTGTCCCGGGTGAGCACATTTCTACCCTTGGCCGCGAGCTCCTTGAGCGGTACACCATTCTCCTCGCGCTGCTGGCCCTCTTGCTCTTGGCGGGCATTCTGTCTGCGGCCTACATGCTTCGGCGGGCTAGCCGCGCAGGGACAAAAGGGAGGAAAGAATGATCCTGCCCAGTCACTACCTGCTCTTGAGTGCCCTTTTGTTTGCCGTAGGCATCCTGACCATTACCGCTCGGCGGCATCCGATGGTCGTGCTGCTGGGCATTGAGCTGATGCTTCAGGCCGCGAGTCTGGCGTGCGTTGCCCTGGCAAGCTGGTTCCAGGACTGGGGTGGCGAGATCGCGGTGCTTGCCGTCATGGTGCTGGCTGCTGTACAACTGGCCATCGGGTTGGTCGCCGCTGTAGCCTGCGGCAATCAGCAAGCAGACCGCGAATCTCACCCCTAGACTGGACACCTGGACACCATGTTTGGGTACTTTGAGTGGCTGCTTCTGGCCTTTCCCCTGTCGGGCGCTTGCATCAATGCGTTCCTTGGCCGTAGGCTGACCCGCCGCGCACAGCTCTGGGTAGCGATGGGGGCCCTCAGTAGCTCCCTGTTCATCCTAATCCCACTCCTGGCGAGTCAGGTCCTTCGGCCGGGCATCGTGGGGCGCCCACAGGCCATCCCGTGGTTCAGAGTATGGTCTGGAGAAAGGTTCCTGCAAGGGCCCCTTGCTCTGCGCATCGACGCCTTGTCTGTCTTTGCTGCCTCGGCTACGGTCGCAGGAGGGCTGGTTCTGGTCACCTATGCAGCCCGTCATCTTCCTTCCACCACCCCTCGGCATATCGTCTTGGCTGCGCTGGATGCTGTCCTGACAGCTCTGCTGCTGGTGGTATTGGCTGACAACCCCATGTGCCTGTTGCTGGGCTGGGCCCTCAGTGGATGGTGCATGCATGGGCTTGCCCGGACGCTGCAAGCATCCTTCCCGCCATCCGCTCAGGCCGACGGCTCCCTGCAGACAGCGTCCCCACCCATTGCCTTGATAGCCCCCCGGATGATCTCCATGACCAGCGACCTGAGCCTGCTGTTCGCCCTTGGCTTTTTGGCCACAGTCTCGCCGTCTTGGTCTGTCGACACGGCTCCGGCGCTGGCACGATTCACAGCGCCCGGAGTTTCTGCGCCTCGCGAGCTGTGGGCCGCCGCGCTTTTGCTGCTCCTGGCCTCGCTGATCCGGGTTGGGCAGCGCTCCGCTTGCGCCCGGTTCCTGGGCGGCGAATCGAGCGCGGCCGATGCACTCGTGTACGCCCTGTCCTCAGGCTTTCCCGGCGTGTACCTCATCGTCCGCGGTTCCCCCCTTGTCACTCTGACCTTCCTCGGGCGTCTTTCCGGCCTGCTCTCACGGTCTTCTGGCTCTGCCCTGCCTTGGTGGTGGTTCGGGCTTGGCTCAGGGATCATCGTGCTGGGCTATGGCCTCGCACGCCGGCTATTCTCTTCCCTCAATGCCGCGCGCCGCCCTGCCTGGGCAACTCGGGTCGCTCGGCGTTGGGATCCCGTGCGCTCCTCCCGTCGCTACCTCGCTCAACCCCTTGTCCACGCAGGAGAGGTTTTGGCACGGTCAGTCGGCGTCGACTGGGTGCAGCGGACCCGGAAGGCCCTGTCGAGTCTCCTGCATGGGGCGGCACCTGCCGACGATGAGCCATTGCATCTGACGCTCTGCTTTCTTTTACTGGGGACAGTGCTGGTCCTTGCCTATCTCCTACTACGTTGAGGTGCACGAGCGTTGAACCAGCTTGGTGGATTCCCTCTCCTGACCCTAATCGTGGCTGTGCCCGTGCTCGGCGCCGCGATCGTTCTCTTTCTGCGGCCAGCCAGGGGCGACACCCTGCGCTGGCTCGCGGTCCTGGTTGCCTCCGCCGATTTCTTCATCTCGCTGTTCCTATATATGGGATGGGTGCCTGATCTATCAGGCACCGTGCAGTTCCAGGATGGTCCCTGGCCTTGGATTCCATCCCTCGGCATTCAGCACCACTTGGCCATCGATGGCGTGAATGTGCACCTTGTGGGGCTGACCACGTTGCTGGCTCCCTTGGTTCTGCTCGCCGCATGGCCGCACTCTACGTCGACCGGCAGAGCCACCGCATTCTGGGTCCTGATCCTTGAAGCCAGCACACTGGGTGCGCTGACGACCCGCGATCTAGCGTGTTTTGCTCTCTTCTGGCTCACGGCGCTGGTATCTGCGTTCCTCCTTGCGGGCCTGACCGGCTACCCATCTGGAGCTGCTGCACACTACATAGCGGCCATGGCCATCGCCGCCGTATTGATGCTAGCCTGCCTGGTCTATCTGTCCGGCGTGCGCCCGGGACTGGACATCCCGAACCTGTCTACCAACCCTCTCCCTTGGCAGACGCAGGCGTGGCTGTTCTGGGCGATGACGCTGGCCATGGGGATCACCAGTGCCCTCTGTCCCTTTCACCTCTGGTACATCGACACACAGCGCCATGCTTCGCCGCCTGCACGGGTCCTGATCAGCGTCATGCTGCTGAACATAGGCTGCTGTGGGCTCATTCGCTTCTGCCTGCCGGCTTTTCCTCTCGCGGTTACCCGCTTCGCTCCGGCTCTGGTCCTCCTGAGCACCATCGGGCTGGCATACGCCGCAGTCAGAGCGCTTGGGCAGCGCACCTTTCCATCCGCGCTGGCCTACTGGAACGTGGCACAGATGAACCTGGCTCTCATAGGCATCTTTTCTTTGCAGAACCTGGGTCTGCACGGAGCGACCTTTCTCATCGTCGGGCGCGCCCTCAGCACGGCCATACTGCTCCTGGTAGGCCCAACCCAGGATGAACAGCAGCGCGTGCCAAGCCATGGCGCGAATCCCCACGGCAATGCGGGCCGCCTGGTTCTCCTCCTGGGCTTCCTTTCCGCCCTAGCCATACCGGGCTCCGTCGAGTTCATCGCCCAGAGCACGCTGGTGCTCGGGATGATGCGCTGGCGCTGGCAGCCGGATAACCCGGGTGCGCCGTCCGCTGTGTGGGACTGGCTATGGTATGCCCTGTTCGCTTTCGGCCTTCTGGTTAGCGCATGGACACTGCTGCGTTCTTACAGCCATTCCCTCCCGTCCACTAGCCGCCCGGGAACCCGGCGTCAGGCTCTGTTGACCGTGCCACTCCTGCTCGTCACCCTTCTGGCCGGTGTGCGTCCCTCGGTGTTCTCTGACATGATCGGGCCCACTGTCCATCGATTGCTGGGCGAGATCATGTCGGGCCTGGAGACAGACCTCAGACAAAAGGCACCCCCGGCATCTAGCCCGGAAGAAATGCCTTCGCCTCCATCAGACCAGCCAGACACCACACAGTGGTTGCCAGCTCACGGCCATCCGCCGATGGCCAGTGCGAGCATCACTGTTCTGGGGCCCGAGTATGTCATCTCATGCCCGGCGCGCACCTGGATTGCGCCGCTCCTCTTGGGGGTGTGTCCATCGTGACTGCACGATTGTCTGCCCTTGCCCAACCTGCCAGTGTGCCGTTGCTGGCTCTGTTAGCCTGTGCTGTCTGTGTTCTGCTGCTTGACCTGGGCCGAGCGCCCCGCAGGCTCATGGCAGCGCTCTCACTCACCGGCCTCATTATCGCTGCGGCCATGGCCGTAATCGTGGTCACAAGTGGGCAAGGTGGGTCCATCCAGGGAATAATGAGCCTTGACGGCAGTTCCGCTCTATTTGTCCTCTTCTTCTGTGGTGTCGGAGCCGCATGCCTCCTCACAGAGCAGGGCATGCCAGCCGCTCTCGGCATGCGGGATGCGAGTGGCTATGCCCTCCTGCTGCTGGCCGCATCCGGGTCAACGATCGTCGCCCAATCCAACCACTGGATGCCCACCATCATAGGCATGGCTGTGCTGCATGTCTCTCTTGCTGCGCTGATCGGCTCCCAGAGTGCGTGGCTCTATGTCCTGGTGCAAGGGCTGAGTCAGGCCCTGACATTGTTTGGCGCGGTCTTACTGTACGGCGCAACAGGTACCATGCAGACCGGTGGTCTCCTGGACGTGCTGGCGCGGTCGGTTCCCCAGGGCACCGCCAACTCACTCGCTGTTCTTGGCACAGGACTGGTGATCGCTGGGGTGTGTACGTCCATGGTCATCGCCCCCTTTCACATCTGGCTGCGGCGGGCGTGCCGGCATGCTTGGGTGCCCGCTGGACCGATGCTCTCTCTCGCCCTTCCAGCCACCGCCGTCGCTGCTCTTGCCCACGTCAGGCACACCTGGACTGCCGCCTCCGATCTGTTGGCTCTCTTGGGTTCCATGAGCGTCATCCTGGGGTATGTCGATGCGTTGCGTTCACGCTCGCTTCCGGGCGCCTTGGCCGGCGTAACCATCGCCCAGTCGGGCTGTCTCCTCTTGGCGTGGGTCGCTGCTCCAGACTCCGGGTGGGTACCGCCGTTCTACCTCATGGGCAGCAGCGGCTTGGCCATAGTCAGTCTCTGGGCTCTGGCCGCGAGTGTGCAGTCCGAGGCCAATCGTGAGCCGGCGGTGGACGATCTAGCGGGGTTAGGACAGCGTCGCCCCTGGCTGGGTGCCGCCGCCACCCTTTCGCTGCTGAGCATAGCGGCTCTGCCTCCGCTTGCGGGCTCCATCGCCCTTCTGGCGTTCTTGCGTTCCGCTGCCGCAGCATATAGCGGGGCAGTAGGCATGGTGCTAGCTGGGGTCGGGGTGGCTTGGCTGCTAACTGGAAGGTGGACATGGACCATGTGGATGCGCCCTCCGACCGATAGGCAGTGGGCACGCACCACGCCGGAACTCTTGCTGCTGGCTGTGCTATCTGCTGGAGGGCTAGTGCTCGCCGGCATCTGTGCGGAGATGCTCATGCGCTGGATCGCCGGCCTGAGCGCAATAGTGTGAGGCGAGGCTACATGGCCATCACCTGTTGGTATGCGTCCACCAGAGCTTGTGCGGCAGACTCGTCGAGCACTCCGCGTTTGCGCAGCGCCCATGCCTGTCTGACCCGGGTCCGCATCCCCGCGCGGATGATCCAGCGGGCCACACGGCCATAGAGCGCAGGGTACCGCTTGCAGAAGAGAGTGTATCGGCTCCTCCACAGCGCCACCACCATGGCGGGCCGTACCTGCCGTGTGCTCTGCCCCTCATAGTGGATGACCTCGGCCCGAGGCACGCAGTAGATCCGCCAGCCGACGCGCCTGAGCCGCATGCACCAGTCGATCTCCTCAACATACATACCATAGTCCAGGTCAAAGCCACCGGTCTGCTCGATCGCCTCCCGGCGGAAAAACATGGTCGCGCCCAGGGGATGGTCGATGGGGAACGGCTCGCCGCGTTCGTACTGCCAACGCGGATACCGACCGTTCAGCCAGGACTCGGCGAACCGCCAATTAACAGGCCAGAAGTCGAGAAAAATCTGTGCGAGGGAAGGAAAACGATAGGCCGAGTGCTGAAATCCCCCGTCCCCATAGATCAGGCGAGCACCGCACACGCCAGCCTGGCCCGTACGGTCCATGAACCGCGCCATCAGGCCCAAGGCATCAGGTCGCACCAGCGTATCCGGGTTCAGAAGGAGCACATAGCGGGGCAGTGGTCCTTGTCTCTGCGCTGCGTGCGCCTCCAGATCGCCCTGCAATTCATCAGGTATCTTCGGAACCACGACCCCCTCAAAGCCGAGCACAGACAAGGCCAGGTTGTTGCCCCCGGCAAACCCCAGGTTACTTGGGCTGGCGATCACGTGGACCGCCGCCAACCGTTCGCGGACCACCTCGGCACTGTTGTCGCCCGAAGCATTGTCCACCACCCAGACCTCGCCACGTAGGCCAGCCACATCGAGGGCAGTGTACACCGAGTCCAGGCACGGGATCAGCAGGTCACGGACGTTCCAGTTGACGATGATGACGGCCACGTCACAGCCGTCCACCTATCGCTCCGCCACCTGCCGTGCCACATCCATGACGTGCGCGATCGGCTCGCCCGACTCGCGTGCCAGACGCGCACAGTCCTCGTACTCTGGCGAGGCCGCCAGCCGCCGATCGCCCAGCCACTTTTCCTTCACCCGCACCGGACCCCACGGCGTCTCCACCGTCACCATTCGTCGGTCCGCCTTCAGCCGGTGTGCCGGAGGGAAGAGCCGCATTCCCAGGGTGGATGTCTCGCGCATGACGATCCACGCCAGCTCATCCACTTTCTCCACCGGGGCAAGCGCCGAGAGTAGCACCCCAGGCCTGTTCTTCTTCATCTGGATCGCAGTGAACCACACATCCAGCGCACCGGCCCCAAAGAGCCGCTCCATCGTGTAGCCCAACGCCTCGCCGGTCGTGTCATCCAGGTTGCATTCCATCTCGATCACCTGGTCGCGCTCATAGTTTGGTGCCGACTCATGCTCTCCGATCCAGACGCGCAGGGCATTAGCCCACGGTAGTTTCTTCGTGCCAAAGCCATAGCCAACCGCCTGCACTCGCATGGCAGGGACCTCAAAGCTGGCCAGTTGCGTCAGCAGAGCCGCACTGGTAGGAGTGACGATCTCTGTCTGAGCCGGGTGTGGGACTGTAGGAGCACCCACTGCTGACAGCAGGGCAAGTGTAGCCGGAGCTGGAACAGGCAGCCGCCCATGTTCAGTCTCGATCGTGCCGCTGCCCAAGGGAACAGGCGAAGAAAACACATCCCGTACCCCCAGCAGTTCCAGTCCCACCACAAACCCGACAATGTCCACGATGGTGTCCACCGCGCCGATCTCGTGAAAGTGTACCTCTTCCAGGGGTATGCCATGGATCCTGGCCTCGGCCTGGCCCAGCCGCTCGACCACAGCCATGCTCTGCCTCTTGGCGTCCTCTGACAGGGCGCTCCCCTCCACGATGCGTCGAATGTCATCCACATGGCGCGCTGGACAAGTCTGCAGCGTGTCACGCACGTGGACCCTCGTGCCGGTGAGCCCGTGATCCCGTATCACCTCGGCTTCCAACTCATACCCACTCAGCTCCAGCTTGCCCAGCTCTGCCTGCAGATCGACCAGGGGCAGCCCAGCATCGATCAGTGCCCCGAGGAGCATGTCACCGCTGGCACCGGCAAAGCAGTCCACGTATGCCATGCGCCGCGCCACCCCGCCCTCTGGATCGGACCGAGAGTGAGCGTGGCGTGGCACCCATGCTGACTCAGGAACCGGCTCGCGGTGGATGCGCGTGCCGGCTTCCGCAGGATCATGATGGTGCTCATGGGTCATGCCAGTCTCATCATGAGAATGTCCGTGTGTCATGGCTCCCTCTCCTCGCTGCAGCTGCACGGTTGGCGATCAGGCCAGCCATCGCTCCTGCACCGATGCCGTTCCCAACGTTTACCACTGCCATTCCCGGCGAACAGGTCTGCAGCATCGAATAGAGAGCTGCCACACCGTTTCCGCCCAGGCCGTACCCCACTGCGGTAGGCAGCCCGATCACCGGCACATCCGCCAGTCCCGAGACCACCGAAGGGAGAGCCCCGTCCATCCCTGCGGCCACGACCAGCACATCCACCTGGTAATCATCCAGCATTTGGTACAAGGGCCCAAACAGACGGTGCAGTCCTGCCACGCCGACATCAAACGTGGTGTGCACCTCACAGCCCATCTCCTGGCACAGCATCGCCGCTTCCTCGGCCGCTGGCACATCAGATGTGCCAGCAGTGAGAACGCCCACTCTCCCACCTCGGGCTGGAATCTCGGTGCCGGGCTTCCGTAGGACCGCTGCCCGGGCATGTGGATACCATTCAAACACTACACCCTCGGCCAGATCGTTGCGCAGCCGTGCCTCCAACTCCGGGGCTACGCGGCTCAGAATGGCTCGCCCTTGGCGCTCTAGAAAGATGCGCGCAATCTCCACCGCATGCTCGATGGTTTTGCCCTCAGCCAGGATGACTTCTGGTACTCCCTTTCGCCGGGCACGCTCCAGATCAGGCCGTACGAAATCCCGTTCACCCCCTGACATGCTGTTCTCCTGCTCTCCGTTCGTCCGCCAGACTGCCCAAAACCTCGTTCAGACTTCCACTCCGGAAACCTGCCAGATCAAGCGTCACATAGGTGTATCCCAGCTCTTTGAACCCGGCAACGATCGCAGCGCGGACGCCTGGCTCGACCAGCCTGCCCAACTCTGCTTCAGGTACCTCGATGCGAGCCACAGGCATATGATCGCGCACCCGAAGCTGCCTCAAGCTCAGCATTTCCCGGAGCAGGTCCTCGCCCTTGTCCACTCGCTCGAGTCCTTCCCGTGTAAGGAGAGTGCCATACGGAAAACGCGACGCCAGACACGCCATCGACGGGACATCCCATGTCGGCAGCCCCATCTCTCTGGACAGAGTCCGGATATCCTCCTTGGTGAAACCGGCCTCCTGGAGCGGCGCTACCGCGCCGGCTTCCTCAGCCGCTCGCGTCCCCGGCCTGAAATCCCCCCGGTCATCCACATTTGCACCATGCACGATGTAGGCCAGCCCTTCCTCATCGGCGATCGCCCTCAGCATCTTCATCAGGGCTCGCTTGCAGAAATAGCATCTCTGAAGCGAGTTGGCGACCAAGTCCGGGTCTGAAAGGGCATCAAAACCGACCACCCTGTGGCGGGCATGGAGCTGCACTGCCAGCCCGGCTGCATGGCCTCGCTCTATCGACGGATGGATCGCTGACTCGACCGTCACCGCCAGCACCCGCTCAGGTCCCAGCACATCGACACAAACGGCCAGCAACAGCGTGCTGTCTACCCCGCCAGAAAAGGCCACCACCGCGCTGCCCAGCTCGGCAATGCGGTTTCGAAGCTTCCATCGCTTTCCCGCCAGTTCGTCCCCAACCACCTCGTTTCCCCTTCCTATCGGACAGAGCCTAGTTGCTCTTCACCATCGGCGTTGGGGTGGCCCGCGTCCCCCATGGCCCGGTCGGCACCTCATCCACGGTGATCCATTTGGGATCGACCCGTGGATTCACAATCTCAACGTCCTCGTGGATCAGTCCGGCCCAGAATTCCGTAGACTGTCGCGGCAGCGGGCCGAGGATGCGGATGCTCCCCGTGATTAGCGCCCGCTGTCCCGGTTGCAGATAGTACAATGTCTCATCGCCACGCTGCACCGCGGTCAGTTCGCCGTGTCGACCCAGACTCCACCGCCATGGATAATCGCCGATGGGGCAGTTGTCAAAGCCGATCCCAAAACGAAAGGCGCCCGAGCTTGTATAATAGCCCAGGCTTGCCGCGTTCCAGTCCGTAGTATACTCTGTTCCGGGCTCCGGACCAGTCGTGCGGATTGGGGTGTTGCCATAGTTCACTACGGTTGCCGTGAAATAGAGAGTGCCGCCTACCGGCACGTCCAGGTCCGAGATCTCCCACTGGAGCTTGTCGATAGTAGCCCGTGGTACCCCTCCATTCCGGATCTCCAGAGTGTCAGTCACGGTGACCTTGTTGCCCACCTTGTCTTCGGCGTAGGCGACCACAGTATACAGGCCATCCGCTGGCGGCTCCGCTCCTCGGTCCACACCGCCCTCATAGTCGTAGTAGTGCGGCCCAACTCCCCCTTCCTTCGTCCCACTCAGATGCGTATCCTCCTCTAGTGGATACGTAGCTCCCGCAGCGTCGAGCAGGTAAACTAGCACCGTCGCTTCTTTGGTGAGATAGTAGCTCATCTTGACCCGGTCATCGACCCCATCTCGGTTGGGCGTAAAGGTGTGCCGATCCAGGCTGAATCCCTCCAGCCGTGGTGGCTCCGTGTCAGCATCCCGGATGGTAAACGGGGACTCAACCTTCATCGAGCGCCCGCGCTCATCTACCGCCTCCAGAACCAGGGTATACTCGCCGTCCTTCAGCACACGGTCTTGTCGGTAGCCTGCCACCTCTGTAGGCACTATCCCCCCAAAGTCGACCCGGTATGAGCGCCCACCCACGCTCCGCGATCGCAGCCGATCCTGGCGAAAGTAGTATCTCATCTCCTTGGCGTCCACCAGGTAGATAGACAGCGTCGCATTGCGTCCCAGCTTGTACTCGATCCGCGTCACGTCCGCATTACCATCGGCGTTCGGCGAGATCTCTGTAGGCAATACCGTGACCTCATAGAGCAGCGGGGCGAAGGAACACGCCCCAGCCAGCACTCCCACCACAATCAACAGCCCGGCGATCCATGCTACTCCGGGCCTCAGGCAACCCGACCGTCCCAAAATCGGCCTCCTATATGGGGTCAGATCTCCCATAATACCACAGGCAGTAGAAACCGCAAGTCGCTCCACCAAAAAGCCAGAGTCCGAACCGCCGTGTGTTCACTCGCTCAGCTTGTACCTGGCAGGCGAAGGCGCTACAGCCCTACCGCACACAGGTGCCGACCCACATCTACACCGGTGACACCTGCCGTCTCCGCCCTGGCACCGAGTTCATGGCCCAGGTCGGTGCCACAACACTCGGATAGTAGCGCGACCGGGTCTGCTCCACGCCTCCTCTACCGTGCCCTCACCTGGACCGTGCCCAGCTCCACATACGTCCCAGACACCTGCCCAGCGCTGTCCAACACCGGTTGGCGCCCTGCACGGTCATAGAAACCAGCTATGACCCGATAGGTGCCGCCCGGCGACCCTTCCGGCACCACCATCGCCCGTCTGTCCACCACCATCTCTCCCGGCTCCCACCGCGAGGTGCTCCTGGCTCCGAACTGTGGGGGCCCATCCATGCCTTGCACCAGGTGTCCATCCGGGGCCAGTAGCTGCACAAAAAGGTCATAGTCCGCTCCTGGCTTCTGCACCGCCTCGAACCGCAGCTCTACCCATACCAGCTCGCCAGCAGACACAGTCAAAGGCACGATCCCATACGTGGGCATAGACATTCCTGCAGCCCATCTGGCTGATCCCTGTCTCATGGGCA
>Ga0315274_10002958_pt1 | contig 25254 bp, 14 predicted proteins | sample YL17G02_20_MG_FD_203700 | JGI IMG/M metagenome (GOLD analysis project Ga0315274, IMG submission 203700) | Sediment microbial communities from Yellowstone Lake, YNP, Wyoming, USA - YL17G02_20 | ecosystem: Environmental > Aquatic > Freshwater > Lake > Sediment | place: USA: Wyoming | collected...
CGCCTCGTCCGCGGCCGCCCGGGTGGCCGCCCTGGAAGCAGAGGCCGGCACCCACCTCCGGGCCGCCCGGTCCGCCCTCGGGCTCTGGTCGGAGGCCGGCCTGGCCGAGGCGCGGGCGACCTTTGCGTCCGCGTTCCGGCGGGGGCGCCTGCTGGGCAAGCGCCAGACGCTGTGGGATGGGGCCTGGCGCATCCTGGGCGGCCTGGGCGGCGGGCGGGATGCGGAGTCCGCCCACCCGGCAGTCGCCCTGCTGGAGCTCGCGCTCATCACGTTTGTCAACTTTTTCACGGGCATGCTCCTGGCGCTGGTCCAGTTCACGTGGGCCCTGCCGGGCCTGGCCTGGTCGTACAGCCCGGGCATCCTGTCGGGCCTCCTGTTTTGCGGGGTCGCCCTCCTGGGCGCCATTTCGGTCGTCACGGGGTTCCTGGCCCTTGTCGCGGGCGGGGGCGCGGCCGTCGTGGCGGGCGCGGTCGCGCTCACCGCCCCGCCAGGCCGGTTGAGGGGGGGAGGGGGGGGAGGGGGTGCCCGCATCTCCACCCTGCCGGCCCCGCCCCGGCCGCGCGCGCCGGCGGAGGCGGGCGGGTGGGCGCACCACCAAGCGGGAGGCGGCGGCGAACGGCCGCACGGGGAATGAGTTAGAGGGCTCCGGTGTTGTAGACGGGCAGGTCGTTGTGCGCTCTCCATTTGTCCATTTTCCTTTCTCTCAACCTCAACACACAAAACGCACACCTCAGCGCCTCCGCGCCGCGTCCACGCGCCCGCCCCTCCTTTCACTCGCCGCCCGCAGGAGCCGCCTACACCCCCGCCCCGGCCCCCACCCCTCCCCCCTTGCGCGCCACGTACGCTGCCTTCTTTTCCACCTTCCGATTGGCCCGCACCTTCTCCTTCTTCTTGGTGCGGGCCTCCTTTTTGAGTTTGGCCTCCCGCCGCTGCTTCTTGGTGAGCGGGGCCGGGGGCGGGGAGGCGGCGCGTTTTTTGCCGCCACCACCGGCCGCCGGCTCCGGAGGGGGTAGACCCGCCGCGAGCGCGGCCGCCACCGCGGCCTTGCGTTGCACCCGGGCCGCGTTTTTGACCTTGGCCTTTGCCGCCCGCTCGTCCGCGGCCAGCGCCTCCCGCAACGCTTTCCGCCGTTCTTTGGCCGACAGCGTCCGCACGGGCGTGCGCAACCCCCACTCAGGGCGCGGAGCGTCCGGATCGGGCGGCGGGGAGGCGCCCGCCGCGACCGCGGCCGCCACCGCCGCGGCCGCCTCTTTCTTTGCCCGCCGCGACTTTTGCTGGGGCGTCAGCTTCGCGCCCGCCCGGTTGGGGGCGGCCGTCGAGATGGTAGTCAGGCAGGTCAGGCGGGCGCCCGCCGCGGACGCGGTGGCCAGCGGGGCGGGCGGGGACGGCAGGGAGGAGGAGGTGGAGGCGGCACCGGCCGGGGCGGCGCGGAGGTCCCACACCTTGACCGCCCCGTCGGCGGAGCCCGCACAGAGCACGCGCGCATCGCCCGCGCCGCCCGCGTCCAGTGGTCCCCACCGCAGCGGGGACACGCCCTTGATACGGGTGGCGTGCGCGCCCGCGATGGACAGGACGGGGGCGGGGGGCGACCGCGTGTCCCACAGGAGGACCGCGCCGTCCTCCCCACCGCCCGCGAGCGTGTGCGGCCCCATCCAGGCAAAGGCCCCCAGGCGCACGGGGGACGCCGCGGCCAGGCTCGCCACGGCTTTCCCCTCGCCCGCGACCGTGTGGACCGTGATGGCCGACCCGGCCAGGAGGGCGTAGGTGTCAGGGGCCGGGCCGGGTGCCCAGGCCACGGCGTCAGGGGTGGTGGCCACCGAGGCTGACGCACCACTACCCCCACCACCCACCCGCGTCTTGAACTGTGACTTGCCTTTCGCCAGGTTCCACAGGCGCAGGTGGCCATCCCGGGCGGTGGACAAGAAGAGCTTGCCGGAGGGGTGGACGGCCAGGCCGGTGATTTCCTTGCTGCAAGTGGAGAGAGAAAGAGACGGAACAAAAAAAAAATGAGGGAGTGGGCGGTGCGAGCGTGTGCGTGTGTGCCTTTATTCCTCTCACTCACGCCCCAACACCCCCCCATCTCCCACGACGCACGTGTGGTCCTCCATCGTCTTCAGGCAGTCCCACTCCCCGCCCGCATTCCAGACGGCGATGCCGCCGTCGGCCGTGCCGGAGAGCAGGTGGGAGGGGGCGGCCGCGTCGGGCGGGGTGTAGAAAGACAGGGCCGAGACCGCGCCCGCGCCGGGGGACATCAGGAAGCCTAGGTCGGCGTGGGCCTTTGTGTGAAAAGAGAGAGAGAACGGAGAAGAGTGAAGCGTGTGTGTGAGACGGGGGCAGGGCGGGTAGAGGGTAGAGGGAGCGAGCGTGAATTTGCTGTCCAGGCAGGGGGGGGGGGGGGCGGCTTTTTTGTCTGCTCCCTGTCTCCATTCTTCAAACTCACCCGCACGTCGAAGAGGTGGATGCAGTCGTCCGTACCGCCCGTCGCCGCAAAGGGCGTGGCAGCCGCCACGCACTTGACGGGCCCCTTGTGAACGGGCACGTAGAAGGAGCGGGTGAGGGTGGAGGGCTGGTGGAAGGAGTGGAGGGAGGGAGAAGGTTGAGCGAGTTTGGTGGCAGCTAGGAAAGTTGAGCGGCGGCGGCCGCCCGCATGCGCCGGTCTCCTCCTCTTTTCTCTCTTCCATTCCACTCTCACCTTGTCCTCGCTCCCGCCGACCTCGAATCCGAAGAGGAAACGCTCGTAGGAGCCGGTCAGGATGGTCGTCATTTTGATGGATACTCGGGCGCACACGGCGAGGAAGAGAAATGAGAAGACGAGGAAAGCGGCGCTGGGCTAGTAAAGGCTTAGCTCGCCGGGCCTTGGTGCACGCACTGGAGGAGGGGCTGGTTGGTGTTGACAGGGAGCAGGCTCGGACGGGAGAAGGCCTGTAAATGAGGAGAGGTAGGCGTGTTTCTCTCCTGGGTGTACGCGCACACGGCGTTTTCTCGCCGACGGAGAGCAGAAATGAAAAAAGAGCGACCAGGGGCGCGGCCAATGACAAGTGTAGCAGTTCACAACTCTTTTTCTTCGGTCAAGGTACGCTTCCTCCATCACCACCTCCACGTGCCGCTCAGCCCCCAGAGGCAGCGAAAAGAAAGCACCCTTGCACCCCTGCCCTTGTTTCTCGTGGAGAGCAGGGAGGGAAGCGCCCCTTGTGGCGTCGGGCCTGTGCCCGGACGAGACTCCCTGTGCTCGTCGATCGCCCGCCTCTTTTGCGCTGGCCGGCGGGGGTCACCTTTCTCCCTGAGCCCAGCCCCGCCCCCGCCCAGGGGCGTGACCCGCCCTTGCAGGCTCCCATTCTGGAGTCGGCGGGGTATAAGACACTGAGCGCCCGCCGATTCCCTTCCCGCAACTGCACACGCCGGCGGGGCGGCGCGACGGCGGCTCTCTGCTTTACCCGCTCCGCCCGCGTCCACGTCTCCTCCAAGCCACACCCATGGCTGCCACCATTAGCGAGCTGAAATATCTCGCTACCCCATGGTCCAGGCGGGTGGCGGTCTCAACCGCTTTCGCCCCCTCTATGTCGTGCGAGCCCCCCAGCTCTTCGATCGCTCACCGTCTCTCTCTCTCTCTTTTTTCCCTCTCAGAAACTTCCGTCCCTCCCTCCACACGCCGAACTACACACACCATGATCAACGATGCCGGCGAAGTGGTCGACCTGTACGTCCCGCGCAAGTGCTCGTGGACCAACAAGCTGATCACGGCCAAGGACCACGCGGCGGTGCAGATTAACATCGGCCACCTCAACGCCGACGGCGTCTACACCGGCGCCTTCACCACCCTGGCCCTGGCCGGCAACGTGCGGGCGTGGGGCACCGCCGACACGGCGGTCGACCTGCTGTGGAAGAAGGCCCAGGCCGCACGGGCGGAGTGAGCGTGTAAAAGAAAAATTCGACGAAAAAACAAAAAAAAACTGTCAACCCCGGCCCGCCCTCACCAACGCGACCGCCCGCCCCGCCGCGTCCGCCCCGCCATCGGGACCCAGGCACGCCGCCGCCTCGTAGCCCGCCGCCATGTCCGCCGCAGCGGCCGCGACGGAGCCCAGGACGAGGCCGGGGTAAGGGAGGGCGGCCAGGAAGGCGGGCGAGAGGGTGAAGGAGGGGGGGCCGCCGCCTGGGCCCCTGCCTCTGCCCTGCTTCAAAGTGGACGCGCCCACCACCACCGCCGCCACGGCCAGCACCGCCGGGCTGGCGACGAGGGAAACATCCGTGTACAGGTAGGAATCGTTCAGGGCGGCCCAGGCCCGGGCCGCCAGGGCGCGGGCGGTGGGCGACGGGGGTGGCGGCGTGCTTTCATCGGGGCCGCAGCGGCCATTCACCCTTCCCCACCCATCCACGGCCGCCACCGCGCACGCCAGCGCGTCGGCAAACGGGTGCCCGACCGCCAGGCCGCCCCCGTCGCACGTCGTCAGGCAGGCCACGAGCTCCAGCTCCGCGTCCAGGAGGGCGTCCAGGCACGGCGGGGGTGGCCAGGCGGCCAGGGCCACCAACTCCCGCGCCCACTCCGGCTTGCGCCCGCCCGGCGACCACCCGCCCGCGGCCGCGGCCGTGCCCGCCGCGGCCAGGACCGCGGCCGTCCCCGCCGGCACTTCCTCGGCTTTAGCGGCCAGCAGCAGGGCCGCGCACGCGAGCGTGGGCGGGTCTAAGGCGCCGGCGCCGCGGGCGACGGCGAAGCGGCGGCTGTAAACGCAGGCGGTCGTGACGACGCTTTGGCGCAGCAGGCCTTCGGAGTGGCGGGCGGTAGCGGCGATGTCTGGGGGGAGGAGGAGAGAGTGAAAGTGAGAGAGGGAGCGCTTGCACACTGAGAGCACTGGAGGTGCTGCATGGTTGAGAGGGGGAGGCGCGCCCGCACTGCGCGCATGTTTTTTTGTTTCTCTCTCTCTTCTCCTCCTCCTCACATCGGCACACGAAGCCGCGGATCAGTCTGCCCTGGGAGAGCGGCTGGCCTGAGCCCGCCTCCGATGCTGCCCACGCCTGGCGGGTGAAGGCCACCGCGGAGGTGGACGGGAGGAAGGAAGGGTCGACCATGCGGGAAAAAAAAAAGGCTCCCCCCCCCAACCGAGAGTGAGCAAGCACAGTCAGAAGAAACGCATTCGTAGTGTTTTTCGCGAGAAGGAAAATCATCACGCGCCCTAGCACACACGCAATGCCTCCAGCCCACCACGCGGCAGAGCCTTAACCGGGCGCGGCACAGAGAAGAGAAGAGAGACACATAACAACAAAATGCTCCCCTCTCCCACCATCCCGCCCGACCCGTTTGCCCGCTCTGCCCTCCCGTTCCGCCTGGCCTGCCTCCTGGCTCGCGGCGCGCCCGCCAGCGACATTATGGCCTGTGGCGCGGACTGCTGGGGTGAGGCGCGGGTGCAGATCGCCCTGGTGGACGCCCTAGCGACCGCCAAGGCGTGGGTGGGCTGCGGCGGGCACGGCGGCCAGCCTCCCCTCCTCCTCGGCCCGCCAGGATTTGAGGCCCGCCTCCTGGGCCGCGTGGCGGCCGCCGCGGAGGAATCAGCCGCCTCCACAGGCAGGGCAGAGGACAGCGATGGCGACGACAATGCTGGCGTCCAAGAGGGCCTGGCTGCCGCGCTGGCGGCCGCCCTGCTCGCCGGCGGGCCCCCCGCAACGGCCGCCACCACCACTGCCTGGAGGGAGGCCGCCCTCGTCTTTGGCCGCCCCGCCCGCCCCGCCACCCTCATCCGTGCCCGCCTCTGCTCCGATTTCCTGGCGGGTGACACCGGGTGCACTGTCTGGCCGGCCGCACTCGCCCTGGGGGCGGCCCTGGCGAGCGGGCGCGCGCCGGAAAGCGTGCACAACAGGCACGTGCTGGAATTGGGGGCGGGCACGGGCGTGCTCGGGTGCCTCCTCGCCGCCGCCTGCGCGCCCGCCTCGGTCACACTGACGGACGGGGATGAGGCCGCCCTCCAAAATGCGGGGAGCACGGTCGTGGCCAACGGGTTCAAGGCGGTCTGGGTGCCGGCGGCGGGCGGGCTCGGCGGCGGGCTGGCCGGGGGCGCCACTCATTCGGCGGAGGCACCGCCGCGGCCGCTTGCCTCAATCTCCCTCGCGCGGCTGGCGTGGACCGCGGACCCGCCGCCCAGCTTGGTGCCGTCCCCGTCCCCGCCCCCGCCCGGTGGCCTGCTTGTCCTGGGGGCAGACGTCAGCTACGACCCGGGCAGCGTGGGCGCGCTGGCGGCGTGCGTGGCGGCGCTGTTGAGGAGGGGGGGGCCGGGGTCGGCCGCCCTTGTGGCTGGGGTGCGGCGGACGGAGGGCAGCGTGGCCGCCTTTGAGGGGGCGTGCAAGGTGGCGGGGTTGGGCGTGGAGAGGTGGGGTGTCGTCGTAGAGGAGGGCGGCGATGATAGTGACGGCGTGAGGTGTTGGGGGTTTGGGGCGCAGGCGAGAAAAGAGCGGGTGGAGGGGTGGTGGTTGAGATGTTAGAGAACCCCCCAGCAAAATGCAAAATGATGAGAGCTCTACCCCCCCTCTTGCCATCATGCCCCTTTTTGCCCCCTCCCCCGCCTCAGAAGACACACACACACACACAACAGAGAGGGTGAAAGGCACTCCTCGCTCTCCTCTCTCTCTCCCCCCGCGGGGTGGCTCTCACACCCCGCGCCCACCCACGAGCTCCCGCGCGTACACCGCGCCTCCGGCCCACACACCCGTCGGCGCCGGTGGAGTTTTTGGGGAAAAGCAGGTTGAGACAGGACCGGGAGCGCGCCCGAAGCGCGGCAGATCACTCGCCGGCGCTCCCACTTGCCCCGCCCGCCCGGCCACATTCGCCCCTAGCCCCCCCACACCCGTGCCTCTCCAGGCCACGCAGACGCCAACTGTGTGGCTTGAGTGCAGAACACAAGTCAAAACGCAAGCTCTCAGGGGCGAGCTTGGTTCTTGTGAGGCGTTTTTCAATCCCCCCCCCTCCTTCCAAAAATGCCACCCCGCCACTTCAAGACCCCCGCCCAGCTCGCCTCCTTGGAGGCCGCCTTTGCCGCCAACCCGGACACCAACCCGGCCGGCCGGCGGGCCCTGTGCGCCGAGATCGGGCTGAGCTTCGACCAGGTCACGGTGAGTGGATGGCATGGAATTTGAGGGGGAGGGTTGAGGTGTGAGGATGGAAAGTGGACAGGAAAAAACCACAACCTCACCACCCCCCCCTCGCTCCCCCCTCTCTCTTTCAGCAATGGTTCTCCCGCCGCCGCCGGGGCGCGTCCGCCACGCCAGGCACGCGCGGCGGTAGCGCTGCGCCGGCCGTGGGTGCGGGCGGGAGTGGTAGTGAGGGCGGAGAGGGCGAGGGAGAGGAGGACGCCGAGGAGGAGGGTGCGGCTGAACAGCCCCCGCCCCTGCCCCCGCCCCCACCCCCTGCTGCCGCTGCCGCCGAGGCGCCGGACGACGACGCGACCGCCCCGCCCGCAGCCGTCATCCAGAGCGTGGCCGCCACCGACCCGGACCGCCTGCGGGCGGCCCTACAAGCCCTGGTGGCGGGTGGGGGCGGTGGTGGTGGTGGTTGGGCTGCTGCTGCAGCGGCAGCTCCCCCTTCTGCCCCTCCTCCCCCCCCTCTCGCCGCCCCTTCCGCCGCCACTCAGGCCGCCCGGGCCGCCGCCGCGGCCGCCCAGGCCCGCCTGGCCGCCGCCACGTCTGGCCGCCACGTCCCGCCCGCCGTGCGGGAGGCGACCCTGGCCGCCGCCGCGGCGGGCGGGCTGTCCCCGGCGCTCGCCGCCGGGCTCCGCCTGCCGCCGCTGCTTGGTGGGGGCGGGCGCGGCGGCGGGCGCAGTGGCGGTGGCGGTGGCGCTGGTGTGGACGCCGCCGCCGCCGCGACGGCCACCGCGGCCGCCACCGCGTCCATCGCCGCCGCGGCGGAGGCCATGGGCCGGGGCCGGGGCGGGAGTGAGCAGCCACACGCCGCCCCCGCCCCCGCGCCCACCCCGCACGACCCCTTCCCGGCGGCCGCCATTGCCGCCGCCCTCCGGGCCGGCGCGGCCACCCTGGCGCCGCCCGGCCTCGTCCCGGGCGGCCCCCCCTTGGCCATCGCCTGGGAGGGCATCCCCCTACCCGGCAGCTGTGGGCGCGGGCGCGGTGGCGGCAGCGCGGCCGCCGCCGAGGCCGCCCGTGCGCGCGCTGACCTGTCCTCTTCTCGCCGCGAGATCGAGCGCTTGCAGCGGGAGGCCGCCAAAACCGAGGCCAAGCTGGTCCGGGCGGCGGCCAAGGACCAGGACCGGGCGGTCAAGGAGGCCGCCCGGGCGGAGGAACGGGCGGCCCGGGAGGCGGCCGCGGCCGCCGAGCGTGAGGCCCGCGACGCGGCGGCCGCGGACCGGGAGCGCGAGAAGGCGGCGCTGGTCGCCGCCCGGGCGTCTGCCCTGGCCGAAGCCGCTGCCATCAAGGCGGCGGCCAGGGAGGCCCGGGAGGTGGAGCGGGCGGAGCGGACGCAGGCCAAGGCAGAGGCGGCGGCCGCGCGCGCGGCGGTCGCGGCGGACGGCAGGGCCCGCGCGCGGGGCGGCTCCGCCGAAGCGACGGCCGCGGACGCGGCCGCCGCGGCCGCGGGGGGCGGGTCCGCCGCCCGGGCGGCCGCCCGGCGGGCGGACCTGCCGTCGGACTCGGAGGTCGAGGCCATGGCAGGGGAGGGCGGGGGCTGCTGGACGGTCCCGCCCGCCAGCCGCCCCGCCTCAGCGCGCGCAGGTGGTGGCCGCCCCTCCTCCCGCCCGCCCTTCCCGCCGCCCGACGTCACGGCCTGCCTCGCGCCCGCCTTCCCGCCCGACCTGGGCCCGGACGCCGGCCCGGCCCTCGCCGGCGCCTGGGCGGCCTTGACCTCGTTTGCGGGCCCCCTGGGCCTGCCCCGCGTCAGCCTGGACGAGCTGCTGGGCGCGCTCCGGGTTGGGGAGGCGTCCCCGCTGGCCACCCACATCCACGCCTCCCTCCTCCGCACGGTCCAGGCGGACATGGAGGAGTCCGTCTGGGCGGGCGCGGCCGCGGTGGGCGGGGCCGCCAACTTCATGGACAAGGCCGTCTCGGCGTCCGCGGCCGCCCAGGGCGCGGCCTGGCTGTGGGGGTACGACCCGGGCGCGTGGCGGCTAGGGCTGGCGTGCACGCCCCAGGCCTGGCCGGAAGTGCTGCGCCAGCTGGCCATCACCCTGGGCCACGGCGCCCGGCGGCCGCCCGGGCGCAACCGGAAGGCGGCCGGGACGGAGGGCGCCCTGGACGACATGCTGGACGTGCTCGGGTCGGACGACGACGAGGAGGAGGAGGGCGGCGGCGGCGGCGAAAACGGGGTGGCAGGGGTTGACGCGGGCGCGGCTGCCGCTGCTGCGCCGCCTGCCGACCCCGCCGCCCCGCCACCCCCACCCCCACCCCCATCCCCTCCCACCGGCCCGCCCAAGCGCATCCTGCACATGCCAGACAGGTACGCCCCCGGCTCGCCGGCCGCCTGGGCGTGGAGCGTCCTGCGGCGGGCCGGCCAGGCGGGGCTGCCCCTGACGGAAGTGGTGGCCGCGGTGCGCGCGCGCGCCGGCGGCCGCCTGCCGCCCGGCCTGGCCGGCAACGCCGGCCCGTCCTCCTCGGCCTCCCGCACCTCCCCGGAGGCCCGCCTGTACCGGGTCGTCACCCGGGATGCCCTCTTCACGCGGACGGGGCCGGGGTGCTACGCACTCACGTCCGTCGTCTTCCCCCTGGCGGGCCTGGACCCGCTTGCAAGCGCTGACGAGGACGACGCCGCCCACGACGCGGCGGCCGCGGCCTGCACGCCCGGTGGTATTGTCGGGCGGCGGGGGCGGTCCGGCACGCCCACCGCCGCGGGAGAGCCGGCCACCAGCCCCCGTGTGTCGGGTGGCGGCGTGTCCGGCGAGGGGACGGACGAGGAGGAAGAGGAGGACGAGGAGGATGAGGAGGATGAGGAGGACGAGGAAGGCGGCGGCGACCCCACCGCATCCGGCCCGGACGGCAGCGCCCGCAAGAAGTTCCCGCGGTCAGGCGCGGAGGCGGGCTGGGTGGCCCGCCTGGGCGGCGGCGGCGGCGGCGGCGGCTACGGCGGCCTGAGCCTCGCGGACAGGGTGGCCGCACTGGCCGCGCTGGCCACGGCCGCGCTGGAGGGGCCCACCTTGCGGGCGGCGCTGGACACCCGTACCGACACCCTGCCGTCCCTGAAAGCGGTCGCGGGCGATGCGCGGCGGCGTGGCGGGGGTGGGGGCCGTGGGCGGGGCAGCCGCGGGGGCAGCCCAGCGCCCGCCCGTGGGCGCGGCGGCTCCTCCCAGTCGCCCGCCCGTGGGCGCGGCGCCTCCCAGTCGCCCGCCCCCCGCCCGGGCGGCTCCAGCTCGCCCGCCCCACACCCGCGCCTGCCCGGCTCACCGCCCGCCCCCTCCCCGACCCCCCCGCCCCCGACCACCGCCGTCCTGGCCGCCCGCCTGCGCGCCCTGGACGCGGCCGCCGCCCCGCGCCTGGCCCCCCTGGGCAGCGACCGGCGCCACAACCGGTACTGGTGGCTGGGCGTGCCGGTGGTTGGCGGGACCCTGTGGGGCGGGGAGGACCCGACCGCCGATGATGCCGCGCACGACGCGACGCTCGTCCCCCTGCCCGCTGACCCGTGCGCGGGGCGCCTCTTCCTGGAACGCCCGCGCCCGGACGTCGCCCTGACGGCTGCCCAGCAACGCGCGCGCCGGGCAGGCGCGCTTGACGCCGGCGGCGGCGGCGGCGGCGGCGGCTCAGACATGGATGAGGACGGCGGCGGGCGCGGCGAGGAAGAGGAGGAAGGCCAGTGGCTGGCCCTGACCGACCCGGGCGCCCTGGACCGCCTCCTGGCCGCCCTCAACCCGGCCGGCCGGCGGGAGGCGGGCTTGAAGGCTGCCCTGGTGGGCGTCCGCGCCCGCCTGGGAGCGGCCATGCCGGCACCCCCGCTGGGCGCGGCGGACGACCTGCCCGGCGGCGACGGGGCGGGCGAGGCGGTGGTGGGGCGGGCCCTCCTGCGCCGCCCGCCCTCCGCGGCCGCGGCCGTCCTGGCCTCTGCGCCGCCCACCCCCTCCAAAACCAACAACCCCCGGGCGGCGCTCCTCGCCCGCGCGGCCGCGTCGGACCCTGCCCGCCCGTTCAGTGCCCTGGAGTCCGCTGCCGCGCTGCTGCTGGACATGGAGGCCGCCCTCCTGCCGGAGGCGTGCGACCGGAGCGCGCTGGCGCCCGGCGGGGTGGCGGGGTGGCGGGCGGCGGTGGGGAGCGCCAGCGACGCGCGCGCCCTGCGCGACTTGCTCTCCTCATTTGAGGCGGCCCTCTCCCCCGCGGCCCTGCATGCCTCCCTCGCCCGCTCGCCGCCCCTGGTCAAAGGCGCCTGGGCGGCGACAGGCGCCGAAATCCCGGGCGTGGACGCGACGGACGCCCCGCCCGCGGCGGCCGGCGCGGGCCTGGCTTGGCTGCCAGCTACCCCGGCCGCATGCGCGTGGCGGGCGGCCTGCCTGGACGCCGCCCTCCTCTACCGCCCGGCGTCCCTGCCCGCCGCCTGCACCGCCCTGCTGTCTGCCCGCCAGGCCCTGCGGTCGGGCCCACCGCCCGGCACCCACGGCGGCGGCGCGGGCGGCGGGCCGGTGGGCGAGGGCGCGGCCACCCTACCGCTGCCCCCACCCCAGCCGCGCGGGGCGGTGCGCCCGCCGCCGCTCTTCCCCACCGTCGCGGTCGGCCCCCGCGGCTCAGCCCGCAAGGGGGGGCCCCTGCCTCCCTTTTCTGCCGCCCTGGCAATCGCGCCGCCCATCCCGTGGGGCCTGGACGCGGAGGCGATGGAGGCGGACGCGGACAAGCGGTCGCGCGCGGCCGCCCGCGCTGAGAAAGCCGACCGGGCGGCCGCCGTCGCGGCCGCCGGCCTGGCCACCCACACCCGCCGGTCCGCGGCGGCCGCGGAAGCGGAGGCCCGGGATCGGGAGGCCGCCCGGCGGGCGGAGGTCTTGGCGGCCACGCGCGGCGGGCGCGGGCGGGGGCGGTGGAGCGGGCGGACGGTGGGCGGTGGGCGGGGCGGCGGCGTACACCGGCTGGTCGGGGGGGGTGGGGGCGGCGTGCGGCCCGGCTCTGGTGGTGCTGCTCCTGCGCCTGCTGGCCGGGGCCGCGGGGGTGGCGGCGGCCGCGCGGCTGCTGCTGCTGCCGCCCCGCCCGCCAAGCGCGCCCGCCGGCCGCGCGGCGAGGACGAGGATGGCAGAGGAGAAGAGGAGGAGGAGGAGGAGGAGGAGGAGGAGGAGGAGGACGAGGACGAGGAAGGCGGCCGCCGCTCCCGGTCGCCCGACGACGACGCGTACACGGGGTCCGATGACGACGATGAGGACGACGACGGCGACGGCGGCTCCTCGGAGGAGGACTCGGACTGGTCCGGCGGCGGGCGGCGGCGGGCCAAGGCGGCCCCAGGCAAGCGCGGGCGGCCTGGGTCGGCGGAGGGTAGAAAGGGCGGCGGGTCCGCGGGGCGGGCCGCCCGGGCCGCCCGCCGGGGGTCGGGCGGGCGCGAGTTCAGCGCCGACGACTTTGAGGACTGAATGGGAAATGGAGACTCTGTATGCACCTTGATTTTTTGCGACGCACAACTAGGGCGTGCGTTCGGGGAGGCGAAAGAGGTGTTGTTGTTGCAGAGACGACGCCCCCACACTCCTTTCCCTCCTCCTCCACTTTCCAACGAAGCACACGCATTCACCACCGCACCCGGCGCGCCCCTCCTTCTCCTCCCCCTCACACATCCGCGATCGTGACCTCCACGTCGACGCCAGGCTCGATGGAGATGGACGTGATCTGTTTGACGACGTCCGCGGGCGAGTGCAGGTCGATGAGGCGCTTGTGGACGCGCAGCTCAAACCTGTCCCACGTGTTGGTGCCCTCGCCGCACGGCGACTTGCGGGTGGTAATGTGGAGGACCTTGGTGGGCAGGCGGACGGGGCCCTTGACCTTCAGGCCCTTGTCCTTGGCGCCCCGGACCAGGTCGGCGCACACCTTCTCCAGCGCGCGCACGTGGCGGGCGGTGAGTGTGATGCGGATGCGGTGGACGGGCGCGCCGCCGCCCGCGTCGGCGGCGTCGACCTTGCCGATCTTGGGGACGTACTTGCCGGGGGCGGCGGTGTCGGCGGCGGTGGTGGCCATCCTTTTTTGTTGTTGTGTGTGTAGCGGCTGGAGAGAGGACGAGGGGAGAGAGGCGGACTGTGAGAGAGCGTGAAGACAGAGAGGGCGCGGCGGCAGCGGCGGCAGGAGAGGGGCCGGGAAAAAAGAGGTCCCGCCCCTGGAGGGGCTGATTCATGACTCAGCAGCCAAGACCCGTGCACCGCGTCAATGCCCCTCAAACAAGAGTCTGGGCGGGGTCAGGGCAGGGAGCACGCGTCCCCTGGTGGGTGGTGTGGGGGGGAGAGAAGCGCTAGAGGCCGATCGGCCGCCGCCGGCCGCTCGGCGTCTCGCTTTTTGCCCGCCACCGGCGGCTGAAGTTCTTTCAAACGTCCTGCCAATGGGGCCAAAGGATACACACGCGGCCGATGCATACTCTAGGAGGGCAGGTATGGGCTGGGCCTGTGGCTTGAGAGCACACACGCGGCCCGTGGAGGCTGCGATCGAGCGGGGCCCTGCACGGAAACGGCAACTCTCCCCACAGTTGGCGAGCCCACCCCCGAAGGCGCGCTGCTCTCGCCCCTAAGCCTACGCCTGGGGGACACCCTGATGGCATGGCCTTGACTCACCTTGCAGAGGGGGGACAGGGGGACACGAGTCGGTGGACTGACGCGTAAAAGGAACGCTTGAAGTGGACCGAAGCAACGTGTGAAGAGCGAAGAGGGGCTTTTCTCTCAGCCGTCCTCGCACACACCTCCAACCGCGTGCCACTCCCCTTTCGCCGCGATGGTGTCGGCCATGTCGCCCCTCCTCCACCCGCGCGCCTGGCTCCACCCGCGCGTCTGGTGGGTCTCGGGCGACCACTCGGAGCTGCTGCGCTCGCTGGCCGTGGGCTGCGTGTTTATGGTCGTGGGCCTGCTGGTGAGAGAGAAATGATAGAGCGAGCGGGTGGGGGTGGGGGGGGGTGGCGGGCGGGCGGCGCGTGGGTGGAAGCCCCCTTATCCCGGGACCGCGCGCGCACGCTGCCGCCGCTCCCATCCTCCATCTCACCCGTCCAAGGCATACGTGGCTGAGCCCACTACCTGTGGGTGGGGTGGGTGGTGCCTCCCTCGGCCCCCCGTGGGCGCGCGGGGGCCCCGCGGCAGCGAGTGCATTCTTTGCGCTCTCACAACTCTCTCCCCCACTCCCTTCCGGGGCACCCCCTTCCCCCGCCCTACCCCACAGCTCCCCCGCCCCAAATTCATGGAGACACGCGCGGGACTTGCTTACACAGCGACTGGGCTGGCGGTGCAGGTGAGAGGAGGAGAGATAAGAGGGGGCGAGACGGCGAGGAGAACATTTCCAGTCGCGGCTCGGCACGCTGGAGCGAGCGCGACGTTGACTTTCCGCCACGCGCGCACCCTGCCCTTCCGTGCCGCCCGCGGACCCATCCGCATCCGGTAGGACTGCGTGAACATCTGCTCTCCCTGATCCGGGTATTGGGCGGGACAAAAGGGGACGCACGTGCGCGCGCGCGAGGCGCTTCTTCCAAACCCGCGGCGCTCACCTGTTTTTCCTTCTTCTTTTTCCGCTTCTTCCGACACCCCCCCTCACCCACAGCGCTTCGCTCTCGGGCTGCACGGCCTGGCGATCCTGCGCGAGCTTTGGTGCGCTTGCACCCGTCCGGGCACGGCGGCGGCCCTGACCCGCGCCTGCGGCCGTTTCTGCGCGGGGCAGGGGTGGAGCCTGAGCCTGCCTCCCGCGCCGCGCCCTCTGAAGGGGCGCGGGCGGGGCGCCCGCGCCAGCCCGGCCCTGTCGTCCGGCCCCAAGCCGAGCAGAGATGGGACCGGCGCGGGGGCGGACCTGGACTGGTGAGCACAGAGGCATAGAGGGAGGCGCGGGTGGAGTAGAGAGAGCGGGGAGCGAAGGGGGAAAAAAAAAAACGGATGCTGCTGCCCCACGGCGGCACCTGCGCCCAACCTTCACGCGCTCTCTGGTGAGACCCTAAGACCACCACATTCTCACCATTTCTCCTCCATCTTTCCACCCTCTGACCGCCCCCTCTCCCTCCCTCCAGGTACATCACCCCCGCCGACCTGGCCCACTTCCACGCATCCGTCGAACCGGACGGCGAGGAGGCCGCCCGCGCCGACCCGACCGCGGGCGGCCGGTGGGAGCTCATGATGCCGCTGCGCTCCTTTGGGCGCCAGGCCTGCCCTGACACGTCCGTCTCCTACGCCGCCTGGCGCCGCCCCCTGGCGGACGGCAAGACCGAGTACAAGTCCACCACGCTCGCCACCGGCATCTCCGCCCGCGAATTCACGGACTTTTACCTGGACGACCGGACCCGGTCGGTGTGGGACGGGATGGTGGTGGAGCAGTGCGCGGTCGAGGCGGCGCCGGCCGCCGCGAGCGCGGCGGCCGGCGGCGCGGCCGCCCACCGCGCCCTGGTCGTCCGCTGGCTGCGGTCCTTCCCCTTCTCCTTCATCTCCGACCGGGAGTACGTCATCGCCCGCCGGGTGTGGGCGGACCCCGGGCGGGCGGGCGCCTTCTACACGGCCACGCGCGCGCTGCCCGACCACCCGGCCGTGCCCCGCCGGCCGGGCGTGGTGCGCATGGAGACCTTCTACTCGGTGTGGCGGTGCCGGGACATCCCGCACCCGGGCGGTGGGCCCGCCCCCGCGTGCGAGGTCACCCTCCTGCACCGGGAGGATTTCCAGATTCCGGAGCGCCTCGCCCGCTTTGCGGTGCGGGCCGGGATGGCCGGCTTTGTGGCCAAGCTGCCGCCCGCGATCGGGGCGTTCGTGGCCGCCCGCCGCGCCCGGGGCGTGGGGCCGGACGAGGCCGACCCGGCCGCGTACGGCGTCGGGTCGGGCGACGGCGACGAGAGCCCGGCGGGGGGCACCCCGACGGCCGGCGGCGCGGGGTCCGGCGCCGCCTCCCCGCGCGCGGCCGTCGTGTCCTTTGCGCCCGCCGACACCCGGGAGGCGGCCCGCCTGCGCGTCGTCGCGTCCACGCCCGCCCTGGCGGCCGTGCTGGGCGGGGTGGAGGAGGAGGAGGAAGAGGAGGAAAAGGGCGGCGGTGGTGGTGGGGGTGGCCGGGCAGTGCCGGCCCCCCCGGCGTCTGGGCGCGGGGGGTGGTGCGAGGCCGCCGCCGGCCTGCCCCCTCGCGCCCGCCCGCGCCTGCCCGCCACCAAGTCCGCCCCGCTCCTGTCCTCCCTGCTCACCCGGGTCGGCTCCTTTGCGGGGCTGGCACCCACGCCGGCGGGGTCGCCGCCGCGGTCGCCCCGTGCCGAGGCGGCGGGCGGGGCCGAGGCGGCGGTGCCGGCCGCCCCCGCGCTGGAGCCTGCCGCCCCCGCGCCGCCTGCCGCCGCCACCCCGCGCCGCCGCCGCCCTTCCACGGCGGCCGTCCTCCTCCGGGCGGTTGTCGTCACCGCCGTCGCCGTCGCCCTGGCCGGGCGGGTGGGTGGCGGCAAAAAGGAGGAGTACGGCCACGGCCGCGGCCGCGGCCGCGACCACCATCGCCGGCGGCCCAGGGCGGCTGCCCCGCCGGTGCCGCCCCGCCCCACCCCGACCGTGCCCACGGACGATGAGGGCGGCGTCAGCGATGGTGTCGTGTCGTACCCCCTGGCGGAGCTGTGAAAGAGAAAGAAAAAGAGAGGAGAGCAGGGGGGAGGCCCTAGGCGCCTCCTGCCCCCATTTTTGAACCCACCCCCACCACCCCCATTTTTGCCCCCCCCCCTCCCCCTTTTTACTTGCCCCGACCACCCCGCGCGCCCACGCGCCTATACTGTGTGAATTTGTTCGTCCTGTGGAATATGTGTGCACTCCTCTATTGCAAAAGAATGCGAGCCCCTTCATATTTTTGCGGGAAAAAAGAAGAAGAAGAAGAAAAAAACAGAAAAAAAATGCCTCTAGCGGCGCAAACCCATCTCTCTCTCTCCACAGCACGCACGCGCACGCCACGCGCCCCGGCCCTCCTATAGAGACCAGGCGCGCGCGCGCGCGCCCCTACCCGCCACCCCTCCCCATCTCCCGCAGCCCCCCCACGAACGAGGACACGACCCCCACAAATTCTGCCGGCGCCTCCTCGTGCGGGGTGTGGCCGCGCCGGGGCAAGAGCGCGACGCTCACCAGGCCGCCGACATTGCGGTCTCCACCGCCCGCACCGCCCCCTCTCCCCCCGCGCAGCTGGTCGGCCAGGCGCAGGGAGTTGGAGGGCGGGACCAGCATGTCGCGGGACCCGTGGATGATGAGGACGGGCAGGCCGGTGGCCCCGACGACGGCCGCCAGGCGGGCGGCGGCAGAGGCCGGGGCGGGGGCGGCGCCGAGGCTGCCCCCGCGGCCGCCCGCCACCGCCGCGGCCGCCGCCGCCCGCAGCACCGCCAGCGGGCCCGGGCCCAGCGGGATGCGGGCCGCACAGAAGCGGAGCAGGCCCCGCTCCCACCCTACCAAGAGTTGGGGGGCCCGGTAGGCGTCCGTCAGCCAGCCCGGCGGCGCCCCGTCGTCGCCCCACGCCGCGCCCAGGCCGCGCTCCCAGAAGGCCCGGGACCGGACGGCGGCGCGGAGGAGGGCCACCAGCAGGGGCGCCGCGGCCAGGATGGCCAGGCGGGCGGCCAGGCCGGCCGCGAGGCGGGCGGACGCGGCCACCGCGGCCAGGGCGGCCGCGACCCACACCGCCAGGGAGGTGGCCGCCCCTGGCGCCGCCTCCGGCTGGGCCGCCCTCGCACCAGCCCCCTTTGACGCGCTGCTGGAGGACGCGGCCACGATGGCGGGCGCGATGAGGACCAGGGCGTCCACCCGACCGGGGTCGCGGACGGCCTCGGCGGCCGCGCACACCGCGCCCAGCGAGTGGCCGACCAGGACGCGCAGGGGGCCGCCGGCGCCGCGGCGGGCTGCTCGGGCGGCGACCGCGTCGGCGACGGAGCATGGCGGCGGCAGGGGCGGGGCGGTGGGGAGGGGCGGCGTGCCCGCTGACGTGGCAGGCGCCGCGCAGAGCAGCAGCTCCAAGTCCAGCACGGACGCCCCGACCCTGCCGTTGAACGACAGGGAGTAGGGCTCCAAGCCGCCTGCCACGTCAGCATGGGCGCCGCCCGTGCCCCGCCCCCGCCGCCCCCGCCCAGCCCAGCCCGCCCAGCCCGCCCCGGGGCGGTCGGTCAGGCCAAAGCCGGGCATGTCGTGCTTCGTCACGAGCGCGGAGCAGGCGGCCGCGAGCGGGCGGTGCACGAACGCCCAGGAGAAGGCGCCCGCGCCGAAGCCGTGGTAGAGGGCGAGGGCGACAGGCGGGGCGGCTGGAGGAGGGGGCGCGCTGCCAGCCGCGTCGCTGCCCGGCGGTGGCGGGCGGGCGGCCTTGTAGTGGACGGCGAGGCCGGCGACGGACGCAAAGCGCGAGTCTGGGTCGGCCAGGTCGGCCGCGACCGCGGCGGTCGAGGCCCGGCACGCCTCCAGGGCCGCGGACCGGCAGGCCAGGCCGGCGGCGAGGCCGGCGAGGAGGGCCGCCACCCAGGCCGGCGCGGGCCAGCCCAGGATGGTCCAGGCCGCGGCGGCGGCAGTGGCGGGCGCGGGCGGGGCGGCCGTGGCGAGGAGGGCGCCCCCGACTGCTCGGAATGTGAGCACCGCGGCCAGCGCCGCCGCGGCCAGCGCTCCCGCCGCGCTGCTGGTGGACAGGCTGGGCTGCTCATCCAGGCGGGCCGTCCAGGCCGCGACCGCCTGGGCGGCCGCCGCGGCGGCGCCCGTGGGTGCAGGCGTGTAGGACGGGTCGGGTGCCGGCCCGCCGGCGGCGGTTGCGTCAGGCGGCGCCGCCGCGACCGCCACGCTCTTGCCGCCACCGCCACCCCACTTTGCCCAGGGCGGGATTGATGAACCCGAACCCGACCTGGATAGCGATGGCGATGGCCGAGGTGTGGCCGAGGGGGCCTGGAGAGGGAAGGGAGGGTGCGTCGGAGATGTCGGAGATGGTGCAGGGATGAGGAAAAAAAAAAAGGGTAGGGGCGAGCTGAGAGGGACGCGAGCGGAATGCTTCTCCCCCTTCTCAATGCGCCCGCCGCCCGCCTGCTTCTCACCTTCTTCCGCCTCTCCAGCAGCGCGGCCCGCCAAGTAGGCAGCTTGACGGCATGCCGCATGACAGCCGCCGCGCCCAACAGCTCGGCCTGGCCGGACCAGCCGCCCAATAGGCTAGCGGGCGGCTGCGCGCCGGCCTTTTTGGAGGGCGCGCTTGTGCCGTTGCCGCCGCCGCCACCCCCAGCAGCGGGCGGTGCGAGGCGCATCAGGGAGGGGGGCGTGCCTTGGTGGTGGGTTGTGCCCAGTGCGGCTTTCGCCGCAAAGGCGCCGCAAAGGCGCGCAAAAAAAAGAGCTTGTGGTTGGGGAGAGCTTCTCCTCTCCCCCGATGGCTCGTCCCCATTTTCCCATTTTTCTGCCTGGTGGGTGGTCAAGCACACGCCCACGCAAACATATGCCGCGCCACCGCCTGCCTAAAGCGTACGGCCCCCTCCACATCGGTCCAGGCTCTCCCGGTAGAGCTCTAGCCCGGGCGGAAGCCCTGGACATGGTGCGCAAAGAGGAAAGAGAGAGGGGAGCAGACAAAGCGGTGCGCGCGCCGGGTTGTGGGGAAGAGGGAGAGACTTCCTCTCTCTCAACCCCACCCCACCCCTATCCCTGTCATTTCACGCGCACAGGCCGCCTTCGGCTCGGCCACCTCGCCCGACCTGCCCCGCCGCACGCCTGCGGTGGCCATCGAGGAGTGCGCAGACAGCGTGGCCGACCGCCCGGGCGACCTCGCCGGCCCGGCCGCCCCTGACGGCGCATCCTTGCGGGCTTCCCTGGCCGCAGACGCGGCCGCGCTCAAGCTCTCCCTGCACCACGCCGCCGCCTCACCACCGCCCGCCCTCCTCCTCCTCGTGCCGCCCGGGGCGGAGGGGTGGGCGGGGCCCGCCCTCAAGGCCCGCCTGGTGCGGGTGGCGGGGGGTGCCACCAACACGGGCCGGTGGGCCCTGCCCGCCCCGGGCCGCGCCGCCATCAGCAGCGGCGGCGGCCGGGCAGGGGGGGGCGGCGCCGCCGCGGCCGCGGCCGCGGTCGCCTCGCTCATCGCCGCCCTTGCGGCCGACCCTGCCGCGTCGCCCGACACGGCGGCCGCCTGGCTGGCAGCCTCCACACGCGGACGCGGCGGCGGCGGCAGCGGTGAGGGGCCGCCACCACCAGCCCCACCACCCAGCCCCCTCCCCGCTGCTGCTGCCTGGCCACGCCGCTGGCGGGATGGCGGGGCGGGCCCCCTGGCGGCGTCCCTCACCCTGGCAGCGGGCGCTCTGTGTGCCGCCCTCCCGCCCGGCCCCGCCGCGGCCGCCGCCGCCGCCCTGTGGAACGCGGCCGCGGGCGTGGCAGGCGCGGCAGTGGCGGCGGCGGAGGGGGTCGCCGCCCGGCTGACCACCCGCAACGCGGCGCTGGAGGCCCGGGCGGCAACGGGGCGGGCAGCCGCGGCCGCGGCGGCCGCGGCACGCGCGGCCGCCGTGGCAGCGCGCACCGACGCGCGCACCGCCCGCACCGCCGCGGCCGTCGCGGCCACCTCTGACGCCGCCACGGCCGCGGCGGCGACCGCCGTCACCAAGCGGGTGACAGCCGCCACGGCGGCCGCCCGGTGGCGGTATGCTGGCGCGGTGGTCGTGGCCCGGGGCGGGGGGCAGGCGGGCGGCGCCGGTGGGAGGCTCCCCTCCCTCGGCACGCGGGCGGCGGCGGTGGTGGCGGCCCGCGGTGGCCCGCCGCCGCCGCCGCCCACGCCCGCCACCGCTGTGCGTGCCCTGGCCGCGTCGGTGGACGTGCTCATGACCACCGCCGCCGCGGCCGCCGCCGCAGGGATGGCGTCCCGCCTGACCGGGCGCCGCGCTCTGACGGCCGGCATCGCACGGGGCCGCCTGCGCCACGCGGCGGCCGGGCCGGACGGCGAGGGCCCGGAGGGCGGGGGGTGGGAGGGCGTGCTTGAGGGCGCCGGCATCATCGCGCTGTCGCCCACGCCCACGCCCACCACGCCCGGCCCGGTAGCCTGCGGCTACTTCCTGCCCCCGGCCGCCTGTGCCGCCGCCCTGCTCGCCAACCCGGCCCGCCTGGCCCTGGTGATGGAAGGCCTCCCCCCCCCTCTCCGGGCCGCGGTCGCCCTGGCCGCCCCGCCACCGGTCCGGGCGGCCGCCCTGGCCCGCCTGTCTGACACCGACGCAGCAGGCGCGCTGGCGCACATGGGCGACACCGCCCGGGCGCGGGCGCTGGATGGGTTGAGGGGCGCCGACCCGGCCGCCGCGGCGGCGGCCGGCGCCGCCCTGCGAGGTGACGCGGGCGCAGCGGGCGCCTGGCTCGGGGCGGCGGCCGGCCTGGACGCCCGGGTGGCGCGGCTGGCAAAGATTGCGCCCGCCGCCCGGGGTGGGGCATTGGTGGGAGGGCTGAGCCCCCTCGATGCGGCCGCGCTGCTCGGGGCGCTGCCGGCGCCTGGCGGCGCCCCGCCCCCCCACGCCCTCACGCCGCCGGCCATCCTGTCCACCGCCCCGCCCGACATGGCCGCGGCTGTGCTGGCGTGCGCCCCGCCCTGGATGTCGGCGGCCTGGCTCACAGAGATCGCGGCTGAGGCGCCGGAGGTGGCGGCCGGCGTGGTGGCGGCCGCGGAGGTGGGCGGGCCGGGCGGCGGCCTCGGCGCCGCCCTGTGGGGAGGGTGGGGCAAGGGTGCCGCCTGTTCCGTGGCGGCCGCCCTGCCCCTGGCCGCTGCGGCTGCCTTTGCCGCCGCCTTGCCGGACGACGGCCCCACCACCGCGGCCGTCCGGGCGGGTGTGGCCAGCCGGGCGGGCGCGGAAGCGGTGGGCAGTGGCGGCGGGGAGGGTGAGGGTGAGGAGGGAGGGGAGCCGCCCCTGATCGGCCTCGCCGCCCTCGAGGCCGCGGCGTCCAGGGCGACCGCGACGACCGCCGCCCGGTCGGCCTTGACCGGCCTGTCCCCTGCTGCCGCGGCACGGGTGCTTGTGGAGGTCGCGGCGCGGGACCCGGCGCTCGCGGCGGGCCTGTTGTTTGGGGGTGGGGGTGGGGGGTCGCCTGGTGCTGCGGCGGCGGCGCCCGCTTTGCCGCCTGCTTCCGCGGGCGCGCTGCTGGCCGGCCTGCCGGGTGAGGCGCTGGCCCGAGTAGTGGGCGTGTTGCGGGGTGGGGGTGCTGGCGTTGGTGGCACCGCCCGGGCGGAAGGGGTGGCGGCCGCGGTGGAGGCGGCTGCGGGCGGGTTCTTCCCACCACCACCTCAACCTCAGCCCCCTTCCCGCCGGGCGTCTGTGCTGCCGGGATCGCCCCTCGCCCCCGGCGGGGGCGCCACCACTCCACACCGGCGAGCGTCCGTGGCGGTGCCGGCGGCCAGGCGGGCTTCAGTTGCGGCCGGGAGCGCAACAAGCCGACCACCCCCCATCCTTCCTCAGCCTACGCCCGCCACCACCCTGCCAGACGCGCTCTCCGCGTTCGTCCTTGCCCGTCTGGACGCGTGGACGGCCCTGTGCCGCGGGGCCGGGCCGGTGGAAGCTGGGCGCGGGCTGCTGGTGGCCAGCCCGGCCAGCCCACTGGCGTCGATATCGTCGTCGCTGCCGTCGCCGTTCGCGGGAGAGGGCGGCGGCGGCGGTGCTGCCTCAAAACCCGCCACCCGCCGGCCTAGCCTCGTTTCTCACGCCTCCTCCGCCCGCCGCTCTGCCGTCTCCTTTGCCTCCGACAGCGACGACGCCGCCTCGTCTGGCTCTGGCACTGCTAGCTCTTCCGGCCCCGTGTCGTTGGACCGGGGCCCCCTCCGCGTCGGCAAGGACGGTGTCGCCGTCATGAGCCGGCGGGCGAGCGCCGCGCTTGTGGCGGCCGCCCAGGCGCAGGCGCGGCGGGGCAGCAGCGTGGGGCCGGCGGGCCGGCGAGTGTCCTTGATCCCCGGGGCCCGCCCGTTCCCATTCGTGGCGCCGCCGCCCGTGCCGGAAGAGGAAGCGAAGGGGGTTGTGGGGCCGTAAAGCGAATTAATATCGCGAGTGTTTTGTTAACCGGGTTCCTTCTCTACTAAAACAAAATGCCTCCATCTCTCTCCCTTCAATTCTCTCTCTCAAACGTCCGCCCCCGGCACGGACGGCGGCGCCCGCACGCCCGCAAAGAGGGCGGACAGGTCAACATCGTTCCCCGCCACCAGGGGCGGGGGCGGCAGGTCGCCCTCCTCCCCTCCCACCCCCGCCGGCACGCCCGTCACGCGCAACGTCAGCGGGCCGTGCGTGCCCGGGCCGGCCCCGGGGGGGCGCACGACGGCCGCGCGCGCGTCCACGCACAGGGCCAGCTCCAGTGCGTCCCGGCCCACGTGCTCCGCCGCGGCGTCGAAGCGGGCGTCCAGGGCGGCCACAGCCTCGCCCGCCGCCGCCGCGTTCCCGCCCGCCAGGGCCAGCAGGGCGGCCCGGGCCAGGGCGTGCGCCAGGCGGGTCAGGCGGGCCGGGGTCACGCCCTCGGCCGTGCTGAAGGCTAGGCCCGCCACGTCCGCGTGCAGGGCGGACGCCGCCGCGGACTCGATAGCCAGGACAAAGCCCGGGCCGGCGCCGCCGCCGCCCGACCCGGGCGGCCCCGCGGCGGCGGGGGCAAAGGAGACGCGGGCGACGTCGCCCAAGGCCGCGAGCACGCCGGCGGCCGTCTGGGCGAGGCGGACCGCCGAGGCGGGGTCGCGCGGCCCGCTCGCGGCCCCGCTCGGCCCGCCCACGCCCAGGAGCTCGGCCAGGGCGGCCTCGTCCAGGCGGACCCGGGCGCGCAGGCCGTCGACAGCGAGGGTGCCCAGGGAGGCGGGCACGTGCGGGGCGCCCGGGGCGGCGGCGGCCGCGTCCTCCACAAACCAGCCGAGCGCGGGTTCCGAGAAGAGGGCGCTTCCGCTGGGCAGCGCCCTCGTCACGCCCGGCGCCACCCCGCGCGGGCGGGCGGGCGGGGACGCCACCGCCGACCGGGCCGCCTCCACAAACCGCCGCACGGTCGTGGACGCCGGGTCCGGCAGCGGTACCGTGAAGGAGAAGGCGTCCGGGTCGGCCGCGGCCGCGGCGGCGAGGGCTGAGGAGCCGCCACAAGCCGCGGCGGCGGGGGCGGGGGCGGAGATCGGGACGCGAATGTGGAGGGGGCCCACATACCTCGCCGCCTCCGCGCCCACACTCGCCCCGCGCGCGTCCGCGGACGCGACGAGGCGGGCCGACGCCCCTCGGAAGGTGGCCTTGAAGGAGCGCAGCTGGGATTGGACGTAGGCGTGCCAGGCTTCGAGGGCGGAGAGCGCGGCGTCGAGGGAGGGCGGGGGGGGCGGGGGCGGGCGCGTCGTTCCCGCCGTGGCCGTCGCCTGGGTGGCCCCCCTCCCACCGCCCTGGACCGCCAGCTCCCGGGCCTGGCGCTCAAAGTAGGTGCGCAGGGAGGAGATGGCCGCATCCACGCACGCCCCCACGTCCGCGTGGGTGAGGGTGAGGAGGACGCGGACGGGCTTGCGGGCCAGGCCCGCCGCGGCGCCCGCCGCCAGCTCGCTGAACGGCGTGGGCGGCGGGGGCACCCCCCGCCCCGCCGCCAGCGCCCGGAGCGCCGTGTCCCACACCGCGCACGCCCCGATCCACAGGGCCGGGTGCCTGGCGTACCGCTTGTGCAGGGACGCCAGCACCGCCAGCGTGGCGGGGCGGGGGTCGCCCGTCAGGGCGGTGGCCGGGGACGCCAGCAACGCCTCCACCAGCCCGGCCTGGCCCGGGGTGAGCCTTAGCGCCGCCCGGGCCTCCGCCGCCGCGGACGCCGCCCGCGCCGCCGACGCCGCATCCTTGGGCGGCGGGTCGCCCGGGGCGGGGGCGGTGCCCGGCGGCGGCGTCGCCAGCCGCGCGTCCAGCGCGGAGAGGGCGGGCCCCACGATGGCCACCTCCCCACCCATCCGCACGCCCACCCCCCCCCCCCCCCCCCCCACCGCGATGTACTCGCCCAGCTCCGGCGGCAGCGCCCCCGTCAGCAGGCGCTGAAAGACGGGGGGCAGCACGGCCGACACGATGAGGCGGAGCAGGGCCTTGGGTACGGGCACGGACGCGCCGCGCACGGACCGGGAGATGCGGGCGACCTCGATCGCGCACCGCCCGTGCGGTTCCCAGGCGCCCGTCCGGCCATCCCACCGCGCGCCCAGGCGGCCGTGCAGCTCGAATTCCACCGTCAGCTCCGCCACGGACAGGCTGGGGCACTTGGACCCGCG
>Ga0315274_10002959_pt1 | contig 25254 bp, 20 predicted proteins | sample YL17G02_20_MG_FD_203700 | JGI IMG/M metagenome (GOLD analysis project Ga0315274, IMG submission 203700) | Sediment microbial communities from Yellowstone Lake, YNP, Wyoming, USA - YL17G02_20 | ecosystem: Environmental > Aquatic > Freshwater > Lake > Sediment | place: USA: Wyoming | collected...
TGGCGAGCTTTTCGGGTGTGAACGGGTTATGGATGCGGTGAGCACTTTCGGTGATGTTGAAGATCCGTGGAATATCCAATGCAGAAAATCTCCTTACGGGTGTGAATAGATTCGGTCACTGCCTAACGCGGCGCTTAAGCCGCGGCCGGCGTCGGTCTCGCGCATCCTGACTGAGCACGTGCCGTACTGGCCGGCGGCTTCAAGCGCCAGTTAGACCGCCTCTACCCAGTCTTGCCTGGAGGCGCCGGAAGGTGCCCCAGCTGGGTCAGTGTCGCCATGTTGTCCCAGGTAACCCACATCTCGGCGATCTTGCCGTTTTCCACACGGAGAACAGCGCCGAAATCAACTCGCATCTTTTTTCCCGAAGGCGGGAACGGCCCCATCTGTCCTATCTGTGTGCCCTCGTACGTTGCCCATACGGCAACCAAGTCTCCCTCTGCAAGTATGTGCTTGAGCGTTTGGATGGAATCAGGAAACACCGCGGCGTCGCGCCTCAGGAAGTCCTTGAACTCCTGAAGGCTCCTGACGTCGATCTCCGGAGTGGCCTGGCAATGGCGCAAGAAGCCCGGAGCGACGAGTTCGTCCAGGAGGTGGAGCTGCCGGGTGTTCATGGCTTCGCCAAAACGATGGACCAGAACCTTGTTCTCCTCGCTAGGGGTACGCATTGTGATGCACCTCCCTCCCATGACGGGCTGAGTCCCGTCGGTCTAACGATCGCGCTGAGCGGCGGCCGCGAGCACCCGAATCGCACCGCCAAACCCACCAGTCCCGGTAGCGCAATGAACTGTGGCCGTCCGCTCAAGCACGCTGTTATCCGGCTTCGCTGAACTTAAGTTCGCCATTTGCGTCTCGCACCGTGAATCAAAGTGAGAATGAGAACCTTGTCATCCGCGACCTCGTAGACGAGCCGATATGGCTTGATCAATAACTCGCGGATCGTACGATCTGCAAACTCTGGAACGACCTGTCCCCTTTCAGCGAACCAAGCCAGCGATGCGGCAGCCTCTTTGACTTCCTCAACGAACGCGGCTGCGTAATTCTCTGAATCTCGGGCTATATAGTCTGCAGCGGCCGCCAAGTCTTCCCAAGCGGGTTCGGTCCAGACTACTTCTCGAGCCATCGGGCCATCCGCTTTTCGATTTCATGCTGTGAAATCACTTTGCCTTCACGTGCGGCATCCAAGCCTTTTTGAACTTTCTGGCGAACATAGATGTGGTACTGGATATCTTCCAGGGATGCGTCTTGGGGCAGCTGCTCCAGGAGCTCGCGAACTTCTTCTTTGGCCGTTTTCATGTATCCGAACCTCCAGGTGCCTACATTCTACCTCGCTTCGGACCAGTCTGGGATATCCTCACTGCATATTTCCAACGTCCGGATAACTTAAAGTATACAGAACTTGCGAAATAATTGGCCGGGCGAGCGGCGGCGGTGTATCCCGGACTGCCGCCCGCGTCCACGCGCCCATCTAGCTGAAAAACCTCAAGTTCAACCAGGCTGGTTTCGCCCGCTTAACCAGATACGCCGCGGAGCCCACCCTGCGAAGCGAATACAAACCGGCGGCGCTACGCCGGCCAAGCTCCAGCAGGTGCCCGACCACGCCGGCCCGGTGCCATCATCGCTCGTCCAACGGACTCCGAACGCCACGGCCGCCGCGGTTCAGAACGTGCGTGTAAACCATGGTCGTGCTCACGTCACTATGACCCAGCAGTTCCTGGATCGTCCGAATATCGTAGCCGTCTTCCAGCAGATGCGTCGCGAACGAATGACGCAACGCGTGGCACGTCGCTGGCTTCGCAACTCCCGCCCGAAGCACCGCTTCCCGCACCGCCTTCTGCAGCACCGATTCATGCAGGTGATGCCGTCGCTTTCGGCCAGTAGCCGGATGCACGTAAAACCGCGTCGCCGGGAAAACCCACTGCCAGCCCCACTCCCAAGGGGCGCGGGGATACTTCCGCTCCATCGCCCAGGGCAACTCCACGCTCCCTGCTCCATGGGCAAGATCTGCCCCGTGCTGCCCGCGCACCCTCTCCAGATGGACCCTCAGAGGCTCCACCATCTTCGCCGGAAGCAGTGTGACGCGATCCTTGCCTCCCTTCCCGTCCCGAACAACGATTTCCCTCTTCACCAGATCCACGTCCTTGACCCGCAGACGACAGCACTCCAGCAGCCGGAGCCCGGCACCGTAAAGCAGGGACGCCATCATCCACTCGACGCCTTGAAGCTGACAGAGCACAGCCCGCACTTCCTCCCGAGTCAGGACCACCGGCAAGTGCAGCGGCCGCTTCGCCCGGACAACCCCTTCCACCCATTCGACCTCCCTGCCGATAACTTGCCGGTAGAGGAAAAACAGCGCACTCAAAGCCTGATTCTGCGTCGAGGCACTCACTTTTCCGGAGACGGCAAGATGGGATAGATAGCGGGATACCTCCGCCTCGCCCATCTCGGCAGGGTGGCGCTTGCCGTGGAATAGGATGAACCTGCGGATCCAGCCGACGTAGGTCTTCTCTGTTCTTCGGCTGTAATGCCGCTTGCGGATTTCCTCGCGCACCTGATCGAGCAGGCGGGGTTTCCGGGGCGCAGACGGCGGCGCCTCACAAACGAAGCCTCCCGCGCATAGATCGGGATACCGCCGGACCGCTTCGCACTGCCCGGATGTCCCCATGGGCATGACCTCTTGCTTGCTTGAAGACGCTGATCGCATCATATCCTCGCGCAGCGCTGCGCCACAACAATAAACTCACCTTGCTCCAGTCAATTACGGCTGGCACGCACAACATATCTAACGGGCCGGGTTCCCGGTGAGCGATACTTTCTTCGCCTTCTCACGCGGGTATGGCAGCTCAATCGAGCCATTGCCATGCGAAGAATGGCTCGATCAAGGCATCGAGCATCATCCCCAGAAACTCGGGATGCACCAGGCCGGCGGCTCGGCGGGACCTCTTCAGATAGACCGGCGCCGGCGCCTGGCCGTAGGTAACCTGCAGACAACGATTCAGCACCTTCAACGTGCGTTCGAATTGGTCTCAGATAGTACTTTGCTTTTCTCGGCTGGGATAAGAATATCACCGGTTGGGGGTGAAATCCTCCGGAAATGTCCCTGCAACCGGGTGAGCAGGTTGTTGAAGAAACCACCAAGACACCAAGCCTCCAAGTTACAGAGACCCATCCTGCGGTTCAGGGGCGGGGGCGCTTCTTCCTTGCCTGATAGGTGCAGGCAAGCTCCATGAAGATGCCAACGTCCCGGTCCAGATCCGACTGGGTTCCGTCGAAGAAGAAGTTCCTGATCGGAATGTCGTCGTGGTCGGCGCTGATCTTCGGGTAGATCGCCTCGGTCACGATGCCATTCATGCAGGTAAAAGGTGAGATGTCGACTACCCCGTCGCATCCCTGGTGGTAGTGAAAAACGCTCTTTCCCACGCTGAGGGTCATCTCGCCAAGGGCGCCGTCATGGGGCAGATAGGGGTCTGAGTACTTGAAGATCTGCTGGATGTTAGGTTCTTCGTGGCCTATGAAATCTTCTTCAAACACCTTATAGAGCCGATGCTCGTCCTTGTGCTGGATGTGGTCTTTGATGTGTACGGCCAGCATGGCTTTGGAAAACATCTGGCCCGATTGCTGCAGGCGCTTGCGCTGTTCCAGGTTGGTATACCACACCCATTCTACGATGTGGGCGAGCGTGCACTCGCCCCCGAACTCCTCGATCTTCCGGATCAGGAAGTCGTTGGTAAACGGAGTCAGACGGCAGAAGATCTCGCCGACAACTCCGATCAGCGGACGCTTGCATGGATTCCGCAGGGGAATCCTGTGGAACTCTTCCCGCGCCTCGACGAGCGCCGCGACCAGGTCTCTCATCCGCTGCTCGGTGGGTACGCCCCGGCGCTCGATCGCTTTTTCCACTCGACCAATGGCCCGCAGGTGGACAGCATGAGTCTCACCCCGGTTGATCTCGTAGGGGCGCGTCTTGTGCAGCATCTTGCGCAAGGCATCCGCCGCGATCAGCCCTCGCAGCGCATTGCGCATCAGTTCATTCACCTGCTCGCCCATCTCCTGATAGCCGTCGCGGCTGCTGGGCGAAAACACCATGATGTCCTCGAGGCCGATGTCGCGCAGCACCTTGCGCAGGTAAGGCGCGTATTGCCCGAAGCGGCAGGGCCCGTCGGCGGTCGGCATGAAGAAAGCCGTCTTCTCCGGCACGAAGTCCGGCTGCTCGACGATCTTGAGGAAATTGCCGAGAGTGACCCTGGCAGGCAGGCATTCCTCTCCCGAGGTATGGCGCCCCCCCAACTCGAGCGTGCGCGCATCGGAATCAGGGCAGATCTGGGCATCGATGCCCACGCTGCGGAACGCTGCTGCAAAAGCGACCGCGCCGCCGTGGCTCATCTGCGGCACCCACAGCTTCCTTCCCTTTATGGATTGCTTGCGCCCGCGGGCATTTCCTGCTCGGTTGAGCCCCATCTCCGCAAAACTCCCTTGCTGTCCAGATACGCCTCGCAACGTGTGAGCATGCCGGCGTCGTTGTTGTGCCCGTCGAACTGCAGCGTGAGGAAGGGCCTTCCCGAAACTTCCGCAATGAAATGCTTGAGGTAGGAATCCGGCCCGCACTTGAAATTGGTGATGTAAACGATGTGCAGGTGAGGCTTGTCCTGGACAAACGCCGCTGCCGCCAGGATCTTGATGCCGTAACTCCAAAACATGTTCTCGTGGTACCGGCTGACGTCGCAGCCGTCCAAGTCGAGGAAGTCGAGCCCCAGGACATTCGCCCCGTAGTACTTGCGCATCTTGGTGGCAATGTCCAGGTTGCTTCCTTTGTCATAAATGTTGTAAGGCCTGCCCAGGAGCACGATGCCGTGCTCATTGCACTCGGAGATGCTCGCCAGTGCTTTGGCCCCCGCCTTGCGCAGCCTTTGGCTGAAAGCGTCCATGGCAGCGAGGCCTCGCTGGGTGGCCAGCTCGACCTGGCGCAAGCTGCGGCATATGCCGGCGTCCTTGAGCGCATCCCGGATCGCACGCGTGATCGCCTTCACCCCGTGATTGAACCAGAGGGTCGGCGAGATGAGGCGCTGCCTGTGGTCCGAAATGAAGGGCGCCACGCGCGTGATGAAAGGGAGCGTCTGGTTCCAGGGACAGAAGAAGGAAGGCTTGTCCGCCTTGGTGCCGGGGGCTGAGATGTAATTCGGAACCAGGATAAAATCCGTCTGCTTCTCGATCAGCCAGCGGACGTGGCCATGCGCCACCTGGATCGGAAAGCAGGGCTCCGACACCACCGACTCGAGCCCGAGCTTCACGATCTGGTTCGTGGTCGGTTCCGACAACAGCACGCGGATTCCCAGTTCGCGCAGGACGTTGAACCAGAACGGTCCCCACTCGTAGGTGGACATGCACAGAGGAATGCCTACCACAGGTCCGTCGCCGAAATCGGGATCGTAGTCCTCCAGAAGGAGGTTGCGGCGATACTCGATGAGGTTGTCAATCACCGGCTCGTGTTCGCACTTGACCGCCTTGCGGTAGCGTTCCGAGCACTTGTCGCCCCAGTAGGTCTGTTCTCCTTCGACCGTGAAGCGCTGCATCTGGCAGAAGTTCGTACACCCTTTGCAGGTGAACTCGAAGATATCGTAATCGACCTTGTCGAGGTCGAAGCCGCGGAAGGTACTCGGCCGCGGGTCGTTCAGCATCTTATCGCGAGCCAGCAAAGCTACGCCGAGAGCGCCCAAGACGCCGTTGAACGGCGGCACGATGATGCGCTTGCCCAGGATCGAGGAGAAGGCGGCAGCCACGGCATCGTTGTAAGCCGTGCCTCCCTGGAAAAAGATCACCTCGCCGATCTTGCGCCCCCGCACCACGCGGTTGATATAGTTCGTGGCCACCGAGTATGCCAATCCCGCCACGATCCGATCCAGGGATGCGCCGCGCTGCAGGTAGCCGTTGACATCGCGCTCCATGAACACCGTGCAGCGTTCGCCGAGCCGTATCGGCTCGCCGCTCGACAGCGCGATGCGCGCGAAGTCTTCCTCAATGCGAATCCCCAGTTCCCTGGCGCGCTCCTCGAGGAAGCTTCCCGTTCCCGCGGCACAGGCCTCGTTCATGGTGAAGTCGACGACGATCCCCTCTTCAAGGCTGATGAACTTGGCATCCTGGCCGCCGATTTCGAAGATGGTGTCGACGCCCAAGCCGAGCATGGTCCGGTCGATAAAGGCGGCGCCGGTCTTATGCGCCGTGATCTCATCGTTGACCGTGTCGGCGCCAACCAGCTCGCCAATGAGCTCGCGTCCTGAGCCGGTGGTGCCCGCTCCGCAGATGCGGATTTTTCCGCCCAGATCGCGCGCGATTTCGCGCAGGCCGCGGCCGACTATTTCGATCGGGCGGCCGTCCGTCCGCAGGTAAATCTCCTTGAGCACGTTGCGCTCGGTGTCGATCACCACCAGGTTGGTGCTTACGGAACCGATGTCGATGCCGAGAAACGCGTCGCGCACGGCGTCAATGTCCGCCGGCGGAATCGCCTCCATGTGGTTGCGCAGAAGGACGACGTTTTCCATCGAAAGCCGAGGAGAACACGGGATCTCCTGAGTCTCCACCGACCGCTCGAGGCTGAACGCGTGCTTCTCGCGGCTCTCCGACCGTGAGGCCTCCTCTGCAAGGACTGCGCTTCCGATGGCGCCAAAAGCGCTGTGGTCTTCCGGCACAACCAGCGTCCCCGGCTCCCAGGCGAACGCCGACTCGAACGCCTGCACCACGCCCCGGTTCGACGCCACCCCGCCCACGAAACAGACTTCAGGGAGTATCTTCTTGCCTTTCGTGATCGCACTCTTAAAATTGCGCGCGACGGCATCGCACAGGCCTTTCAGGATCTCCTCGGGAGTGAATCCTTTCTGCTGCGCATGAATCATGTCGCTCTTGGCAAACACAGAGCAGCGGCCCGCGATCTGCGCGGCCCGCTTCGTGGCCAGGACGATGTCGCCAATCTCTTCGACCTTGAACAGCAGGCGTCCCGCCTGCTGGTCGAGGAAGCCGCCCGTTCCGGCGGCGCAGTCGCCGTTGGTCTGGTAGTCTCCTATGCCGAGACGGCCATCGGCGCCGTGTCGGTCGAAGCGGATGTATTTGGAGTTCTCTCCCCCCATCTCAAAGAGGGTATGCACCTTTGGCAGCAACAGCTCCACCGCCTTGCAGAGGGCTCGGAACTCATTCTGCTTGCTCACATTGAACCCCGACTGCAGCAGCTTCGCCCCTCTGCCGGTGCCGGCGACTCCGCCGAGCGCGGAGCGGTCGATGAGCGCGACCAGGTTCTCGAGCAGATCCCGCGTCTGCTTGATCGGATTTCCGGCGATGCGCGCATAGCGGGTCATTGCCAGCCAGCAGTCCCCGCGCGCGGGTGCGGTGAGCCGCCGGACGGATTGGAACAGCGGGTTGGTCGAGTGCTTTTCAAAAAAGGGGGTGTCCGCAGGGTCGCTGGAAAACAGCGCGGCTTTGACACTGACGGAGCCGAGGTCAATCCCGATATATATTGCCATAAACGACTACAACACGAGAAACCCTGGAGGGCGGATGCCCATGCAACGAACACCCGAAAGCGGCCCGCAACCGCATCCGCACCAAATAGCAAACCCAATAAGCGCCAAAGCGGAGACGCAACGGCGTCTCCGCTTCGGGGATGGGTAAACTCCGTATCGCTTAGATCTCTTCCTTGCCCTGCTCTCTCCTGCGCCGGCGGTATTCCTCCAGCGGAATCGAAAACTGGTCCTCGATGGCCGTGCGGTGCACGAGCCCACCGTTGTAAGCGCAGAAAGGAATGATCCGGCCCGCCGGGGTCGCATAGTGGATGGCGCAGCGCCGCACGCGCTCCAGCTCGTAGTTATAAGCATCCATGAAATGCATCCCGGCCACAAGCAGGGTCTTGTTAGTGTACGTGCCGTCCTTCTCGCCGCGCCCGGCTTCCTTGTCAAAGAAGCCGTCGAGGGTCTGAAGGAAGCGGGTGAAATCGAGGCCGGCAGGAGCTTTGTCTTTCTTGTAGTATTTTTTGAGCTGATAAAAAGCGTTCATATGGGCGAAGCGCTTGAAGCGGCTTGCCTTGGTTTTTGCCGCCTGGACCTCGAGTTCCTTGAACATGCCCTCGATGTCGGTGAAGCGTGTGATCGGGACCGGCCTGCCGGTGCCCTGCTCGATAAACAGGTATGTGCCAAGCGAACAGTGGGGATGGCAGGTGATGTGAACGGTTTCCGAGCCGCGCACCGAGCTTATGATCTGCGACACTGGCTGTACGAAGCTCAGCGGATACCAATCGTCCCTGGACGCAATCCCGGTCTGCTCTTCGATGCAGCGAACCAGGTCGGGCAGGGTAAAACGCAACTTCTGCCTCTCCTCATAGTTGATCCGTCCGGTGATGGCGACGGGCTGATAGCTGATGCCGCTGGAGACATCGATGTTGTCCAGGGCAAACTGAAGGATCTTGCCGACCTGATCTTCGTTGATTCCTCCCGCGATCGTCGGCACATAGACAATCTTGATTCCGGCCTTGCGAACCGCTTCGACGGTCTTCAGCTTGTATTCAAGCAGGTTGCGGCCGCGAGTCTGCCTATAGACGCGGTCGTCCACCCCGTCGAACTGCAGGTAGATCGTGTGGAGCCCCGCCTCGGCAGCGCGCATGGTGAAATCCGGGTCGGCAAACTTGATCCCGTTCGAAGCGACCTGGATGTGGCTGAAGCCCAGCTGCCTTGCCCCACGAAGAATCTCCAGGAAGTCGGGATGGATCGTCGGCTCACCCCCCGAAAACTGGACGAGGCGTCCAGGCACAGGCTGCTCTCCCCGGTAGAGGCGAAGCATGTCCATGATCTGTTCTTTGGTCGGCTCGTAGACCTTTCCGGTCACATTGGCGTTGGCAAAGCAGATCGGGCAAGTCAGATTGCAGCGATTCGTCAGGTCGATGTTGCCCAGAGAGGTATGAGTGGTATGGCGCTGGCAAATTCCGCAGTCGCGCGGACATACCTCACTGTAAGTGTTTGGATTCGACAACCCTTTGCCATCGCCAAACTCCCATTGTTCCGCCTTCAGGTAGAGCTCAACGTCGGACCAATACAGGTCCCTGCAGTACCCGTGCTCCGGGCAAGTCTTGTCCATGTAGACTTTGCCGTCCTCTGCGAACAGGCGGGCATTGATCACCTTGCCGCAGCCCGGCTCCGGACAGATGGATTCCACCTGCTTGGGAAGGCCTTTGGTGATGTTGTTGGTAGGCACGCCGCCGTAAGTAGTGCTCACTCCCGGCGCAGCGATATCCTTTCGCGCTGTTGCCATGATTCAATGGACCTCCATTTCCCTTACATTTATAGGCAATTAGCCCTGAGGAGTAAACCGAAATCTTGAGCCGCTCGTCCTGCCTCCGTTGTCTGCGGCGACCCGCGGAGGGGTCGGATCCCGCTCAGCGCACCGTACCTGAACGGATTCCATGATCACACGAGCCCCTTCGCGCCGTCGGTACCCTGGTACAGCGGCCGCCAAACCGCTGGATATTCCCGAATCTAAGTGCTACGCTCGGGTTCCTTGAAAGTGCGAAAGGCGATCTGTCGCCCTCTGACGAATTGATGCATTCTAGCAGCCCGACCCATAAAATGCGAGGTCTCGCCATGAAAAAACTGTTTCCCATTTTATTGCTATTAGTTATCAGCACTTCCGTGACAGCCCAAAAGGGTCTTCTCGACGAACGCTATGAGCGGGCATACCAGGCATGGGACAGCAGCGATTACATCACGGCACTCAGAGGATTCGATGCCCTCTTAAAGGGACCGGACGCCGACCGATGGTTCGACCGCATCGCCTTGATTACCGGCGAGCTATATCAAGATACCGAGCTCACGGCCGACGGCCGCGCGGCTCGGTTCAGCCCCTCTGGCCGCTATGCAGCGTTTGAGAGCGGCGCCCGGCCTGCGGTAATCACCCACATTCTCAATATCGGGGGTCAGCTCCAGAAGATCGCCGATATCCAAGGCGAGAGTCTCGTCTTCTCACCCGCCAGCGATGTAGTCGCCTACCTGCGCGTGAAGGACACGCCGGAGATCATAAGCTTGCGCAAAGAGATCGAGAACCTCTCGAAGACCCCGACCCAGGATCGGCAAACATTGACGGGAAAACAGCGCCAGTTGTCGGCACTCGAGGTGAGAAGCATGGATCTGCTCCTGCGCGACCTTCCTTCCGGAAAGGAGCAGCGGCTCGACGATGACGGACTTCTTAAGGCGGGGCTCGCCTTTAGCGCCGACGGGCGCGAGGTATACTTTGCAGGCGCCAAGGAATCCGATACGACCCCAAACGAAATCTACGCTATAGCCGCAACCGGAAAGCCGCACGTGCTCACTTCCGGGCCCGGCTTCAAGACCAATCCGATCGTGATTCCGGGAGGAAAATACGTGGTCTACACGATCTCAGCCCAGTCCCCCTTTCCTCGACCCGGGACAGGAGATCAGGCAGGTCGCGGAGGCCCGGGCGGCCCGCCTGCTGGTGCAGCCGGCGGCCGAGGCGGCGGGGGCGGAGGCGGAGGACCCCAAGGCCGGCGTGTAGAGTTCGCGGTGCTTAGCCTCACCAACGGCAAGCCCACCACTTTCACCGGGTCGGCAACGCCGTCGATTTTAGCCGACGGCTCCGCGCTCGTCTTTCCGAGCACCAGCGGCACTGAGAACGCCATTCAGCTCTTGAAGCTCAGCGAGCCGCTTAATCCGGTGCCGGTTAAGAAATCCCAGGAGAGGATCGGCTCCGCGGCACTATCTCCCGACGGTTCGCGCATCACTTTCGAGACGCCCTGGAGGCACGAAAAGAACACGGAAGTTTATTGCATCAAGTCCGATGGCACCGGTGAAGTCAGGGTGAGCCGCGAGATCCAGCCGGATTGGGGACCGCGGTTCCTTACCGACAAGAAGATTCTCGCCATCAAGGGCGAGCGTCGCCACGCCCGATCCTATGTTTACGATCTCGACACCTTGACCAGCTTCAAGCTGTTCCATAACAACACTGTCAGAACCATCGCGCCGGAATACGAATGGGCGGCCAATCCTGCCGGCAACTTGATCCTGATCCAGGCTGAGCGGGACGGCGACACCGTCTCCCCAGAGCGGGGCATCTACCTTCTCGACCTCAACCACAAGATCACCAAGGAGGCATTGCTGGCCCGGATTCAATCCAATCTGGCTTCAGAGCAAGCCTTGCGCGCGGCAGGCGAAGCGATGTTCCGTCCGATTGGCGATACCATCCGGTCGGTAACCGAAAGGATTTCCATCACCAAGCTGTACGAGTATCAGGAAGCCCTGTTCAGCTTTGATATCAAGGCCATTGGGCAGCCAGGCAACAAGCTGGCGAGTGACTACATCTTCAATACGTTCGCATCCTTCGGATACCAGCCGGAGTATCAGTGGTTCGACGCGAGGGGCAACGTCAAGACTGCCAACGTCCTGGCAACCCTGCGCGGCACCGAGAATCCCGAACTGGTCTACGTGCTCAGCAGCCACTATGATTCGGTCCCGGCCGGACCCGGCGCCGACGACAACGAAACCGGTATCGCAGTCCTGCTCGATGCGGCCCGGGTCCTGGCCAAGACGCCGATGCCGGCGACCATCATCTTTGCAGCCTTTACCGGGGAAGAAGCCGGCGACCTCGGCAGCCATGAGTGGGTCCGCCAGGCGGTCGAGAAGAAGATTCAGTTCATGGGCGCACTGAACAATGACATGATCGGCTGGACGAACGATTACCGCCTGGACAATACCATACGGTACACAAACGACGGCATGCGAGACATGCAGCACGCTGCGGCGTCTCTTTTTTCCAAGATGATCACTTACGACGCGCGCTACTACAAGGCGACCGACGCAGCAGCCTTCTACGAGGCCTACGGAGATCTTGTGTCAGGGCTCGGTTCCTACCCTGTCCTGGGAAGCCCTTACTATCATCAAGCAACCGATCTCCTCGAGACCGTGAACCAGCGGCTTGTGTTCGAGGCAGCTAAGATGACCGCGGCCTCGATCATGATGCTCGCATCCAGCCCGTCCCGGGTAAAGAATCTCAAGATCGAAAGCGCGGCGGGCGATGCCGTTGAGTTGTCGTGGGAGCCCAGCCCCGAAAAGGGAGTGACTGCGTATACCGTGGCTTATGGCCTGGAAAGCGATCCCATGGCCAAGACTATGACAGTCAAGGCGCCGAAAGCTCGGATCACGGGAGTGAAAAAGGGCGAGAAAACTCAGGCGGCGGTTAAGGCGGTGAACGCCCGCGGGCTGTTATCCTGGGATTGGGCCCGCGTCACATCAAAGTGACGAGTGCTGAGTGACGAGTTTTAATCCAGGACGCCACCCTGCAATGGTCATCGTACCCTTCACTCAGTACTCAGCACTCAGTACTCAGCACTTATTTGCGCGTGTGTCGTTTGTTCCACTCTTCGTCTGACATCACGATCTCGACCTTGGCTTTCGCCTTGAGATCGTCAATGTGCTTTGTTGTAGCCGCCTGCAGCGCCAGGTGTTCCAGGAAGTTTACGATCTTCGGTTTTACGGTTTCGAGCGGCATTGTCCCCGCAGGTTTAATCTCGATGATATTGATCAGGTGATAGCCGTATTCCGTCTCGACAATCGGGGTGAGCGTGCCCGGCTTGGCGCCAAACACCGCGTCCTCGATTGGCTTTAACACATCCCCGCGTTTGATCATACCCAGGTCGCCACCGTTCGGAGCGTTTGCCTTGTCCTCGGAATTCTTGATGGCAGCCTCTGCAAAGTTGATTTTGTTACTCTCGATATCCCCGCGGATGGTTTCGAGCCTCTTGCGAATCTCAGTCTTTTGCTCCGGAGTTGCGTTCTGACCCGCTCTCAGAAAGATATGGGCGGCGTGGACCTGTTCGGGAGAGCCAAAGTATTTCGGATTCTCGTAATAAAACTTTTGGATCTCGGCGTCCGTCGGAGGCGGAAGGTTCTTGGCAATAATGTCGAGCACCTGTTGGCATAAAAGGTTAGTTTCGATCGAATTGCGCAAATCCGCTTCTTTGAGTCCCTGTGAATCCAAGGCCTTCTGGAACGCTTCTTCGTTCGGATATTGGGCCTTCATCGACTGAAAGGCCTCGTCGACTTTGGCTTTGTCCACGACGAGATTCCTCTCCTTGGCCTCATGCTTGAACAAGATGGTTCCAATCAGCGTATCGAGAGCGTCCCTGTAAAAGAGAGTGTCTTTCTGCTGTATCTGCTCCTGCGTGATCTGCTGGCTGCGGGCGCGTTGGACCAGGAACTGGTTAATCGCATCCAACACCTGTTTTTCGGTAATGGACTCGCCTAGCACTTTGACCACCAGGGAATCGGAGGCGGCCGCCTGGGGTGCGTCAGCCTTCTTTATGTCTTGACGGACTTCCCGCGTTGAACCCGTCAGGGGCAAGAAAGTCAGTAAAACAACGATCAGAACCATGAATCGCCGGATCATTGAGTTGCGTCCTCCCTAAGAACGGTTTGCCATTCTCTGCAAGCTCCAGGTGGGCATTTTGGACGTGCGCTTCCGGTCTAAAGGAGAGCCTTGAGCGCTGATAGCGCACGATCGTAGTCGGGTTGGTTCCCGATTTCGGGTACATACTCGACGTAGCGAATCGTGTCCTTGTCGTCGACGACGAAGACGGCGCGGCCGGACAGGCGAAGCTCCTTGATCAGAGTGCCGTACGCTTGGCTGAAGGACCGGTCAAAGTAATCCGAAACCACTTTGATCTTGTCAATGCCCGCAGCGCCGCACCAGCGCTTCTGCGCGAAGGGGAGATCCACGCTTATGGTGACGATTTCGATCTTGTCTCCGAGCTTGGCTGCTTCCGCGTTGAAGCGCCGCGTCTCGATATCACACACCGGAGTGTCGAGCGAGGGAACGGCGCTGAACAGGCGGATTTTTCCTTTCGTGTCGTCAAGGGTAAACGGCTGCAAATCCTGGGTGCGCGCTGTAAAAGCGGGCGCTTTGTCCCCGACTCGGAGTTCCGGTCCAATCAACGTGAGCGGATTCCCTCGCATCGTGGTTGCATTCGGTCGTTCTGTCGTCATTAGCAAAACCTCCTGAAAATCGGTTGTTCGAAAACAGCGGGGTGCGATACTAGTGCAAGTTTGCCGGGGGAGTCAATCGCGTCGTCGAAATTGGTGACAGGCACCTTTTTCCCGCCCCGGACATACACGCGACGCGTCGCGAACTCACTATTCTTCCCCCATGAAGGGATAGGCGAAATGCCTCGGCGGGACAAAGTTCTCCTTGACCGTCCGCGGCGACGTCCACTTCAACAGGCTGAGCATGGAACCCACTTTATCGTTGGTCCCGGAAGCGCGGCCGCCTCCGAATGGCTGCTGGCCCACAACGGCGCCAGTCGGCTTGTCATTGATGTAGAAGTTGCCCGCCGCATGACGCAGGCGCCCAGTCATCTTAACGATGACGCGCCGGTCGCTGCAGAATATCGAGCCGGTAAGGGCATAGGGGCTGGTGGTGTCGCACAGCTCCAGTGTTTCATCCAACTTCGCATCGTCGTAAACATAGATCGTGAGCACCGGCCCGAAGATTTCCTCAGACATGAGCTTGAGGCGGGGGTTTTCCGTGAGGACAACCGTAGGTTCGATAAAGTACCCTTTCGAGCTGTGTCCCTTTCCCCCGCACAGAATCTGCGCCTCTCGGGATTCCTTCGCGTGGTTGATGTAGCCCATGATGGAATCGAAGGCGGGGAGGTCGATGACGGCGCTCATGAAGTTGCGGAAGTCCACCGGGTCGCCCATGCGGATCTCCGCGACTTGAGCCAGCAGCCGGTCCTTCAAGCGCGGCCACAGAGAGCGCGGGATGTAAGCACGGGAGGCGGCGGAGCACTTCTGCCCCTGATATTCGAAGGCGCCGCGCACAAGCGCCGTCGCCAGCTCGTCGACATCGGCGGACGCGTGGGCGAACACGAAGTCTTTTCCCCCGGTCTCGCCGACGATGCGCGGATAGCTTCGGTACCGGGAGAGGTTGCGGCTCATCGTTTCCCATATCGCGTTAAAAGAGCCGTTTGAGCCGGTAAAATAGACCCCGGCAAAGTCTGCACTGTCGAGAACGGGGCCGCCCACCTGGCTTCCACTCCCCGGGATAAAGTTGATGACACCGGGCGGAAGACCCGCGGCCTCCAGCAGTTTCATGATGTAATAGCTGGACAGCACGGCAGTAGAGGCCGGCTTCCAAAGCACTACGTTGCCCATCATGGCCGGCGCGGTCGACAGATTGCCCCCTGTGGAAGTAAAGTTGAACGGTGTAACCGCGAAGATGAAACCCTCCAGCGGGCGGTACTCAACGTAGCTCCAGATTCCCGGGGAGCTGCGTGACTGTTGTTCGTAGATGTGACGCATGAAAGCCGGGTTGAAGCGATAGAAATCGATCAGTTCACACGCCGAATCGATCTCGGCCTGATAGACCGTCTTGGACTGGTTGAGCATCGTGGCCGCATTCAAGGTATCGCGCCACGGCCCGGCCAAGAGTTCCGCCGCCTTCAAGAAAACGGCGGCGCGTGATTCCCACGGCATTTCAGACCAGCTTTGCCAGGCGCGGCGCGTGGCCGCGACCGCTTTCTCCACTTCCCTGGCTCCAGCCCGGTGGTATACGGCCAGCACATGGCCGTGATCGTGCGGACAAACAACTTTCGCTGTCGAGCCGGTGCGAACCTCCTCGCCGCCGATGATCAACGGGATCTCCACTTCCCGGCTCAGCATCTCGCGGAGCTTCGCCTTCAGCGACTGCTTTTCAGGAGAACCGGGGGCATAATTGCATACCGGCTCGTTCACGGGTTCAGGGATTCGGATGACGCCGCTCAACATCGTTTTGCCTCCCTAAGTAAGGATATGGCCTGTGTACGCTTAGAGCAAGTCGCCGGTAACGTGGGAGCAAGCTACCACCCGCAGAGCAGGTGGCCGTAACGGAATCAATCGAGCGACTAAATCTGCCTGACGTCGACGATGCTGCCTGCCGGAATTTCATCGACACCGACCGGAACTGAAATGAATCCATCAGCGCAGGCAAGAGACGTGATGTGTGCCGAACCGTGGTACTCCACGGGTTCGGCGGATCCTTCGGCTGTCATCCTCACCGGTATCCAGGCCCGGCGAGCACTTGTCCTTCTCTTGAAGGTCGTTGCCAGCGGGCATTTTGCCAATCGCGCGTAATTCTTCAGCCCCATCGCGCTGGAAAGAAACTCCTTCACCAGAACCTCGAAGACCAGAAAGGAGGAGACCGGATTCCCCGGCAGCCCGAAAACATACTTGTTCCCTGCCTGGCCAAACACGGTCGGTTTGCCCGGTTGAATGGCGACCTTCTCAAAATGAATGGTGAAACCGCTTTCCTTCAACAGTGAGGGGACGAGGTCGAAATCGCCCATGGAGACCCCGCCGGTGACAAGAATCAAGTCACTCTCCTCCTTTGCCCTTGCGATCATCCCTCCGATCTCGTCTCTCGTGTCTCTCACAATTCCGTAATCAGAGGGCTCGCACCCGAACTGTTGGCATTGCGCATGTAGCTGGCAGGAATTGGAATTCCGGATCTGCGACTGTTCTGGAATAAAACGAGGCTCGACAATCTCATCTCCTGTTGCGATGATGCCGACTCTCGGCTTTCTGCAGACCGTTGGCCGGACACAGCCGGCCAAAGCAAGTGCGGCAATCTCCTTCGCGGTGATGCGCGTTCCGGAGGGCGCCAGTCTTTGCCCGACGACAACGTCCTCCCCTTTGCGGCAGATGTTGGCCGCAGCGCGCCGCCCTCTGAACCGGATTTTCTTCTCCGCAATCTCTTCGACCTCCTCAACCATGATGACACAATCTGCCCCGGCGGGGAGCATCGCTCCCGTCATGATCTTCGAGCATTGATTGTTGCCAATGGCCCGCTGCGGCCGATAGCCGGCGGCAATGACTTCGATCACATCAAGAACGTTTTCGATGTCCTGCAGCCGGCAAGCGTACCCGTCCATCGCAGCTTTGTCGAACGGAGGCATGTCGATGTCGGAAACGACATCCTGCCGCAAGACGCGGTTCAGGCTCTCTTCGAGCCGGACGCTTTCGCTGTCGAGGACAATCGTGTTGGCCCGGATGATCTCGATCGCCTTTTCAAAAGAAATCATACGTCTCCCCGTCTTTGCATTGCATGAAGTCTCGGGTCCAGGTGATCAAACCGCGACGGCAAGCCGCCCCGTGGTTTCCAAGAGGAAGGAAACTGCCCTATTCCCCTGGGGCCAAATCCTGCCCGGCCTGCGCATGCTGCCGCCAGTATTCGGAATTCAGGCATAAACCCTACACGATGAGGCCTTGAAACTGATCCAGACGTCCTTGCCGACTTCGAACTTCAGAGACTTCAGAGCGTCGGAAGATATCATCACAACCATTTCCACACCGACATTAACCGTCACCTCGAGACCCAGCTTTGCCGGTATGATATCGGTTATAGTGCCCTTGAATTTGTTCCGGCTGCTGCTCGTATCGACTGCGTATGAGATGCTGATCTCGTCAGGGCGAATCATCAAAAACGCATCTCCCTCCGGAACATCGGTCAGACACAATATGTTCATCCCGCCTGATGAGAATTCCTTCAAGTCGCTTCCCGAAATACTCCGCACCATTCCCTTGAAATAGTTCTTGATTCCGACAAAGTGCGCGATGAATTCCGATTTCGGATGCTTGAAAATCTCTTCCGGAGGAGCGACGTGAACCAGCGCGCCGTTCTCCATGATCCCGATCCTGCTCGCGAGCGACACGGCTTCCTCGTAATCGTGCGTTACATGAACCATCGTGATTCCGTTCCGATTGAGCTTTCTCAGCAGCGCACGAAGCTCGCTTTTCGATTTGGCATCCAGGGATGACAGGGGCTCATCGAGCAGAAAGATGTCGGAATCCGCAGCCAGGCTTCTGGCAAGAGCGACCCGCTGATATTCACCGCCGGAAAGGGTTCCCGGCTTCCGGCCGAGTTTGTCTGCAATGCCGGCCATCTCGGCAGCTCTTGTTACTTTCCCGTCAGCCTGTTTTTCTCCACGGCTTCGCAACGGATATGCGATGTTGTCATAGACGGAAAGATGCGGGAACAAATCCGCATCCTGATAAACAATGCTCATGTTTCGCTTCTGAATTCGTTCCGCGGTAATGTTCCGTCCCCGCAAGAATATTTTCCCGGCTGCCGGGGTCAATAACCCGGCGATGCTTTCGAGGAGCACGCTCTTTCCAACTCCCGATGGGCCCAGAACGACAAAATAATCCCCTTTCTCAACTGCAAAGTTGATATCTCTCAGAGCGAAGTTGCCAACCTGCAACGACAGGTCTTCAACCACCAGCATCTCAGGCCTTCTTCTTAGCGAACCGCAGGGCGACAAAAATCAGAAGACACACGGTCACAAATATTGCCGCAACCGGCGCGGAATATTTCAATCCGTACGACGTGAACCTTTCGTAAATCAGCACCGCTGCAGTCTTTGGGTTGTACGCCACAATGACCACCGCGCCGAACTCGCTCATCCCTCTGGCCCACATCAGAATGAGACCGGAGAGAATCGAGCGCCAGGCCAGTGGAAGCGAGACAGTAAAGAACATCCTGGCCGGCGAGGCCCCCAAAGTGAGAGCGATCTTCTCCAGCCGCTCAGGCACGGCAGCAAATCCGTCTCTTGCCGCGTTGATCAAGAAAGGAATGCTGACAAACGCCATTGCCAGCATGATGCCTGCAGGTTTGCCGACGAGTCTCAGCCCGACGGCATCCGCTGCTTTCCCAAGGGGGCTCTCTCTGGTAATAATGCCCAGCACTGCAATTCCGGCCGCTGAGTGGGGAATGATGATCGGTACATCTATGATGCCGTTGACGACATTCTTCAAGGGGAAAGATCTTCTTGCCAGGATATACGCGAGCGGGATGGCAAAGAAAGAAAAGAGCAGTGTGCCGGCCATGGAAACCCACAAGCTGAGCCAAACGCTGTCACGAACTTCCTCACTTCCGAGGGCCTCAGCCAAGGAACCCGGAGACGCATTCAAGTACATCCCGGCGATTGGCGCAATAATGAAGAGTAAAATCACTCCGCCAAGAAACGTGAACACCAGTGTCAGCGCCGATTGCTTCTTGACCGGAGGAATCATCCAGCCCATCATTTTCCCCTGATCGCGTACTTCCTGAACTCAATCGGGAGCTCGTCATACGTATTGCATATGGACGGGACCACAGTCGGCTGTCCCATCTGCTCTATGATCTTCAGACCTCTGTCCTTGTTCATCAAATAATGTATAAACTTCCCTGCCAGTTCGGGATGGGGGGAATTCTTCGGAATCGTCACACCATATACCGTTGAGCTGCCGTACTGGATGACCTTTTCTCCGGGTGTTGCTCCGCTCAGCTCGACGGATACCTGTTTGTAATAATCCTCGAACTCCGCCTTCTTCAGATTGATTTTATCAGGCAACGTGAGGAACTTTAGCCCGTGCTGTTCGGCGACGGACCTGTAAAGGAATATGTAGTCGAGCTCCCCGGTTTCGAGCAGCGCAAGTAAATCGACTTCTTTCGGCCTGATGTATTCGGGATCTTTTTTGAGAAGCCTCTCGGCCAATCCCCGTTTGCCGTAATAGAGCTCAGCCAATTTCATTGCCATGATGGTGCGATAACCGCACGGGTCTGCGTCAGGGTCGGCTCTTCCTATGGAAACACTCTTGTCCAGAAGCACGTCGAACCAGTTCTGTTGATTGATTTCACTCGATCTTCGGGATTTAACCCGGTAGACAATGGTCATTTCATTTGTGGCGAACTTCAAGTTCCATTCCGCGTACGTCGGGATGAGGAGACCGTCGATCACCGTGTAATCGGAGGATGCGAGGATGTCGCAGGGCCTATGGAGCTCTGACACCTTCCTGGCGCATTCGCGACTTCCAGCAATCTCCCGCAACACCGTCACACCAGGATTCTCTTTCTTAAATCCTTCAATGATCCTGTCGAACGGTATGGCCAGGCTCCCGGCGTGAAAGATGATCAACTCCTGGTTTGCGTTCTGTTTGGTCTGATACGCTGCCGGCGCCAATAGCAGCAAGACCGAGCAGATCGATATCTGCACAATGTTGCCTTTTGTCGATTTCACTCTTCCTCTTAATTTGTCTGAGCTATACCGCTCTCCAACATTCCTGCAAGCCGAGACATCCGTTTTGCTTTATGGCAGCCGCCGGGTGGGAAAATACCAGTCCACAATCGCAATGATAGCAAAAAAGCAGGGGATGATCATTCGGATGCTCGGCTCCCGCCAAAGGATGAGCCGGCTCCGTTATCCCCGGGAGCCAGGGAACATCAGGAAATGATCTCGGGCAGGCAGAAGGACGTTCCCAGCCGTCGGCCGCAGCGGCGGCACAGCGTATCGACACTGAGCTTCCGGCATTTGATGCCTTGCTCCGTAGTCCATGCAGTGTGCCAGCGGCCCCCGCACCCAGGACAGGCTGCGGGAAGAACAAGCCGAACTTCGAGGGAGCGGTCCTTGTCAACGGGATCGGGAACCCGCAGCCGCCGAATCCTGAAGTCCGCAATCTGCGCGTCGCGGAGCTCGGCAAGGAGCAAACGGAAAAATCTCAGGGAGTCGGCAGCCTTCTTCGCCGCCAGCTTCCGGCCGGCGGAGGTGCGCATGTTCAGGGGGAGGCAAGCAGCGTAAGTGACTTCCTTGCTCAGATGCTGGAGCACTGCGACGCCGAGCGTCCGGCCGCGCAGCGCAGACTTGACGAAGAAACCGGCCACACCCAGGGCTCCGAACTTGGATAGGAAGTCGGCATCATGGACGAGATCGGCGACGGCATTTTTCCCGGCCTTCTCGTGGTAGAGGGCTTCCAGCCCGGAAAGGACGCGTTTGACGTCCGTGGATTTCATGCCGAACCGAAGCAGGAGAGGCCCGGCGGTTCGCGCAGCTTCCTGTTCCTCGGCGATGTCATCCTCATGATAGCGTCCTCCAGCGAATTTCCCGGCATCATGGAAAAGGGCCGCAACCGCAGGGATCAGAGGATCCAGACCTTCCGCTTGAGCCAGGCCATGAGCGATGGAGGCCACGTGCGTGGTGTGCTCCCAAAGGAAGCTCTCGGAAGCCCCCGAGGCGCCTTCATATCTGCTCTCGGATTCCCGGATGACTTTCCTGATTTCTTCGATCATCCCGGGAAACCGGGATTCCACCATGCTGGAATAGCTGAACTTGTGCGCTGCCATAGACACGGCATTATCCGGCGTGCCCGCACGCGTCGTCAAGGCTGCGCATCGCCAGTGCGCAGCCGACACTGCATACTTGTGCTTGTATATGGCAATTCAGACAGTCGTGCACACCCATTGGAGCGATGCCGTCGCATACCAAAAACGAACCACCAAGACCCAAAGACCGCAAAGAACCAAGGGCTGAGGGGGCTTTGGCTGCGCCGGAGGCGCTTCCGCAGCTGCGCTGCGGAATGCACTCCTGGCGCGGGCATCGGGAACAAGGGCATGGGGGATGGGTGCGGCCAGGAGGCCTGGGGATCTGACCGTACGCTCCAGGTTCTAGGATATCTTCCTTTGCTCGCTTGTCCCCGATGCCCGTGCCAGGAGTGGCAGCCAAAGCCTGCTTCCGACGCACCATCCATCACTATCCTGTGTAATCCCAGAATCTTGGTGGTCTTTGTGGTCTTTGTGGTTCCAAAGGCATTCGGATGATTGGCATGCAGTGTCTGAATCGCTGGCTTGTATAGAAGACTATTTTCGGCATCCTCGCGCCGCGGCGGTTAACTCTCAAAAACACGACCAACCGCCAAGACGTGAAGATGCAAAAACTCAAGGATCATTCCGCGAGTGCTTCCAGCTCTCGCTCCAGGTGACGCAGCGCCTCCCGAAGGATGTCCCTGTAACGCGGGTTGCGGGCCGTCTCGAGATCGCGCAGCACTCGGGACCGAGAGAGAAGCAGGCCTTCCTTCTTCCGAAGGCGATCGGCCTGCGCAGGACTCAAGCGACCTTTGATTTGATCTCCTGCCCCGCCTTCAGCCGTCTCAATCTGCGCTTCAACACTCTTGCTTTCCCATCCTCTTGCCATCGTCTTCCAGCGTAGCTCCGTTGTCATTGATGCAGCAGCGCCACAACGCCCCTACGCACCCGTCATCCGAGACCAATCGACCTGCCAGAGGCCTCTGCCGATGTCGCGCCAGACAAGCGGTCGCAGGGGCGTTGCGCGACAATGGTGGTACAGCACCGCTGTGCGCTGGTAGAACCCGCGCGTATGCGGGGTGCTGGAAAAGCCGAGCAGATGCAAGTCCAGGTGGTGGCAGAACTCATGGCACAGCGTGCTGAGAAGTGTGCCGAACGAAGTGACCCGGCGCTGCACCGCGGTCCGCATCCAGACTCGAATCAGCATCGTCCTGAGGTCGTAGTCACCAAAGAGCTCGGCCGACCCTCTTTCGTAAACTCGCAGCGGGCGGGCGGCGAGGACACGCACCTTCGGCTCAGGCACCCGGTAGAACTGTGCCGCCTCTGTCAGGAAAGCGGCGCAGGCCATCCGCACGGCTGCGGTCGAGCCGGAGGACAGTGCAGATTCAACTTCGAGCGCGAGCGCATGGAGCCGGTCGTCGCTGGGGAGGGTGACCGTACGCCTGGCATCGCTGCGCCCGTACTCCGCGCGACGCACCCCGCTTCTAGGTACCGGATCGGTGATCATCACGCTTTCCCGAGCAGAACACCGCCCGACGCCCGCTGAGGCTCGCCAAACCGTGACAATTGCGCTTATCTCCCGCCGAGGGTGGCAAGCTGGGCGCCGGGATCGTAATTGTAGCCGGCGGCCGACTTCACGTACAGCGTCTCAGGCACGGTTACCGGCGGCTCCCCCTTGATTGCCTTCAGGAGCGCGAACGCCTTGTCCACGCACGCCTCCTCACCCTCGATCGAAAGTACCACGGCGCCTTCGGATCCTCCCACTCCGCCGGAACCGATGTGTGTGGCGTTCACACCGGCGAGCACGGCGAGGGCCTGGATCTCGGTCAGAACCTTCCCCAGCACGACCGGCGTCAGCCGCACGGGCAGGCCCATGCTGTGCTTGAAGAAGTACAGGCCCGTGTGCTTTGCCGCCTCGATGACCGAGGAAATCAGCTTCTCCAACCCGACGGGCATGATGAGGTGCGAACCTCTGGGAGTGACGACCGGCCACGCCATCCCGATTGTTCCGCCGACAACCGAAGAGGTGAAAATCCCTGCATTGCCGTCCGCGTCAATCGCGTTGGCTCCCTTGATAAAGACATCGCTTGGGCCGAAGCTGAGGATCTCAACTTTCGAATCCGCTCCTTCGATAACCTTGCCCTGCCGGAGGACGTGATGGGGGCATGGCGGCGCGCCCGAGTTGCCGGTCGTGATCCCGCCGCACACCATGCCGACAGTCTGGCCGGCCTTCGGTTCGACGCGGACTCCCAACAGCTCTTCGGTGACGTATGCATTCGTGACGCCGCGGCCTATGATAATGGTACCGTGATGAAGCGCGTGCTGGACTTCCGGCAGTGCAACCGTTGCCTTCGCCAGCAGACGCCGCGATTCTGATGGATTGAGCACAACGAGCGCAGCCGACCGGTCTTTCGCGCCGGGCCGTTTCCGGGGCACTTCAACTTCATAGAACATCAACACCTCCTCCTCAGCTCGCGGCCTTCTCCGGAGCCAAAAAGCGGAATCGAAGGATTTCGAGACTATAGCTTTTATCCCGAGCGCTTCCGGCGAGCAAGCTAAATCGAGCCGTTTCGGGAAGGCTTGCGCGAGGAAGAGGTCAGCCCTTCGCCAGACCCATTACGTTGCCGGCCGGGTCCTTAAATAGTTTCTGTCGCGAAACTCATTGTCCGACCGGTGGCTCTGGCTCGATTGAATTTACATGTGAGGGCGGGCTTTAGCCCGCGCCCTGAGGACAACAACCACGACACGGCCGATTTCATGAGCGTAATTCGCTTGTTTTTAAGGCGCTGTGTGGGTAGAAGCGACGATCTCTTGCTCAGGTGCGCCGGGCACGGGCTAAAGCCCGCCCGCACATGATTGCTCTGGTTGACGGACGACTCAGCCCCAAAAGGGTGTTTCGCGACAGAAACTAAATAGTGAAAATACGGTACGCCCGCGATTTCGACATAGAGGATAGGCTGCTTATGGCTGCATCTCCTCGCGCACCTCACTTCGCAAGGCCAGGGCACTTGGCGCTGACGTGATGGCATTGCAGGCAGTCCATTTTGGCGGAGACGTTTTTCTGGGCGCGCCCCCCGCCATGACAGCTTAGACAGTCGGAAACCGATTTTGCGTTGGCGTGCTCTGCATGGAAAGCTCCGGCCGTCTGGTCGTTCAACAGCTTTACTGCCTGGGCAACGACGTCGCCGCTTAGCCGGGCGCATCGTTCCAGCCGCTCGGGCGAATCGACGGCGTAGCCCGACGCGAGGCACCATTTGGTTACGGAGGCGTGACACAGCGGGGAGTCGCTCTTGTTCTGCGGCAGCGTTTTGATCTTCCTGTCGACCTTGAAGCTGTGTTCCTCGGCGTAACGATTGCTGATATCGCTAGGCATGAGCGACTGCGCGTACCAGTTCATCAGCTCATCTATCAGGAGTCCCGCTGTCTTCGAGTCAGTGACCAGCGAAATGGCCGCGGATGCGCCGTTGAGCGCGCCGCAGACGGTTCCCCACCCTTTCAGCCCGCCGCTGCCGTAGCTCATCATCTGGGGAGGCAACGACGTGAACGGCGCCCCTGCCTTGTCCTGCAAGGCTTTGACGATGCCGGCGAACCCTGCGAAGCCGCATCCCATCTCGTAATAGGCGTCGTGTCCAAGTTTGCGCGCTTCCTCGGGATCCAGCTTGGTGTAGGGCCAGGGCCACGGCGGTGTATCTGTCGCCGCGGCTGGTGTCTTTTCACCCAGGACATGAAAAACCGCAGTGCCGGCGACGGCGGCCGCCATGTATCGCGCGGCGCCAGAAAGGAACTTCTTCCTCGAAATTCGTTCTTCCACGAAACTCTCCTTTGAGATGGGCCGCTTCACGGCCCTGTCAGCAAGAATCATGACGGTACAATGCGAGCGAAGCTGTCTACGGCAGGCCTCGCAGTTCCTTGACGCACCGTATTATATCTTCAGACCTGCCCAGAAGCACCACCATCCACTTCAAATCGGAAATTTCGCGACTAATTGAGACTAGATCAGTTCACTGCTGTCCAAATTAGCTGAAATCCAATTCGTCCCCGTTGATTAGAAACGAGTTACGGCCTTCGACAGCGCCTTCTCTGGATGAGGTTGGCTGCCCGGGAGTCTACTTTTTTCTGCTCCATCAA
>Ga0315274_10002961_pt1 | contig 25251 bp, 31 predicted proteins | sample YL17G02_20_MG_FD_203700 | JGI IMG/M metagenome (GOLD analysis project Ga0315274, IMG submission 203700) | Sediment microbial communities from Yellowstone Lake, YNP, Wyoming, USA - YL17G02_20 | ecosystem: Environmental > Aquatic > Freshwater > Lake > Sediment | place: USA: Wyoming | collected...
ATTCCGAGATCGAGCAGCGGGGAGTAGATGTTCATGTCCTTTTCCAGACATTGAAGAGTACAGCACCAGATTGTGCTGATTTACTAAAAAACGCGTTTGCAGCGGGATATGCAGAGACGTTTGCAGAGGCTGCAGATGTCATAACCCGTGAGCATGAGATCGAGATGAGGGGGAGATATTTATAATACTCACCATGGTTACGAGCAACACCAATAAGGCAAGGGAGGTTGCGGAATTTTTCGGCGGTTTACTTGATGTGTGCCATGTACCGCTCGAAATTCCTGAACTCCGCTCTGATGATGTAGCTGAGATCTCCCGGCAGAAGGCGCAATACGCATTCGATCATCTCCTCACACCACTCATCGTGGATGACACCAGCTTTTCCATTGATGCACTGAATGGATTTCCCGGCCCGTATGCCGCGTACGTGCTGCACTCGATAAGTAACGAGGGTATTCTTAAAATTATGAAGGACGTGAAGAATCGCACCGCACACTTCACGACAGTGATTGCATTCGCAGACGAACATGGTGTCCGGACCTTTCCTGGAACCATCCACGGCAGGATCATTACAGTCCCCCGTGGAAGCGGGGGATTCGGGTATGACCCAATCTTTGAGGTGGAGGGAAGGACACTTGCAGAACTCCCTCTTGAGGAGAAAAGCAGAATCTCTCACCGTGCGCTGGCGCTTACTGCATTCCGGGACTGGTTCATGCAAGAATGCAGACCATCAAAAGTGTGACACAAATGGTTAATAAGTCTTACAGCGTTGTTATAAGGGCAGACAGGAGTGTATTTCTATGGCAAAATTCCCCGAAGCCGAAGCCCGGTTACTCAACGTGAAAATATGTATGCATTGCAACGCCCGCAATGCGATCCGCGCAACCAGCTGCCGCAAGTGCGGTTACAAGAACCTGCGCCCCAAGAACAAGGAAAGAAAGGCGTAATTGTTATTCTTCACTATTTTCTCCTGTTTTTTTTAAAATCTTATCTATAAGAAATCATGCCGAATAGTAGGTCACCCGCTTCCCTTTCTTCGCATATTCCCCGGCAAACGTTTCGATGTTCCGTTTGTACCCTATCCGTTCAATAAAGCCCAACGTGCGGAGTACTTCACGCACCCGCATCACATCAGTCTCATCCGCCCAGTTTTTTGTATATACATAGATGACTTTTCGGTTGTCGCGTGATTCCGGATTCGGCTTTGACGTGCTCACTTTTGCAGATATGCCGAGCTCGAGTGCCACGGTCGCGTTTCGAACCTTCTTCCACGCTTCATCCGCCAGTCCCGGCTCCTGGAAAATCAGCCATTTACCCGCATTTTCATCCTCGATCGCCTCTGGAGCGCTGCCCGGAGCGTCCAGTACAATCCAGTACATCTGCGTGGTTTTTGTTGGGATCACCCCTTCACCGTTGCAGAGCATCCCATAGATTGTGTCAATATCGGAAAATCGTTTCAATATTGCCTCTGCAAGCTGCGGATATACACGAGCGAACTTCTCAAAAATAACGGAAAGTTCCGCTTTGAAGTCAATACCGCCTTCGACCAGCGTATAAAGGTATTTGTCCTGCGTCTGGAGCCCCCGGTTCAGGGAGTGCTCGAAGATGCCGTATGCCACATCAGCCAGCGCTTCGGGATCGACTTCAGTCATGCGTACCAGTCAGATGTTAGCAAGAAAATAGTTTCTGTATTGATCCTGCGGTGCTTTGCGGCACCAGGCTAATCCACTATGCAGCCAACAGGGATATACCAAAATCAGCGCATGTTTCTGACCTGTTATTGCAATTGTCGAATGATTTAAGAGCGACGATAACGAACATGTACCAATTATGGAATGGAAACGTGACTGGGGCCTTACCGGTAGAGTCTGGCTGACAATGTTCTTGTTATTCATCCTCTACCTTGTGTTCATGACCATACTATGGGCGTTCGGAGCAGGTTACCAGTGGATAGTGTTATTAGCTGTGGGAATGGGATTAGTCCAGTACTTTTTCTCAGATAAGCTGGTACTCTGGTCAACAGGGGCTCGAATCCTGCAAAAGGATGAATACCCTGAACTGCACCGGACCGTCGAAAAGCTCTGCAAGGAAGCAGACCTCCCCCTCCCTAAAATTGCAATCATGCAGAGCCCGGTACCGAATGCATTTGCAACCGGAAGGAGTCCTAAGCACGCCGTTGTCGCATGCACAGACTCAATTATGCGTCTCTTAAATAACGATGAGCTCGAGGCAGTGCTCGCCCATGAGCTTGCCCATGTGAAAAACCGGGACATTCTGGCCATGACGATTGCCAGTTTTATTGCGATGATAGCTTCGATGATCATGCAGAGTTTTTTCTTTTCCGCGATGTTAGGGGGACGTAACCGGGAAGGGGGTGGGGGAGCGATCATCTGGATTGTCTCAATTATCGTATACGCGGTCAGTACATTACTCATACTCGCACTCTCAAGGTATCGTGAGTTTGCAGCGGATCGCGGAAGTGCCCTGATAACGAAGAAACCCAAAGCGCTCATTTCTGCATTAAGCAAGATTAGCGGACGTATGGATGCAGTCCCACGAGAAGCCAAAGCAAAGGTAGAAGCGGCGAACGCATTCTTCATCATCCCGGCGCTTTCAGGAAGGTCTTTCATGGAACTCCTTTCCACACACCCACCGCTTGAAAAGCGGATCGCAAACCTTGAGAAAATCGAAGCTGAAATGCATGGGTACTAATTATCTGGCTTTCACACTTTTTTAATTCAGAATACCCATGCTGAATCTCATAATTACTAGTATTCTTTAAACGATTGTCACACATCTCATTCGATACTTTATCCACATGTCGATTTGCAGATTTTTTCTTTTCAGATTGTCATACCAGTTAGCCTTCTCTTATCATGCAAGGGCAGGATGAGCCGTTATAAAAGCCCTATATTTATATCTGCCGGGATTCATTGAACTATAAATAAAGGTGATCTGACCTTGCTCTCTGTCCTGCTGATCGATGATGAACCTGCGCTGCTCGAAGTGCTCAAACTGTTCTCTGAACGGTCCCGTGAAATGAGCGTCCACACAGCACAATCCGCAACAGAGGCACTTAGGATCCTTCCTGAGAAAACCTTTGATGCCATCATTGTCGATTATTCCATGCCGGAGATCGATGGGATTGAATTTTTAAAAATTCTCCGTTCAGAAGGCAATACAACGCCGGTGATCATCTTTACGGGAGTCGGGCATGAACGTCAAGCAATCGATGCCATTAATAATGGTGCAAACTTTTACTTAAAAAAAGGCGAAGACCCGCAGGCACAGTTCCGTGAACTGGTCACTATGGTCAAAACTGCTGTAGAAAGGACGTATATCGGAAAAAACCTGGGCACAACTAAACGGGTCATCGCAGATATGATTAATTTTTCATCTGATCCCAGCTTCGCAATAGATCGTGAAGGCAAGGTTGTTGCATGGAACACTCCCCTGGAACAGCTGACAGATACCCCGGCAAGCGCCGTGATTGAAAAAAGCGATTATGTCTATGCGGAACCTTTTTTTGGAACCCGAAGAAAAATGCTGGCAGATCTCATCTTCGAACCGGATGATGAGATAAAGCGACAAAAGTATATGATAGTCAGCAGGGTTGCAAAAGGCCCGATTATCGCGGTTACCAAAGGATCAAAACGGGATGGAAGTGAGTGGACTCTCTGGACGAAAGCTATGCCTGTGTTTGATGGGCAGGGAAACTTCATCGCGGCTGTTGAAACGGTCCGGGATGTCACTGCGACATTTAAGGATATCGTTATTCATGATGAGACACAGGATGCTGTTGCCCATCTCACAGATGTTGTTTCATCACAATCTGCCAAGCCTGTAAAAGGGATGTTTGACAAGATTCTCGGTAAAACCTCCACATATTACAAGGAGGGGGTTATCCTCTATCAGGAAAAGAAATACGCTGAAGCGATTGGTGCATTCAATAAGGCACTGGAGATTGACGACAAACTTCCATATGTCTGGAATGACCATGGCCTCTGTTTCCGGGAAATGGGTGATAATAAAAGTGCACTCCAATCGTTGCTGCGGGCGGTTGAACTTGCACCGGAGAACCCGGAACTTCTCTTCAATCTTGGTGAAACACTCGAAATGATAGGTGTGCTCTATATGAGTAACAAATATCTCGATTCCGCAATCCAGACATTCAAGATGGTGGCAAACCAGATGCCCAATAATGCGAATACATGGAATCATATCGGCATTTGTTATAAAGAGATGGGAAAACCTGAGGAGGCCAAATTCTATTTTGATCGTGCCCGGGATATCCATATCTGGAAAAAGGATACCCCGATTATTCCCAATCGGGATAAATTTCTCTTAAAGGGATCTTATGCTCAAAGTCCATGATATTTGAGTCCTTTTGTAAGGATCCCTCACACAGTGACCCGATATACATGCTCCATGATCATTTTTTTTTCTTGTAGTGGCTGGTCCGCACCTCAGGTTTATATTCTGAAGTAAGCGATACACTCTTTATGATACCCAGATGGTTGCTCCCGGTATTTTTCATAATCCTCATGGTAATTACCTTGCCGGTGGATGCCCATGTACCGATCAGTGCCGACAATAATAATGATCTTACAACTGCACTTTCCATGGAAAAACCTACCAAATCGTATGCAATTTACGGGCATCTCCATGATGCCGGGGATGTGGGTTATTATAAGTTCAGCCTGAATACCGGTGATCGGCTCACACTTTCTCTTATGACAACGGGGTTCGATGCACCGGTCCCGGATATAATCGTTATGAGCCCGGGAACTTCCGGTAACATCGAAGGTCTGTCCCTGCCCGTTACCGTACCTTTGGGCTATAATGCGGAGGTAATCAAAGGAAAAAAACCGGTCACTGCAGAATATGAACCATTCTCACCTGCTGCAATTTTTAACGTTGCATCCTATTCAAAAAACATCACCCAGCCGGGAACCTATTATGTCGCCGTTATCAGTCCGGCTGATGAAACCCAGTACAGTATAGCAGTTGGTTACCTTGAGGAGTTCAATCTTCAGGAATGGGTAATCGTACCAATCAATCTCATTTATACCCACCTCTGGGAAGGCCAGTCCATCATCGCAATCCTCGCACCGTTCCTTGCTATTTTTATTCTTGGACTCATTCTGACAGCCCGACGCGAACGCGACAACAAAATAAAAAAACCACTGTCCTCCTGGCTTTCAACAATTGCCGGGTTATGCTATTTAGGTGGCGCATCCATTGTGCTTGTCCAAATGGCCCGGGTCCTCAGGGTAACAGGTCCTTCTGCCGGTGTGATTATCACCCTCATTTTTACCCTGATACCAATCCTGCTCGGTATCTGGGCGCTGCGTATTGCCCGTTCACCATCCCCGCAATCCAAAAAGGATCGGTTATCGCTGGGAATCATCGGGCTGCTTGGACTGCTATTCTGGGCAGGGCTTATTATCGGGCCGGTAATTGCCATTATTTCAGCTCTTGTACCGGAACAATACTATCACAATTCCCTCAACTAATAAACTTCAATAATTACAATTCTTCTTTTTTTAAAAACCGGAAAATGGGAATGATTAATACTACTGCTCGCTAAAATTGTAAAGCATCATTGCATCGATGGTCTAGTGGTATGACTTAGGCCTTCCAAGCCTATAGCCCGGGTTCAATTCCCGGTCGATGCATGCGGGCTCGTGGTCTAGTTGGCTATGACGTCGCCTTCACACGGCGAAGATCTCGTGTTCGAATCACGACGGGCCCATGGTTGTTGCACGGTTCATGTCTTTTGACAAGATCCTGTTTTAAACTGTCAACAAATCCGTTCAGGATGGCAGGATAGATGATACTTTTTTTTTGCATAAAAATTCGAAGGTCATGAATGGACAAGTCAGACGCCACCTGACGATTCAAACATAGAGGTCATACAAAAAAAATTTCCTACACAGGTAGAAAACGTACGGGTAAGGATCCAGAGGAACCTGCTGTCGGATTTTCACTGGAGTGATCTTCAGGGAATCATCAGGTCAGATTTGGTATTCCTTTTCCCGTACTTCAACCAGCCATGTGTCGAACTCCCGGAAAAACTGTGTTATCCGCTCCGCATCATCCGGTGTTCGAACAGCAACCTTTTCACGATAATACCGAGCCCGGTCCTCTACCTGCCAGTGGTCCTTCTCACCATCGATGGGGCAGAGTTCAGCCTCGTCTTGTGCCCGGCACGGCTCGTTTTTCAGTGTGTGGCAGAACGCAGTCCGCACCGGAGACTTCAGCGGTTTCACGGCACATCTCATTTCAGAGTACCCGTCCCAGTAATCATTAACCGGGAACCCGGCTTTTGCGAGAGGGCGGTCCCAGGTCGCATCCACCAGTATCCAGCGGCAACCGATCTGCACGCGGCAGGCAAGATGGTGTGCGATCGGGAGCCGGGCAGCCTGTTTTCGGAGTTCGGGTGGGTAGTGGAGGTCCGGGTCGTTCCATGAAAAGGCGATTGTTGCATACACCACGCTTACATTCAGTTTCCTGTACATCTCTGCGAGCAGGTAGTGCTTGGGACCGCACGATCCTTTACCCGCCACGAGTAACTGTTCCGGTGAGGTTTTGGGGTCGGACATGGGCGCAATAAGCGAGTACGGGATATCACGGATATGGGAGAAGATCGAGATCATGCTCTCGCGGGTATCGAGACCATGCGTCCATTCTGAGAACGTATCATTGACCAGCGAAGTCATACGGATTCACCATCCTTAAAAATTATCTCAGCCGAACAAACCACGGGAAAGACCCCTTTTCATCTTCCATGATTGTGACCATGCTCATTTTTTAGGAGAGGCAGAGGATGTATCTTTCTATCTGGATAGCAGTCACCAATTGCACCATTGAAATGATGAGGTTGTGGATTTCCCTATACCAGACGGGGAAATTCCAAAACGGTGCTGTGTTCACGAAGATGTATCCGGAACATCGTATGTTACTATGGCTCTGGAGAAATGTTCAAAAAAACTTGAACACTCACGGGGGTTTCAACCCTAGCCGCTTTGTGCTCCCCCATAAATACGAGAACTCCTGAACAGCTAATACGTTATCATCGCGCTCAGCGCAGGGGCGGTATGGGGGAACAGGCACGGTTACCTTCTTCATGGTACTTGTGCTTTTTATTTCATATCCTGATAAAAGGAATTCTGCAGAGCCGTTAATATCATTTCATACGATGGAAAAATATCCAACCCGGCATGGATCGCGAGCAGGGAAGCTACAGGAAAAAATATGTGCAGTCCCGCCATGCTGGATTTCCCGCTGGCTGACGGACTGCGTGCAATAGTAAAAGTGAAGTTATGCGTTTTTCATCTTGGCTTTTGCAACGAATCCGTCCTTGCCAATGTAGTACATGAAGCCCTTTTCTTTGGCAATCTTTTCAGTACCGACTTTCTTCTTCTTGCCGGTCTTGTTGTGCTTCATCGGGGCTGCCCAGACATACCCGTCCTTACCGATGAAGTACAGGTATCCCTTTTCGCGCTGAATCTTTTCTTTTCCAATTTTGGTTCCCATTTAAACACCTCAAAACCATAATTCGGTTTTGATAATGAGAGTTAACGCCTGATAATATAAAAGGTTTCCGTCGGAAGTCCGTCGAAGTCTCGATTTTTACCAAAATTTTGAGGGTATTTTTGGTATTGTGACACACTATTAAGGCCGATTGGAATCCCGTTTAAATCGCTCTGTTTTGATTATTTCGGTCAAATTTCGGTTTTATTCAGCAGTTACGTCGTAAATTTCGTAAAAAGGAGAAGCGCATTTTTTGCATCAGACAAGGGATACTGCTCTGGTGGCAGGGCAATGCCTATTTTTTTCTGCATACTGTGCCCGAACAGCTCGTGTGGCTCAGGAATAGTGATCCTGCATGATGATTGCCATGATCACCTTGAATGATTAAGTCAGTGTTCCCTTCTGTCAACAAGCCGTTTCGGGCGCCCTTTTAGGGTATAGAAATCAAGTCCGCGTTGCCCGGTAAAATTGAATTCGATGTGGAATGACTGGTCGTGATAGTGCTCTGCAATCAATGATTTGTACTTGAAGAAACGCGAAACGAACTGATCTTCCACAAGGTGCCGGTCACAGTGATCCGGATCAAAGCACTCGAGGTTTACCCGCAACACGGTTTCCCCGGGCATATCCCCGTCATATACGAATGCTTCGTACTCACCGGTCAGATATGCCATGTTCTGATGCTGGAAGACAGATGCCTCTATGTCAGTCCGGTTGAAGGGGTTCCCGAATAACCAGATAGTTTCTGCTTCCCGCTGGGGATTGATGATGCGCAAGTGGGTCCTGCCGCACCCGCACCGCTCGCGGGTGAGAACTACCGTAGTATCCTCGGTATCATAATTGATCAACAGCATTCCGCACTTCCCGCCAACCGGCAGCAGCGTCGTGAGCACCCCCCTCCCGCACTCACCATCTTTCACAAACGACTGCAAAAGAGGATTATAGACATCAAGATGGACAAGATCTTCAGGGACATGAAGCCCGGCAATCTGCGTGCATTCACCACACATCGTCCCTTCTGTGCTGCCGTAGGTGTTATAGACCGGCACTCCCCACAGTTCAGCAAGATAGGAGCGGGATTCATCCGCAAAAGCCTCTCCGCCAGCGACCAGTTTATCTATCGAAGTATCAGAAGTTTTAATCCCTTCCGCAGAAAGTCGTCGTGCGAGCCTGAGCAGTTTGAAAATACTTCCTACAATTGCAGTGGGTTTGTAGTTTTTCAGGATACGTGATTCAAATGTACATTTACCGATGGGAATAATTCCCATACCGATATTCCGGGCGGCAATCGTCATCGTGTTCGCACCGACATTCATGCCATACGATGCACAGACCACGATCCGGTCCTTATTCGAGAATCCCTGCGAAATAAAACTGCGGGCGTATTTCTCCGCGTACCGTTTCCAGTCATCCCATGTCAGGAAAAAACCCTTGGGCGTGCCGCTGGTACCGCTGGTCTCCTGGATGGAAAAAACATTATTCCAGTCGGTGGACAAAAATTCAAATTCCGGAGTAATAGGGGGCTGGTGCTCCCGTATAGTTTTTCCGGAAATGATGGGCAGATGGAGCAGATCCTCATGTACCCGGACTTCGGCAGGTTTGATGTTGTTCTCGCGGAACCAGTGACGGTAGAACGGGGAGTGTTCAGCGGCGTACTGTACCGTGTAGCGCACCCGTTCATCTATCATTGCATCGAGATCTCCCCGTTCCATCGTCTCGATTTCCTGAGCATAATACCGGTCCGCGGACATACTGGATAATTACCAGAATAGTTGTTTATAGATTGTGGAGTGTCCAGCTATGTCCATGCGATTTTTTCGCCACGACTAAAAAAGCCGCACCAGGGCTACAAAGAACTGCATGCCCCCCTTTTATCGTCTGTCCCATCTCATTATGTGATGAGATTTTCTTGTATTTCCACCTCATCCTCACCGATGACTGCAACCTCTGCTGCAGCTACTGCCGGGCTAGGGTGTTTGAGAACCCGGCTGGGAGTAATGATATAAGCGCACCACAAATCGAAATCGATCCCCGTCTTCCTCCTGAACTGAATTTTAATCTTGACCTGCTCTATGGTTTCCTGAAAAAGGATCCCGCCCCCACGCTCACGTTCTATGGGGGGGAACCTCTCCTGCGGGCGGATCTGATTGACAGGATTGTCCGGGAGGCCCCGGTGCAGCGTTTCATGATGCAGACCAACGGGCTCCTGCTTGGCCGGCTTTCACCCGAAATTATCAGCCGTTTTGCCACTATCCTTGTATCGCTCGATGGGCGCGAAGCTCTCACGGATGCAAACAGGGGTGCAGGGACATACCGGAAGGTAATGGAGAGTATTAAAAAAATCCGCCATAACGGGTATAACCAGGAGCTCATTGCCCGTATGACGGTAAACGAGAGCACGGATATTGCTGATGCAGTTCACTGGCTGGCTGACAACCCGGATTATTCCTTTTCCTCCATTCACTGGCAACTGGATGCAAATTTTTCCGATGATTTTTCACATCGCCGTTTTACAGAATGGGTAAACAAAAGCTATAATCCCGGCATCCTCAGACTCGTGGCAGACTGGGTTGACCATATGGAAAACGAGGGCAACGTGCTGCGCTGGTATCCATTCCTTGATCCAATGGAAGACCTGCTTCTTGGACGCCAGAGCCTGCTCAGGTGCGGATCGGGGTATGCTAACTACAGTATTATGACGGACGGACACATCACCCCCTGCCCGGTGATGATTGGGATGTCACAGTATTACGTGGGGCACATACGGGATGCTGACCCTCAGGATCTTGCCGTCATAACGGTAAACGGTGAGTGTGCAGACTGTCAAATCCGCGGATTCTGCGGGGGGAGATGTCTCTATTCAAACATTACAAAACCATGGGGGGTGGCTGAGCGCAGGATAGTCTGCAGTACCGTGGAAACTCTTCACACCGGCCTGATGAATGCACTTCCCCGTGTGAAGGATCTTATCGCCAGCGGTGTGATTTATCGTGCAGATTTTTCCCATGAAAAGTATAACGGATGCGAGATCATCCCCTGAGTAGCATAAATAGAGCAAACCCCATTCATCACCATCCGGATGTATTTATTATCTTGACAGAAATATTTAAAACGCAGATCAAAAGCTGCATGAGCAATACAATGGAAAAAAAGAGTTATGGTGGCCCGAAAAACTTCGGTCCCAGAGAAATGACAAAAACAGTCTGTTCAGACTGTGGAAAAGAATGCGAAGTCCCCTTCAAGCCAACAGAGGGCAGACCGGTCTATTGCAGAGATTGCCTCCCGAAACACCGGAAACCCCGGTATTAATCGTATCATTTTTCTCCCTTTTTATGAATTTTATTACAGAATGAATCCATTAGCGAGGGCCTTGCTCTAAAAAGGAAGCATCTTCTTTTTGCTTGACCTATTCTTGTACTATGGCAATATCATGGAGAGAGGCAAAGGAATGTGCAGCACGAGAAAGACTTCCGCAGGTCTATCATGACTGCGATGCTGATGTTTACGGGGCATGCAGACCTGGAGAAACACAGGGGTCGTTTCGAGAAGGTGTCTTTATAGAGCACCGGTGCATCTGTATGCCTGCACACCTGATGCCTGAAGAACTCGAAGCAAAAGAAAAGAAATTCTTCCAGGATAACCCAGACTGGTAATTATCCCCTTTTTATTGTTGTTTATTTCCTTATCCTTATGTCTTCGCGGATCCGGTGGACAATATCATACAGCATTACGCGGAATTCCCCCCCAATTTCCTCCCACGACCTCGCATCTGAAGCCGGCTGGGCTGCTGAATCAAACCGTTCCCCATGCACCAGGAGAGTATCACTTCCATCTTCACCATCGGTCTTCGCCTGCTCCGAGAGCTGCCTGAAGATAACGTAATACCCGCTAACGAGAACAATGAGAAAAACAAGCGGCACAACAACGGAGGGGATCAACCAGAAGAACTGCGAGACTGTCGTGCCATAATTATCGTCCACCCACTGAAAGACGATCAGGATGAATGCTATGCAAAACGCACTGCCAAATGCCCTGATGATAGGAGCTGGCAGGTTAAGGGGAAACGTGAATGTCCCGAAAATGTCAGCAACAAACAGGATAACAAGAATGAAAAGAAGAAGCCAGAAGTTTGAAAACAGAAGGCCATCGGCTGCTTTTTGAATAATTCCCTCGGGGGTGGTGACGGTCGTCAGGATCTTTGCCAGAACCATCACGATCAGGAAACAGATGATCGCCATCATCCGTGAAACAAAAATCCAGCTCAGCGGCTTCTTTTGAAATCGTACCATAATTTTCTTCACCGGAAAGGCTGTACAGGATTTGTCATGTTTCCTATATAGTGATTGACCCTCCGGAATAAACCTGGGGGAATTCGCACATTTCTCCTGGTTTTGAAACGCCGGATTTACCACCACTTCGAAGAGCATTTAGGGTTCTTCTCCTATCTGGTTCATTGGGGTTACCGGAACCAAAAAACGAGAAGATCGGGACGTATAGTAAATCTAATCTTTGAATGTCACCTTCTTCACTGTCTCTACTACTATCACAAGACCTAATATCCGGATTGTGGATCATCTGGTATGCAGGTCAATTACAAGCGATACGGTCTCTACCTGCTCCGGTGGCAGGCAAGCACACCAATCCTCGCCGTGGTCGGCATCCTGTTAGCCCCTTATGGTTGGCTCATCGCAGCAATAGTGGCAAACCTGATAGGCGGCCTGATCTTTTTCTGGGTGGATCAGTTCATTTTCACATCACAGTCACTCGCCGCACAGTGGGAGGTCAAAGATAATATCGCATGCGTGGACTGCGGAAGGATTGCTAGGGGGTACCGGTTGGTCAGATCGGGAGATTACGACAGGACACACGATCGTGAGCCGGAATTCAGGTGTGAGGACTGTTCGAAAAGAAAGGCTGAAGAATTGAAAGGGCGTGGAGTAAAAATCGAGTAATTACGAAACAAAAAATTTAATGCCCTACCCATTACAGACGATTGTTCAGAACCCGCGAATATTCATACTATTGACATTTTTTCATTGTATAATTCATTAAATGATCCATTTTATGCTTGTCAATCATTGCTGTGGTGCAGTTAAAAACACATCAATAACCAAAAAAATACAATAATGTATAAATATGTACAAAGTTGACCTGTATACCAGACAACCATTACAGGTTCTCAGGATGCACTGTTTCCAGCAGGCAGAACTCCTGAAATTTATAAGTGGAATGCAGGATTATGAAAACCCGTGCGGTCCACGATGATGGCCCCGGGGGAATGGAAATTGCAGATATGAAAGCAGATCTCACATTAAACCTTGGACTACAGGAATACCTAATTACAGTGAATGATCAGCCAAAACCGCTGATCATCCCGCTCTGTGCTGAACTTCCTTTACCAGATATCTCACCACTGGATGTGTACTCAAGCACCAGGAACGGCTGTGGGTTCCTGCTCGAATCAATGGAGGGTAGCGAAAAAATTGCACGCTACTCCTATATCGGGATCGATCCCGAGTTCGTGGTCACGATAGGTAATACGGTAGATGTACAGGGAAATGAGCGGTTTACTGTGATTGCAAAAGATCCGGAGGGTGAGACACCAGTCGACAAGATCAAATCGATCCTCTCCCGGTTCTGCTACGTGAACGTAAAAGCGCCCCGGTTTTTTGGCGGCATGGTCGGTTACTTCGCGTATGACTGCGTGTACTCCCTCTTTGAAAAAGTAGGCGGGAGGTACAACGGCAGCCAGACTTCGATCAGGAACCGGGACTGCGGGAACCATGACGCCAGCTTCATGCTTACCAAAGACTGCATCATCTTTGATCACGCAGAGCGTAAGCTCTACATCTTCTCAAGCCCGTTCCTCACCTACGATTCCGACCTGAAACAAGAATATGAACGGAGTGTGGCGAAGATCCGGACTCTGTGGGATCATATTGCAACTCTTGCATCTGAGAAACATGAGGGTGCTGCGCTGAAGCAGGGAAGCGGAAAAACGCCGGCATATATCCCATCAATATCGCAGGAAGCGTTTGAGCGATCTGTCAGGAGGGTACAAGAGCACATTATCGCCGGGGACATCTTCCAGGCAGTGATCTCGCACAGGATGGAGTGTGCAGTGAACAACGATCCGTTCGCGATTTATGCAGCGCTCCGTGAGATCAACCCGAGCCCGTATATGTATTATCTCGATTTTGGCGACGAGCAGGTGATTGGGGCAAGCCCGGAGATGCTCGTGCGGGTTGAGAAGCGGCGGGTAACAACGGTACCAATAGCTGGCACCCGTCCACGGGGACGGGATACCCGGGAGGACGCACAGCTTGCACGGGAGCTTCTGGCGGATCCCAAGGAGCGGGCTGAGCACACGATGCTCGTTGATCTTGCGAGAAACGATCTGGGACGGGTGTGCCGGTTCGGTTCCGTGGAGGTCGAAGAATTCATGGGCATAGAGAAATTCTCCCATGTCCAGCATATTGTTTCAACGGTCAATGGCATGCTCAAAGACAACCTTGACTGTTACGACGCATTCAAATCCTGTTTTCCCGCCGGCACCGTGTCAGGTGCACCAAAAATACGGGCGATGCAAATCATAAAAGAGGAAGAGTCACAAAACCGCGGGCTCTATGCCGGCGCCGTCGGTTATATCGGGTTTGACCGGAATCTTGAATTCGCTATTGCAATCCGGACTGTTATTATGCGCAATGGCCGGGCATATGTACAGGTAGGGGCGGGAATTGTCGCTGATTCGGTCCCGGAAAATGAATGGAAGGAGACCGAGAGCAAGGCATCCGCGATGCTGCGGGCGATCGAGCAGGCGGGTGCGTTGTTATGAAAGTCCTGATCGTGGACTGCTACGACAGCTTCACCTTCAACCTGTACCAGCAGGTCGGTAAACTTGGTGGCAATCCGGTTGTTATGACCTGCGACACACCGCTTGAACGCCTAAAAAAGACCGGGTGCGACCGTATTATCCTTTCACCCGGACCGGGGACACCTCATGATTCGGGGGTCTGTCCTGAAGTACTGGAAACCATGAGCAGGACGATTCCCACGCTGGGTGTCTGTCTTGGGCACCAGGTAATATGCTCTGCATTTGGGGGAGAAGTCATCAGGGCAAATCACCTGATGCATGGCAAGACCTCTGCGATCCAGCACGACGGGGAGGGGATTTTTACCGGTATACCGGCACCATTCATCGCGACACGATACCACTCGCTGGTTGCCGCTAAAGATTCGCTTCCCCGTGATCTCAAGGTGTCTGCTACGAGCCTTGATGATGGATATGTCATGGGAGTGCGGCACACCCGTTATCCCATAGAGGGCGTGCAGTTCCACCCGGAGAGCATCCTCTCGCAGGAAGGCGACCGGATTATCAGAAATTTCCTTACCGGAACTCCGGTGGCACAATGATGTTTACGGAGATTCTCACAAAACTTGCAGTGCGGCAGGATCTTACCGCTGCTGAAGCTGCTGACGTGATGAGAACAATTATGGAGGGGAGAGCATCACAGGCACAGATCGGCGCATTTCTCCTTGCATTACACATGAAGGGTGAGACTGCAGAAGAGATTGCCGCATTTGCCCGTGTTATGCGGGATCATGCGATAACGGTAAAGCCAGTGACCGGGCGAATGCTCGTCGACACCTGCGGTACTGGGGGAGACGGGGCACAGACATTCAACATCAGCACCGCTTCTGCCTTTGTCGCTGCAGGGGCCGGTTGCCCGGTTGTCAAACACGGCAACAGGGGTGTGAGCAGCAGGTGTGGTTCGGCAGATGTTCTCGCAGCACTGGGAGTAAATCTCGCGACTGCACCGGAAGTGCAGGCACATATTGTGGAACAGGTCGGTATTGCATTCTTCTTTGCCCCAAATTACCACCCTGCGATGAAACATGCCATGACAGCACGTAAGGAGATCGGGTGCAGGACAGTATTCAACATTCTCGGCCCGCTGGCAAACCCTGCCGGTGCACAGGCACAGCTCCTGGGCGTCTACCGTCCGGGCCTTACCGGTACACTGGCAGAGGTGCTGCGAATTCTTGGGCTCTCACGGGCGATGGTCGTTCATGGATCCGGTCTTGATGAGATCACAACTACCGGGGAGACCGTAGTCGCTGAGCTCGATCACGGGACGATCCAGACTTATACGATCCGGTGTGTCACATTCGGTATTGCACCTGCACAGCCAGCGGATCTCAAAGGAGGCGATGCTCAGGAGAATGCCCGTATCATCAGGGATATCCTGCAGGGTGAGCGTGGTGCAGCACGGGATATTGTGCTCATGAATGCAGGAGCCGCAATTTATGTCGGGGGGCTGGGACAGGATCTTCATGAAGGGATACGGCTTGCCACCACTTCCATAGATTCAGGGAATGCATCTGCCCGGCTCAATGCACTGGTGGATGCAACACGGGATGTAGCATGATCCTTGATGAGATCATCCGGTGCACCAGGAAAAGGGTTGCCCGGCTGCCGGCATCATTCCCGGAGAACGGCACCCGCACTCACGCAAGCCTGATCGATGCGATACAGAACAGGACCGGCAGGAATGCGGTAATCGCAGAGATCAAATGCACCTCGCCCAGCCGGGGCATCATCCGCCGCAACGTGGACATGGCAATGATGGCAGGTGCACTTGCAGGGAGCGGATGCGTTGCACTCTCGATCCTGACCGAGCCGTATTACTTCGGGGGAACAGGGCAGGATATCGCCCGGGTGAAATCTGCGGTAAGCATCCCGGTTCTGCGCAAGGACTTCATTATCGACGAACAGCAGATCGCTGAGTCGCGGGCACTCGGGGCTGATGCAGTGCTCCTGATTGCAACGGTGCTTAAAGAGCGTCTGCCGGCATTCGTTGATCTCACACAGGTATATGGTCTTGAACCGCTTGTCGAGGTCCATAATGCAGAGGAGGTGGAGACCGCACTTTCCACACGTGCAGAACTGATCGGGATCAACAACCGCAACCTGTCGACCCTCACCATCGACCGTTCCACCACCCGGCTGCTCTCGGAAAGTATTCGATCTGCAGGGAGAGCGATCGTATCAGAGAGCGGTATGCGGTCTGCAGATGATATCCGGGAGATGAAACCTTTCTGCGATGCATTCCTGATCGGCTCATCGATCATGGAGCACGTACGGCCGGAAAAGAAACTCGAGGAGTTCGTATGCGCATAAAATGCTGCGGAATCACGAGCCCGGAGGATGCCCGCTATGCGGAAGCGTGCGGTGCGGATGCAATCGGCGTTGTGGTTTTTTCACCCACATCCCTCCGGGCAGTCACACTGGAACGGGTGCGGGAAATTTTTGATGCTGTAGGACCGTTTACTACCAGGGTCGCGGTGACTCAGACGACCTCACACGATGATCTCGAACAGATCCTTGCACTGCACCCGGATGCAATCCAACTCTCGCACCCGTTTGTATTCCGGAAAAAACCGGGTGCAAGCGTGATCCGGGTAATCGGGCGAAATGACCCGCTGCCCGCAAGCTGTGACGCAATCATTGTGGATGAGAGTCATGGCAGCGGGAGAGACTTTGACAGGTCTCATGCCCGTGACGTAGTGCAGAGATCGAAGGTGCCGGTAATCCTTGCAGGAGGACTGACCCCGGAAAATGTGGCAGATGCAATCCGGCAGGTGCAACCGTATGCCGTGGACGTCGCAAGCGGTATTGAGAAGGTTCCGGGTATCAAAGACCCCAGGAAAATTGCCGAATTCATCGCGGCAGCACGGGGTACGTAACATGACAAAAAAGGGAAGATACGGAAAATATGGCGGGCAGTACGTCTCCGAGACACTGATGAGCGCACTCATCGAACTTGAGAGCGCGTATGAAAAGGTGAGTAAAGATCCACAGTTCGCCCGCGATCTCACATCATTGCAGACAGAATACGCGGGGCGCGAGACACCGCTCACCTTCTGCCCGAATGCCTCACGGGAACTCGGGTGTAAGGTATATCTCAAACGCGAGGATCTCGTGCACGGTGGCTCACATAAACTGAACAACACCCTTGGGCAGGCACTGCTCGCAAAACAAATGGGCAAGAAGCGGCTGATTGCCGAAACCGGCGCCGGGCAGCACGGGGTTGCGACAGCAATTGTCGGGGCGGCACTCGGGCTTCCGGTCGAGGTCTACATGGGCGAGGTGGACACGCAGCGACAGGCGCTCAATGTGTTCCGCATGGAACTAATGGGCGCAAAAGTGATCCCGGTAAAATCAGGGACACGGACACTCAAGGATGCGATCAACGAAGCGCTTCGCGACTGGGTGGCAAACGTGCGGGACACCTACTACCTGATCGGTTCGGTCGTTGGCCCACACCCGTATCCGCTCATGGTACGGGACTTCCAGTCGGTGATCGGCAGGGAGGCGCGGGAGCAGATAATAAAAAAAGAGGGCAGGCTTCCCGACACCGTTGTTGCGTGTGTTGGAGGCGGTTCGAATGCGATCGGGATCTTCTACCCGTTCCTCTCCGATGATGTGGAACTGATCGGTGTAGAGGCAGGAGGTGAAGGGATTGAAACGGGAAGACATTCTGCCACGCTCTGTGCTGGTAATGAAGGAGTACTGCACGGAACGCTTTCGTACCTCTTACAGGATGAGAACGGGCAGGTATTGCCCACCCATAGCATATCAGCGGGTCTTGACTACCCGGGCGTTGGCCCGGAACATGCGATGCTCAGGGACAAACACCGCGTGACCTACGCAGCAGTAAATGACCTCGAAGTACTCGATGCTTTCAGGTTCCTCTCAAAATCAGAGGGTATCATACCTGCACTGGAGTCAGCCCATGCGGTAGCATACGTAATGCAGAACGCTGACAGGTTCGATAAAGATGAGATCGTAATCATTAACCTTTCAGGGCGTGGCGACAAGGATGTGGCTGAAGTGGCAAAGATGCAGGGGTGCCTGTAATGGGACGCATCGATACGGTTTTTGCATCAGCAAAAAAACCGGCCTTCATCGGCTTTACTGTTGCAGGAGACCCGGACAAGGTCACCTCTATCCGGATCGCCCGGGCGCTGATTGCCGGGGGAACGGACATCCTTGAACTGGGTGTACCATTCTCTGACCCGGTGGCAGATGGCCCGACGATCCAGAAAGCCGATGAACGGGCGCTTGCTGCTGGTACGACTCCGGATACCGTGTTTGAGATCGTCAGGGAGATTCGCGCAGAATCCGATGTGCCGATTGTATTCCTTACCTATTACAACATCGTCTATCACCGTGGGATTGAGAGGTTCTATTGTGAAGCGCAGGATGCCGGTGTGGATGGCATCCTGATCGCCGACATGCCGGTCGAAGAGTCTGAGGAGGTCTGTGCTGTTGCAGCACGTTGCGGCATCGCACCTATCTTCCTCATCTCCCAGACGACATCTGATAACCGGATCGAAAAGATTGCGGCAAAGGCACGCGGGTACGTGTATCTTGTTGCAGTGCTGGGGGTCACCGGTGTGCGTAATCAGGTTTCCGAGGGGGCAATCGATCTCCTGTACCGGGTCCGCAGGCATACTAAGCTTCCCCTTGCACTCGGCTTTGGCATATCGACACCCGCACATGCACAGACCTGCGCCCGTGCCGGAGCGGATGGCGTGATAGTCGGTAGTGCAATTGTGGAGATCGTCGAGCATAACCTGTCAAACCCGGACCTGATGGAACGGGTGTTGCAGGATTATGTGCGAGGGATGAAACAGGTAACAGGCAGCCTGACCTGAAGGTAAAAAAATCTGATATGAGGCTGTTGCATGACTATATTCAACTGTACTTTTGTACCAGTTGAGGTCAGAAATATCCTTGCATTTCTGTCAGACTGCAGTCTCACCATCACAAATTGTACAAATGGGTTGCTTTTTTCGAGTTATGCAACAGCCTCATATACTATCTTTTTATCCCTCGATGGACAAAAATAACCCGGTATATTATGACATCGAAGAACACTCTCCTTATCATCATGGGCATCTGTCTTGTTGCCGGCCTTCTTGTTACCGGTTGCACCCAGCAGGCAGCACCGAGTGATTCCAGCCAGGTAAAGCCTGAATGGACCGAACAGAACAGCAAACCCTCGGTCGTACCAACCGACGCCCCGGTTAAACCGCAATTAACCCAATGCCCCGAAGGCTGCAGAGGAGAGCCCCCAAATCCGTCATTAACCATTTGCCCTGAAGGCTGCAGACCAGGAATTCCCATGGTGACAGGAGCAGTTGGCAAGCCGAATGACGCACCGGCCAATATCGGTATGGCAAACCCTGCATCCGTCAACTGTGGCAAAGTGGGTGGAAACGTCGAGATTAAGAAAGATGCACCGGGTAACGAGTACGGCATGTGCACGTTTACCAATGGCACTACCTGTGAGGAATGGGCACTCTTCCGTGGTGAAGGCTGCAAGCCGAATGTGGCACCAACCGCCACCCGGGCAAAATAATTTTTTCTTTTATTCAACCGCCTCCCCGCGGTAGCCATGTGCTGCCAGTGCGGCAATTACTGATTTTTCCCAGCAAGTATCATCGTGATGAGGCAGTGGTGCGATCAGTTCCTTCCAGATCCGCTCCAGGGTTTCGTCCGTTGTTTTTAGATCATTGCGTCCCATAATCCGGCCGCATTCGTGCCCGTCCGGGTGTTGGATCAGCATCCGGTAGCAGCGGAATTCCCTGCAGATTCGCGGGCGGGTGGTATAAATTGCGCAGGCAATCCCTTTACCGGCAGGGTCCTTGCGCATAAAAGGGCATCCTTTTTCCGACTTTCCCTCTATTGGACCAAGCGGGGGACTATCCGCATAATCTCTTTCGATGTGAACCAGAAACAACTCGTTTTTTATCCCGTCCCTGCAGTAATAATCACGATTGGTGAGCTGTCGCTCGATTTTAATAAAGTCACCAAAGCTTGCGCAACATTTCCCGCACCATGAACAATCAAATGCTCCCATGCCGTTCATGGGATGTTGGCGGGAGGTCTTATAAAAAGAACGGAACGGATACGTTATCTGAGTTGTTGACCAGGAACTCCCATTTTTCAGACGGGAGTCAATTCAATTTGATTTTTCTGATTTTTCTGAAAAATATAAATATACAGAAACCACACATACTATTCAGGATTATGTCAGTCAAAAAAGAGAGAGAGATCTCCTGTGAGGCGTGTAGCCCTTCAGGCGGGTATAGTGTTGAAGCCGTGCTGGCTGTCGATGACCGCGGACAAATGGTTCTTCCAAAGGACATACGGCAGAGAGCGGGAATTCACTCCGGGGATAAGCTCGCTCTGATCAGCTGGGAGCGGGATGGTAAGGTCTGTTGTCTTGTCCTGATGAAAGTGGAGAATTTAAGTGGGATGGTCAAGGATGTGCTCGGTCCCATGATGCACGATACAGAACACTAAAGAGGTGCAGAATTATTATGACATCTTCAGAATCGTCATGCTGCTCTTGCTCATCCGGTATGGACCCCTCCCCGTGCAGCTGTAGTGGGGCTATCCCAAAACCTGCTGAAATCCGCACAACTGACAGTATTATCACTTTTACTCACCATGTCGATCACTTTCTTGCCCGCTGGGGCATAAACCGTATGGGACACAAGGTTGAGCCCGGCCTCTACCGGATCGGCAGTCCAACTACGGAATCCCCGGTCCTGGCCTCGGCAAACTATACGCTGAGCTTCGATGCCCTGCGTTCTGCACTTGCGGGATACGATGCGTACATCCTTGTGCTGGATACCAAAGGGATCAATGTCTGGTGCGCTGCCGGAAGAGGCACGTTCGGCACCGATGAACTGGTCAGCCGCATCGAAACCACCGGGCTTGCCAGCATCGTCACCCACCGGAAGATCATCGTCCCGCAGCTGGGAGCACCGGGAATTTCCGCGCATGACGTGCAGCGCCGGTCCGGCTTTAAGGTGGAGTATGGTCCGGCCCGTGCCAGAGACCTCCCTGAATATTTCAGGACAGGGAAGGCTACGCCGGATATGCGCAGGGTGCAGTTCTTGATCCACGACCGGATCGTCCTCTCACCCGTTGAGTTAGTTCACGTCGCACTGCCGGCTATCGTTGTCGCAGCGGGACTCTGGTTTCTTGCCGGTCCGGTCGCCGCACTTGCAGCCATCTCTGCAGTGGTTGCAGGAGCCGTGCTCTTCCCGGTCCTGCTTCCGTTCATCCCGACCAAGGACTTCTCCTCAAAAGGCCTCCTTCTCGGGGGAGTTGTAGCAATCCCGTTTGCTGCTGCATTCGCTTCAGCCCCGGCCCTGCCCGGCTGGGCTACGCTCATCGCCCCCATAACACCGCTCCTCATTATGCCTGCAGTTACCGCATACCTCGCCCTGAATTTCACCGGTTCAACAACCTTCACCTCACGGACCGGTGTCAAAAAGGAGATCTTCCGGTACGTACCCATCATGGCATTCATGGCAGTCTCCGGGATAATTCTTGGTATAGTGCTTGGTGTGAACCGTCTCATGGGGGTGATCTGATGTTTGATTCCTACGCGGAGAACACCCTCCATTACCATAAGGATCGGTGCATCAACTGCAAACGCTGCACCCAGGTCTGCCCCCACGGTGTATTTGCTGAGGGGCCTGATCATGCGGAACTTGTCCGCCCGGCTGCATGCATGGAGTGCGGCGCCTGCGCCTTGAACTGCCCGGTACAGGCGATCGATGTCCAGAGCGGGATCGGATGTGCTTGGGCGATGATCAGTGCTGCCCTGAGGGGCAAGGACATGGACAGCGGGGAATGTAGCTGCGGTGGTGCTGATGGGTCCTGCTGTGGCGTTCAGGAAGAGAAGTCCTCCTGCTGCGAGGAAAAATAACGACAAAACCCCGGGTCCTCTTTGTCTGCACGGCAAATGCCGCCCGCTCCCAGATGGCAGAAGGGCTCTTACGAGCAAAATATGGGGATCGTTTTGAAGTATTCAGTGCCGGAACCCGCTTGTCCCGCGTGAGCATCAGCACAATCCAGGTCATGCAGGAAATCGGGTTAGACATCTCACACCACCGTTCAAAAACCCTTGATGAAATGTCCGGCATGACATTTGATCTTGCTGTCACGCTCTGCAATCGCGCCCACCAGGTTTGTCCTGTTGTCACCTTTGCAAAAAAGACTATCCACTACGGATTTCCCGATCCCCACCTGACACCCGGCAGCGATGAGGAAGTCGTCGAAGGTTATCATAATGTAAGAGACATGATTATGGTATGGATTGATACGACGTTTGGAACAACCTCTCCTTAATTATCCCGTATTTTTCTCTAACAACAAGATTGATAGTATGCTGTCGCGTTCATTGAACTACCGGGGTATGAGATATGGCAGGGATTAAAAAAAAGAAGGATGTATACACCGAATCCCTCGAACTCCACGAGAAATACCGGGGGAAAATAGAAGTTCATTCCAAAGTGCCCATCAGGAACCGGAGAGATCTGTCCCTTGCGTACACACCGGGCGTCGGAGCAGTATGCAAAGAAATCCACAGGGATAAAAACCTCGCTTATAAATATACACTCAAAGCAAACACGATCGCTATCGTGAGTGATGGATCGCGGGTGCTTTCGCTGGGAGATATCGGGGGATATGCCGCAATTCCTGTTATGGAGGGAAAAGCCCTCCTTTTTAAAAAACTTGCCGGAATCGACGCCTTTCCCATCTGTTTTGAGAGTTTTCATACGGAATTTGTCGATGAAGTGAAGAATATCGCGCCGGTATTCGGGGGAATTGCACTTGAAGACATCGCTGCCCCCAAGTGCTTTGAGCTTGAAGATGCTTTGCAGGGCATCGGGATTCCCGTGATGCACGATGATCAGCATGGAACAGCCGTGGTAGTTCTCGCTGCATTAATAAATGCCTGCAGGGTGACCAGGAAACGGTTTGAGGATTTGAATATCGTTGTGTGCGGTGCAGGTGCCGCCGGATTTGCCATCACCCGTATGCTCAGGTGCATAGGGTATGATCCCAACCTCTGCAGCAGCGTCAACGATATCATAGTTTGTGATACAAAAGGGATCATCCACCGGCATCGTGAGGGACTGTACGCGAACAAGTACAAGTTCATCATCTCAGAGGAGACCAACAAAACCGGGCGGACTGGTGATCTCACTGACGCAATGCAGGGAGCCGATGTCTGTATAGGTGTTTCGGTGCCGGCGATCATTACCCCAACCATGATCCGGTCAATGAACAAAGATCCCATTGTCTTTGCACTTGCACATCCCATGCCAGAGATTCTTCCCCATGATGCCCGATTGGCCGGGGCTGCGATTGTAGGAACCGGGCGAAATGAGTATCCCAACCAGATAAACTACGCACTTGCGTTTCCGGGGATATTCCGCGGTGCTCTTGATGTGTGTGCAACACGGATCTCAGATGAAATGAAGGTTGCAGCCGCTCACGCGCTTGCTGGTTTTGTCAAAAGGCCGCAAAAAGACAGGATCCTTCCGCAGGTCCTCAACCGGCGTGTTGTGAAAGCCGTAGCCCATGCAGTAAGTGCAGCCGCAGTTGCAAGCGGCTGTGCGCGAGAAATACATTGATTACCCGGATCAGATTTCGGAAAAAAAAGAGAGATGGAGATTCTATCGTTCATGCACGATCTTTCCATCCCGTTCTCGAATAACCAGGCTGAACGGGATATCAGGATGGTCAAACTGCAGCAGAAAATTTCAGGTACGTTCAGAAGTGAAGGTGGTGCTGCCTCATTCTGCAGGGTAAGGGGATACCTCTCAACGGTTAAGAAAAATGAATTGCCGGTTCTCGCTTCTCTTGTTGGCGCCCTCGAGGGTAATCCATTCACTCCCTCGAACGCTCACAGGACAGGCTGAATAGTTACGATGATTTTTAAAATTCCGGTGTTCTTAAGACGCTGCACATTTTTGCCATAAGTGCATGATGCCTCATAATATGATCCACGTGAGTGCTACTTCGTTTGTCCATCGGTATCGGTATCCATACAATTCCACAGTCGGTATCCCAGAGAACAAGTCCTTCGGCAGGGGCTGGCTGGAGGGGTCTTTTTACTTCGCCTTCAAGCAGGGACGTGATAAAAGTCTCACCCGATTCACCCTCACCAATCTGGAGAAGCGCTGTAGCCATACACCGAACCTGGTGCCACAAAAAGCTCTCCGCCTTCACTTCAAGATAAACGAAACCCTCGTTTTCCCCAATGCTTATCTCAAGGATGTTCCTCCAGGGGTTTTTGTCCCTGACACGGGCAAAGTTTGTGAAGTTGTGGCGGCCGATAAAATAGTGCGCAGCCCGCTCCATGGCCGCTATATCGGAGGGAGTCTTTGAGAAATAATACCGGTACGTCCTGGACTTCGCATCATACCGCGGGTGGAACTCCGGAACCACTTCCGCATAGCCGGTGCACCAGCAGTCGGGGGGGAGCTGGAGGTTCAATGTTTGGATGGCGCGGTCAGGTACCTCTGTCGTGACTGCCACAACCTGTCCGCACGCATGGACACCGCGATCGGTTCTTCCTGCACAGAGGAATCCAGCTTCACGCCAGTCAGAGAAAAGACTCAGTCGCTGGCAGGCTGCAACAAATTCCCCCTCAACTGTGCGGTGTGCAGCCTGCATCTGCGAGCCAAAAAACCTGCTGCCCAGATAGGATACCCGGAACGCCAGCCTCATCGGAGCTGCACACGCCGGGTAAACCGTTTGATCTTTCTCCATGTATTATTCAGCGACTGGTGAGTGTAGGTCCGCAACGGCGTCTGTTTGCCGCCACAGGATACTTT
>Ga0315274_10002962_pt1 | contig 25250 bp, 19 predicted proteins | sample YL17G02_20_MG_FD_203700 | JGI IMG/M metagenome (GOLD analysis project Ga0315274, IMG submission 203700) | Sediment microbial communities from Yellowstone Lake, YNP, Wyoming, USA - YL17G02_20 | ecosystem: Environmental > Aquatic > Freshwater > Lake > Sediment | place: USA: Wyoming | collected...
GACGGAGGGACAGGCGCGCTACGCCGCCCATGTGATCCGACGCACGCTCCCGGGCGCCGCCTTCATGCTGTACACCTTCCTGGACAACGGGGAGAACCAGGGACGCGAGCTCCCCACCGAAGCCTGCCTGCGCCGGCTCTTCACCCCCGCCTTCGCTATCACCTCCATCGATCACGGGACCGACCGGCAGCGCGCTTCCGCCTGGTTCACCTTTCTGCGGACGGGCTGATGTCGCGCGTCCTGTTCCTGTTTCTCGACGGCGTCGGCCTGGGCCGTCCGGATCCGCAGTCGAATCCGCTGGCTGCCGCGCACCTGCCAGCCATCGAGGGCGTGCTCGATGGACGATCGCTCGTCGCCGGAGCGCCGCCCTTCGAAGGCGATCGGGCAACACTGCTCGCCGTCGATGCCTGCCTCGGCCTCCCGGGGGATCCGCAATCGGCATCGGGGCAGGCGACGCTGCTCACCGGCCGCAACATCCCGCGCCTGATCGGCGAGCACTATGGCCCCAAACCGAATGAAGCCATCTCCGCCGCATTACGCCAGAACAACCTGTTCATGGAAGTCATGCGCCGGGGCGGTCATGCCCAGCTACTCAACGCCTACCCTCCGCGCTACTTCGAGTCCATCCTCTCTCGCCGGCGGCTGTATTCGTCCATTCCGCTGGCGGCGGCGCTCGCCGGATTGCCGCTGATGACCGCCGACGATCTGCAGGCTGGACGAGCCCTGTCGGCCGATTTCACCGGCATCGGCTGGGCGGCGCAGCCCGACTTCCCGCCGGCGCCGGTGTATGGACCGGAGGAGGCCGGGCGGCGGCTGGCACTGCTCTCGGAGCAGGCCGACCTGTCGTGGTTCGACTACTGGCCGTCCGATTACGCCGGGCACCGCGCCACCCTCGACCAGGCCGTTGCCCTGCTGGAGACCTTCGACCGAGTGTTCGCCGGGCTGATCGATGCCTGGCAGGATCGGCCGGACATGGTGGTGCTCACATCGGACCACGGCAATCTCGAGGACCTGGCTCACCGCGGCCACACGATCGCTCCGGTCCCCGCCCTGCTCATCGGCCCCCTTCCGGCGCGGCGCGCCTTCGCCCGCGGCCTCACCGACCTGACCGGGTTTCACGACGCCATCCTGCGCACGCTGTTCAAGTAGCGCACGGCCTGCGGTGTCCTCGAGACACCACCTGACAGGTGCCAGCCACGTGTCAGGTGGGTCGTTGCAGCCTTCGGGCTGCGCCGCACCACGCCCCAGGCTCACCTGCACTCGCGGGCCGCAGGCTTTCGGCTGCGCCCCTCCTCGGCCTGGGCGGCAACTGCGTAGAGGCGACGCATGCGTCGTACGTGCGAATCTCGCCGACGGACACTGATGCGCTCACGTGCACAAGGACCCAGCAGACACATGGCTCGCCACGGATCGGGTAGGTCGCATCGGATCGACGCACCCGCGGGTGCGCGTCGATTCAGAGGCAGGCGCACGGCCATGCCGTGCCCGGCCTGCTATACTTCGCCTGCAACCGACCTGCGGCATTTGCATGGACACAACTCCAGGAACGCTCGAGCCTGGCCACCGAATGATCCTCCTGAAGCTGGCACGACAGGCCGTCGAGTTGGCCGCCGCCGGCCATACTGGCCCCACGGTGCCTCTCGACGACCTGCCCGAGGCGCTGCGCGCCCGTCGGGCTACGTTTGTCACCCTCACTCGCCAGGGCACGCTGCGGGGCTGCGTTGGCGGCCTGCAAGCCAGCGTGCCGCTGGCGCAGGATCTCGTCGTGCATGCACGCGCCGCGGCCATTGAGGACTTCCGCTTCCACCCGGTCCGGCCGGAGGAGACCGCCGGGCTCGAGATCGAGGTCTCGATCCTCTCCGAGCCGACGCCGCTCGACTACCAGCAGTCCGACGAGCTGCTCACCCGTCTCCGACCCGGCGTCGACGGTGTTATCCTGACCTCAGGACTCAACCGGGCGACCTTCCTGCCCCAGGTCTGGGAGAAGGTTGCACAGCCATCCGTGTTTCTGGACATGCTGTGCGAGAAGGCCGGCCTGCCGCGTCGCGCCTGGCGCACCGGGCACCCGGACATCCTGACCTACCAGGTCGAGAGCTTCCACGAGACCGAGGCGGCGGCCGCCTGACCTGCGGAAGCCGGCGCCCATCCTGCGGCCAACGGATTCGATTCGTGCGCTTCTTCCTACCCCAGATTACCCCGCAACTGCGCATGGGCATGCGCTGGCCGGACGGCCTGCGCTCGCTGCGCCGCCGCAACTTCCGCCTGTTCTTCTTTGGCCAGCTGATCTCCCTCATCGGCTCGTGGATGCAGACCACCGCCCAGCAGTGGCTGGTCTACCGCCTGACGGGCTCGGAACTCAGCCTGGGCGTCGTCACCTTCGCCGCCTTCCTGCCTGTGCTGATCCTGTCGCTCGGAATGGGGGTGATCGTCGACCGCTTCGAACGTCGGCGGCTGCTGGTCATCACCCAGACCTGGTTCCTGCTTCAGGCGGCGGTCCTGGCGGTGCTGACGGCGCTCGGCGTGATCCAGTACCAGCACGTCATCGTACTGGCGCTTCTGGCAGGCATCGGCAACGCCCTCGACATGCCGGCGCGCCAGTCCTTCTACGTCGACCTGGTCGATCGCGACGAGATGATGAATGCGATCGCCCTGAATTCCTCGGTCTTCAACGGGGCGCGCATCATCGGTCCGGCGATCGGAGGTGTGGTCATCGCCCTCATGGGCGAGGCTCCGGCCTTCGGCCTGAATGCCATCAGCTTCCTGGCGGTCATCGGCGCCCTGCTGATGATGCGGCTGTCGCCCTTCGTACCCCCGATGCGGCATGGCTCCGGCTGGTCCGAGCTGCGCCAGGGGCTCGCCTATCTGGTCGCCGACCGGCGCGTTCTGGGCCTGGTCAGCATGGTGGCGGCCTTCAGTGTTTTCGGCTTTCCCTATGTCGTCCTGTTGCCGGCCTTCGCCGGGGAGGTCCTGGGGACCGGCGCCGCCGGCCTCGGCGCGCTGCTCGCGGCACAGGGCGTCGGCGCGCTGGCCAGCGCGCTCGGCCTCGCCTTTCTGGGTGAACGGCGCTCCAAGGGACGGATGCTGTTCGCCAGCCGCGCGCTGCTGCCGGTGTCTGTGCTCCTGCTGGCCGTGTCCCGCACGCCTCAGGTCTCGATGCTGGCACTGGTGCTCGGCGGCTACACGCTCATCAACCAGCTGGCGATCACCAACACGCTGATCCAGATGGTGGTCCCGGACGAACTGCGCGGCCGCGTGCTCAGCACCTACACCTGGGCGCTGGGGGGATTCTGGCCGATCGGTGCGCTGCTGACGGGGTGGATGGCGGAGCGACTGGGCGCCCCTCAGGCGGTGCTGGTGGTCGCCGGCGTCAGTGCCGTGCTCGCGCTGGCAGGCTGGGTGGCCTTCCCCGAAGCGCGGCGAATGGACTAAGCGCGCCGGCTACAGCTGTTCGTACTGGGCGACGTTGAGCACGAAGAGGGTGGCGCGGCGCGATCCGGGGTCGGCAACGCCGGCCAGCAGCCGGCGCACGAGGCCAAGCGCCTCGTCCACCTTTTCCGCGGCCATGCCCATCAAGAGCGTCGTGTTTCCCCGCCGCAGGAAACCCCCGCTCGACGCCAGTCGGGTGACGCGGTAGCCCGCCTCGATCAACGGCCGGACGACCCCGTCCGCTTCCCCGTCGCCCAGGATGACAATGACCAGCTTCACAGTCCAATCTCCTCGTGTCGCTCGACGTCAAAGGCGAACACCGTCGCCCCGCGCACCTGAACCGGGATCGGCGACGGCATCGGCCCCGGGATGGATTCCAGCGGCGCTGAGACATATTCGACCCTTGTGCGGCACACCTGCTCCAGGGCCTTCAACGCTCCGGGCAGCCGGCCTTCCCCCAGCCCGACGAGCAGCAGGTGACTGCCCTGCCCCAGGAAGCCCCCCTGGCTCTTGAGACGCGTGCATCGGGCGCCCGAGCTCGACAACACATTCATCGCTCGGTCCACGTCCCGGTCCTGCACAATCACGAACATCAGGGTACGAACCGGCGCAGCCGGCGCCCCCAGGCTGGCGTTGTCGGGCGGCGGCTCCGCCTCGACCTCCAGGCTCAAGTCGACCTCCGCCACCAGTTCGCCGTAGGACTCGTCGGACAGGATGCCCTCGCGCCGCAATCGGGAGAGCATGGCGCGCTGAGCGCGGAGCTCCTCGCGGCGGGCAACCGCCAGCTCTTGCAGTCCCATCTCGGGGGCGCGACCGAAGGCCTCCTGGACCGCGCCGGTCAATGCCTCCAGGCGCTGGCGCGCCGACACCCGGAGTAGGTCCCAGGTATGCGAGGTGATCAGCCCATCGCGATGCATGCGCTGCAGGTGCTCGTAGCCGGCGCGGGCCGCCAGGGCGCGCGCGTGCCGCCGCTCGTACTCCAGGCGTTCCTCGCTGCGCTCGATCACCTTCAGGCGGCGGAGCAGGCCGTCCATCGTCAGGCTCTGCACCAGGATCGTGAACAGGACCACGCCGAAGGTCAGGGCCAGGATCGTGTCCCGGGCGCCCCCGAGCGACGCCGGAAGGCTGAGGGCCAGGGCAAGGGCGATGGCCCCGCGCGGCCCGCCCCAGAACAGCACGTGGCTCCAGCGCCACGGGAAGCGCGCCACGAAACGCGACGTCAGATAGGTCGCCACCGCTCGGCTGACCAGCACGGCGGCGATCGCCAATAGGATCAGCCTCCAGGTTTGCGCCAGCACCCAGATATCGATGGTCAGCCCGATGAAGAGGAAGACGGCCGAGTTGGCCAGGAAAGCGGCGTACTCCCAGAAGTTGAACACGACGATGCGCGTCGTGGGCGACATGCCGCGCGAGCCGAGGCTGCCGGTCACCAGCCCGGCGGCCAGCACCGCCAGCACACCGCTCACGTGCGCCTGCTCCGCCAGCAGATACGATCCGAATGCCACTACCGTGGTGAGCGTCGTCTCGATCAGGTAGTCATCGACGCGTGCCAGGATCTGTGCCGTGATCCAGCCGAGCAGCAGGCCAACAACCAGCCCCCCGGCTGAGACCCACAAGAAAGCGACCACCCCTTCCCAGACCTGGAATGTGCCGCTCAGCGCACCGGCGAGCGCCAGGTTGAACAGGACGATCGCCGTCCCATCGTTGAACAGGCTCTCAGCCTCGAGCAGGACCTCCAGGCGTTTGGGGATACCCAGCTTGCGAAAGATCGCCAGCACGGCGACTGGATCTGTAGCGGCGATCAACGCACCGAACACCAGCGCCGCCGGCAGCGACAACCCCCCGGCCATAGCCAGCGTCCCTCCAACGGCAGCCATCGCCAGCAACACGCCCGGGACGGCCAGGAGGATGATCGTGGTCCGGTCGCGGCGCACCTCGCGCAGCGGCAGATGGAAGGCCGCCTCGAAGACCAACGGCGGGAGGAACAAGGTCAGGATGAGCTGAGGCGTGATGCCAATGTCGAGGCGTGCCCCCAGCGAGAGGATCAGCCCGGCCACCACCAGGGCGACCGTGTAGGGCACGCGAAAGCGGCGGGTGACGACCGCCACCAGCGTGACGATCAGCAGCATCTCAAGGACGAGGATCTCGACCTGCAGAACTTGGCTCATCGCCTTCGCGCCGCTCTGGACGGCACCTTCCAGCCGCACCCATCCAGTCGGCCCTCACCTCTCAACGACGGGGTCGACCCAAGGCGGATCACTCCTTCGCAGCTCTCCCCGGCTGCAGTCCGACGACCCGCGTCACCGGGGTGACGAACAGGATTCCGGTCCCAGGTCGGTCCAGGCTGCCCGTGACCTGCTCCGTTCGCCGGATCAGCGCGTCGATGTCGAACTCGTCGGCGACCACGGTGAACAGCAGCCGGTTCTGCATCTCCGTCGACTCGAGCATCTTGCGCACGGAGGGAAACACGGGCAGATCATCTCGGAGCCCGGCGCGCCCGACGCGATGCGACAGCCCGCTGCTGTCCAGCAGCGTCAGCCCGCTGATGCCGGACTCGAGCCAGGCATGCAGGACATCGTCGACTTTGTCCATGTCATGCAGGATCAGGCTAATCAGCTGGGGCATGCTCGGCCTCCACCTTCGGGAATACGGCCTTCAGCATCGGCGGCGTGATGAGCGTCGTGACCAGGACCATCAGCAGCACCTGGTTGAAGAGCCCCACACCGGCCACGCCGACGGCCAGTCCCGCTGCGGCGACGATCAGACCGACCTCGCCGCGCGAGATCATGCCGACTCCCAAGCGCAGCGCGCCGCGGGTGTCTAATCCGCCCCAGCGCGCGCCCAGGCCGGCGCCCAGCACCTTCGATACGATGGCCACGATGATCAGCGCTGCCCCGAAGAGCCAGTCGACAGGGGTGAGGAGTCGCAGATTCGCCTGCATGCCGATGTCGACCAGGAACAGCGGCACGAAGAGCCCATAGGCGATGGCACGGATCCCATGCTCGATCTCCTCCCGCAGGTGGGTTCGCCCGAGTCCGAGCCCGGCGATGAAGGCGCCCGTGATGGCCGCCAATCCACCGACGAACTCGGTCGCCCAGCCAAGGAACAGCATCCCCACCAGGGAGAGTGCCACCACGGCCTGACTCACTCTCATCCGCTCCGCCAAGCCGGCCAGGCGCGGGAGGACGATGACGGACAGGGCCAGTGCCAACACAAGCACCAGGACCATTCGGGCAAGCTCGCCCAGGATCCCGAGCACGCCAGCACCACCACCCAGGATGGAGAAGAAGACCGATAGCGAGATAAGAACCAGGATGTCGTCGATCACGGCCGCACCGAGAAGTGTCACGCCTTCTCGGCTGCGCAACCGCCCCATGTCCATCAAGGTCTGCGCCGAGATGCTCACGCTGGTGGCAGATAGGATGATGCCGATGAAGACCGCCTCCGCAGGAGGTAACCCAAACAGCAGCCCCAGCCCGCCCCCCATCAGGATCGGGGCAACGACTCCGAGCACCCCAGCATAGCTTGCAGGCCGGCCGGAGCGTCGCAAGTCGGTCAACTCGATCTCCATGCCGGCAGACAGCATCAGCATCAGTGCGCCCAATTGGCCAAGCTGGTGAAGGACAAGCCCCACATCCTCACCGCGGAAGGGCGGCAGGGAAAGGATGTCAAACAGGGTCGGTCCCAGCGCCAGGCCGGCGACGAGCTCGCCGAGCACCGCCGGCTGCCCCAGGCGGATGGCAATCTCTCCCAGGACCTTGGCGGCGAGGAGGACCACGGCCAAGGCTGCGAGCAGGGAGAGGTAGCCGGCCTCACCGCCGACGAGACTCGGAACTGCCAGGCCGCGATCCATCATTCTCCTTCCCAGGGACTACAACCGACCCGTCGCGCCGACGAGCGCGCCACGCAATCCGTCGCGCGGATTATAGCATCCGACCATGCCCGGACCCATCGCGGCCTGGGGCCGTGCCCTCCGCCGTGCCATCCGAGCGGCCGGCTAGCCGTTGCCCTGGCTGATCCACCGGCTCTCCTCGCCGTCCAGCTCGACTTGCCGGCCATCGGGGAAGGTAACCAATGTCCTTCCCGACTCACGCCGTACCTCCAGCCCGCGCCAGCGAACGGTCATCGGGCGGTCGAACGGCAAAGGGCCCTCGAGGCGAAAGCGCGTCGGCGAGACCAGCTGCAGGCCGAGGATCTCCAGCAGCGCCTCAACCGGCGCCGCGCCGGCCAGGTCATGCCTGTCTCCCAGCCCTTGCGGCGCGTCGGCGTTGTAGCTCTCGAAGAAGGCTTTCTGCTCCCGAACACAGGCCACCAGTCCGTCCATCACCCGCGTGAACAGCTCGGAGGCCTGCCGCCGGTATCCATAGCGGACGAGGCCTTGCATGATCATCGCGTTCCACGGCATCCACGTTCCCCCGCAGCCGTCCCGACGGTCGGGCCGGTAGGCAGGATCATCTGCCGGGATGACCGGCAGGCCGTACCGGCGCCGGTAGCGTGCCGGATCCAGCAGCGTGCGCTCGACCAGGGCCTGCGCCCGGCGGGCATCCGGGACGCCGGCCCACAGGGGCAGGAGCTGTGTCACCTCGCCGCGGCCGTAGTCGGCCGTCAGGACCTCGATCTCCGTCGACGCTTCCAAGCCTTCAGCCTCGATTGATTCCACCTCGGCGAAGGTTCGCTCGCTGGTCGCCGTGCCATGCTCGAAGAACCAGCGGAAGTCCGCCGCGCTCATTCGCTCGTTGGCCGGGCGTTCAGCTATCCGGCCTCGGACGGTCAGACGCAGGCCGCGCCCACGAGCCTCCTCACACCGACAGTGGACGATCAGCCGCGCCGGAGGTTCAAACGCACGGTCGATCGTCAGGCGTTGCCCCCCGCGCAGCACGGCGATACGCCCGCCGGCTGGCGAGCGATGGGTGTCGCGATCCACGCTATGGTAGCTGGCGGTGGCGTCCGACCAAGAGCCCTGAACGGCTAGGACCAGCTTGCGGCGATGCTCCTCCAACTCGGGGTGCAGGTCGTCGCGGTCGAGCGCGGCGGCCATCTCGAGCAGCGCCTCGGTCTCACGGATCAGATAGCATGCCAGATCGACCGTCTCGGCGGCCTGGATGTCGAGCCCCTGGCTCCACGGCTGCCAGCGGGCGAAGCTCGGGCTGTCCTCGAGCAGGGCGTGCAGCGACGTGTCCCATTCGGGGAAGCCGTCCTGGTCGCGATCGTGGGCCGGCGTGAACCAGGCGCGGTAGAACTCCATCAGGCGCGGCAGGGCCTCGCGGGCGAGGCTCCAGTCCTGCGTCCGCGTACACCTGGCATGCACCCAGCCAGCCAGCCGAGGGAGGCAAAGTGATCCGCCGCGCTGTCCCGCCAGCCCGGGACGCCCATCGATCGATCCGTCGGGGGACTGGACGCTGAGATAGTTGCGCACGATCCCCTCGGCCAACTCCGGCGCGGCGTGGGTCACCAAGCCGATGGCGGTTCCGGCGCGGCCGGCATCCTGACCGCTCCAGGCCGAAGGGTGGTCGCGACCATCGCCACGCACCGAGTATCCCTGGTCCGGCTGCCGCGAGGCGACGAAGGACGGGTGGCGCAGGTAGCGAGACGGCCCGAAAAAGGAGCGCAGCGCGGCGTGCTGCGAAAGGGCCAGCAGTGCGTCCCACTGCGCATCACCGGTGTCGAACTCAAGCACGGCGGCGTCGGCGAGCTCGAGGCGCGCCAACTCGGCATCCCACGGGCGCGCGGCCACGGCGCGCGCCAGGTCGAACGAGTCGTCGACGGTCGTGCACCCGGCGTGCACCCAGGGGATCACGCGTCGTGCCCCCGGGTCGAGCGACACGTTGATCGCCAATCCCGGGACGGGCGCGGTCTCGGTCGCTGCTCCACCGGACAGGAAGACCAGGGGGACCAGGTTGCCGGCGCGGCCGGCCAGCACCGTCACGCCGCGTACGTTCACGGCCGCGGCCGGCTGGCCGCCTTCCAGCGGTGACAACAGGACATGCAATCCCAGCCGGGCGGTCACCGGCTCGCCCGAAAGGTTGGTCAGAGCCAGCCGGCCGGCCAGGGCATGCGATTCGGGCACCCAGGCCTCGGCGGTCAGGGCCAGCGCCGGGAACGGCCGGCACTCGGCCTTCAGGTAGTTGGGTAGGAAGCGGCGCACACGCGGCGGCTCGGCGAAGCGCGCCGGATCGGTTTGCCGGCGGTCGGCGACGCTGACGAACGGGAAGATCCGCATGCCGCGCGCCCGCCGGCCGTACGACGTCTGCAGCGCCATCGCCGCCGGATCGCCGCCGGACAGGCAGAGCTCCCAGATCTGGTCATCGGCGTAGTCAGGTGTGCAGAAACGCACGTCGGCGGCGAGTGTTAGGACAAGCGGGTCCCCAACCGTCAGCGACCATTCACGCATGGCACGATTGTACGGAGATGGGGCCCGGAGGTCAAAGCTCGCCTGGGCCCGCCTGGCCGAGATGAATCCCGACGAATACGACGCCGCGTTCGTCGAACAGCTGCTCGTGCCTCATTCCAGCGGGGTGCGCCTGCTCTCCTCGCCGATCCGTGTCCAGGACGCCGACCTGGTCACGCCCCAGCACGTCGCCGGGGTCCTGGCCATAGCTCAGACGCATTACGACACCATCGTGGCGGATCTGGCGCACGACTTCCGCGACACGACCCTGGCGGTCCTGGATCGAGCGTCGATGATCCTGATGCCGTTTGCCCCCGAGTTGGCATCGATCCGCAGCGTCGCCGCGGCGCTCGAAGTGTTCCGGGCGCTGGAGTACCCGCCGGAGCAGATCCGGTTGATCCTCAACTCGATCTTTCCCAAGAGCCCGCTTCCACAGGGGGAAATCGAGAAGGCGCTCAAGCACAAGATCGACCTGGTGATCCTGTGCGACCGCGACGATAGGCTGCGTTCCGTCAACCGGGGTGAGTCGGTGACCGCCAGCGCCGCCTCGAGCGCGTTGGGGGTCTTGCTGGAAGACCACGCCTTCAACTTGAGCCGGCCCTCCGAGTCGATCGCGGCGCCGGACGAGCCATCCGAGGCCTGGCGGCGGGCTGCAGGGTGGGTGGGGAAATCAGGCGGCATTTGAAAGGCGTGAGGCAGGCCGCTCAGCCTGAGGTGAGCCGGCGCAAGTAGTCCTCCAACCTGGGACGCTCTGCCTCCAGCGCCTCGATCCACGGCGCGGCCACCTCGAGGTTGTTGTCGAACCCGAGCGCCTCCAACTGCCGGGCTGCCTGCCAGGTGGCCTCGGCGCCGAAGGTCGCCGCCAATCCTTTGATCGAGTGCGCCTGACGGGCGAAGGCGTTGGCATCGCCCGACTGCAGGTGTGCCCGAAGTCTGGCAATCTCTTCCCTAAGATTCCCAACGAACTGGGTGAGGAGCTGCTGGAACAGTGCTTGATTCCCGCCGAAGTACGGCAGCGCTTTCTCGCGGTTGAGCGGCTCTCCCGTCAGAATGACCGCGGAGTCCGGCACGGTGACCGTGGCCGGGGCCGGCAGTCCGGCGGATTGGGTCCAGCGCTCGATGGCAGCCAACAAGTCCTTCGCCCGGAGGGGCTTGGCCAGGTAGTCGTCCATCCCCGCATCCAGGCATCGCTCGCGATCGCCCTTCATGACATGCGCCGTCATCGCCAGGATGGGGGTCTTGGCGGCTTCACCTGTCAGCGCGCGGATCCTCTGGGTGGCCTCGAACCCGTCCATCTCAGGCATCTGGACGTCCATCAGCACCAGACGGTAGCGGCCGGCCTGCACCGCCTCGACCGCCTCCGCGCCGTTCTCGACCGTCGTGACCGGATACCCGGCGCGGGAGAGCATTTCCACTGCCAGCTTGCGATTGATCGCATTGTCCTCCGCCAGCAGGATGTGGGTCGCCTTGCGCTCCGCCAGGGTGTGCCGGGTCACGAGCTGGCGTGTGGCGGCCTGCAGCTCTGGCCGGCCCTGCCCGAGGACGGCTAGCAGGGCATCGATGAGTTGGGCCTGGCGAATGGGCTTGAGCAGGTAGCCGGCGACTCCAATGGCCTCTAATCGTCCGGCATCACCACGCTTGCCCATGGACGTGAGGATGACCAGGATCACATCGCGGATACCGGGGTCGTGCTTGATCGCCCTTGCCGTTTGCTCCCCGTCCATGTCGGGCATCTGCATGTCCAGGAGCCCGATGCGGAACGGGTCGCCGGCCAACGCGGCCTGGCGCAGCATCTCCAACGCGGCGGTCCCGTTGGCGGCGGTCTCAATCCGGCAGCCGAGGCCCTCGAGTATCCTGGTCAGGATCGTCCGGGTGGTGGCATGGTCGTCCACCACCAGCACTCGCAGGTCGGCCAGTTCGTCTGGAGCCGCCAGTGGAGTCAGGGTCGGGCGAGTCTCTTTGCGCAGCGGCAGGGTGAACCAGAACTTGCTGCCGGTGCCCGGCGTGCTCTCCATGCCGATCGATCCGCCCAACCTCTCCACTAGTTCGCGAGAGATGGCCAATCCAAGACCGGTGCCCCCGTAACGCCGGGTGGTCGAGCCGTCGGCCTGCACGAAACGCCGGAAGACCGCCGCCTGGCGATCCAGCGGGATCCCGATCCCGGTGTCAGAGACCTCAAAGCGCAGCACGCTGGTGGTGTCGGTCTCCGACTGGACGTCGACGTGAATGATGACCTCCCCCTGCTGCGTGAACTTGATGGCGTTGCCCACCAGGTTGACCAGCACCTGCCGCAGCCGGCCCGGATCGCCGCGGACGTACGCCGGGCAACCCTGCTGGAGCATGCATTCCAGCTCCAGGTCTTTCGCTTCGGCCCGGTGGGCGAGGTTCTCGGCAACCCCCTCCACCGTCGTGCGCAGGTTGAAGCTGATCTCCTCCAGTTCCAGAAGGCCCGCCTCGATCTTCGAGAAGTCGAGGATGTCATTGAGCAGCGTCAGCAGCGCCTCAGCGCTCTCCCGCGCCGTGGTCAGGAAGTCGCGCTGCTCGGTCGTCAACGTCGTGTCCAGGGCCAGCTCGATCATGCCCATGACGCCATTCATCGGAGTGCGGATCTCGTGGCTCATGTTGGCCAGGAACTCGCTCTTGGCACGATCGGCCTGCTCCGCCTCCAGGCGGGCCCGAACCAGCTCCGTGATGTCATGGTACAGGCCGACAGCGCCGACCCGTTCCGTCCCGACCACAACCGGCAGCCCAAACAGCTCGACGTCCACCGAGCTGCCGTCCTTGCGCCGCCGTGTCGCCAGAGCATGAACCAGCTCCCCGCCCATCGAGCCGCGCGTCAGACCTTCTGCTTCTGTCCGGTCCTCCGAGCTCGACAGGAGGTCGTCGAGGTTGGCGCGCAGCACCTCGTCGCGGTGGTACCCGAACAGCTTCTCGAAGGCCGGATTGCAGGAGGTGACCAGCCCCCCCAGGTCGAGGGTTACGATCGCCACCGGGCTGTTTTGGACCAGCGTCTCCCAGTACTGACGCTGGCGTTCGATCTCTTGTTGGGCGCGGCGGCGCTCCGTCAGGTCGAGGTAGAGTCCCAGTACGCCAACTTGCACCTCATCGACAACCACCGGAACGCTGAACAGCTCGACCTCGATCAGCACACCGTCCTTGCGCGCCCGGCGCGTTTGCGCCCGGGCCACGTTTCCCTGGGCCGCCAGCTGGGTGTAGCGCGCCGCCTCGCTGCTCAGGAAGCCCGGTGCTACCAGGGCATCGAGCATCTGGCCGACCGCCTCCGACTCCGTGTAACCGAACAGGCGCGTGAACTCGGGATTGCAGGCGACGATCCGGCCATCGAAGTTGAGCGTGGCGATCGCCACAGGGCTGTTCTGCAGCACGGCCTCGAAGTAGGTGCTGGCCCGGCGGTGTTCATCCTCGCGCTCCCGGCTGGTGGCCGCTTCGCGCTCCAGCTCTGCCGTGCGCTTCTCGATGGTCTTCTCCAGCCCGGCGGCCATCTCGACCAGCCGGTCCTGGCGTCTGCCGGCGGCGGCCGCCAGCAGCCCGACGACGATTGGGGTGATAGCGATCAACCAGAGCAGCGACTCGCCGCGGACGACCCGAAGGACACCCTGCAGCGTGAGCGGCAGGCCCTCCACCCGAACCTCGAGGAGGATGGCAAGCAGCAGCACCAGCAGCCCAGCCGCGGCCCCGAACGCTCCATAGCGGCGCTCCCGTGATCCGGCTGCGGACTGGCGGTATGCCTGATTCCCCGGGCTCGCGTCCATACCCTCCCCTCCAGGGGACTCGCTTGCGGGCGATTGTAGCCGCGGCCAACCGCCGTGCGCAACTTCGGGCAGCGTGGTTCGTTGCCGGTACCTCGTGCTAGAATGCGGATCAGCCACCCTTCGCCAAGGAGCGCACTATGAGCGGCGACCCGATGAACCGACGCGGCCTGTACTTTGATGAGTTCCAGGTGGGCCAGGCTGTGACCACCCCCGCCCGGACGATCACCGAGGCGGACATCGTCGCCTTCGCCGGACTGACCGGTGACTACAACTCGATCCACACCGACGCTGTCTTCTCCGCCTCAACGCCCTTCGGCCAACGCGTGGCGCACGGCTTGCTGGTCGTCTCGATCGTCTCCGGCCTGGCGACGCGGACCGGTGTGATGGAAGGCACGGTGCTCGCCTTCCGCGAGATCGTCGAATGGAAGTTCAGCAAGCCGGTCTTCATCGGGGATACCATCCACGCTGTGCTGACCGTCGAAGAGACCAAGGCCCTGGCGCGCCTGGGGGGCGGCGCCATCACCCTGTTGCTCGACGTGCGCAACCAGTCGGGCGAGACGTGCATGCGCGGCCGCTGGGTGGCGCTGATGCAGAGCCGCCCGTGAGCCCGCCTGCGCCCGGATGCTATAATCCGCGCGCCTCAGTCCGCCAGCCGGCCCGCGACTCGTCGCGGGAACTGGCGGACGGACTGCAGCGTCCCAGGAGTAGGTGAACGCCCTCACCGGACATGCCGCGCCCTGACGAACCGCCCACCCCACCCGGGGACCCGACCGGAATGGATCCTGCGCCCAGCCAGGGCTGGACGCTGCCGCCCGCAAGCTCCCGGAACGGCGCCCCGCGGGGCGACACCGGCGCCACGCCTCGCCCGCTCCCGCCGTACGATCGCGACGGGATGCCTTTGCCGCAGCGCGTCCCCGAGCGCGACCTTTCGGCGACGCATGTCACTCCAGCGGCGTATATCCCGCCGCCCGAGGCGGCGCAGCGCCGCGCCGCCGGCGGAGGTGGTCGATGGAGTTCGGGCTGCAGCGGCTGTGCCGTGCGTATGCTCATCCTGGGTCTGTTCGCCCTGATGGCGCTGCTGATCGCCGTCGCCTCCTTCGGCCTGTACCAGTACTACAGCCTGGCCTCCAGCCTGCCCTCAGCCGACGACCTGAGCAGCCACGCCGCCCAGTTCGAGACCACGCGCATCCTCGACCGCGACGGCAACCTGCTGTACGAGATCCTCGACCCGAACGCCGGCCGCAGGACCTACGTCCCGATTGAGCACATTTCGCCCTTCGTGCTCGCCGCTACGCTGGCCACCGAGGACAAGCTGTACTACGAACACCCGGGCTACGACCTGTGGGCCATCCTGCGCGCCGTCTGGCAGAACCTGCGCGGCCGGGACGTGGTCTCCGGCGCCTCGACCATCACCCAGCAGGTCACTCGCAACTTGCTCTTCACCCCCGAGGAGCGCAACCGCATCACCGCGCTGCGCAAGATCCGCGAGGTGCTGCTGGCAGCCGAGATCACACGCACCTATACCAAGGACGCCATCCTCGAGCTGTACCTCAACCAGAACAACTACGGCAACCTGGCCTACGGTGTCGAGGCGGCGGCCGAGACCTACTTCGACACCACGGCCGACAAGTTGACACTGGCCCAGGCCTCGTTCCTTGCCGGTTTGGTCCAGGCCCCGGCGGTGTATGACGTGTACACGAACCGCGAGGTGACGCTGAACCGGCAGCGGCAGGTGCTCGGGCTGATGGTCGAGGCCAGCACCGAGGCCGGCTGCCTGTACGTCGGCAACGCCGGCGTCCCGGTGTGCGTCCCCCCGGAGGACGCCGGCGCCGCCGCCGCCGAGCTCGAGAACTTCACCTTCCATACGCCCGACGTCTTCATGCGCTACCCGCACTGGGTCAACTACGTGCGCACGCTGCTCGAGGCGATGTACGACCCGCAGACGATCTACCGCTCGGGCTTCACCGTGTACACGACGCTCGATCCCGCGCTGCAGGACGAGGCGGAACGTCTGGTGAAAGAGCAGATCGTTTCGCTGGCGGAGTTCAGCGTCACCGACGGCGCGTTGGTCGCCATCCGTCCGGCAACGGGCGAGATCCTGGCCATGGTCGGCTCGGCAGATTTCTATGACGAGGCGCACTCAGGGCAGGTCAACATGGCGATCCGGCCGCGCCAGCCGGGATCGTCGATCAAGCCGATGACCTATACGGCAGCCTTCGAGAAGGGCTGGACGCCGTCGACGCTGATCTGGGACGTGCCGTCAGACTTCCCGCCTTCGGGCAATCCGGATGACCCGCGCGAGCCGTACAAGCCGGTGAACTACGACGAACGCTTCCACGGCCCGGTCACGGTGCGGACGGCACTGGCCAACTCGTACAACATCCCGGCGGTCAAGGCGCTCGACTTCGTCGGCATCTACGATCGGTCCGACACGCCGCAGCACGAGGGGCTGGTCGCCTTCGCCGAGCGGCTGGGGATCACGACGCTGACACAAAGCGACTATGGCCTGGCGCTGACGCTGGGCGGCGGCGGGGTGACACCGCTGGAGTTCACCTCCGCCTACTCCGCCTATGCCAACGGCGGATCCCGCCTGCCGCCGTTCGGTATCACCCGCATTGACGACTACACCGGCAAGACGGTGTACGAATACAGCATTCCAGCCGGTGAGCCGGTCATTCGCCCGGAACACGCCTACCTGATCAACTCCATCCTCTCAGACAACACCGCCCGCACGCCGGCCTTCGGCCCGAATTCGCCGCTCAACCTGCCCTTTCCGGTGGCGGTCAAGACCGGTACGACCGATCGCTTCCGCGATAACTGGACCGTCGGCTGGAGCCCTGACCTGGCGGTGGGCGTGTGGGTCGGAAACGCCGACAATTCGGAACCGACAGGCAAGACCACGGGCGTCACCGGTGCGGCGCCAATCTGGAATGCGTTCATGCAGTTCGCCGTGCCTCGCCTGACCAACAGCCAGCCCGCCGCGTTCACGCGGCCCAGTGGGATCGTTGACAAGGCGATCTGCGCACTGTCAGGCGCCGAGCCGTCCGAGTGGTGCCCCGATCAGCGTCTCGAGCAGTTCGCCCAGGATCAACCGCCGACGCCGGCCGATAAGGATCTGTGGCAGCGCGCGTGGGTCGACAGTTTCTCGCTCGAACTCGCCTCCGACGCCTGCCGCGACTACGCCGTCGAACGCGTCGGGCTGGCGGTCACCGACCCATGGGCACAGAAGTGGCTCAAGGACGACGCGCAGGGTCAAACGTTTCTCGAGGACAAGCTTGGCGTCAAGAAGGACGACCTGTTCTTCATCCCGACGAAAGCTTGCGACGCCAACACGCCGCACCCGGTCGTGGCCTTCACCGCGCCCGGCGAGGGGTCGGCCATCACCAGCGCTCCGCTTTCCATCTTCGGCCGCGCCTCGGCCGGGTCGGACTTCAAGGATTGGGTCCTCGAGTACGGCGTCGGCAACGACCCCGACCACTGGCCCGACCTGGCGATCGGCTCGTCGGCCCTGCAGGACCCTGGCCGGCTGATCGAATGGGACCTGGCGGGGGTGCCCAATGGGCCGATCACACTCCGGCTGACGGTGCGCAACACCAACGGCGGAAAGGCCGGCGCGGAGCTGCACCTGGTCATCAATCTGCCGACGCCGACCCCCACCCCAACCCCAACCCCAACCCCAACCTCAACCCCTACCCCTACTCCGACTCCAACCGAGACGCCAACGCCGACACTCACGCCGACCCCGACCGAGACGCCTACGCCGTAGGCGTCGCCGAGCGCGCCCCGCGTGCCCCCTGCAGGCGCAGGCACGTCGCACGAGCGGCGTCTGCGGCCTACGTCACTCTGCAGGTCAAAGGAGCGGGAGCTGTGGGTCGCTCTCGTGGATTGGGTCGAGCGCCAGCCGCTCTTCCAGGCTGCTGCTGGTTAGAGTTGTCTCGGCCGCCAGGCGGCGGACGTGACGGAACTTGACCACCCGAAGGCCGGCCTGGAGCCAGGCGCGCAGGCGCGGGTCGCGGCGTGCCTTCTCGGCTAGCAACGACCCTCGCCCGCCGGGCAGGACGTGGATAACCTCGCCTGCGTCGCGCAGCGCTTCGCCGAACGCGGCATGGGTTCGAACGCGAAAGGTGTAGCGATCCATCCCAAAGGCATCGCGCCAGACGATGTCCTTCGGCTGGACGACGGTGTAGCCCAGACGCTGCCCGAGGTCGTGCAGCAGGTGGGCGATCTCGTCCCGATCGCGGGCACGCGTGTCGGGATCGTCCTCCGGTCGGAGCCTCCAACTGCCCGGCGGTTCGTCCGACACCGCATACGACCGCAAGCAGGCCTGGATCAAGCGGCGCTCCGGCGTGAGCAGCCCGGGCAAGAGGCGGCAAGTCTCAGCCTCCACCGCCCCCTCCAACACGGAGTCCGCCGAGCGCAGCTGATCGACGACTAGGCGCTCGACCCGATCCGCCAGAGGCTCACCGGCGGTGGCCGGATCGGCCAGCCAGTACAAGCCAACCTCCGCCTCCGACCCGGCGCCAAAGTGGACGAAGGTCCGCTTGTCCGCCAGTGATTTCTCGAAGCGCTCGTTGAGCAACGTCAGCGCACGCGCTTCCTCTGCCTGAAGCAGCGGCGCCAGCACGCGCTCGCTGGCCAGGTCGCCCCAGGCGGCAGCATGCAGGCTGGCATACGGAGACGGCTCACCGCGCGCCTCGATCACCTGGCGTGCCGACCGGGTCATGTGCGGCGTGAGGGATGCGGCGTCGACGGCGGCGTCCGGCCGGGGGCGGCGCACCCAGCACAAGACGGCCTGCCCGTCTTCGGCGCGCATCGCCTGGCCGGTCATCTTGAAGCCGGCGGCATCGAAGCCGAGGGCGGCAGCGGCCACGAAGCCGGGTTCGGCCTCCGGCAAGAGCGCCAGCATGCGGGCATCGTCAGCCAGCGCCGGCGCCAGCGCCGCCAGCGCGGTACGCAGGGCCGAGGCATGCCACGCCCAGTCATACCGACGGCGATGCAGCGCCACGCGGATCGGCGCCGCCGCTTCGCGTCCCCACAACCATGCCGCCCACAGCGCCGATAGCGTCCAGTAGGCCTGGTTGGGGCGCGGCAGGACGGTGATGATCCGCCGTATCTGGCCGCGCGGCAGCGTGGCGGCCAGGTCGCGCGAGGGGCCGGCGAACAGCGCCAGGGTCCCTGCCGCAGGCTCACCGGCATGCGGCCATGCAAGCACAGGAGCGCCCGGCGGGTCGAAGGCCCACTCGTCGACCGCCGCTTCCAGCGCGCGCCAGACATTGACCTCCACAAAATGCGGCGAGGCCGTTAGCTGCCGCGGGCGCGTGCGCCCTTCCGGAAAGCCCCACAGGGCATTGGTGGCATCGAAGACCGAAAGCAGCAGCGCTTCGGCGCCTCGCCGGACCGGTGGCGCGAGGTCGAGCGCAGCCAACTTGCTGACCAGCGTGATCAGGGCAAACACCGCCCGCCCCGGGTAGACCGCCAGCGCCGCCTCGGCATGCTCGCGATCCGGGTCGCCTGCCGGCGCAAGCTGCTCGAGGGCCAGCGCTTGCTGAAGCCCGCGCCGCGCATAGCCGGCGGCCAGTTCGCGATCGGCGGCGGAGGTTGACTCGTCGCCGCCGTGGCCGCACTGTGGGCAGGTGTACGTACGCACCACCGGGATCCCGGCCTCGCGGTCCCACACGAATCGATCGGCCGGCACGGCCGTCTTGCAGCGCGAGCACATCGTCTGGTACAGATCCAGAATGAAGTGCTCCAGGCGCGTGTTGTCTTTGGCGGCCGTCCCGAGCCGGGCGAGCGCGGTCTGCAGGTCGGCGGGCGGGATCGGCTGAGCCGCGGCTTCGAGGACGAAACGCGTCACCGGGTTGTTGCAGGCGGTCAGGACGCGGACCCCGCAGGCGGCCAGCTCGATCGCCAGCCGCGGGCTCGCCCCGAACGGGTCGAGCACCCATGCTCCTTCCGGCTCACACAGCTGCAAGGCACGCGCCGCCGCCCCGCTCTCGAGCGGCGGGAGGAAGCGTGCCAGGGGGCCGTGCCGCGCTGGCGGCCGACCCGTCGGGAAAGCCAGTTCGTCCATGCTCAGCCTGCCGGCGCAACCGCCGGCAGATCGATTCTGCATCAGGACGCGCCTATGTCCAAGGGCGCCCCCCGCTGCCGCAGCTCACCCGTTTGACCGTCTAGCCTGCCTGTCTGTCCAGGCGGGCCTGGCGAGCGGCGGTCGAAATCACCCGACAGCCTACCGAACCCGGCGCGGCAGCCTCAGCTCAACCTGCTGAACTGCAGCGCTTCTTCACCGACACATCGCCCTTGCCGCGCTCCGCCGAACAACCTGAATATGCAATCTACCCTCCCGCCGCCGGGTGAGATCGGAGCGGGGCAACCCGGAAACGTATGGGCGGCGCGTCCCTTCTTCTGGCCCTTCGCTCCACAGGCCCCCCGGAGGCGACCGCGCACCATCGGCCAACCACAGCCCCTTGACAACCTACGTACGTGTGAGTTCGTACAGTGAGCGGAGGCGCGCATGGCGCGCAGAACGAAGGAAGAAGCTGGCCTCACCCGCGCATCGCTCCTGCGAGCCGCCCTGGCCGTCTTCAGCACCAAGGGGTACGCCGCTGCCACGCTCGAAGACGTGGCGGCCAAGGCCGGCGTCACCCGCGGCGCCATCTACTGGCACTTTGGCAGCAAGGCGGAGCTGTACACAGCCTGCAGGGAAGCGTTGGCGCCCGGTCGAGCGCCATCACCCAGGATGCGGCCGGCGCCGGCGGCCGCCTGACCGAGATCCTCGAACGGGTCTTGGTCGACCTGCTGGCCGCAGTCGAAGGCGATCGCCAGCTCCGTTCGGTGATGGAGCTGGCGTTGTTCAAGACCAAGGTGACCGCCGAGCTCAAAGCCCGGCCTCGAGGAGCGCACCCGCGCCGGACGGGCGCTCCTGGATGGCCTTGCCCATGCCATGCAGTCGGGAATCGACGCCGGGGAACTGCGCGACGATCTGGCGCCAGAAGACCTGACCCGCGGCTTCCTGGCCCTGCAGAACGGGTTGCTCTATCTGTGGCTGGCCGACCCCCGCACCTTCCACCTGGCAGACAGCGCGCAGGCTGCGGCCCGCATTTTCGTCCGCGGCGTCCGCCGCGAGTGAGGCGCCGGCCAGCTCTCGACCAGCGCCTCTCCTTTTCGGCAGCCTATATACGAATCCGTATGTATCAAGGAGGAATCATGAACGCCCGATCGCTCACCCAGCAGGTCCCGCTCTTCGTCCTTCTGTCCATCGCCGCCCTCGGCCTGAGCCTGACCGCAGCTGAAGCCAGGTCGCCGTTGGCCGGCGTAGGTTCGGCGATGTTCGCCGCGGCGCTGGCCGACTTCCTACTCGGCGTGGGGGCCGGCCTCAGCCTGCCCCGACGCGTCGTTGCCTTCGCTGCGCTCAAGGCCGCCGGGTTTGTCCTCGCCGGCGCATCGCTGGCCTACTTACTCGCCGGCCGGCGCAATGTCGTCAAGTAGACCGGCCTTCCACGTAGGGGCACGGCATGCCGTGCCCCTACACTCCTTTGGGGCCCTTCTCTCGCCTCCCGATTCACTCAGTTGATCAGCACATCCCCCCGCCCCGCTCCCGGCATCTTGATGCTGCGACGCAAGCCGCGTACACTCAGCCTGCTCGGAGGTGTCATCATGGGCCTGCGTCGTCTGGTGACGGCAATACTGGTTGCTGGGAGTTTGAGTAGCTGCCTCCCGGGCGCGGCACCAACGCCGGTCCTTCCGCCGACCCCGGCCGCGAGCGAAGCGGGCGTGATCCTGGCGCCGCCATCCTCCACCCCGGCCTCTGCGGAGCTGCCAACCCTTTCGTCTCCCGCCGATTGCCCTGTCCCCTCCGGAAGCCCGATGCCCCCTGACCTTGCCGACCCGGCCACCACAGCACAGGCCATCCTCGGCTTCCTGAACGCCGGGGGAGCCACAGCCGCGCTCCCCAGCCTGCTGCGGGACGCATCACGCGCCGGTGGCGCGCTGGACCCCACCGTCTTGCTCGACCTGAACCGTGATGCCTGGCTCGACGTTGCCATCGCCGTGACGGATCCGGTCCTCTCTCAGGGCTCCCGCCGCGCTCCCACAGCCCATCTGTACCTGGCCGCCTTGCAGGCGGGACGGCGCGGGTCGATCTTTGTCTTCCTGTGCCAGGGCGAGAGCTACATCCTCGGCGAGCCTCCGCTTTCCGACCCCGATCGCGCGCCGGTCATGCACGGTGCAGCCGACCTGACCGGTGATCAGGCGGACGACTTGCTTGTAGCCTGGCAGACCTGCGGCGCGCACACCTGCTTCGAAGACTTCAGCGTACTCACCGCCGCGGGCGCCCGGATCATGGTCCATCGCCTCGAGCCGAGCGCCGATCTACCCTACCCGGAGGTCAACCTGAGGACAATCGGGCGGGTGTCGATCACCGGCACCGGCATCGGCTCGGTCGGCGCCGGCCCATTCCGCCGGCTGACGCGTACATGGACCTGGGATGCTTCTGCGCAGTCCTTCCTCCTGACGTCCGAGCTGCTCGAGCCGCCACGCTACCGCATTCACGTCCTGTTGGATGCCGAGGCCGCCTCGCGCCGCGGGGAGTGGACGACAGCGCTCGACCTGTACCACCGCGTTGTCCTCGACGACGCGCTGCTTGACTGGGTGGATCCGGCGGCCGAACGGACGAACCTCTCGGGTTACAGTATGTTTCGGGTCGTGGTGACCTATGCGCAGATGGGTGATCAGGGCGACGCACAGGTGGCCTACGGGATCCTGCAGAACCAGTATGCCCCGGGGTCGGTGGGCCGTGCGTATGCGGATCTGGCCCGGGCCTTCTGGGAAACCTGGACCGCGGGCGGGGACCTCACCCAGAGCTGCTCCGCCGCGCGCGCCTTCGCCGCAGCACACACGACCGCGGTGCTCGACCCGTTGTACTTCGGCTACGCAAACCCGGCGTATGCCCCCGTAGACGTCTGTCCCGGCGACAGCCCGTGAACCAGCAAGGCGATTCCTGGGCACAGCGCCGTCAGGCGAGGAGCACTGGTCTGGATGCCTACCCCGAGCTCTACCTGTAAGAGGATCGCAAGGGGACACGGAGTGTGGCGGCGCGAGACTCAAGCTCAAGCGATGCAAGGGGAGATTGCGCGAGGTCAGACTTTGTGGCGCTCACCTGCCCGAACTGCGGGGGACAGCTGCAGATCACGCCGGACATTGACCGGTTCGCCTGCACTCACTGCGGCAACGAGCACCTGGTCAAGCGCGGCGAGGGCGTGATTGCTATCCAGCCCTTGGCCGAGTCCATGACAGGCTTGCGCCGGGCCACGGATCGGACCGCATTCGAGATGGCCATCCGCCGCCTCACCAAAGAACTCGCGCAGCTTCAGGCTGCCCGGCAGCATACCGAGGCCGGAGCCGCCGAACACCGCAAGGTGATCGCCGCCCACCAGGACAGGAAAGTTGGATGCCAGACGGCAGTGGCCGGGGTTGTGATGGCCCCGCTGTGCAATCTCGCGTACACCATCGTTGACTACTTCGCCCAGGGCCAGCCCGAAGGCTCGTTCGTATCATTCCTCTCGTCCATGAACCTCCTCATGCTGCCCATCTTCGGCCTGATGGCCGTCTGGTTCGTCCTCAAGTGGCTCCTATCGTCGGACCCGACGCCCGCACGCGGCGTGGCTGAGGAGAGACTGCGGGTGACGGAAGCGGATATCTCCTCCTTGACGGAGCGGATGGCACAGAAGCAGGCGGAGATCGGGCGGCACAGCCAACTTGTCGCCTTAGGCGAATAGCCTGGCGTTGCGTTTCGGCTGACCCAACGGCGGGAGCGGCGCCGGATGGAGGTGCAGCTCCGCGGATCCTTCAAGATGCCAGGTGGAGCCTAGCCATCGGCCAGCGCCCGCGTCAGGTCCGAGTAGGAATCCATCCACGCCATTCGGCGCAGGAAGTCGACGGTCGAGATGCTCTGCGCACGCAGCCCCCGAACGGCCGCGCCCACCGGATCCTCGCCGGCCGCTCCTCCCGGCTCATCCGCATACGCTCCATAGAAGGCGAAGTACGCCTGATTCAGCCTGCGCAGGAAGTGGTAGCCGCGATCGTAGAACACCTGACGCCGCGCTTGCATGTAGGCCTCGGCGTCCTCAACCTGGCCAGCCGCCAGAAGCGCATCGACCTGAATGCGCGTGGCGTGCATCTCGGCGCGGAAATCGAAGGCCGGCGGTTCGAGAGGAGCCTGGGGAGCAGGCTTGGCCGCTGGCGGCGCGGGTGGCACCTCAGGCGGCGTCCACTCGGGGTACGACCGCCGCAGCACCTGCTGGCCGATCTCGGTGCCGAGCAGGGAGGCGGTCGTCTCGTTCATCGTGCGCAGCTCCGGCGTGGTCTCGTAGTTGAGACCCAGCGGGCGCAGCGACAGGTAGTTGTGCACCCACTCGTGGACGACCGTCTCGAGCACCCAATCGAGCGCCGTCGTTTCCTGGACCATCGTGGGATAGGTTCCAATGCCGCCCACGGGAACGACAAGGGCTGAGACGCCGAGTGCACGTTCAACCCCAGACTCGAGCGCCACATGCTCTTCTAGCGGCAGCCCCGGATCGAGCTGGATGTTGGCGTCCTGACGGATCACGGTCCGGGGCGAGACGATCAGGGCATCCGGCAGACGCGAGAAATGAAAGGATACCGGCGGGAAGATCTCGCCTCCGGCGCCCAGCCCAAGGTCGGCCAGCACGACGGCCACCTGCTCCTGCAGCACAGCCTCGGCGCTGGGCTGAAGGCGGCGCAGCGCTTGCCGTGTTGAGTCTAGTTCGGAGGCTATTGGGGCAGCCGCCGAGGCAGCGTCGGTCAGGGCCGGGTCGGCATAGATCTCGGCCAACCGTGCCTCGATCTCCTCTGCCGCCTGGAGCAGCCGGAGGTACTCGAGCACCACCTCGTGGCCCTGGGCCGGATCCAGGTATCCGGTGTCGCCCAGGCTGGCCTGGCTGATCTTGACCGCTGCGGCGTCCACCGTCCACGTCAGGAAGTCGAATTCGATTGCGCGCGTGAAGCGGCGGACCTGCTCCAGCGGATCCTGCAACCGCACGCTGCTGTACGTCAGCAGGATCGAAAGGGCCAAGGTCCACAGCAGCAGCCGGAACCCTACCCCAAGCCATCGGCGGAGACGGACGGCAGACATGGCGGCATCTTACCAGCCGCTGCCCATCCCCGCCAACCCGGGCGCCGGAGGCGCGTGCTATAATCATGCCTCCCCGGCTTCCGCCGGGGCCTGAGCCTCCGGGCAAAGTCACCCTGACCGTATGAACTTCCTTGTCACTGGCGCCGCCGGTTTCCTAGGCTCCGCCCTCGCCAACCGCCTGGCCCGCGAAGGCCATCAGGTGCGCGGGCTGGACGACCTTTCGGCCGGCGATCCCTCCCGCCTCGACCCCGGCGTGCTGTTTACCCGCGGCGACGTCGTCGACCGCCCGAAACTGTGGACGCTGTTGCAGGACGTTGACTGCATCTACCACCTGGCGGCGCGCGTCTCCGTCCCAGAGTCGGTGCTGTACCCGCGCGAGTACAACGCCGTCAACGTCGGCGGGACGGTCAGCGTGATGGAAGCTATGCGCGACGTCGGCGTCAAGCGCGTCGTCCTGACCTCGTCAGGGGCGGTGTATGGTGATCAGCAACAGCAGCCGCTCTCCGAGCCGATG
>Ga0315274_10002964_pt1 | contig 25245 bp, 20 predicted proteins | sample YL17G02_20_MG_FD_203700 | JGI IMG/M metagenome (GOLD analysis project Ga0315274, IMG submission 203700) | Sediment microbial communities from Yellowstone Lake, YNP, Wyoming, USA - YL17G02_20 | ecosystem: Environmental > Aquatic > Freshwater > Lake > Sediment | place: USA: Wyoming | collected...
ACGGGCTTGCCGCCTAACGTCTGCAGCAAGCCGCCGTTGCGTTTGCCTTTTGGAACTGACTTCAGATTCGGCAAACGCAATGGAGCGAACTCTTTAATCGTTTGGCACAATCGTGAACTTCATTCGCCTATGCAGAGAGTGAGCGTCGGCTTGCTGCTTGTTAGGTGCCCGTGCCCGGAGGCGGATGTTCTTCGTCAGATAGACTTAGCTTCTGAACCAAACTGATTGCTTTGACATACATCTGACGCTGCCAACGCAAGTACCACACACCACCAACATATTTTGTTCCCGCCGACGGGCATTGCGCCTAACGTATGGCACAAGCACGCAGCGGTTTTGCGAACTATGGAATGATCTTTTATACCAATGTTGTGAGCAAAACCGTTGAGCGAACTCTTTTGTTAATTGCCAATCAGTGAACCATCCTAGTCTATTCAATGAGTGAGCGTCGTGCTTGTGCCTGTTATGCGAAGTGGGCGAGGGGAACAGAAAAGTAAGTTAGTAGTCGCCCAGCCTGTCGATTCACGAACTGCCTATAATAAACAAGAATGGAGAGCGAGTCCGCTTCACAAAACTGCCAATCGATAGAGTGAAGCGGCAGCAAAAAAAACGAAACATTTTGAATTTTTGTTCGTCAGAGCAAAGCGTCTTATTTGATCGTGAGTGACCTGCTCTGCTTGCTCCTGGTCGGGTCACTCACTCCAAAACGCCGCTTTGCTCTGCTGTCCTGGATTCTGCCATGTTTTGCCTTTTTTTGCTGTCACTCGCTCGCCGTCCTGCGAAGCAGGACGCCGTTCTTGTTCTACTGACCTCTTTTCTTGCACACCCTCGACCATTTCGCATAACTTGTTTAATCACGTATTGCGTAATCAACACTGAGCGCGGGGGAAAGGCGCCCTATCGCGAACTTGCCCTTCTTAGTCCTTTGATGGTTTCGGAATGAAATCCAAGGGGCTCGTGATCTTTCCCAATGCCTTCGAACTCACGTGTGTGTAGATCTCGGTTGTCTTGGAACTCTCGTGACCCAGAAGCGTCTGCACATACCGGAGATCGGTCCCGTGCTCCAGTAGATGAGTCGCGAACGAATGCCGAAGATCGTGTATGGAGACGTCCTTCGCAATACCTGCCTTCTCCACGGCACGGTCGAACACGGCCTGAGCACTTCGAATCGAGTACGGTTTGCCCCGCTCATAACCTTCAAACAACCACTCGGCGGGCGCGTATCGTCGCAGATATGCCTCCACGTACTTCATCGCAATGTCCGAAAGAAGCGTCACCCGATCTTTTTTGCCCTTCGCACCACGTATCTGTATCAAGCGCCGATCAGGGTCGAGATCCTCCGGCCTGAGCTTCACCACTTCACTGACACGAAGGCCGGCTGAATACGTGAGCATCATCATCGTCTTGTGCTTCAAGTTTGTGATGGCGGCCAATAGCCGGGAAACCTCCTGTTCACTCAAGATCGACGGCAGCTGCTTTTCTTTCTTCGGGCGGGGCAGAGTGCCCATCACAAATGACCTCTTGTACACTTCCACAAAAAGAAAACGAAAAGCGTTGAAAACCTGGTTCACGGTGCCGCTGGATAACTTCTTGTCCTCCAGGAGGTGAAGAAGGTACTTCCTTACTTCAACCTCCGTCAGCGAAGTTGTGGACAGGGAAGGGAAGAACTCAAATAGACCACGCACCGAACCCAGATAAGCCTTCAGCGTTTTCTGGCTGTAGTTCCGAAGAGACATCTCCTTACGCATTTCTTCGAGATCGGCAGACTGCCGCACCTGGACGGATGCCTGGCGCGGTTCTTGCCGCCGAGGGGAATCGGCCAGATGGAAAGCGTCCACCACCTCACGGTCAAGGGATCTCCAGTCAGTGCGCAATGCAGCGAGAAGTTTGTCAAGGCTCTCTCTGGTCTTCGGGAAAGTCCATATCTTCCGCGTGGCGTCCCAAGAATTGCCCGGAATGGATTTCAGTCGTTCGGTGGCAAGGTCGTTGGAAGGGATTAGCAGACCGATGCGGTCCGGCTGGCTTAGGAAAATCCTTCGAGTGTTTGGGCGGGGGGGAACTTGCCCGTTCGGTGAGGTGGACATATGACCTCGTACTGTAGGAGGGGAGTTGGTGACGGTGCAGCAAGTAGAATCTTGCGAACAATCTATGAATCGTCCGAAGCAAAGGCAACAGGGGTGGGCCCGTGACTACTTGGCAGAATGGAAAGAGCGGATGCTGTGAAAGGCGTTGAATGTCTGAAGTTTCAGGTTGGACGCGAGTAAGACTGCAATGACAATCAGTTACAGAAACCTGTAACTCCAAACTTGAAACTCTAAACTTCCGACTCCAAACTCTTAACCCGCTTCCCCTTCCTCTGCCATCTTCAGCGCGAGGGACCGAAGCGCCACGATGAATGGGACGATGAGCAAGAAAGGAAGGAAAAGCATGACGATCGAGAACCACGACGGCATCCCGCCGTCAAGTGTGCCTTTGTAGGTTCCGAGGAGAATCACCAGAAGAAAAACTACCAGCGCAACTCCGAGCACAAGCACAAGCTCGAAATACCGGTTCAACCAATACCCTCTTCTCTCCGACGGAAGTTCGAATATCGCGAAGAATGCCGGCAGGTTAATCAGATACGGATACCTGTTGATAAGCGTGAACCGATATTTGATGACAACCAGGAAAATTAGCGGCGCGATGCTGAACGCCAAAGGAAGAAGAAGAAAGATACTCTTGGTTCCGAAGGAATCAGGCTTGCCGGAGAATCCGAAGTGCGTCGGCACTCTCTCCGGAAGCGTGAAATACGCATACAGGCCTACTGCCCAGATGAGAGCGAAGAAGAAAAGAAGGATGCCTATGAGTATCCTTCCGTGCTTGCTCAGTGAAGTGGGTCTGATTGGTTTGCGTGTTCTCGCTTGCCCCATCTGGTGACTTCTCCCGTCTTCCGTCTAACTTTTCACGTCTCCCTTCTCACTTCTCGCGTCTCACCAATTTCTTCGAATCGGATGAGCTTCTGTACTGAACACCACCTTATCAAACTGTAACGTCTCCGGAGGAGCGAACAGCAAGTACAAATACTTCAACGTCTCAGCGAGGAAGTAACTCTCCATCAAATCACTTCGCTGTTTTGTCGCGACATTCTTCAGACCAGAGTATCCCTCATCCATTCTGCAATACCTCTTCAATCCTCCGAGAAACGTTTTCCCCATTTCAATATATCGCGGGTCGCGGGTGTACTGATAGAGATAGTAAGCCGATTCTATGATCTCCGGATTCAGTTGAAAGCGGGGGTCCACGGTGTCCATCTTCACATAATCGAATTTCTCACACTCGATGTCGTATCGATTCCACATCTTGAAGCACGATTCCTGCAATCGCTCGGCGTTGGGCACATCGCCCGAGAGTGCAAGCACAGCCGGGAAAAACGCATCGAGCAACCCAAACCAGGTGTGAGTCCGCTTACCAGTCTCCATATCCGCGTGTCCGATCCACAACCCGCTCGGTGCTTCGTCCGCAAGGTGTTTCATGATGGCCGACTTGCTCTCCTCCCACATCTGCTTCAAATCGGGATCGTTGAACAGAATCGCTCCCTTCAAGAGATACTCGTAGTACGAATCTATGCATGCACTCACGTGACTGTCTCTGTCGAGCCACTGACCGGTGTTGGCATCGATCCAGGTTCCGACAAGTCCGATGGATGAGCGGCGTTTGTAAATCTGCACGAGAGCGTTCTTCGCGGCGTCGTAGTACTCAGTCTTGCCGGTGAGCTTGCTCAGCGTCCCGAATTCGATAATCAGCGTCCCGACCTCAGCCGGGTTCGTCCGAGGATTCCGTACCTCTCCTGTCTTCAGATTCACGTCAACATAGGGGATGCCGGTCGGCGACTTGAAGACGGGAAGCAGCCGCCTGCCGAGATCATCGGCAAGATCGAGCAAACGCTTGTCACCGGTGAGCTGATAATTCGACAGAAGCCCGCCCAGGAGCCGAATGGTGATCTCGAAGTTCTTGACATAGATATCGTGATCAAACGAGAGGTTCGCGACGACGTACTCCCTCGTCGCATCAGCTTCCTCCTTCAGGCCCATCAGAATCATGGTGTCGAGCGCGTCGAGGGGAGTCATCAGGAGCGTGACCTTGTACCAATCGACCGGAGCTTTGCTGACCGGCCTGAGGATATCATGGCCCCATGCGTATTTCTTGTACGCATTCCACGAATGCAGGAACTCCTGCCTCACTTCGTCGGCAAGCCTGCCCTGGCCCTCGCGCAACGCCCGATCAGATGTGCATGAAGAAAGGAGAAGAGCCGTCGCGATCGGGAAGACGAGTGAAGGTCTAAGTTCCATGTTCGGTCCAAGTTCGCAAAATGATGAGTCAACCGCTGATGGAGGATAATGGATGTGGTCGCGAAGGTTCTGCCTGAGCGATGAAACTCAGCTCAACCTGGTTTGCTGAACCAGTGGTTGATGAGAATGGGAACGATGAAATACGCGAAACACATCCCGGAGAAGACGAGCCCCGCTAGAGCCCCAAACGACCAGATCGCCATCTTAAGCTCTCCGTCGGGTTTCTTCGCATTCTTGACTGCAAAAATGAGACACACGACCGCGACGATGAGTCCGATTGCCGAGAGCGTCCCGAAGACCATGAGAAGCATGCTATCAGGCAGAAGAAAATCCTTTCGATATCAGAATTTCGGCTGGACGATCTTGCCGATGAACAGAATCGTTCCTGTGTTGTTTTCCCGTATCACGAAAAGGAACGGGCGATCGACACGCATTACGAAGCTATCGCCAATGCTGGTTCTGCCGACACCGACGGATGTCACCGCCGCGGCCTCGGTTCCTTCTTCGTCAACTTGAACAAATGTTTTGTGCTGGACTTCGCTAATAAAGAGACCGCCGCGAACGTCGATGTTTGTGAAATCTGCGTAGGACGGAGAGAACGCAATTGACATCCCCATGGCTTTCAGTACGTCATTCAACTTCTTGGCATACTCCAGCTTAAACTTCGGAAGAAATATGTCTCCCTCTTTTGCCGCTAAGCCGGCCACCCAGAGATCCCATTGCTGCTGTGTCAGCTTCGCGACGAAGTCGTCAATGGATGTCCCGGACTTTGGCAGCACGACGGTCATGCTGAAACCGGCATCTCCATAGGGAAGCTCGACGAGCTGGCATTGATCGGTTGCGGAATACTTCAGCGTTGCCTTCAAGCCCATCATCTTGCAGGTCGTTTTTGAGCCGGACAGAAGAGTGAAGGTGGTGTCACGCGTGTTGCTTGGATCAAACTTGTATGTCCACGTTCCCTTAAAATAGATGGCATTGATCAGGTACATCACCATATCGCGCGGAATGGGTTTTGGGACGATTTCTGTAATCTTTCCGTTGGTGTTCTGGTTCACCCATCCGTTGATGATATTGGGCGCATCGGCGGATCCAAAATCGATACTATTGATTTCGGCGTTGAAATATTCCTTGTTGGCGTCCTTGAATGCCTGCTCGACACGCAAGTCTGGCCGGTACCAAATCGAGTTCGCGATCTGGAATTTCACCTTCGGATCGATGCCAGTCAGGAGTGTAATGAGTGATTTGTACGACGCGTTGATGTCTTTTTGCGTCAATCCGGAGAACTCGAGCGTGCGGATCATCGAATCACGCGTCGAGCCATTGGCGCCGTTCAGCGTCATCCCGAGAGCCATCGAAACGCTGGTGGGGGAAATGAACACATCCTTGCCGGCGTCTTCTTTGTTGACGGCGGCAAGAAGCTTGAACCCAAACGAATTGTCTGCAGATACAACCACTTGCTCGGTCGATGTCAGCGGCCGCATCGGTATGCGCTCTTCACCCGATGACGTTCCGACATCCTTGCAACTGAATGCAGTCAGCAAGCCGGAGACGACGAGAAGAAACGATGATCTCTTCATATGCCGGCACCTCCCCTTCATGGATTACGGTGTAACGAGAATGTCACAGGTTCAAATTAGTAAATCATTCGGGAGAGAGCAAGGAGGGGGCGGGGGGGAGGTCCGGATTGCGGGTGCTATGATCCCGCAGCAAGAGCCGGCTTTACCTTTTCGATGAACTCACTCGGGGAGAGGTACCCAACGACACGGGAGCCGAAGACTTCCTGACCGTTCCTATCGACAAATACAATCGTCGGAACGCCTGCAATGTTGAACTTCTTTCGAAGAGCTTCCGATTCCGGAGAATCGAAATGGGTGAGATCGACTTTCAATCGAACAAAATCCTTCGTTTCTGCAATCACCGTGGGATCGGTGAAAGTCTTGCGGTCGAGCTCAAGGCAGGGGATGCACCAGTCGGCATAGAAATCCATCAGAACCGGCCTTCCCTGACTCCGGGCTTCGTTGAGTCGTGCTTCGGAGAATTTCTCCCAGCTCATGCCGGGCTCGCGCAACGCGTTCGCGGAGACGAATCCGAATACAATCGCCACAACTCCAAATGCCCACTTGGAACGCTTCAGGCCGACTTTTTCCTTCCCCGACGGTTCAACGAAGCCAAGGTAGGCTCCGCCGAGGATCAAGGCGAGTGGAATCACGAACGCGGACAACTTCGGAACGAACGCCAGCGAGAGATAGAACAATCCGGCCGCGCTCAACACGACGCCGAAAATTCTCTCGACCCACACGAGCCATCCACCGGAACGCGGGATCTTCTTCAGCATCCCCGAAAATGTTCCGAGGATGAGGTACGGAAAACCAAGTCCGAGTGAGAGCGCGAAGAAAACCCAGAAACCAAAAACGGGATCGGCCTTTGAACTCACGAGCGTCAAGAGTGCGATCACCGGTGGGCCGATGCACGGCGCTGCAAAAACGCCGACGACCAGACCCGAGACATAGAGACTGACCAAGCCTGTGCCGGTCGTGCCGCCGAGTTTGCTCGTAAGCCAGTAGGGCATCTGGATCTGATACAGGCCGAAACTGCTGAGCGAAAGCCCGATCAGGAGCACTCCGATGCCGCCGAGGACCCAGGGGCTCTGGAGCCAGCTCCCAAACAGTGTGCCGCTGAGCGCCGCACTCACGCCGAGCACTGTGTACATCGTCGCGATGCCCAACACGTACGTCACGGCCTTCAGGAACACTTTCACCGCATTCGTTTCCGACTGCCCGCCAAACAGCGAGACGGTTACGGAAAGCATCGGATAGACACACGGTGTCAGGTTGAGAGCAAGTCCGATCAGGAAGATCGCAAGAAACGCGAAGAGCGATCCCTTTTCCTCAAACATCTGGCCGATATCGCTCTTGCCGGCGGGAGGAGCGACTCCTTCACTAGCGTACTTCGAGAACAGATCGTCGTTGATTGGATTTGCCTTCTCTTGTGCGGGGACGATCTCCATCGGGATAAGCACGTCGATCGAGGCCGGAGCTATGCAAACCTGGTCGTTGCACGCCTGGACCTCAAGTGTTGCCCGCAGCGTGTCGCGACCGGTTGTCATTTTCTCGGAAATCCTGACAGTGAAGAAGATTGTCGGATTTCCCTCATAAACGCTCAGGGAGTCATCGGCGAATCCGAATTTCAGGTTGAGGCCCTTTGGGTACTGAAGATCCGTGACGATCACTCCCTCACGCTGTGGGAGCCCGAGCGTTGTCCCGATCAGATAGTCGTGCGTCGGAGTGTGCGAGTTGATGTGCCACCCCTTGTCGATGTTCAGGACGACAGCCGCCTTGAATGTGGAGCCGGCCGGGACTTTGTCGACGGAGAGGATGCCTTCGACCTTCACAATGCTCGCACTGGTTGTGCCGATCTGAAACGCGGATGCTTGCGAAAACACAAGCCCCGCAATCAGAATCAGTGAAAGCGGAAATGGTTGAAGGCGTCTGCGAGTCCGGCGCATGGGATCCTGCATTGAGTGCCTGGCCTGTCTTATGATGCTGGGGAGAGGAGACGTTTCAGCTTCGCCTCAAGCTGACTTTTCGTCATGACTCCGGTGTGTTCATCGACGATATTGCCTCTCTTGTCGATAATGAAGGTCGTGGGGATCGCATTGAAGTTGCTGAACTTCCCCGCGACTTCACCGTTTCCGAGGACCACCGGATAGTTGATGTTGTTCTGTTTCACGAAAGGGGTCACCTTTTGCCAGCCATCCTGATCGAGAGAAACTCCCAGAATCTCTACTCCCTTGTTCTTGTAGTTCTTGTAGACTTCGATGAAGTCAGGAATCTCTTTCCGGCAGGGACCGCACCACGTAGCCCAGAAATTGACGACGACTACCTTGCCCGCGTACTTGCTTAGGTCATATGTCTTTCCGTCGGCGGAGGTAAGAAAGACATTGGGAGCTCTACGTTGCTGGGCGAAAGCGCTCGTCGAAAAGAAGGCCGAGAGGGCAAGCATCAGGACTGCAAGAATGTTTTTCATAGAACTCCTTGTGAATCGTACTTGGAAATGACCGGGCGCTGCCATGTCTGAATTTCCGGCGTTCTTTCTATTTAGATGCCGGAATGAGTCAGGAAGATCCTCTTTGCTGAGCAGATTCAGGATCGATCGGTCAGATTTGCTCATGCTCACATCGAATCCCGGGCGAGCAGTATAGCGAAGTATCACTGAAAGGGCAAAGCGCTCCACCAGCTTCGGGACCGCGTTCTCCGAGAGTTCGACCGCGCTCTTCCTTGCACTTTTCTTGATTTTCCTTCGAAATATGGCTACTTTCTGCGGGGGTATCGAATGACAAAAAAGGAATTTGTAGTTGGAATGGATGGCGGCGCTACGAAGACAGCCGCTATGCTGACTGACCTGAAGGGAATTGTGCTGGCGGAAGAAACTGGCGGCGCCAGTAACCCCCAGGTCGTGAGTCCCGAGAAGACCGCCGTCGTCATCGTCGATTTGCTCGAACGGTTGGCGGAGAAGGCCGGGTGCAAAACCACCGACATTGTTTCCACCGTGGCGGGCCTTGCAGGGGCTGGTCGTGAAGGGGACAAGGAACGTGTGAGAAATGCCGTTGCGGCCGAAGCAAGAAAACGGCGATTGACGATCGGTCGGGTGGGAGTGGATAGTGATGGCCGTATTGCCCTCGAGGGAGCATTTAAGGGAAAAGCAGGCATCATCCTGATCGCGGGAACCGGCTCATTTGCAATGGCGAAGGATCATAAGGAGGGAATTCATCGGGCTGGCGGGTGGGGAAGGATTGCAGGTGATGAGGGAAGCGGCCAGATCCTGGGTCGCGAAGGTCTCAGTGCGGTCGCGCGGCATTTTGATGGGCGCGGCAAGTCGACGGCGTTGACCAAGCTTGTTGCCGAGCGATTCGATCTGTCGACACAGGAAAGGATTATTAGCGCAGTGTATCGCGAGAACTTCGATGTCGCAACGATAGCGCCGCTCGTCATAGAGGCTGCGACCGCGCATGACATCGAATGCAGCAGGATTCTGAACAAAGCAACATTCGAACTCGCCGAGCACGTAAGGGTCCTTGTGCAGAAGATCGAAGAATCGGCCCACGCGCGATCGAAGATCCCTCTGGCGCTTATCGGGAGTCTCATCGCGAACGACAATGTCTATCAGAAGATACTCGTCCATAAAATCACATTCTCGATGCCCCAGGTGAAGGTTGTTCATCCTGAGGCACCGCCTGCCTACGGGGCGGTCTTGCTCTCAATTCGCTCGGCACAGGATCTCGCATGAGTTTGATTTCGGTCGCTCTACCGTTCTCGACCCAGCCGCATTTTGAAGAAACACTTCGTCAATTCACCGACGCTCCTCTCGTTCAAAGAGTTTTCGTTCTTCACTCGGGCCAATACTCGGGCAAACATCCGAAATGCGAAGGGATTGCTGCCTCGACACTTACGTCGGGGAAGACACTTCATGCCCTGCTGGAAAAAGTCTCCGCTGATTTCTTCCTTCTCGTGACAGGCCTGCAGGAAGTTCAGCTTGGGCAGGCAGCCCTCGAACGTTTTGCCGCGGTCACCGAACAGACGTCTGCTGCTCTCTCGTATGCGGACTACTTCGAGATCAAACTCGGTGTGCGGTCCGAGCACCCGGTGAACGACTATCAGCTGGGAAGCATCCGCGATACGTTTGAGTTCGGCCCGCTGCTCTTCTTTTCGATGAGTGCAGTGCGCAGCGCGCTCAGGGAATTTGGTCCGCTGGCAGACGGGCCCGGCCTCTACGATCTGCGGCTGAAGGTTTCGGTGCGTCACCAGCTCTTCCACATCCAGGAATACCTCTACACCAAAGTCGAGGCGGACCTGCGTGCGACAGGAGAGAAGCTCTTCGACTACGTCGATCCGCGCAATCAGGAGTATCAGAAAGAACTTGAATCGACCGCAACGCAACACCTCAAGAGAATCGGAGCCTATCTTCCACCGCAGTTCAAGGCAGTGCCGAAGCTCGACGGGCAATTCCCAGTCGAGGCGAGCGTGGTTATTCCTGTCCGAAACCGCGCGACCACGATTGCCGATGCGGTCAACAGCGTTCTCCAGCAGAAGTTTGACGGCTCATTCAATATCATCGTTGTCGACAACCACTCGACCGACACCACTTCGAACGTCCTGAGCGATCTCGCAGCACGACATGTGCGTGTGAAGCATATCATCCCGGCGCGACTCGACCTTGGAATCGGCGGGTGCTGGAACGAGGGAGTATTCTCCGAACATTGCGGACGGTACGCCATCCAACTCGATTCCGATGACATCTATAGCGGACCGGAGACGGTGCAGAAGGTCGTCGACCTTTTTCGGGGCGGCGACTATGCAATGGTCATTGGTTCCTACAAGCTTGTCAACATGAAACTTGAAGAGATACCGCCCGGCATCATCGATCACCGCGAGTGGACGCCTGAAAACGGCAGGAACAACGCGTTAAGAATCAACGGGCTCGGCGCGCCGCGCGCGTTCAACACCGCGCTCCTGCGCCAGATCCGCATTCCGAACGTGAGCTACGGCGAAGACTACGCTGTCGCGTTGCGTCTCTCAAGAGAATATCAGATCGGGAGAATCTTCGACCCGATCTACCTCTGTCGCCGGTGGGAAGGGAACACCGACGCGGCACTTTCCATCGACAAAGCTAACAGGAACGACTTCTATAAAGACAAGATTCGCACAATCGAAATCATGGCCCGTCAACGCCTCAACGAAAAGGAGTAGCCTATGACGCAACTCGTTCGCCGCTGGACACTCGATGACCTGACATTCATTCAGGATGTTCTCTGGAAAACCTGGGTCGACTCCTACTCACATTTCGTCCCAGAGGAAAACCTCCGCGCCTATTTTTCCGAACATTACGACCTGGATTCGCTCCGAACGCTGTTTCACAATCCCATGGCGGACGGATTCGTCGTGCTGGATGAGGGGAAAATTGTGGGATTCATGAGGACGGCACGGGATCCGGAGGAAAACCGGTACTTTGTTTCCTCCCTCTACGTTCTGCCGCAGTCTCAGACTAAGGGTTTGGGAAGGGCGCTCATGAAACGAGCAGGGGAGGAAGCGAAGGGATTCCATCTCGACCGCGTGTGGGTCGGTGTGATGGTCGAGAACAAGCAGGCCGTTGATTGGTACAAGACGATGGGATATGAGATCGTCCGGACCGAGCCATTCACGATGGGAAAATCTACGGTCGATCACTATGTCGGCTTCATCAAGATCGATTCGATCCGCTGAGTGCGTTCCTTGCTGGCTTGTGGTGTGGCCCCTGCGCCTTTCTGCATCGATGAAAACATCTGAGGTCAATTGATTCAGTCGAAGACGTTTGCCCGGTACGACGGATCGTCACGCACCGGCTCCCTCGCGTCGCTGACCGCTGATCTGCTGAATGAGCAGAAAAGCGGCTGGCCGCAGCTGGCCGAGGGATATGCCTCCCTTGCGTCCGTCCGAACTCGGGAGCTTCGCTGTGACGGATTCCCGGCCTGGTTGCAATTCAATCCGGGCCGCATCGTCAGCACGGGAGCGAAGGTCGACGCGCAATCGATCAGCGAGCGGCGCTGTTTTCTTTGCCTCGAGAACCTCCCGGCGCCGCAGAAGGGCATTCTCTACAACGACGAATTCCTCGTTCTCTGCAATCCTGCTCCGATCTTCACCGGCCATTTCACGATTTCGCACATCAGGCATGTCCCACAATCGTTCGAGGCACATGCCGGGACCATGATTGGCATGGCCCGCGCTTTTCGCTCGCGGTTCACGCTCTTCTACAACGGACCGAAGTGCGGTGCATCTGCGCCGGATCATATGCATTTTCAGGCGTGTCCCCGGGGAACGATCCCCGTTGAAAGGGCTGCTCAGGAAGATGCGCGGCGGCAACACCGGAAAAACATCCGCGGTGTCGATGTCTTCACGCTGGCTCACTTCGGCCGCCAGGCGATTGTGCTTGAATCAGCCCAGAGCTCGGTGCTTGAGCAGGTGCTTCTTGCGCTTGTCAGAGCATTGCGCTCGATCATCGGCACTTCAGAGGAGCCAATGCTGAATATTCTCTGCCGCTTCAACGAAGGAGACTGGAGAGTCATTGTTTTCCCAAGAAGCAAGCACCGTCCCGACGCCTTCTTCAAAGAAGGGAGCGATCGCATTATGATAAGCCCGGCTGCTGTCGACATCGGTGGGCTGATCATCACTCCCCTTGAAAAAGACTTCAACCGCGTCGACGCCCCTCTGGTGGAATCGATCTTCAGAGAAGTGAGCCTGCCGGAAGAAATGGTTGATCGGGCGATCGGAATGCTTTCCTGAGCGGCAGGGGGAACTGATGTCACCAAGAACGGACCGTACCAATCCATGATCGAAAGAGAACCGGTTATTCACGTCGGCGTGGTCGAGCACGAACATGAGATCAAGGGGATCTTCAATGGAATCTATGAGCTTCCGACGACGATCCGCCTGTCGGGGGCGTTCACCGCTCGGTCGATGAATGGCCGCGTCGTCTTGTTCGACATCGAGGGGGTCGAGGTGATGAAGGGAGCGGAGATACTCTGCCAGCCCATGGCTGATGCTACCTTCACATTGAACGACGTGACCATCGGCATTCGATTCCACTGGGAAAGGAAAGAACACCAGACGTTCGCCGGCGCCCTGCGCCTCATCGCTGTGCCCGATGGAACGGTCACGGCTGTCAATGATATCGGCGTCGAAGAATACCTCAAGAGCGTGATCTCTTCAGAGATGAGCGCGGAGGCGCCGGAGGAACTGCTGAAGGCCCATGCGATCACGTCGCGCAGCTGGCTTGTCGCGATGCTCGAGAGGGAGAAACGGGCCGCCAGCGCAGAAGCCGCCCCAGTGCGGTCGAGAGAATCGGGCGCCGAGATTGTTCGCTGGTACGATCGCGAAGACCACTCGTTGTTCGACGTCTGCGCCGACGACCACTGTCAGCGCTATCAGGGGACAACGAAAATCATCACGGACACTGCCAGCGAGGCAATCGAGCGCACGCGCGGGACGTTTCTTGTCTACGGTGACGAGATCTGCGACGCGCGGTTCTACAAAGCATGCGGTGGTCTGACCGATAATTTTGAAAATGTGTGGGAGGATACGTCGGTGCCGTATCTCCGTTCCGTTTCAGATTCGGAGCGCCGTTATCCTCCAATCAGCAGCGAGGAGGAGGCACGTGGCTGGTTACTTTCGTCGCCGGAATCCTACTGTAACACATCCGATGCGGCGATCCTCAGGCAAATCCTCCCATCCTTTGACCGGGAGACAACGGACTTTTTCCGGTGGAAGGTCGAGTACGCGCCCTCAGAGCTCAGCGAGATCCTTCGTTCGAAATCCGGCATCGATTTCGGAACAATCCGGAACCTGATTCCGGTTCTGCGAGGGCCGTCGGGACGAGTTCTCAGGTTAAGAATCGAAGGATCGAAGAAGTCGATCGTGGTCGGAAAGGAGCTGGAGATCCGCCGGTGGCTTTCGAAGAGTCACCTCTACAGCTCAGCATTTGTGGTTGACGTGGAAAGGGACGAGGGCGGGGAACCAGTGAAATTCGTTCTTCGCGGAGGAGGTTGGGGGCACGGAGTCGGTTTGTGTCAAATTGGCGCGGCTGTGATGGCTGCGAAAGGGAAGAAGGCCGAGGAGATCGTGCTCCATTACTTTCCGGGAGCGAAGCTCCAACGAGCGTACTGATGATGGACCACTGATGACACAGATGAGAGGGCATCTCCACGGATAAGAATACATCTGTGCTGATCAGTGCTATCTATTTGTTCAATGGTCGAAAATAGAGAAGGTGATTGGATGGAGTCGGACAAACCTTCATACCGAAATCCCTGGATCTGGGTGCCCAGTCTTTATTTTGCCCAGGGCGTTCCGTATGTCGTGGTCCAAACAGTCTCTGTGATCATGTACAAACGACTCGGCGTTTCAAACACTGACATCGCGCTCTACACGAGTCTTCTCTATTTGCCATGGGTGATCAAACCGCTCTGGAGTCCTCTCGTCGACATGTTCTCAACGAAGAGAATGTGGATCGTCTCGTTCCAGTTTGTGATCGGTCTCGCACTCGTGGCGACGTCGTTTGTTATCCCGCTTGCATCATACTTCCAGTGGACGATTGCGATTTTCTGGTTGATGGCGTTCGCTTCTTCCACACACGACATCGCCGCTGACGGATTTTACATGCTCGCACTTGAACCACATCAGCAGGCAGCGTTTGTAGGCGTCCGAAGCACCTTCTTCCGGCTCGCTATGATCTCGGCCTCAGGAGTGCTCGTGATGCTGGCTGGGAGGATCGAGACGAGCAGCGGAGGAGACATCCCGTTCGCCTGGTCAGTCACCTTCGCTGTGCTCGCGGGAATCTTCCTGCTCTTCTTTGCTTACCACAAGCTCATGTTGCCGTATCCGGCCACAGACCGCCCGTCACGATCTGATTCGTCGAAGACTGTGATGCAGGAATTCATCCACACATTTGCCCTTTTCTTCAAGAAGAAGGATATCGTGGCGATTCTCTTCTTCCTCCTTTTCTATCGTTTTGCTGAAGCCCAGCTCGTCAAGCTTGTTTCACCGTTCCTCCTCGATCCACGCGACAAAGGTGGGATGGGGCTTTCGACGACCGAAGTGGGAGTCGTCTATGGTACTGTCGGCGTGATTGCTCTCACCTTCGGGGGGTTGCTCGGTGGATATGTCGTCTCGAAGAAGGGCCTGAAGTACTGGCTCTGGATCATGGTATTCTCCATTCACCTTCCCGATGCGATGTTCGTGTACCTCTCACACGTGCAACCCGAGAGTTTCATCCTGATCAATCTGGCAGTTGCGCTCGAGCAGTTCGGCTATGGATTCGGACTCACAGCGTATATGCTCTACATGATCATCGTGGCCGAAGGAGAGCACAAGACGGCGCACTATGCCTTCTGCACTGGATTCATGGCGTTGGGCATGATGCTCCCGGGAATGGCGAGTGGCGTCCTGCAGGAATGGCTTGGATACCAGAACTTCTTCCTGTGGGTCATGCTGGCGACGATTCCGGGATTCATTGTCGCGGCGTTAGTGAAAATCGATCCTCTCTTTGGGAAAAAGGCAGAAAAGTCCCCGGCGTGATTCAGATTGATTCTCTTGACATTGGTTCGTACTATTTTTGCCCGATTGAATATCTCCACGGCGTTTTGCGCGGCCGTGACGCGCTCACTCTAACGGAAAAGAGTCAAATTGACAATGACGCCTAGAACGTTCCTGTATCTTGCCCTCGTCCTTGCCCTTTCAAACGGTTGCAGTGCTCAACAGCCTGCAGCGCGCAGAGAACCAGCAGCAGCAATCACAGCACCGACTTCAGAATGGGTCGAAACCACTCTGAAACGTCTGACGCTTGAAGAGAAGGCCGCCCAGCTGGTTTTTGTGTCCACTTCAGGCAGTTACTATGCCGGGAACTCTGACACCTGGCTGGAACTCGAGCGCTACACGACAAAGAGGAAGATCGGTGGGTTCGTTTTCTCAATCGGTGATGTTTATGAGTATGCAATCCAGTTGAACCGGCTGCAGAAGCTTGCCGATGTGCCGCTGCTTATTGCAGGCGATTTCGAATATGGCGCCGCGATGAGAGTTCGCCACGCCACAACATTCCCGCGAGCGATGGCAATCGGAGCGACCCGCAACGCCCGGTACGCGTATGAAGTGGGGCGACTCACGGCGCTCGAGGGACGCGCTCTTGGCGTGCATCAGAACTACGCGCCCACGATCGACGTAAACAACAATCCCCGCAATCCGGTGATCAACACGCGGTCGTTCGGCGATGACGTGAAACTCGTCAGCGAGATGGGGGTGGCGTTTGTGAAGGGGACGCAAGAAGGCGGGATGATCGCAACCATCAAACATTTTCCAGGCCATGGGGACACAGACGTCGACACGCATCTCGGATTGGCGACCCTCAACTATGACAAGAGCCGGTATGAATCGGTGGAGTTCCCTCCCTTCAGGGCGGCCATCGATGCCGGAGCCATGTCCGCCATGGTCGGCCATATCGCTGTCCCTGCTTATGATACGGCGCCGGGTATCCCGGCCACGGTCTCGAGCAAGATCACCACAGGCCTTCTCCGCAATCAACTTCAGTTCAACGGCCTGATCGTCACGGACGCAATGAGGATGAGAGGTGTTTCGTCGCGCTACAGCTCCGGCGAAGCGGCTGTCCTGGCGTTGAAGGCGGGCACGGACATCGTGCTCATGCCGGCCGATGTCGACGTCGCCATTGACGCGATCGTCGCAGCAGTTCGACGGGGCGAGTTGGAGGAAGCGCGGCTGGATGCATCCGTCTCGAGGTTGCTGACGATGAAACAATGGGCTGGAGTTGACCGGGGCAGATTGGTCGATATCGACAAGATTGCGAATGTTGTCGACACCCGCGAACACGAGCTTCTGGCCAGTGAGATTGCACGGAAGGCCGTCACCGTGCTTGGCAACGAGTCTTCGATATTGCCGCTTTCACCTGTTGATGGGCGCAAGTTTCTCGATGTGGTCATTTCCGATACCGAGGATCCGCGAACGGGCCGCAACTTCTACTCGTTGCTGCGCGGCCGGAGATTGAATGCGGAGTTTCTGAAGACGGACAGCAGGAGCAACGATGCGGAGTATGAATCGGTTTTCGAGAGTGCGAAGGGAGCCGATGTAATTATCCTCCAACTTCACCTCTCGGTTCGTTCGGGAGAAATGAGCGGGTTCATCAGCCGCAAGCAGAAGGATCTGGCCGTGCGTCTCGCGTCTCTGGGAAAGCCGATCATCGCTGTCTCATTCGGAAATCCGTACGTCGCCATGGAGCTGCCGAAGCTCAGTGCCTACATCTGCGGGTATTCGGACGCAGAGGTGATGCAGGGAGCGGTGGCCGAGGTCGCGTTCGGTGAGGAGTCGGCTCAGGGGAAACTCCCGATCACGATCCCCGAGCTCTACAAGTTTGGCGACGGTGTCCAATATCCGAAAACACGATTGCGCCTGGGTGAGCCCGAAGAGGCCGGCTTCACGCGAGAGGGGATCGAAGAAGTCGACGAGGTGGTGGAGCGTGCTGTCAAGGATTCTGCGTTTCCGGGCGCCGTACTCGTGATTGCGAGAAATGGAATCGTTGTCCACGAGAAAGCGTTCGGAGCGTTTGACTACGAACTGTACTCCAAGAGTGTTGAAACGAACTCGATCTTCGATCTCGCGTCATGCACGAAAGTCATCTCGTCAACGAGTGCGGTCATGCGGCTTGTCGGAGAAGGGAAACTCAATCTCGACGAACCCGTTGTGAAGTACTTCCCAGAATTTGCCCAGAACGGGAAAGAGCATATCACAATCTACAATCTGCTGGTTCACAACTCGGGGCTCGTCGCCTGGGGCAAGTTCTATGAGAAATGCAAGACGCCTCAGGAACTGCTCGACTCGATTTTTGCTGCCCGGCTCACGTACAAAACAGGCGACACGACGATCTACAGCGATCTGGGCCTGATCACGACCGGGAAGATCATTGAGAAGATCACCGGGACAACACTGGACCGATATGTCGATTCAGTCTTTTTCAAGCCCCTCGGAATGAACAGCACGATGTATAACCCTCCCGAGCGGCTCTGGAGTCGCGTGATGCCGACGGAGGTCGATGACTACTGGAGGAAAACGGGCGTTGCGATCAAGGGCACCGTCCACGACGAAAACGCGTGGGCACTCGGGGGAGTCTCCGGGCATGCTGGGCTCTTCTCGACAGCTCCAAACCTCGCGATCATTCTCCAGATGGAACTGAACGGCGGGACGTACGGCGGGGAGCGCTATCTGAAGGAGGATGTGCTCCAACGATTCACCACACGGCAATCCCAGAAGAGCTCACGCGGCATCGGTTGGGACACAAAAGCATCTCCGCGTTCATGGGCGGGCCGCTTGATTTCTGAAAAGGCATTTCTCCACACGGGCTTCACGGGAACATCGGTCGTGGTCGATCCAACCAGAAACCTCATCGTCGTGTTCCTGACGAACCGGGTGAATCCGACGCGCAACAATCAGAAAATCGCTTCCGTGCGCCCGCGAGTGCACGATGCTGTGGTGAGTGCATTGAAGCAAGAACAACAATGATCAGCTAAGTGGAAGGATGCCCCATGGCGATTACGAAGTTCAAGAATGAAGCCCTGACCGATTTCACGAAGCCGGAGAACAAGAAGGCGATGGAGCAGGCGCTGACGAAGGTGAAGTCGATGCTTGGCAAAGAGTATCCGATTGTGATTGGAGGCGAGGAGTTCTTTACTCAGAACAAGCTCAATTCCATCAATCCCTCGCGGCCCGCCGAAGTCGTCGGCATTTTCCAGAAGGCCGACGTTGCGGTGGCGAACAAGGCCGTCGAGGCTGCCGCAGCGACATTTGAGACATGGAAGTTTGTCGACGCGAAGAAGCGGGCAGAGTACCTGTTCAAAGCCGCAAAGATCATGCGTAAGCGAAAGCATGAATTCAGCGCTGTCATGATCTACGAGGTCGGGAAGACCTGGCCCGAGGCAGATGCGGACACGGCCGAGGCGATTGATTTCATCGAATTCTATGCGCGCGAGATGCTTCGGTATGCGGCGAAGCAGCCTGTCACAAAGATCCCGACGGAGAAGAGCGAAGTGGTGTACATTCCGCTCGGCGTTGGTGTGGTTGTTCCGCCATGGAATTTTGCTCTCGCGATTCTGACTGGCATGGCCTCCGCAGCCATCGTAACAGGGAACACGGTCGTACTGAAGCCTTCGAGTGACTCTCCGCTCACAGGATGGATGTATTTCAGCCTCATGCGGGAAGTGGGTATCCCTCCCGGCGTGATCAATTTCGTCTCGGGCCCGGGCGGTGCGTTTGGCGATGCGATCGTCGCACATCCGAAAACCCGCTTCATCTCTTTTACGGGCTCGAAGGAAGTCGGCATGCATATCAATGAGCTGGCGGCGAAAGTTCAGCCGGGACAGATCTGGCTGAAACGCGTTGTTGCGGAAATGGGCGGCAAGGATTCAATTGTCATCGACGATCAGACGAACCTCGAAGCAGCGGCATTGGCAACCATCGCGTCGGCTTTCGGGTTCCAGGGCCAGAAGTGCTCTGCGGCATCACGGGCAATTGTCGTTGAGAAAGTGTATGATAAGTTTGTGGAGGTGATGAGGTCCAAGACATTGAAACTGACGGTTGGCGAATCTGATAACCCCTCAAACTACATGGGGCCGGTCATCAACCAGGGCTCGGAGCAGAAAATCCTCGGGTACATCCGCAAGGGACTCGAAGAAGGCGGCCGCCTGATTGCCGGTGGACGTAAGGCCGAAGGCGGCGGGTATTTCGTGCAGCCTACGATTATAGCCGATGTCGATCCCAAAGGCACGATCGCACAGGAGGAGATTTTCGGGCCTGTCCTCGCAATCATCAAAGCCAGAGATTTTGATCACGCACTCGAGATCGCCAATAACACTGAGTTCGGTCTCACCGGCGGCGTCTGGACGAACAACCGGAAGAAGAAAGAGAAGGCGAAAAAAGTGTTTCACGTCGGCAATTTCTATATCAACCGCAAGATAACCGGGGCGCTCGTCGGCGTTCATCCGTTCGGCGGCTTCAATATGTCGGGGACAGACTCCAAAGCCGGCGGAAGAGACTATCTGCTACTATTGATGCAGGCGAAATCGATTTCCGAGAAGGTTCAATAGACCGCCACGCCGGCGGGAGCACGGCCGGAGGGCCAATGAGCTCGCCAAAATACATCCAGTGCCGTAATTGCGGCGACGAAGTGACGCCGGACAGTGAATTCTGCCCGCACTGCGGATCCCTGTTTTCGAGGGCGGGCACCATTCGGTGTGACACGCATCCGGATGTCGAGGCCGCGGGTATCTGCATTATCTGCAGAACACTTGCCTGTGAGGAGTGTGGCAAGAAAGTGCATGGAAAGTTCTTCTGCGCTGAGCATACCGAGATCGAAGTGCAGCAGGATTGGGCGCTGGTGTCCCAGTCGACGGAGATCAATGACAGCACTCTCGTGAAAGCGTTTCTCGAATCGAACGGGTTCAAGGTGCTTGTTCAGAATTTCGATTCCATCGGGTACATCTGGGATGGGGGCGGAGACTCTTCGATCTCGCGCAGTGCACTCAGCAAGCCGGCAAAGGTTTTTGTCCCGATACCTGAGTTCCTGAAGGCCGTAGCGGCGCTCGAGGAGTGGAAATCGGGAGCTGCCGAGACGGACGAACGAGAGTCGGACAACAGACCATAGCGCTCAAGGAGACACGATGAAAATTCATGAGTATCAGGGAAAAGAGATTCTGAAAAAATATGGTGTCCCAGTGCCCATTGGGAAGGTTGCTTTCAGCGTTGAGGAAGCGGGGAGAGCCGCTGAGGCCATCGGCGGACCGATCTGGGTTGTGAAGGCGCAGATCCACGCAGGAGGCAGGGGGAAAGGGGGAGGCGTCAAGCTTGCGCGAAGCATCGACGAGGTGCGCGATCGCGCATCAGAAATTCTCGGTATGAGGCTCGTGACGCACCAGACGGGCCAGGAGGGGAGGATTGTGAAGCGGCTCTTGATTGAGCAGGGGATGAATATCGCCAAAGAAATGTATGTTGGCATTACGCTGGATCGCGGCCGGTCGCAAAACGTCGTGATGGTTTCCACTGAAGGCGGTGTGGAGATTGAGAAAGTTGCGGCGGAGACGCCGGAGAAGATTCTCAAAGAGTATGTGGCGCCATCGATCGGGTTTCAGCAATTCCAGGCACGCAGACTCTGCTTCGGACTTGGCTTGTCCGGGGATGCGTTCAAGAATGGGGTCAAGTTTCTTCTCGCTCTCTACAAAGCGTATGACGCCACGGACGCCTCACTTGCTGAGATCAATCCGCTCGTGATCACCCAAGAGGGAGCGGTGATCGCTCTCGATGCGAAAATGAATTTCGATGACAATGCGCTCTATCGCCACCCGGAGATTCTGGCGATGCGCGACCTTGATGAGGAAGATCCGCTCGAGATCGAAGCATCGAAGTCGAATCTCAACTATATCAAGCTCGACGGGAACGTCGGATGCATGGTCAACGGTGCGGGCCTTGCGATGGGGACCATGGATATCATCAAACTTGCGGGCGGAATGCCAGCGAATTTCCTCGATGTCGGCGGCGGCGCGAGTGCGGAAACGGTTGAAGCCGGATTCCGGATCATCCTGAAAGACCCGAATGTCAAGGCAGTACTCATCAACATCTTCGGCGGCATTGTCCGGTGCGACCGCGTGGCGAACGGTGTCGTGCAGGCGGCGAAGAATGTCCAGGTTGCAATCCCGATTGTCATTCGCCTTGCGGGGACCAACGCGGAACTGGCCGCGGAGATTCTGAAGAACTCGGGACTGCGTTTTCTCGTCGCAGACAGTCTGAAGGATGCAGCCGAAAAAGTGACGAAGGCGATTGCGGCGTGAAGAAACGTGAGACGTAAGACGTTAGAAGTGAGACGAAAGCTGTGAGATGGAGGTCGGAAGACGCTCGAAGCTGTTGGTAAAATGCTGACAGCAAATCGCTGCTGGCTACCCATTTGCTGACTGCAATTCAGCGACAATTTTCTGATTCCTGCTTACTCCCTACTGCCTTCTGTCTCCTGAATCCTGACTACTGACTCCTGAATTCTCTCCTGATGGCGCCCTGGAACGACAAATACGAACCCGTCATTGGCCTTGAAGTTCACGCCCAGCTCCTGACGAAGTCCAAGGCGTTTTGTAGCTGTTCGACGGACTTTGGCGCCGAGCCGAATTCCAGTGTTTGCCCCGTCTGCCTGGGGATGCCGGGAGTGCTGCCGGTTCTGAACAAGAATCACGTCGAGTTCATCATTAAAATGGGCCTGGCAACCCATTGCTCGATTGCCCCACGATCGGTCTTCGCCCGCAAGAACTACTTCTACCCCGATCTCCCCAAGGGCTATCAAATCTCGCAATACGAAGAGCCGATCTGCTTGAAGGGTTCCACTGAAATCGAGTTTGAGGATGGATCTACCAAGACTATTGGCATCACGCGGATCCACATGGAGGAGGACGCCGGAAAATCGATCCACGATCAGGATGCCGACACACTCGTCGATGTGAATCGATGCGGTGTGCCGCTCATCGAGATCGTGAGTGAGCCGGACATGCGCTCTCCCCGCGAGGCCTACTTGTATATGGTGAAGATCAGGCAGCTCGTGACGTACCTCGGCATCTGTGATGGCAACATGGAAGAGGGGAGCCTTCGCTGTGACGCGAACGTCTCGGTGCGTAGGAAGGGTGAAACGCAGCTCGGCACCAAGACCGAAGTCAAGAATATGAACTCATTTCGATTTGTCGAGAGGGCGCTCGAGTATGAGATCAATCGACAGATCGACCTGATTGAAGACGGAGAAAGAGTTGTTCAGGAGACGCTCCTCTGGGATCCCGAACGCAGCATCGTCGTCCCGATGCGTTCGAAAGAGGAAGCGCACGACTACCGATACTTTCCCGATCCTGATCTCGTTCCGGTCCTGGTGAACGAGGAGTGGATCCGCAACGTCGCGGCTACACTTCCGGAAGATCCGACCGCGCGGCGCAACAGGTTTGTTGGCGAGTACAAAGTCCCCAAGTACGACGCCGGTATCCTGACTGCAGAGAAGGCGCTGGCTGATTACTTCGAAGGTGTCGTCGGGCAACTGAAGGCGAGAAGCGAAGAGTCGTGGAAGCATGCAAGTAACTGGACGATGGGAGATGTTTTGCGCGTGGTGAACAGTGAGAAGATCGCGATTACAGATTTCCCTGTTTCTCCGTCGCATCTTGCTCAGATGATCGATCTTATCGTGGATGGGACGATCAGCGGAAAGATCGCCAAGGACGTGTTTGAAGAAATGTTGAAGACGTGCGAATCGCCCGGCGCAGTCGTTGAACGGAAAGGTCTCGTGCAGGTCAGTGACACGGCCGCGCTCGAAAAGGTTGTCGATGAAGTGCTCTCGGCCAACAAATCGCAAGTCGAGTCCTATCTTTCAGGGAAGACGCAGGTGTTCGGATTCTTCGTGGGAGCGACCATGAAAGCGACGAAGGGGAAGGCGAATCCAAAGGTGGTGAATGAGCTGCTGAGGAAGAAGCTGGAAGGGCGGAGAACGTAGAGGAGTATGGGAGTAGTGAAGTAGTGGAGCGGCCAAGAAGTGCACCCTCTGGAGGGAACATGGGAAGTCCTGGAGCTGTTGGAGTGTGACGAATCTATCTTGGAAGGCGTTGCCGATGCACAAATTCAAAGAACTCGACGTCTATACGAAAGCTCTGAGGTACACCAAGGCAGTTGGACAGACCACGAAGAAATTCTCAAGGGATGAGATATACGGATTAGCTGCTCAGTTCCAACGAGCAGCGGATTCGATAGTGTTGAACATTGCGGAAGGAGCAGGTAACTCAAGCAAGAAAGAGTTCTCGAAATTCCTCGGTTATTCAATTCGCTCCGGATTCGAGTGCCTCGGCTGCAGTGACATCTCGTTGGAGAACGATTTCGTGGACACATCGACGTACACGGAACTCACGTTTAAAGTGAACGAAATCATCGCAATGCTCTATGGGCTACAGAAGTCACTCTTTCGATCGTAGTTGCCCCGTGTGTCAAGTGCTTCCATCCTGGGATAACTAGGCACTCGTACACTCGGGAACTCACATACTCATTTACTCACATACTCAGCGAGTACTCTATGCGAACCAAAGTGATTGCAGGCAACTGGAAGATGAACAAGGACGTCCGCCAGTCGGAGGAACTGATTGAAGGATTCAAGAAATCGCTGAACTTCGACCTTGAAGGTGTGAAGGTGATCCTCTGTCCGCCGTTCACATCGCTCGACCTGGCGGGCCGCCTCATCAAAGGAACCCCCTTTGCACTCGGGGCGCAGAATATGTACTACGAGGACGAAGGGGCGTTTACCGGCGAAGTATCACCAGGAATGTTGAAGAGCGTAGGATGCCAATTCGTCATCCTTGGTCACTCAGAACGGCGTCAGTATTTTGGCGAGACGGATGAGTACATCAACAAGAAAGTGAAGAAGGCTCTCGCGACTGGATTAATCCCAATCGTCTGCGTTGGCGAAACACTTCAACAACGCGAGCAAAACGTAACAGAGCAGATTGTCACGACTCAGGTGCGGGGAGTACTCAAAGATCTCACCGCAGATGATGTGACCAAACTGATCCTGGCGTACGAACCGGTCTGGGCAATCGGAACTGGCAAGAACGCCACGCCGCAGCAAGCTGAGGATGTGCATCTGCTGATTCGAAAATTGCTGGCGCAGCTCTATGATGCAGCGACGGCAGAGCGGGTCATCATTCAGTACGGTGGAAGCGTGAAGGCCGACAACGCTGCCGAGCTTCTCTGGCAGCCAAACGTGGATGGAGCGCTCGTCGGCGGCGCTTGCCTGAAGGTCGATTCGTTCTCGACAATCATCAAAGCCGCGATTCGCAAGAAGTAGGGCGTAGCCGCCGGTCCTATTGCCACGCGTCCGGTGCTTTGCGTGTGATCTGCTCTCCGTCGCCAGGCAATGATTGGGAGAGAAGCTCCTCCCGGGCTGTCGGATGTCGGCAAATCGGCTTCTGTCTTCGTTTTCCAGCACTGTTCCACGAATGGCGCTCTAAATTCTTCAATTGATGGCCAGAAATCTTTGAAATCATAGCATTTAGACCAGTTCCCAGGTCTGACAAAGCTATGATTTTCGTTGATTTCCGGCCATTTTTGTATTATATTCCCACCGACGTTTCACGGGCCGATTTATCGATTCACCCCGTCATTTTGCCTACTATCAGCAGACAGAATTGACCAGAATACCTCAGAGTTTTTACCGGATTCTCCCAATTCTCCTACCGCTTCTTTGGGTTTTCCCGAGCGCTTCGACGTACGGCCAGTTCACCATCCTTGAAAATGGACAGCCGACTCTTGTCGGTTCAGATGCCAGCATTCATATC